>Ga0209605_1003579_pt1 | contig 13495 bp, 10 predicted proteins | sample AD_UKC035_MetaG_FD_184408 | JGI IMG/M metagenome (GOLD analysis project Ga0209605, IMG submission 184408) | Active sludge microbial communities of municipal wastewater-treating anaerobic digesters from USA - AD_UKC035_MetaG (SPAdes) (version 2) | ecosystem: Engineered > Bioreactor > Anaerobic >...
ATCGTATTGATAAGTTTGGATTAAAACAAGGTGTATGGAAAACATTTTATCCAAACGAAAAAATTAAAAGCGAAGCACAGTATCTGGATGATAAGCTGAATGGTTTTTATAAAGAATATTCTGAAGATGGCACGCTGACAAAAAACGAGAAATATAAAAATGGTGAACCGGTTGTCGAAAAACAAAATACAGTTAAGTTAGAACTGGAAAGAAACTTTTATCCGAATGGAAAAATCAAATCAATAGCAAATGTGATTGATGGTAAGAAAGAGGGTACAGAGAAATTTTATGATGAAAACGGAAAAGTAACTTCTGCAAAAGTATATAAGGATAATAAACTTGCAGGAGAAGGAATAATGGACGACAATTACCAAAAACAGGGTTGGTGGAAATATTTTTATGATGATGGTACTTTACGTGCCGAAGGCGAATATAAAAACGGAAGGAAAACAGGTAACTGGAAATACTTTTTTAAAAACAACAGTGTGCAACAAACCGGAAACTATGAAAACGGATTGCCTCAGGGAGAATGGAAATGGTATTTTGAAAACGGAAGTTTGCGCAGAGATGAAACCTATGATAAAGGGAAAGAAAATGGCATCTCGAATGAGTACAATGATTCTCTGCAGCTGATAGCCACCGGAAAATATATAGAAGGCAATAAAGAAGGGCTGTGGAAATATAATAATGGAGAATATATTGCCGAAGGTGAATATCGTGATGGAAGAAAATTCGGGATGTGGCATCAGACCTACAGAAACGGCAAACAGGCTTTTGCAGGCAAATATTCTGATGGACTGGAAGAAGGAGAGCACCTCTATTACAACGAAAATGGAAAATTACGGGAAATAAGAAACTACCAACATGGCATGCGCAACGGAATTTGGAAAACGTATGATGACAATGGTAACCTGATTCTTACCGTTCAGTACAATGCCGATAAAGAAACAAGAATTGATAATATCAGAGTAAACTGAGAGATGAAAACCGGTTTGTTTTTCGGATCGTTTAATCCCATACACAATGGCCACATGGTTATTGCAAATTATTTTGCAGAGTTTTCAGATTTGAAACAGGTATGGTTTGTTGTTTCGCCACACAATCCACTCAAACCCGCAGGAAGTTTGTTAAACGATTTTCAGAGACTACAACTGGTGGAGTTAGCCATTGGCGACTATCGTAAAATGAAAGTTTCAAAGATTGAATTTGGTTTACCAAAACCTTCTTACACCATTAACACACTTACACACCTTCAGGAAAAATTTCCGCAGCATGAGTTTGTATTAATAATGGGAAGTGACAATCTGCATACTTTTCATAAGTGGAAAAACTATGAGCAGATACTGGAATATTATTCTATCTACATATATCCGCGCCCCGGGTTTGACGGTGGAGATTTTAAAAATCATCCTAAAGTAAAATTTATTGAAGCACCATTGATGGAAATATCATCTACATTTATTCGAAATGCTATCAAATCAAAAAAAGATGTGCGTTTTATGATGCCTGAAAAAGTAGCAGACTATATTGACGAAATGAACTTTTACAAAAAATAATTTTTAGAAGGATTAAATCTTATACTTACCTTCTCCCTTTTCGTTTTGGTGAGCCTTTAAACCTGTTTGAATTCCTTTGCTTGTCACTCCTCTTAAACGGATTAATTTCATGCTGTCTGTTTTCATCGTAAATGATAAAATCAATCTGTTTGCGAATAATATCGGTATTTTTTACAGCAACAAGCAGTTCATCACCCAAGGTGTATTTTTTTCGGGTGCGCTGGCCAATAATGCAAAAATTCTTTTGATCCAGTTCGTAGTAATCGTCATTCATATCGCGAAGTCGTATCATCCCTTCGCATTTGTTTCCTTCCAACTCTACATAAATTCCCCAATCTGTAACACCTGAAATGACACCTTTAAAAATTTCATTCTTCCGCTCAGCAATATATTGCACCTGTTTATACTTGATAGACGAACGTTCTGCATCAGCAGCATTAATTTCCTGTTCGGTACTGTGTTTGCATTTTTCTTCGTATTCATCTTTAGATACACTCTTTCCTCCTGCCATATAAAGCTCTAACAAGCGGTGCACCATCACATCAGGATAACGTCTGATAGGCGAAGTGAAATGTGTATAGTATTCAAAAGCTAAACCATAATGGCCAATGTTATCTGTAGAATAAGCAGCCTTTGCCATACTTCTGATGGCTAACTGCTCCAGCATGCTCTGCTCCCGTTTTCCATTTACATCTGAAAGCATTTTGTTGATAGATTGAGCAGCTTCCTTGCCTGATGAATTATTAATACGGTAGCCAAACTGTGCAGCAAATGTTTTAAACTCAGCCAAGCGATCCTCTACCGGCACATCGTGTATGCGGTAAACAAATGTTTTTGATTCGGTTTTTTTCTTTTTTCCCGATTCTTTGTTTTTGCCGATAAACTCTGCCACTTTTCTGTTGGCAAGCAGCATAAACTCTTCAATAAGTTTATTAGAATCCTTACTTTCTTTCAGATATATTCCAATAGGATTCCCTTTGTCATCCAGACGAAATTTTACTTCTGATTTTTCGAAACTGATAGCACCATTGCGAAGTCGCTCTTTACGGAGTTGTACAGCTAATTTATTGAACAGGGAAAGCTCTTCGTTGAAATCACCTTTACCGGTCTCAATTATTTCCTGAGCTTCTTCGTAAGTAAATCTTCTGTCGGAATTGATGATGGTTTTGCCATACCATTCTGAAATTACTTCTGCACGATCATTAATTTCAAAAACCGCAGAGAAGCAAAGCTTTTCTTCATTAGGTCTGAGTGAGCAAACCATGTTGGAAAGCTTTTCTGGCAACATGGGTATTACTCTGTCAACAAGATATATGGAAGTAGCACGCTTATAAGCTTCGGCTTCCATTGCAGTGCCGGGTCTTACGTAGTGCGAAACATCAGCAATGTGTATGCCTATTTCCCAGTTGCCGGAAGGTAACTTTTTAATTGAAAGTGCATCATCAAAATCTTTTGCATCAACAGGGTCAATGGTGAATGTAGTTACTTTACGAAAGTCACGTCTTTTCTTGATTTCTTCGTTACTGATTTTATCAGAAATTTTTTTTGCTTCTTTTTCCACTTCCTCAGGAAAAGTTTCCGGTAAACCATATTCCACAATGATGGCATTCATTTCGGCACTATGTTCACCCGGAGTACCCAATATTCGCACAATTTCACCGGTTGGGTTTCTCGAATCACTTTCCCACTCTGTAATTCGTACAATTACCTTATCACCATTTCGTGCTCCGTTCAGATTTTTTCCCGGAACAAAAACATCGGTATGCATTTTACTGTCATCACAAACTACAAATGCATAGCTGCCACTGTGCTGTAATGTTCCTGCAAACTCAAGACGCGCACGTTTGATAATTTCAACAACTTCACCTTGTTGCCTTCTTCCTTCACGGTGAGCAAGCAAACTGATTTTCACGGTATCGCCATTGAGTGCATTTGCAGTCAGCCGTGCAGGAATCTGTATGTCTTCTTTAAAATCTTTGTTTATAAGATATCCTTCTCCTTTGGATGAAATCTCTATCAGTCCTTCTACAAATCTTACAGAAGGCAAAAGTTTATAACGATAAGGTTGTGTTTCAATCAGCTCTCCCGATTCAACCAATTCTGTCAGCATTTGCTGCAAATGGTCGTCAACATATTTCTTATCGGCAAATAATAGCTGAGTAATAATTTCATCACTCAGGTTTATTTCGGCTTTGCGCCAGGCTTGTTTGTAATTGAATGAAGCATTGGGCTGTTTAACAAACACGCCATGAAGCTCTTTTTTAATTTCAGCCCATTGATTTTTAGATAATGTAATTTTCTTTTTTGCCATTATAGTAGGTCTGTAAAAGTAGCAGTCGGCATTACAAGTGAACAAGATTAGCCGAGCCTTTTTTAAAACTTATAAACAAAGAGTTTAATTGAGATGTGGCTTCAGTTCTTCGGCTAACTCCTTTGCTAATTTAAATCCGTTCATTCGCCAAACAAGTTTACCTTCTACATACAAAACAAGCACAGGAACACTGCGAATATCAAAAGAGTTTGCAACGGCTGTTTCAACATCTACATTTATTTTATGAATATGCAATTGAGGCAGTTTTGTTTTTAATTCATCCAGCACAGGGTTAAGCCATTTGCAAGGCTCACACCAGTCAGCATAAAAATCTATTAGCAAATACTCGTGTCGGGCGGTCAGTTCAGAAATAGGCATTTGAAAAGTTTATTGTCAGCTTATTTTATTTTCAAGTAAGAATATGAAATCGTCAAAGTCTGTAACAAGCCGTGCATTATGCGGAACCTGAAAGCAACGGTTTAACGCCTGTGTTCCTGATATCAGAATTTTACTCTGAGAAAAAGCTTTGGAGATATGTTGAACAAACTCTTCTACTGCTTTAATTTTTACGCAAGTGGTGAGTGCAGTAAGCACATAATCCGGTTTGTACATCTCATTTGCACATAAGATGTGCTGAACAGGCAAATTTAATCCCATGTAAATGGAGCGGTGACCACGCGAGCGGATTAAATAATGTGCGTAGAGTAAACCAAGTTCATGTGGTTCGTTTGGAGGCAGAAACAACAGAAAGTTTTTTGAATCCGGTCCAATTTTTCTTTCCTGTTTATCAATTGCAGCAATGAGTTTCTGGCGGACAAGATTTGTAAAAAAATGTTCAAAGGCAGGGGCAATACTTCCTCCAAGCCACAACATACCTATACGTTGCAGAAATGGAAAAATGATATTGTTCATTGTCATTTCCAGTCCAATGCAATTCAGATTTTTGTTGAGCAGGTCTTCAAATGCTTCTTCATCGAGGCTTACTAAACAATTGAGCAATACCCCAAGATTGATATCAGCATCACAGGCACTCTCAGCCATGCTCCTTACTTTGTTTTCAATTTCATCAGCACTAAGGCAGGTTATTTTAGAAATTTTATAACCCATCTTATTCAGTAATGAAACATTCAGCATCAGCTTTAAGTCATTGTCAGAATAATAGCGTATGTTGGTGGCAGTGCGTTGTGGTTGTAAGATGCCATAGCGCTGCTCCCAAATTCTGATTGTATGAGGCTTAATGCCCGTCAGTATTTCAATATCTTTAATTGAAAACCTATTCACGAATTAAAATATTACAAAATATATTGCTTAACACCTGCAAAAATTAAAAGTTTTAGCGTAATTATATTCTTACATGTCAATGATTTTGTTACAATGTATCAGACTTAAAATGTCTGTGAAGCAATGAGTCTTATATTTTCAGGGTTGCCCATGGTGTAGAAGTGAAGACACGGTATTCCGAATTTTATAAGCTCTTTCGATTGCTGTACTGCCCATTCTACACCAAGTGATTTTACTGCAGTGTCATCAGTACATTTTTCAACTTCTTTGTACAATGCTTCAGGAATATCTATATGAAAAGTTTTGGGCAGGATGGTTAATTGTTTATGTGTGGAGAGCGGTTTCAGTCCAGGAATAATCGGAACTGTTATGCCTGCATCACGGCATTTTTTTACAAAGGAAAAAAATTTCTCATTGTCAAAAAACATCTGAGTTACTATATATTCTGCTCCTGCATCTACTTTCTTTTTGAGATTTGAAATATCTGTATTCAGATTTGGAGCTTCAAAGTGTTTTTCAGGATAACCTGCAACGCCAATACAAAACGAAGTAGGCTCAACACCTTTCAGGTCATCATCCAGGAACACACCGCTGTTCATATTCACCACCTGATTTACCAGATCTATAGCGTAGCTGTGACCCCCTGGCTCCGGACTAAAATGTTGTTCATGTTTTTCTGAATCGCCACGCAGCAACAGCACATTATCAATACCCAGAAAATTTAAATCAATCAGTGCATTTTCTGTTTCTTCTTTTGAAAATCCTCCGCAGATAATATGCGGAACGGCATCCACTTTGTAATGGTTCATGATAGCAGCGCAGATTCCAACTGTTCCGGGACGTTTGCGGATGGAAATTTTTTCGAGATAGCCACCTTCGCGTTTTTTATATACAAACTCTTCGCGGTGATAGGTAACATCCACAAAAGGAGGTTTAAACTCCATTAATGGATCAATGGCATTAAAAATAGATTTAATGCTTTTGCCTTTCAGCGGAGGCAGCACCTCAATACTAAACAGGGTTTTCTTGGACTGGCGTAAATGCTCGGTAACTTTCATAATTGAATTGATACAAAAAACAAGAGCGTACTCATTATTGAATACGCTCTTGCAAAAATAGAAACAAAAAGTGATTTAGCGGATCAGGTTGAAGGAACCTTTCTTGGTTTCAGACTTAATTCCGTTATCGTATTCCAGAATGAAGTAATAAACTCCTGCTGCAAGATTACCACCATCCCAGTCGTTGTTGTATGGGTTGGCACTGTAAACTTTCTTACCCCAGCGGTTGAACACAGTCAGTTTACGTACAGGGAAATCCATCAGATTTTTTACTTCAAACACATCGTTTTTACCGTCATTATTTGGAGTGATAACGTTATAGATTTCCACTTCGCAAGGTGCTTCTATTATCTGAATTACATCAGAGTTGCGGCATCCATTGGAGTCAATTACAGTTACCTGATATTCACCAACAGCGGCAACAGTAACATTGGAATTGGTAGAAAGATTATCACCATTCAATGTCCACTGATAACTTTGGATGAATGCATTATTCACCAGTGCTAAAACAGGTGCAGGATTTTGGGTCACACAGAAAGGAATACTGTCCTGACGCTGCATATCATCCTGAATTAAAGGAGTAGGTAAAGCATTAATACTTACTACTGCATTATCAGTACTTGTACATCCGTTAGCATTAGTAACAATTACCGCATAGGTTCCAGCGCTTGTGGCAGTAATACTGGAGTCAGTAGCATCACCAATTACGTTGCCGTTTAATGTCCACTCAAAGGTATATCCTGTGCCATTGGCAGTGGCAAGAGTAGCAGGATTATCACCCATACATTGTGTAATATCATTACCTAAACCAACTGCAGGTGCAGCATTAATGGTCAATGACATTGAGGCATTAGCGGTACATGAATATCCGTTGATGGTGTTGGTAATGGTAACAGCATAGTTTCCGGCTCCGGTGGCAGCAGTATTTAATGTAGGATCGTTACCTCCAACACCTGTGCCGTTAAATGTCCAGCTGAATACGGTGTTGTTGCCTGCAGCAGGAGTATATCCCGGATCCAGTACGGGAGCTGTTGCATTATCACACTGTGATATATTGTTGAGTGTTGCAGAAGGTTGTTCTACCTCTGTTACGTTAGCTGTTGCATTTGCAGAACATGAACCTGCCGTGATAGTAACCACATAAACACCTGAGCCTGTTACCGGAACAGAGTTTCCGTTTTGACCAGCAATTGGAGTTCCGTTAAGAGTCCAGCCATAGTTTACTCCTGTATTGGGTGAGTTGGATTGTAATGTAACGGCATTACCACTGCAATAACTTAAATCGCTCATGGTAATACTTAATTGTTGTTCAACGGTTACTTCTACAGTATCGCGGCCAAGGCATGAAGCACCAATACTTACTTCAACAAAATAAGTACCGGCAGCTGTCGGTGTGTATTGTTGTGATGTGGCACCTGCAATAGCTGTATTGTTCTGATACCACTGGTAAGTTGCTCCGGGATTTCCTGCATCTAATGTAGGGAATGGATCGGTGGCACAGAGGTGAACATCATTACCCAAGTTCACAGCGGGAGCAGCAATTATATTTACCTGAACAGTATCAGTACCGGTACATGTTGCTGATGACTGAACTGTTACAATATACTGACCTGTAGTATTTGCAGGAATAGTTTGTGCATTTTGGCCTAAAGAAGTTCCGTTTAATGTCCAGTCATAAGTGGCTCCTGCAAAAAATCCCGCATCTAATTGTGGAGTAGGATCGCTTGAGCAAACCGTTAAGTCTGTACCTAAATTTATATCAAGCTGGCTTCTTACATAAATGGTTCCTATCGTATCATTAGTCAATACCAGAGTGCCACATCCATTGGCCATTGTATTGAGGTCACTTCCGTTTTGTACAATCACTGTTAACGGACCGGTTACATTGCTGGTGGGTGCTGTGGTAAGCACAAACTGAGTACCAAAATGACTTCCATTGACACCTGCACATGTTGCTCCTGTAACGGGTATATTTGTGCCGTTGGCATCGACTATAATAAAGTCAGAACCATCTGCTGCTACAGAGAAACAATCAATCAGCTGATTGCTGGTGATATTTATCTGATCAAAGCTGCAATCCAATGTATCCGTCAGATTGAATGCATAAGTAGTGGAGTCATAAAGATTAATAAACAAAGTATCAAATTCATTCATTGGCGATCCACATTCGCTGAGGAAAGTATTTCCGTCATTACCGATTTTAGTAAACAGTGAAGATGTTCCCCCCTGAATAGGATTAAGTACAGATACTCTGATAGAATCTGTTAAACCGTTTACACAATTAACTCCTGTTGCAGATACTACAGGGTTAGGAACACCATTTGGGTCAAGTACGCGAATATCAGATGGAACAATCGAACCACACTGAACAGGAGGATCAACAGCGATATAAAATACAGTGTCATCACAAGTAACATTGTTAACACCGGCAACAAGATTTAAACCGGTTGCAGCCAACGTGCTGTCGAATCCCGGAGTTGAAATAATACAAGTTGCAACGATGTTAATCTGTAACTCCCGTTTCACAATACTTTTCAGCAATCCTGTTGTTCTGTCGTATTCATAACAGCGGATAGCAATTACCGGAGTTTGAATAACGTTTGGAAGGAATGAAATCACACCTGTATATTGATTGATGGTGGTTCCGTTAACAGAAGCAACCGGGTTACTTCCTGATAATGGTGAATTATAAGCCAGTGATGTTGGAGTCATAGGGCAACCAAATGATGCATCCTGAGCAGCGATTAATGAAAACTGTAAGGAGTCATTATCAGGATCCACAGCTCCCTGATCAAAATAAAACTGATTGTTAACACAAAACTGGGTTACAGGAATGGTATTAAAATAAGGAGAGCTGTTGGTAGGATAATCCAGATTGTTCATGGTAGCTTCGAGATACATACCATAAGAGTCAGGATTTACAAGGTTGGTGATGTTACCATTTCGGCAGCAAACCTCCCATTGAAATTTCCAGTCCTGACATTGTGCAGGCATTACAAGTACTGCCTGATAAATATATTCCTGAACACCATAAGCAGTACCACCGCTACAGGTGGATGGGCCCTGTGCCGGAACACAAGGTGTGGGAGGAATTTCCTGACCTGAACCGGGTAAAAGATTCACGGTAAGAGTCTGGTTGATGTTACAGGTAGCAGAAGAGTAGCAAACATTTTCTGATGAACTCATAGTTACCCCTGCACAGTCGCGATATAAACGCAGTGTTATCAGGAAGGTGTTGGGGCTTCCTGTATAGGTGTACGATAAGTCACCCGCTGCAATGTGTGAGGCATTACCCGTTTCCGGTTTTAGCATAATACCTATAAGACACAAAGCCATTATTCGTATTAGATTTTTAAACATGATAATTTTGATTTGATTGTTATACTTATTTTAATTTCTAATTTCTTCTTAACTGTAATTTGATGGTGGATTTATATGTATTTCCGTCAACACCTTTTCCGTTTATCATCACTATATAAATTCCTTCATCTGCCTCGTTGCCATTTCTTAGTCTTCCATCCCAACTTCCTCCTGTCTGATTCCACTCATACACCAGTTTGTAGTTTTTGGAGTTGTATATTTTTACGTTTACCTCTGTCAGGTAGCTGTCGTCAAACTCAAACACATCGCCAATACCGTCACCGTTTGGAGTAAATATGGTATTGCCAAGTCCCGGTACGGCTACAGTTTCCGGTTTTGAAGCAGTGTTTTGTTTCGGGGTTTCGGTAACTTTATTTTCAGTTACGTCAGGAGTAGCAGGAGCAACAGTTTTCTTAACGGACTCTGATTTTACAGCATTATTATTATCGGGCAGTTTGACAGTTGCATTCTCCTGATGATTGTTAGTCGTATTTACAACCTGAGGAGCTTCCGTTTTCACAACAGGAGTTACAGTGTTTGTTTTATTCTCAGGTATTATTTTTTTCACTGCAGAATGAACAGGTTTATTTTTTTCTGCCGGTTGCAGGGTTTCAGCATCAGTAGTTTTTTGTATTTCTTTTGGCTGAACAGCAGGAGTTATAACTTCTTCAGTTGCATGAACCGAAGGTTTGGTTTCTGTTTTTTCAGGACGATTGAAATAGTGCAACACACCTGCTGTAATTAATGCAACACCTGCAATCATGGAAAGAGTTTTCACCACCAGCACTTTATTTGCTGCAGTTGATATTGCCTGATCAGCGGGGTTCACCACAGAAGAAGAAATGGAGTTTTCGATATTTTGCCACAAAGCAGGGTCAACAGGCGCTTCGAAATTGCTGAAAGCGTCTTTAAAAATCTGCTCTATGTTTTTTTCTTCTTTCATGTTGTCCCTGATGGGAATTATTTAATTTTTTCTTCTGTCAATAATTTTTGCAGGAGTTGTCGTGCCCGTGCAAACTGCGATTTGGATGTTCCGGTGGAAATGCCCAATTGTTCGGCTATTTCCTGATGTGTGTAACCTTCAATTGCAAAAAGGTTAAACACCGTTCGATAACCATCAGGTAGCGACCGAATAACTTTCAGTAAATCTTTTACTTCCAGTCCCGAGTCTCTTATTGCTGTTTTATTAATTTCAACAGTTTGATTGTCAAACGACTCAAAGCTCAGCTTTTTCTTACGCAGGTTTTCCAATGCTGTGTTGATGATTACCTTTTTAATCCATCCTTCCAAAGAACCCTCGCCACGAAAAGTGGCTATTTGTCTGAACACCTTGATGTATCCGTCCTGCAACAAATCTTTCGCTTCTTCTTCGTCCTTAGTGTAGCGCAGGCAAACACCCATCATTTTTGATGCTGTAAGCTCATACACTTTTTGCTGTGCCCTGCTGTCTCCTGCTTTACATTGTTGTATGAGTTCATCATTTAGCATCCGTGCTCTTAATTATAAAAGATGCAAAAATAGAAACCGAGGTTGCATGGTGACATAAAAAAAGTATTTATATGCACCTTACCCGTGAATTTATTGGATTATATAGTTGAAATTTATACTATTGCAGCATCAAACTCGTAATTCATCCTGATATCGAAAGAATTTTTACCCGGATATAATTTTCGTTTAACCTGAGGGTGAATATTTATACACAAAAACAACGATGGAAACTGTTGCTGCTGGTTGCAGCAATGCTCATTGGGCTTGCCTCATTATGGTACACCAATAATCTGGTTACCAAATTAAGTGACGAAGAGCGTAAGAAAGTACAACTATGGGCAGAAGCTTCTAAACAGTTAGCTGATATTTCGGTGGAAGCCGGTGATATCAGTTTTTCGCTCATGGTGCTGCAGGACAACAACACCGTGCCTGCAATACTTACCGATGCCGAAGGCAAAATAATTTCTCATATCAATCTCGACACCACTAAAGCGCAGAGCAATGAGTATTTAAAAAGCATGCTGCAGAAAATGAAAAGCAAGCACGAACCCATTGAAATTGAATTTGCCAACAACCAGCACAATTATATTTATTACGAAGACTCTAAAGTACTTTACCAGTTACGTTTTTATCCATATTTCCAGTTGGGTATTATTGCCTTGTTTTTATTGGTAAGTTATCTTGCATTCAGCACTTCGCGCAAGGCCGAACAAAATCAGGTGTGGGTGGGCATGGCAAAAGAAACAGCACATCAGTTAGGCACACCACTGAGCAGCCTCATGGCCTGGCTGGAGTATCTGAAGTCTTCGGAAAACAGCCCCACACATCTTGCAGAACTTGAAAAAGACATCAACCGACTGAACACCATCACTGAGCGTTTCTCAAAAATAGGCTCTGCTCCGGTTTTGAAAAAAGAAGATGTAAACACGGTTATTGAAAATACCATTGCTTACATCAGTACACGTGCATCCACCAAGGTAGCTTTCAAACTCGACACCGCACAATCGCATCAGGTGTATGCACCACTCAATGTGCCACTGTTTGAATGGGTACTTGAGAATATTTTTAAAAATGCAATTGATGCCATGGATGGCGAAGGTTCCATCAATGTGACACTGCTCGATCAGCAACAGTTTGTTTACATTGATATTGCCGATACAGGAAAAGGAATTCCGAAATCAAAATTTAAGACTGTGTTTAAACCCGGATATACTTCCAAAGCGCGTGGCTGGGGCCTGGGACTTTCACTTAGCAAACGCATTATAGAAGAGTACCACAACGGACATATTTTTGTGAAAAGTTCTGAGCCTGACAAAGGAACAGTTTTTCGTATTGTACTGCGTAAATAAAAAAAATTATTTACCCTTTCTCTCTTTCTGAAAATCTTCCCACTTCGTGTTCTTATACCGGTCATCGCCATAGAAGTGGATGATATCATCAAACACATCGGGTGCAATGTAGAATGAAATCACATCAAGAATAGCGTCATTATCATCCAGAATAACCATTTGTGGTAATGCGAAAGCTTTGCGGTCGAGGGTGTAAACCAACTGATGAAAAGGCATTTCGCGTGTGGGTTGGTTTTGATAACTTTTACCTTCGAAATACAGTACATCCTTATTTTCAGGGTTAAAATCTACCAGATCAAATTTCCTGTTGAGATAAGTTTGCAGACTTGAATCAGCAAACGTAGTACGGTACATTACCCTGCACGTGTTGCACCACTCGGTATGAATAAATACAATTCGTTTTTTTCCGGAAGGCTTTTGGTTTTCGGCAAATGATTCCAAAGGAGTTTTCCATTTTACTTTTTCGTAAAGCGCCTGTTGTGTTGAATCATAAAATGCTTTTTCAAAATTGTTTTTAAAATCGTCAAAGGTCGAACTGCGGAAGGCATTTTCAAGAACAAACACCAGCATAGGTTCCAGTTTTTGTGGTTCAAGATAACCCTGTGCCGACATGTTGAAGTTGGCTGCTTTATTCAGAAACAATGTTGAAGGATAAACCATTTTACCATTCAGCATTTTTACTGCAAACTCGTTCGGGTCGCGCTTTTCTTTTCCTGTGGGAGCATATTTTACCCCATCAAATTCCACAGTGTCTTTTGTTTCTGCATCAAATTTCACAGGGTAATAGTTGGCATTGATGTAAGATGCAATACCCGGATTGGAATAGGTATTTTTCATCATCACCTTGCACCAGCCACACCATTCCGTATAAAAATCAATGATGATGGGTTTGGGCGCTTCTTTGTAATGTGTTTCTGCTTCTTTCAAAGTCATCCACTTTACTAACGAAGGTGGTTCTGATGAGGAATGTGTTTCTGTTTGTGCAGCAAGCGAACCACATGACAGAAGAAATAATATCAACAGAAAGTTTTTCATTTGATGATTGTGAATGACAAATATAAGTCATCATGACAGAACCATAACATGTACATT
>Ga0209605_1003582_pt1 | contig 13490 bp, 12 predicted proteins | sample AD_UKC035_MetaG_FD_184408 | JGI IMG/M metagenome (GOLD analysis project Ga0209605, IMG submission 184408) | Active sludge microbial communities of municipal wastewater-treating anaerobic digesters from USA - AD_UKC035_MetaG (SPAdes) (version 2) | ecosystem: Engineered > Bioreactor > Anaerobic >...
CCGGCCAGCCGCACGCGCAGGCCCTCATCCAGCACCGTCAGTTCTCCCGCTTTCAGTTTGAACGGTTCCGGGCGCGTCAACGCGAGGTGTTCCGGCACGTTGAGCGTGAGCGCGACGTAATCCTCGCGGATGCGCAGCGTCCCGGCAACCGTGACTGCGTCGCCCAGCGCCGGGATTTTGCCCGCCGCCAGCAGGCTTTCGGTCACATCCCGGTAAGCCGAGACGCGCACTTCCCCCGTGCCATCTTCCACCCAGAACGCCAGGTAACCGCTCACGGGATCATAACTGAGGCTGCGCGCGACGTGGCCGGTGATCTGCACGTAGGCCATGTTCAGCGTCCCACCTGCGTCGGCGGCGGTGACGGCCGGGATTTCGGCGGTGCGGGCGATCCACCACAGCGCCAGCAGGCCGACGGTCGCCAGCAGCAGCGCGGCGATTTTGACAACATTTACCGGGATGCGCCCTTGCTGCTTTGCGCCGCAGTACGGGCACGTCGCGTACGGGCCGACGAAGCGCCCGCAACTGGGGCAGTGCGCCTCGGCGGGGGCGTCAGGGGAAGTTTGCGGATTTTCGGTCATAGTTTCCCTCACTTTACCTGCCAGCACATCTCATACTGACGGTGCCAGATGCGATAGTTCAGATTGAGGAAGGCCGACGCCAGCGGATCTTCGACAGGAACGTTGATGATATAGCTGCTCAAGCTGGGATGCGCTGCGTGGAGCGCCAGCAGCAGGGCCTGCGCTACGGCGACACGCTGTGGATGTGCCGGCGCGACGGCCAGGTCATAGAGAAGATAATCGCCTTCCCCCATCTGGTAGAGCGCGTATCCGGCCAATTGGGCCCCCTCCCAGTAACCTATGCCGTGGAGCGTATCCAGGCCATCTTTTAAGGAAGGGAGCGCCCGCTGCCAGGGTGGGCGGACGTCGTGAAAGCTGGGGTAATATTCCAGCAGAGCGCCCGCGGCAGCATAATGAATCTGAGAGGAATAGCCATTGGTTGCTAACGGTTGCGCTTCGGCCATCAATACCAGCAACTCTCGCACATGCGCGAAGCCCAACCCGTTATAGAGCGCCGCTCCCGCCGTGTTTTGCATTAACATTTCCAGCCACAGGCATTGCAACCCACCCGCGCGCGCGGTGTTCTGGAGATGTTGTATGATTTGACGAGCGATACCCTGGCGTCGCCATTCCGGGCATACACCAACCCCACTGAGCCAGCCCTGGTTCTCACGGATGGAGAGGAACGCCAGGCCAACAGGGATTTGTCCGCTCAGCGCCACCACCGATTGTTGCAAATCAATGGCCTCTTCCTGGCACATCTCGCTTAATTGTCGGGGGGTGACATGGACCGGGGTGTAATACCCGGTATACGCCTGATTAATCAGGGCGGTTAATGCCTCGGGCGTTAACGCGGACGCCGGGACGAGCGTGCATGTTTTGTGAGCCATCATGAGGTATGATAACATCGAGAGGACAAAAATCAACTTCTCCGATGATTTTTGTGCATCTTCTAAACCGGGGTATAATGGAAGAAGATCCTATTCCAATTCCTATTTACCGTTCCCAAAGGAGGTGCAGTAATGGCGGATAATATCCAGGTGCGCAAGGCGCGGCTCAAAGATGCCGAAGCCATCGCCGCCTTTGTCAATCGCGCTCATCCATCCGCAGCCTTGACGCGCATGGAAGTGGCGGAGCGCTTCAGCCAAGTGGGGTTTATGCTGGCCGAAGCGGACGGCCAGGTGGTGGGATTGGTGGGGTTCCAGGTGGAGAACCTGGTGATCCGGGTGACAGACTTTCTGATCGGGCCGGGTGTGGACCGCGTGGCAACGGGTCAAGCGTTAGTCGCCGCTATGGAAGAAGCCGGGAGTGTGCTTCAGGCGGAGGCCGCCATTCTCTTCCTCCCCCCCGATCCCAGCTCCGATCTGATAGACTATTGGCGAGTGTTGGGCTATGAGAGACTTTCTACTGCGGATATGCTGCATCGCGCCTGGCGTGAGGCAGCGGCGGAATGGAACGCGCAGCAAAGTGAGGCTGTGGTGAAGCAACTGCGCGACGAAGTCGCCCGCAAACCCTTCTGATGGGCAGCGTTCAATATCAAAGTGAGCAGGGAGTATAGAATCCTATGGAAAAAGTCAAGCAATTTGTGAGCGCGCATCCTCAATTAACTTCATGGATCGTGTTGGCGTTGGGTATGGTGATCATTTTGGTCTGGTCGGCGCGGGATGTGGGCCTGTTGGCCGGGCAGTGGGTCGCGCTGATCGTCGCCACGATTGCCGTCGCCGGCCTGGCCGTCTGGATTATTGGCTGGGAAGACGAAGAGGAAAGTGAGGAAACTCCACCTCAACCAGAAGCTTAGTTTGGACGCCTCGTAACACCCCCAGCAACCATGCGGGGGTGTTTTTATTGCCGCGATCGGCAACCTTCTTGTTATTCCCTAAATTCACAGAATTACCTATTGACACCACCATGAAAGTATGCTATAGTTTAGATGGTTTCCGGTAACGATGCCGGTATTGTTACCGGAATTTAATCCTTTTACCCCAATCATTATTATTAATGATCCGAACCAAAACGACCCTGACCATTCGCGATGTTGCTAAAGCTGCTGGCGTGTCTGTTTCCACCGTGTCGCGGGTTTTGAACGACAAGGACGACGTCTCAACCGAAACTTATGAGAAAGTCCAGGGCGTGATTGCCGAACTAGGGTATACGTCTAGCCTTGCTGCTACCAGTATGCGCAGCCGGCGCACCAATGTCATCGGCATTTTGGTGGTGGATATGGGCGACCCATTCAGCCTGGAGCTTTTCAAGGGCATCGGTCGGGCCATTCGCGGCACCGAATACGATCTCATTGTTTACAGTAGTGGGCGGATTGCCTCCAATACCGAACTGGGGTGGGAACGCCGGCATTTATCTCGACTGGATGGCAGCATCACTGACGGCATGATTGTCGTGACGCCAACAACCAATGATCTCACCTTGATTTCACCGCTGGTTGCCATTGATCCCCATGATGACAATATCTTTCCTGCTGTGATTTCGTCCAACCGGGAGGGCGCCGTCGCCGTGATGGATTATTTAATCAGCCTGGGACACCGCCGTATTGGGTATATTGCCGGACGCCCTGGATTGTTAAGTACAACCCATCGCCGGCAGGGGTATCAGGAGGCGCTGCAAAGAGCGGGCTTGCCCATCGAGCCTGCACTGATTCAATCAGGAGATTATACCCGCGAGACGGGTTTTCACTGTGCGCAAGCTCTGCTCGCGCTCCCCGATCCGCCTACCGCGATTTTTGCCGCCAATGATCAGTCTGCACTTGGGGTGATAGATGCGGCCCACGAAGCTGGCCTATCCATTCCCGATGATGTGTCGGTGGTGGGGTTTGACAATATTCCTCAGGCGGCTCGGGCTATACCAGCTTTGACGACGGTCGATCAATCCGTGAGTGAGATGGGGTATGTGGCGACCAATATGTTGCTCAAGTTGATCCAGGGTAGTTCCCTGGATTACCAGATCTACCAGGTCCCGATCCAGTTGGTTATCAGAGAGTCATGCCGCTCAATTCCGTAGCGGTTTGTGGAAATCGGTTTTTTTATCACGTCCGGTAACGATACCGGCAGCAATCGTAAGGAGGAATCCTATAAGTCATCTATCAAAACCATACACTTCACCCTAAGCTTAGTCAATGTATTCAGTTTTAGTCAAAAATACCTGGAGGGAAAAATGAAGGAGAGCAGAAAGAAACTTACACGCAGGGAATTCCTGCGCGGCGCGGCCGTAGTCACAGCCGGGATGGTGGCGACGGCCTGTAGCACCCCCACGCCTCAGATCATCAGGGAAACGATCGAGGTTGAAAAAGAAGTGACCAAAATCGTCGAGGGCACACCCATCGTGGAGAAAGTCATCGAGACCCAGGTCATCGAAAAGGTAGTGACGGCCACACCCGAACCGGCAGCCCCCAAAAAAGAAGCGCCCGCCGTGTTGGGCACCTTCCCCAGAAGCGAGACGCTGATCGCCAGAATCCTCACCGGGCGTGTTGGTACGCCCGACAACTTCAACTGGTGGGTCGGCTGGAAATGGCAGGATCGCGGTATTCAGAATCTGGCCGACGAGGCGCTCTGGACGGTGGACTTTGCCACGGGCAACATTATCAATGGTTTGGCGGATGGCGACCCGGTGTACAACGCAGACTTCACGGAATGTACAATCACCCTGCGCCAGGGTGTTGCATGGTCGGACGGCGAGCCTTTCTCCGCTGCCGACGTGGTTTACTCGATCGAGACATTCAAAGCGTATGATCAGCTCAGCCCCCATAACTTTATGATGGATAACGTCGCCTCTGTCACCGCTGAGGATGATTACACGGTCAAATTCGTGCTGAACCAGGCCAACTCCCGCTTCCACACCACCTTCCTCGACCGCTGGGGCTGCACCCGGATCATGCCCAAGCACATTTTCGAGAAGCAAGAAGACCCGGTGCTGTTTACGCACAATCCGTTTGTCGGCTGCGGGCCGTACAAGCTGCACAGCTTTGATCCACAAGGGAGCTGGACGGCCTGGGAAAAACGCGCGGATTGGGACAAAAGCCCGACCGGCATTATGTATGGCGAGCCTCAGCCCAAGTACATCATTTACCAGTTCTTTGCCGACGAAGGCGCGCAAATCCTGGCGCAATTGACGCATCAACTGGATGTGGTGGAACTCTCGGCCGATGGTCTCAAGGCGCTGTTGGCGCAGGCCGAGACTTCCCGCGCCTACCAGCCAACCTTCCCCTTCGTGGTCAACAACGACCCCTGCATCACCGGCATCAACTTCAACACTGCCCGGCCGCCGTTCGATCTCCTCGATGTCCGCTGGGCCTTGTTGTTGGCGATAGACATCGTCGAGTACACGAGCATCGCCGTGGATTCTTCGGCTACGTTAAGCCCGGTGCACGTTCCGCACCTGGGGGCTTACCCACGGGATTACATCGAGCCAATGCAAGACTGGTTGGAGTCTTTCACGATTGATGTTGGCGACGGTGAAACCTTCGCTCCGTATGATCCCACTGCGCCGCAGCGCATCGCCGACTACGCCCGGACCCGTGGTTATGTCTTCCCGGATACGCCGGAATTCATCGAACAAGCTTTCGGGCTGGGGTGGTACAAGTATGCCCCGGACATCGCCGAAAAACTGCTGGTGAAGAATGGTTTCTCGAAGGATGCAGACGGGAAGTGGCTGCTGCCCGATGGCAAGCCCTGGAAGATCTCTTTCATGTGCGAGACGACGCTTTCCGGCATGGGGGCGCGCAATGCGGCGGCGGCCGTACAGCAGTGGAAGAAGTTCGGTATTGACGCCGAAATGTTCCCCTCGGAAGCGCGTGGCGAGTTGGCCCCCTTCGGCGACTTTGATGTGAGCGGCGACTGGCCGGCGCAAGAACCCTGGGGAGCCGGCCCCGACCTGTATCGCGTGCTCGACCGCTGGAACTCGGCCTACATCCGGCCGGTTGGCGAACGTACTCAGGGCCATTCCTGTCGCTGGTCAAGCCCGGAGATGGACGCCATCATCAAGGAGTTGCGCGAGACGGATCCCTTTGATACCGAGAAAGTCATTGCCGTCGGCACCGAGGGCCTTAAGGAAGCCGTCAAGAATATGTCCGGCGTCCCGACCTATGGGTATATCGGCTTTGTCGGCTGGGACGAGTATTTCTGGACCAACTGGCCCGGCAGCGACAACCCCTACACCCAGCCTTACACGCACTGGCCCAACTTCAAGTACACGACTCCGTTCCTGAAGCCTACTGGTAAGTAGGTCGGCTGATGATACAATCATCCTGGACGGGCGTCATGCCCGTCCAGGATTCCTTTAGATAAGTGAGGTGGTTGCCGTGGCATTTGTGAAACGATATCTCATCCCTCGCCTGATCCAATATGTTTTAGTCATCTGGCTGGGCATCACGGTGGTTTTCTTTATTCCCCGACTTACCCCGAATGATCCGGTCATGAAAATGATCGGTCAGTTGCAAGCGCGCGGTGCAAACCTGGAACCGGGCACGATAGATAGGATTATCAACGACCTGACCGAGATGTATGGTCTGGAAGGCTCCTGGTTCGATCAATATTGGGCTTTTTGGGGCAGGTTGTTCCATGGGGATTTCGGCGTTTCTTTCTTCCAATTCCCTACGCGCGTCAACCAGCTCATTGCCACCGCCATGCCCTGGACTCTGGGGCTGCTGTTGACCACGACCGCTATCACGTGGACCGTAGGGAACATCGTGGGGGGGGTAGCGGGCTACTATTCGCGGAGGGGGTGGTCGCGGGTGCTGGATGCGGTCGCCATGGTCGTTCGCCCACTGCCTTATTACATCTTCGCCTTCATGTTACTCCTCCTCTTTGCCTATGTTGTGCGCTGGTTCCCCATTACGGGCGGGGCGTCATTGGGCGCTATCCCCACCTTCACCTGGGTTTTTATCAAAGATGTCCTCTGGCATTCGGCCTTGCCTGCTATCTCGTTAATGATCCTGGGCGGAGCGGTCACATTCCAAACGATGAAATTGATTGTGCAAAACGTCAATGCAGAAAATTTCGTCCAGTATGCCAAACTGGGCGGCGTGACAGAAGGCCGTATCGTGGGCAAGTACGTCATTCGCAACGCTTTGCTGCCGCAAATCACCGGCCTGGCGCTTGGACTGGGACAAATCTTCAGTGGGGCGCTGATTACCGAGATTGTCTATGGGTATCCCGGCCTGGGCATGTTGCTTTATCGGGCGATCGTCAATGGCGATTATAATCTGATCATGGGAATCACGATCTTTTCTATTGTCGGCATCACTACGGCCATCCTGGTCGTTGATCTGACCTACCCCTTGTTTGACCCGCGGGTGAGATACACATAAGGAGGCCGATCCCATGAAAATCCTTAAAGACTTATTCAGAGATTATCGCTTTTGCTTCAGTTTTGGCGCGCTGGTGCTCATCGTGATCATGGCCATCTTGTCCATCTTTTCCCCTTATGACCCGACCTTGTGGAATGTTGTCCCGCGCGATACCAAGCCATCGGCCGAACACTGGCTCGGCACCGATTCGAACGGGCAGGATATCTTTTGGCAGGCGACCTTTGCGGTGCGCAATTCCCTGATTATCTCCCTTATCGCTGCATTGATTTCCAGGTTGGTTGCCATCCTGGTGGGCATGGTTGCCGGTTATAAGGGCGGCATAGTTGATCGGGTATTGATGTTTATCGGCGACAGTCTGCTGGTGATCCCAATCTTCCTGATTATGGTCATGATAGCCATGATGGTGCGGCAATTTATGAACCTGGTGGTGCTCGGATTGATGCTCTCATCTTTAGGTTGGGCATGGGACGCGCGCTTGATTCGCTCGTTGGTCTTAAGCTTGCGAGAGCGCGAATTCACCAAGACGGCCATCCTTTCAGGCGCGGGAACGGTCAAGCTGGTCTTGAACGAATATATGCCCTTTGCCATGCCGTTGATCTTCTCGACGTTGATTAACAACATCGCATGGGCGGTTGGATTGGAAATGACGCTGGCAATCCTGGGGTTGGTCAATCTCAACATTCCCACCCTGGGCACCATGTTGAACTGGGCGCTCTTCTACCAGTCCATTCTGTTGGGACGCTGGTGGTGGATCTTGACGCCGGTAGCCTTGTCGCTCTTCCTGTTTATTGCGCTTTACTGGCTCTCTGTCAGTATCAGCGAATACCTGGATCCCAGAACGCGTATCCAGCGCGTCGGAGCCTAGTGAGATGACAATGAACAAGACCATACTCAGAACTGAAGGGTTAAAAGCCTTCTACATGCTCGACGTTTTTGGAACCCGGAAGATCGTCAAGGCGGTCAACGAGGTGAATCTCGATATCCGCGAAAACGAAGTCTATGGCATTGCCGGCGAGAGCGGTTGCGGCAAGACGACGCTACTGAAGGCGCTGGCCGCTGCGATTGAACCGCCGCTGCGTTTGGTTGACGGCTATATTTTCTATTATGTTGACGGTGAGGCGGTGGATGTAGCCACACTGAGTCCGGAGGCCAAGCGAAAGTTGCGGTTGGATTACATCGCCTACGTTCCGCAAGGCTCTATGAGCGCGCTCAACCCTGTGATCAAGCTGAAAGAGACCTACCTGGATTTCATCGAAAGCCACGTGAGTGGAAGGAGTAAAGAAGAAACCCTCGCCATCGCCGAGAAACATATCAGCGAGTTGGGCCTGCCGCCCAAGATTCTGGACGCATATCCTCACCAGTTGTCCGGCGGGATGCGCCAACGGGTGACGATCGCCCTGGCGGCGCTGTTGAAGCCCAGCATCATCATCGCGGACGAGCCAACCACGGCGCTCGACGTGGTCGTCCAGCGAGGCGTGGTGCAACTCTTGATGGATATTCAGAAGAAACTGAAAAACACCATCATCATGGTGACCCACGACATGGGGGTGCAGGCGAATATTGCCGATCGGGTCGGCATTATGTATGCCGGAAAAATTGTCGAGGAATCCACCACCGAGAAGATTTACGGCGATCCACAGCATCCCTATACCCAATTCCTGATCAATTCGCTGCCACAGTTTGGCGACAAGTCAACGCGCCAAAGTGTGCCTGGAAGTCCTCCTTCCCTTATTGACCTTCCTGGCGGCTGCGCATTCCATCCACGCTGCCCACACGCGATGCAAATCTGCTTGGAAAAGACACCAGACCTTATCTCACTGGACACCGATCATAAAGTCGCCTGTTGGTTGGTTGGAGGAGAGCATGGAAAAGCTTCTTGAAGTCAAAGCCTTGACCAAAGTATTCACCATGGGGAGTATCCTCTCAAGGGTCAAATTGACGGCCACCGATACTGTATCCTTCTTTATCAAACCGGGCGAGATTTTTACCCTGGCGGGAGAGAGCGGCTGCGGCAAAACCACGACCGCCAAGATCATTTTGGGTTTTGAAGAACCGACTTCGGGCGCGATCATCCACAACGGCAAAGATCGCGCCGAAACCAAAGGCAAGAAAGTCTGGCAAGAAGAGGGTATCCAGGCCATCTTTCAGGACCCGTTTGGCACCTTTAACCCGCTGCGCGTCGTAGACCGCTATTTCTTTGAAACCCTCCAGAACTTCAAAATGGCGACCACCAAGCGCGAGGCTATCGCGCTCATTGATGAGACGCTCCAGTTGGTGGGACTTACCTACGACGAGTTCGCCGGGAAATACCCAAGCGAGTTCTCCGGCGGACAACTGCAACGTATCTCTATCGCCAGGGCTTTGCTGACCAAGCCCAACTTGCTCATTGCGGACGAACCCGTTTCAATGGTGGATGCCTCATTGCGCATGTCAATCGTCAATTTGTTCAAGCGGCTCAAGGAAGAGACCGATCTGGGGGTACTTTACATTACCCATGACCTGGCGACTGCCTACTACGTCAGTGAGCGCATTGCTATCATGTTCAGGGGCAACATCGTCGAAATGGGATCGGTCGAGCAAGTGTTGATGTCGCCCAGGCATCCCTACACCCAACTGCTGCGCGAATCCATCCCCGAAGCCGATCCCAAAAAGCGGTGGAGCTCTGCAATCACGCTTTCCGAGTTGGAAAGTGAAGAGTACATGCGCGTCGGCTGCAAATTTGCCGGAAGATGTCCTCACGTGATGGAAAAATGCAAATCTGAAATGCCCGAGGACGTTCTTGTGGATGATACGCTTGTCAAATGTCATTTGTATAAAGGGTGAGAAGGCTCATCTTCCTCCTTATGAACATGGGACACACCCCAAATACAACTCCGCCCAGCGTTTAGCCTCGGGCGGAGTTGTATTTGTACGGTTGCTCAGGGCTATCGCATTTCAAAAAGTCCCGCCTGTAAGACTGTCTGTTTTGCCGCTAAAGCGGCGTTTTTAAGGACGATTTTTGTGGCGGGGCTTCGCCCCGCCACAAAAATCCCTTTTATCCCCGGCCTTCAGGCCGTATTCAGTAGCTGGACGCGGTCAAATGCGATAGCCCTGACGGTTGCTCCTTCTTAGATATAGGTTATAATTTTGAGCGTTTAAAGTGGGAGGTGTGTGATTTGGAAGAGCAACTTGAGGAAGTGGCGGCTGAAGTTAGCCCAGAACCAGAGGATGGGGAACCTTCTCTGGGGCGTTCCTTTGGTATTCGTTCCTGGTTGCAGGATGCCGTGGAAACACTGCTCCTGGCGGTCATTCTTTTTTTGGTCATCAACACTTTGACCGGACGTTACCAGGTCCACGGGCAAAGTATGACCCCCAGTTTGTATGATGGGCAATATCTGATTGCCAGCAAAGTTACCTATTGGCTACATCCCCCTGAGCGTGGCGACATTATTGTTTTGGACCCGCCCAATCAGCAGAGTGAAATTCCTTACATTAAGCGGGTCATCGGCTTGCCCGGTGATGTGGTTGAGGTGCGTGATCAGCGTGTTTGGGTTAATGGGATCGCTTTGAACGAACCTTATATCAACGAGCCTCCATACTATTCCGGCAATTGGGTGGTTGCTGAGGAGCAATATCTGGTATTAGGGGACAATCGGAATAATTCCAGCGATTCCCATGCCTGGGGACTGTTGTCGCGCGAGCAAATCCTGGGGAAGGCGGTCTTTTGCTACTGGCCGCCGGAACACTGGGGGGCCATTCCCCATTATACTTTTCCTGAACTGGCAATTGTGCAGTAATTGGTTATTTACTTGACTTTGTGATGCACGAAGAAATTTTCGGAACACCGGATAGCCGCGAAACTGTATTGAGCACGGATGGCCTCGTATCACCGGGCGAACTGCTGCCTGGGGTTTCTGCGCGGGCCGCATCTTCGGGACTGGGCTTATGGTTGCGGGATTTGTTGGAAACCGTGGGCCTGGCGATCATCATCTTCCTGGTGATTAATACGATTACTGGCCGTTATGAGGTGCAGTCCATCAGTATGGAGCCGACCCTGCACGAGGGGCAGTATTTGATTGTGAGCAAGATCACCTATTGGTTCCATCCACCCGAGCGAGGGGATGTGGTGGTGCTTGATCCGCCTAATGAACAAAGCCCCATTCCCTATATCAAGCGTGTGGTGGGACTGCCAGGCGAAGAGGTAGATGTACGTGATGGGCGCGTATGGATTGATGGCGTGGCTTTGAATGAACCTTATATCAGCGGTCCGCCGACCTACAATCAAAAACGTGTATTGGGAGAAAACGAGTATTTGGTCTTGGGCGACAATCGGAATAATTCCAGCGATTCCCATGTATGGGGGGCTTTGCCAAGGCAGAATATTGTCGGCAAGTCGGTTTTCCGCTATTGGCCGCCGGAGAAATGGGGCTGGATCCCGCATTATACATTTCCTGAATTAGAAGCTCAGCCCTAAGTGACCAGATTGGAAAGTTGCTCAGTAAAGGTACATGCATGAATTATTCTTGTCCGAATTGTTCGTTTGGCAGTTTGAAGCCAATTAGGTTGACGTATGTGCGCCGTTGGGGCTCCCGCTTGATTACGGTCCCCGATTTTGCTGCATGGCGTTGTGATTCGTGCAAATATACGCGCTATGATGCCGCGGCCATGACCAGAATCGAGTTGATCCTGGGGGTAGACGAAGAGGATTTGTTTATGCCGCGCCCTCCCCGACCACACCCAGCGGAAGGTCCTGATGAACGTGGCCCACGTCGCTGGCCCTCTTAAATCTTAGCCAAAAGGACTACATATTTCGACTTTTCGTCACCACTTTTTAGCCACTTTGTGTCTGATGCCCTGCCGGTCATAGACCGTTCCCTGATCCCTGATCGACTTTTGACGGTTTCTTAAGGCATGGTATAATATCCGTTCGTTATGTCACTTTTGTGCTTTTCTGTTATTGTTTTTTCATTGTGATTCTCAGGGGAGACTCCCGGGAGGAATTGGATTAGAATGTCAGTAACCGACCTTGGGACTAAATCGTACGCGCGTATTTCGAGCGCTTTGCCGTTGCCTGGCCTGGTTGAGGTGCAACTCAAGTCTTATGACTGGTTGCTCAATGAAGGACTTTTTCAGCTTTTTGACGAGATTTCGCCTATTGATAGCTTCAATGGCTTGTTGAGCCTATTTTTCCCCAGTACCAAAGCGCAAGAGAATGGCTTTGAATTAGGGTATCGCTTTGGTGAACCCAAACACGGTCAAGAAGAATGTCTCGATCGGGATCTGACCTATGCCATTCCGTTGTATGTAGATGTAGCTCTGGTGAATCGTGAGACGAGCGAGATCGTCCAGCAGGAAATTTTCCTGGGAGACCTGCCCTTGATGACTGAGAACGCCACGTTCATCATCAACGGCACAGAACGGGTGGTCGTGAGCCAGTTGATCCGCTCCCCTGGCGTGTATTTTGGTGTGGATGATGACAGCGGTCATCGCTTGGCCAGCGCCAAGTTGATCCCAGATCGCGGCGCCTGGATGGAATTTGAAACCCGGAAATCCGGATATTTGACTTTGCGTTTTAACCGTAAGCGCACCATCCCCGTAACCATTTTCCTACGCGCCTTGGCGGCAGTGGAAGATGAACTGCGCAGCTCTGAGTTGTGCGTGGGGGATGATGAAGACTTGATGCGGATTTTCGGCGCGGCGGACAATGACCCCGATCACCCCTGGATTGCAAACACGATCCGGCAAGAGCCTAACTGGGAACCCAAGGCCGACCGTACTGTCGCTCAGGAGGCGCTCATTGAATTTTTCCGACGGATGCGCCCCGGCGATCCGCCCACATTGGAAAACGCGCAGGAATACCTGGTTTCCCAACTTTTTGACCCCCAGCGTTATAACCTTCAGCGGGTGGGCCGCTACAAACTCAATCAACGTCTCCAGATTGATGTGCCGATGGCCGTTCGCACCATTACCAAGCAGGACATTGTCGCGTTGGTGCGCCGGATGATCCACATCAACAATGGCGTGGCTGGCCCTGATGATATGGACCACTTGGGAAACCGGCGCGTCAAGACGGTGGGTGAGTTGGTTCAGGCCAAAATCCGGGTGGGATTGGTGCGCATGGAGCGCGTCGTCAAAGAACGCATGAGCATTCGTGAGGAATCGCCGACACCGGTAAATTTGATCAACATCCGGCCGGTGGTGGCCGCGATTCGGGAATTCTTTGGGTCCAGTCAGCTCTCCCAATTTATGGAGCAGACAAATCCCCTTTCGAGCCTGACGCACAAACGCACTCTGTCGGCGTTAGGGCCGGGCGGGCTTCGTCGTGAGCGGGCCGGCTTTGACGTGCGCGATGTGCATGACAGCCACTATGGTCGCATCTGCCCCATTGAAACCCCTGAGGGTCCCAACATCGGCCTGATCGGGCGCTTATCCACCTACGGTCGGGTGAACGATCTGGGTTTTATTGAGACCCCCTACCGCCGGGTGATTCGCACCGTCCATAATACGGTGGAGCAGTTAGTGGGGGAGGTGCTGCGTGAGGATGTGCAGGACCCCCAGACAGAGGAAGTTATTGTGCCGGCCGGTGTGAAAATCACCCAAGAGGTAGCCGAAAAGATCGCCGCGCTACCCTTGACACA
>Ga0209605_1003583_pt1 | contig 13488 bp, 9 predicted proteins | sample AD_UKC035_MetaG_FD_184408 | JGI IMG/M metagenome (GOLD analysis project Ga0209605, IMG submission 184408) | Active sludge microbial communities of municipal wastewater-treating anaerobic digesters from USA - AD_UKC035_MetaG (SPAdes) (version 2) | ecosystem: Engineered > Bioreactor > Anaerobic >...
ATGGGGCCTCCTTTCCTTCCTGCTGTGTAGTGGCGCTGATTTTATAATATTTTCCGGCAAAAGGAAACGGACAATATCAGGCGGTAAAATGCTTGGACAAGGAAATTTTGTTGAGGTATAACACGGGTAGTTCGGCGGCAAAGTAAAAATAAAAACATTAAGGAGAAAGATAAATGAAACAATATCGCTCTTTTTTTACCGCGGCGCTGTTGGGCCTGACGGTTTTAATTATCTCCGGCTGTGCCGCGCCCGCTCTTTACAGCATCGACGTGAAACACGACGCCGCGCGCTTTGCGCCCCCGGCGTACGTAAAAGCGGAAGGAAAAGCCCTCGAAGCTGTTGTGGCCGTGGCGGAATTCAACGACCGGCGTAAAATAGACGATAAGAAAATAATCGGTCGCGTAGTGGAAAAAAACGGCGTGAATATTTTGGTTTTCCCCAGGCTGGTTCTTCCCGCTAAAACCGTGGCGGACGGCGTCAGGGATTATTTGAAAAAAGCCGCCTATCAGGTGGCGGATAAAAGACTGCAGTGGGATTTGCAGGAAGGGAACATACCGAAAGGAGGAGCAAAAATTCTTGTCGGTGGCAGCATTGACGAAATGGAAATTGTCTGCCGTCGGGGATTTCCCGCCAATATTTACACCTCCGGCATAAAGTTGAACATTGTTTTCGCGGATGTGCAAAGCGGTCATATAGTCTATACCCGTCAGGTGGAGGCTTCGGCATCGCGGGAACATTTTTCCTTTTCCGAGGAACGCATGGGCCGGGAATTGAGCGCCCTTCTGGGCGAGGCCATCCGCAATGTTTTTGAAGACAAAGCCGTGGCGGAAAAAATCAAAGAACTGACAACGAAATAAATAGATAGTTTCTGTCGTTGCGAGGCGGCGTAAGCCGCCGTAGCAATCTCTTTTCATTTCAGTCTTCAGTCCCGCATTCGCGGGATTCCGCGTTGCACAACAACGCTTCACCTTCAGCCTTTCATTCTTTCCCTTTGGCTTTTTCCTGCTTTTTTGTCCATGCTTTAACGTCCGCCAGAATTTGTTCGCGCAAGGATTCGGGTGAAATTATCGTGATGTTGGGGATCCATGATTTCAGCATGTTTTTTATGGCTTCATAATGACCTACCGAGAAAGTCACGATCAGCGAACCGTCTTTTCTTTCCTCTTTGATTTCCTGTGAGGGATACATTTTCCTGCGCTTGAAATAATGGCTGACCTCGGCGTTAATCAGGACGGTTATTTTAATGTTTGCTTTTTCGGCAAACCAGATATTGGCGCTTTTTTGCAGAGTGTCATCCAGATCGCGCGGAACAGATTTGAAACAGGAATTTAACAATCGGAAGTCCTTTATCTTGTCTAATGCGTAACGCTTGAGAATGCCGGTGGAAGGTTCATTCCCGATCAGATACCAGAAACCTTCAAAATAAACTACGCGGTACGGTTCCAGTTCCACGGGATGCGACGATTTGAGGCCGGAATAATGGAAACGGACCTGCTTCTTTTCCCTTATTGCCTTTACCATTCTGTTGAAAAAAGAAGTGTCCAGCGGAATAGCTTCGTCAATCTTGACAAAAACCGGCAGGGAAGTGACGCATTCGTAAATCCTGTCCAGCACGGTGTTTGCCGCTTTTTGAAAAGGAGTTCCCAGCTGACTGACAATATTTTTCAGCGCCACCATCAGGGCCAGCTCGGTATCGTCGAAAACCTCCAGATTTTTTATCAGGTCTTTGCTTAGCCGGTAAACGCCTTTTTGGATTTCATGAAGGGGGAAACCGGCTTCTTTCAAAAGCGCCAGATCGCGCTGGATTGTCCGCGGCGTGGTGCGGAATTCTTTGGCCAGCCAACTGCTTAATATTTTTTCTTTTACCATAAAAAATCTGAGAATCTGCGCTACACGGATGAGCTTTGAATGTGCCTTTTTCTCGCGGGGCATGGCTTTTGCCTCCAATATTTCAGTAATATCGAACAGTTATTATAAAAGAAAGAGCCGCAAAATATGCGACACGCCTTTGTCGCCGTATTCTTGAATTATCAGTCGGAAAAGATTAATGTCAAGTCAAATAAAGAAAGCCGCAAACATCAATCGTCCTGATTAAAAGAGGTGTCGGAATGGCTTCTGTAATCAGTATAGAATATTTTAGAGCTAAAAAATCAGCCTTAGATGGAGATGCCCGCGCGCAGTTTCTGCTTGGTTCTATGTATATGCGCGGCAACCATATAGAAAAGAATTATGAGGAAGCAATAAAATGGTTAACAAAAGCCGCCGAGCAGGGAAATGTTAATGCCAAAATACAACTGGGTTCTATATATGTTTTCGGAAAAGGCGTCGAAGCAAGTATTGATAAAGCATTGCCCTAAAAAATTATACCGAAGCGGCAAAATGGCTTAAAAAAGCCGTCGCTCAGGGCAACAAAAAAGTTCAGGAAACTATCGAACTTTTTCAGAACATAAGGAAAGAAATACTCGAAAAGCAGAAAGCGTAAATGCTTTGCCTTAAGTCTTATTAAGGTTGACACATAAAAAACCGGGGGGTATAATTTTTTCTCGTAATTAAAAGCTCCAAATATTTAAAATCATTACTGGAAACAGTTAAAATAATAATTAAAAATCGATATTAAAATGAAGAGTCAAAAAACAGCAGAAAATACTAAAGGGCAAATCATCTTGTACAAAAACAAGCTGGAAGTGCGTTTGGAACAGGATACTGTCTGGCTGACGCAAAAGCAGATGGCCGAATTGTTTGATACAGAAAGAAGCGTTATAACGAAGCATTTGAATAATATCTTTAAGTCCAATGAGTTGAATAAAAAAAGCAATGTGCAAAAAATGCACATTGCTAATTCAGATAAACCTGTATCTTTTTACAATTTAGATGCCATCATTTCCGTTGGCTATCGGGTAAATTCAATCCGCGGCACACAGTTCCGCATCTGGGCAACAAATGTTTTACGCAAGCATTTGGTGGACGGCTACACCATTAACGAAAAGCTCCTGAACGCCCAGCAAAACAAAATTAACGAATTGCATAACGCCGTGCGCCTGCTTAGTAATGTCGCGCTTCTGGAAGATGTCTACGTTGAGGCAAAAGGCATTGTCCGGATTATTTCTGAATACACAAAGGCGCTGAATATCCTTGATGACTATGACCATCAACGGCTTGTATTACCTAAAGGAACAAAAAAAATAAAATATAAACTGACCTACGAAGAAGCCAGAAGCATCATCGAACAGATGAGAAAGAAATTCAAAGATTCCGCCCTCGTTGGTCAGGAAAAAGACAAAAGCTTTCAGGGTTCCATCGGCGCGGTTTACCCCGTTAGAGATTTATCATATCACTAATGCTTTATACGTATTTATAATTTAAGGGTTTATCAATGTATGATGAATAAATTTATATAAATATCTCTAACGGGGTTAACCACTTATGCACTATGTTTACGTTTTGAAAAGCACTACGGATGGTAAACTTTATACGGGATGTACTGAAGATTTACGGAAGCGTTTTAGAGAACACAATGACGGTAAGGTAAGTTCTACAAAAGGACGTGGGCCTTTCACTCTTATATACTATGAAGCTTCACTGGATAAAACAGATGCGTTTGTACGGGAAAAATATTTAAAAACAGGAATGGGTAAACGTTATTTGAAAAATCGACTGAAACGCTTCCTATCTCTAAAGGGGTGAATGATCGCCGCAAGTAAACCTGCGGAAAAAGATATCATGATTAAAGTTATTTTGAATCTTCTTAATGAGAAAGTAAAATAATATGTTATTCCTGCTCGGCATGCGCCAGGTTTTACTCCGGCGGGAATCCAGAATCGTTTCACCGGATACTGTGATGATTATCAATATCCCTCTTTCGATGGATTGAAAATATTTTAAAGAAGTGTGATAAGGACCATCAAGCCCCCGATGTTTTGAAATGATAAAACGATATCGAAGAAATTATCTGAAGTTATTAAAGTTTGAATTTATAAGAAATTATTTAATAGGACATAAAATGGGTATGCAGATAGTTTAGCATTGATGAAAAACAGATTCAAAGTGCAGCATAAATTTATTTATGGGAGACTTATATAATGAAGACACTATTCGAAAATTTCACAAATCAGTATTCTGTAAGCAAGACTTTAAGATTTGAATTAATCGCACAAGGAAAAACACAAGAACATATCGAGAAGCAAAATTTTCTCAATGATGATGAGGAATTGGCAGAAAAATATAAGAAAGCAAAAAAAATTATCGATGAGTATCATAAGAATTTTATCAGCGATAAACTATTTTCTTTCGCGTTTACACCCGAAGATCTACGCGCATATGAGCATGCCTATCAGGCCATGAAAAAGGACAAAAAAAATATAAAATTAATGAACGATTTCGCGTCTAGGCAGGATGATTTGAGAAAACGAATAGCAAAGGAACTGCAAGAGGATAATTACTTATATGCAAAAGAAGGTGAAAAGAAAAAATTTATAAAACAAAATTTAATTAAATGGTTGGAAAATAATTCTATTTCTCTTTCAGGAATTCCTGACCCTAAAACGATCATTAATGATTTTGAAAACTGGACTAATTATTTCAGCGGTTTTAACGATAATCGAAAGAATATTTATTCAGAGAAAAGAATTGGCACATCTATCGGATACCGCTTGGTTCACGATAATCTGCCGAAGTTTCTGGAAAATATAAAACGCTACAATAAGGCTAAAACAGCGGGAGTAAATTTCAGTAATGTAGAAAAAACATACGGAGTGAAACTGGATGAAGTGTTTTCTCTGGAACATTTTAACAAATGCCTGACCCAGAAAGGCATTGACGAATATAATCTGATTAGAGGGGGACAAAGCAAGAAAGGAAATAATAAAGAACAAGGTATCAACGAAACAATAAATCTACATGTCCAACAATTGCATCGGAGATTAGAGCGTGCCACAGATGATGATAAAAAAGAATTAGCTGACAAAATCAAGTATATCAAATCCTGCTTATTGGAAGAACTGTACAAACAAATATTAAGCGACCGCAGCCAGCTTTCTTTCCGGCTGGACAGCATTAAAAATGATGGCGATCTATGCAGGCAGATCGAGCATATTTTTCATATGGACAATGCGGGCAATCTTTGGGGTAAAAAGGAAAACGTTGATCGGGATACCGGCGAGAAAACAGAATCTGATTTTAATATCAGTGAAGCAATTAAAAAAGTGTTGCAGGCTTTTAAAGAAGCCGATCCTGAACGATTATATATCAGAAATAAGAGTAGCAATGCCATTACGGAAATATCCCAGTATTTATTCGGCAATTGGAGCCTGATTACTAGAAGTTTGGATTATTACGTTAAGAAAATTATTTTCCCTAACCCAGAAAAGAAAAAAGAAACGGCAAAGCAAAAAGTAGATAGAGAAAAGAAATGTGAAGGCTGGCTTAAAGACACGACTTATTTTTCTTTTGCTGAAATACACACTGCTTTGGAACTATTCTTTCAGCAGTATAGCGATGAAGAATTATTGGACGAAAAAAAAGAAAATAATGACGAAGAACAGGGAATAACAAAGGCAATGAAAGAGATTGCCCTTAGCAAACCGCTATTCTCGTATTTCAAAGAGCTAAAAATAAGCAAAAAAAATGAAGAAACAAATAAATTTGAAAAAAAAGAATTGCTCAAACAAATAAAAGAAAGTTATCCGGCGACGCAAAAGGTTTTCGAGCAATATAGAGATGTTGAGGCAGAACTCTTGAAAAATAAAAAGGATGGCGAGGTACAGGTTGTAAAAAACTATTTGAATGCTTTGATGGATTTGCATCATTATCTTAAACCTTTATATGTGATGCTGTCCCCGAAAGATGAGAAGAACCAAGAAGAAATATTTGAAAAAGATAATGGTTTCTATGATGATTTCGATCCGCTATTTAACGTGCTGAAATTGATAGTACCTCTCTATAATCAAGCCCGTAACTACCTTACAAAGAAACCGTTCAGCGTAGAAAAGTATAAATTGAATTTTGGCCATCACAATTTATTAGGCGGATTTGTTGATTCGTACACAAATTCTGACAATGCTACTCAATATGGTGCATATTTGTTCAGGAAAAAGCACCAACGATATGACGCTTATGAATATTTTCTTGGGATAAGTACGGATGCAAAGCTATTCCGTTGTCATTTGCAGAATGATATTTCAGAGAATGATAAAAGCAAATACGAAAGACTTGAATACTATCAGCCCAAGAGTACGACATTTTTTAGTGATGAATACAGTAGTAAAAACAAAAAGAAAATAATGGATTGCCTCTTAAAAAAAGTAGAAGCGAAAATAGAAAAAACGTTAAAGGGTAATTCTGATTTTGACGAATTTCTAGAAAAACTTAGAGAAGCTGATACGCCCGGCAAACAGATAGAAATAATAAAAAAACAAAAAGAATTTATTAATATACTGGATGAAAAAGAAGTAGAAGAAATATTCAATGAAGCAATAGCAGAAATGAAAAATTTTATTATTAAATATGTCGAAAGAAATCCTCAATTAATTAAATTACAAGAGACGCGGTATTCTGGCCACGAAGGATTCACTGCAATTATAAAAGACCTTCAAAAAATAGCTAAAGAGAACAAAGTTTTCAACTATTTCCACGTTAGTGAAAATGAATTTAATGAGGCATGTAATCGCGAGACAAAACCGCTTCTTTTCTTTAAGATTACCAATAAAGATTTAAATTATTATGAAAAAGCCGCTCAAGGATTACGTAAACAAGAAATAGGGACAAAAAATTTACATACCCTTTATTTTGAACAATTGCTTTCAGGTAAACAACAAGTGATTGATATTGGAAAAGGTGAGGTTTTTTACAGAAGAAAAACACCATTTTATAAACCTATCATACATGAAGAGAATAAATCAATACTATGCAGAACCTATAAAGAAGACGGAAAGCTAAAGACATTGACGGATGATATTTATAAAGAACTAAGTTTATTTTACAAAGGAAATATTCCAGAAGAAAAATTAAGCGAAGCGAGTAGAAAATTGAAAGATCTTGTTAAGGTAAACAAGTTTAAATACAAAATTATGAAGGATAAACGCTATACTGAAGATAAATATTTGTTCCACCTGTCTATTAATTTGAATTTTGATCAACCACCTAAACTCGAAAAATTCAATGATTCTGTTAATGATTCTTTGAAACGTAATGATAATGTAAAAATATTAGGAATAGATCGTGGCGAAAGGCATTTGGTTTATTACACACTAATAGATGATAAAGGAAATATTGTAAAAGATGATAATGGCAATTATCTGCAAGGCAGTCTGAATAATCCGACAGGCAAAAAAGATTATCATGATTTGCTTGATAAGAGAGAAGATGAAAGAGATAAAGCACGCAAAGCATGGAATACAATCGACAGAATTAAAGACATTAAAGAGGGATATTTATCACAAATAGTGCATAATATTGCATCGCTGATGATAAAATATAACGCTATTATAGCTCTTGAGGACCTCAATTTTGGCTTTAAAAAAGGTCGTATGAAAGTTGAGAAACAAGTTTATCAAAAACTCGAAGAAAAGTTGATAGATAAATTAAATTATCTTGTTTTCAAAAATGAGTGTCCTGAAAAACCTGGCGGATTATTGAATGCATTTCAACTTACTGCACCCTTTAAAAGTTTCAAAGCCATGGGAAAACAAACGGGGTTTATTTTCTACGTACCAGCTTACCATACGTCAAAAATATGTCCAGCAACCGGCTTTGCCGATTTGCTCTATCCGCGTTATAAAACTGTGGATAAATCGAAGAAATATTTCGCAAAATTTGAGGCAATTCGTTTCAACCGACAGGAAAATTATTTTGAATTTGAAATAAAAAACTACAATGCATTTAATCCCAAAGCTGAAGACACAAAACAGGATTGGACAATCTGCACGTACGGTTTGCGTCTGGACACTTATCGAAATCCTAAGAAAAACAATAATTGGGATACACAGGAGGTTGACTTAACAAAAGAGCTGCAAAATCTTATGCAAAGTCAGGGCATTCAATTTATTGACGGCAAGTGTATCAAAGAAGAAATCTGCCGGCAAAACGACAGTCAATTTTTCAAAAGGTTAATGAAATTGCTCAGGCTTACCTTACAAATCAGAAACAGCCGTGTTAATTCTGATGAGGATTGGATAATTTCGCCGGTTAGAGTGCAAGGCGAAATATTCGATTCCAGAGAAGCTGATGAAAGTATGTCGCAAAATGCCGACGCTAATGGTGCCTATCATATTGCTCTTAAAGGTTTGTGGTGTTTACGGCAAATTCGAGAGGCTAAAGATTTGAAAAAAGTAAATTTGGCTATTAGTAATAAAGAATGGTTGCAGTTCGTTCAGGATAGGCCATTTGCGAAATAATGGAACCGTACATTACTTTATCGTTTCTTAACGATTTTATATTTTGTCCGCGTTCGATTTACTTTCATCAATTATACGGCGGGCTGAACCATGAATTGTACAAACAAAAGCCGCAAATAGCGGGACAAGCTGCTCACAAATCCATTGGTTCAAAAAGTTACAGTACGCGAAAGAATGTCTTGCAGGATGTCGAAGTATTTTCAGAAAAATACAATATTTGCGGAAAAGTTGATGTATTTGATTGCGAAACAGGAAAACTCACCGAACGAAAGCGAGAGATAAAAACAATTTATGACGGTTATGTATTTCAGGTTTATGCGCAGTGTCATGCATTACGAGAAATGGGATATACAGTCAATGAAATTGTTATACATGATCTGGTGCATAATAAAAATTATCCGATCCCTCTGCCGGAAAATGATGTGGCGATGCAGTCGAAGTTTGAAAAACTGATTCAAGAAATTAATTGTTTTAAAATCGATTGTGCAGAATTCGCGCCGAATAAATCGAAATGTGAAAGATGTATTTATTCTCAACTCTGTGATGTGTCGCCATGTTAAGTTATCCAGATTTTAAAGAGAAAACAATTGTCGTGGTTTTTACAACCGAAGGTCAGCGGTTTTCATTCCAGAATGACAATCTGATTGTTACCGATGCTGAAGAAAAGGTCATTTTACAAACTACATGCTACCGAATGCTGGCGTTGTGGATTGTGGGGCATTGTGTTGTAACTTCCGGTTTACTGGAGCGGAGTAAGAAATTTGCTTTCCCCGTTTACTTGTTATCGGTCAATTTCAGATGTATCGGTGTCTGGAGCACGCCTACTGATGGCAACTTTCTGTTGCGTGAAAAACAATATTCCTATCAAGGTCTGGATATTGCAAGACGTATTGTCAGAAACAAAATTCAGAACCAGATAGTTTTGTTGAAAAGTATAAGAAAAAAAGAAGAGAACCTGAAACATTCTTTGGAACTTATGCGGGATTATGAAAATCAGGTTGGTGATTTTGACCATTTGCAAGAATTATTGGGAATGGAAGGTGTGTCATCAAGGTTATTCTTTTCAGAATGGTATGCTGATATGGAATGGCAGGGGAGGAAACCACGCGCCAAGAGAGATCCAGTGAATGTCCTGCTGGATATAGGCTATACCTTTTTATTTTATCTCGTGGAGAATATGCTCAATCTTTATGGATTCGATATTTATAAAGGCGTGTATCATCAATTCTTTTATCAAAGGAAATCTCTGGTCTGCGATATCGTTGAACCGTTTCGCTGTATCGTGGATAAGCAGATAAAAAACGCATACAATCTGAAGCAGATTAATAAAGAAGATTTCGAAGTCAAAAAAGGCCAATACTTTTTAAAATACGCAAAAAGCAAAGAGTACACTCGTTGGCTGCTTCAGGCGATTGTTGAATATAAGGAGGATATATTTTTATACACGCAAAGTTACTATCGCGCATTCATTCGGCAAAAACCAATAAATGATTATCCTGTTTTTATTATTAATAAATCTGTTGACAGGGATTAGGTGTATGCTTTTAGTATCATATGATATTAGCAATGATAAATTAAGAACGCGATTTGCAAAATTTTTAAAAAAATATGGAAACCGTTTGCAATATTCAGTATTTGAGATAAAAAACAGTGAAAGAATTATTGAAAATATTAAAACTGAAATAGAAGAATATTACGGCGATAAGTTTGAGCAGGCGGATAGCGTTATAATATTTATATTAAGTAAAACTTGTGAAATTATAAAATTCGGCTATGCTAGAAACATAGATGAAGATTTAGTAATAATGTAATTTTTGCGATATTTGCAAACCTCTGTCTTAATGCTGAAAAGTGGCGGTTTTTTATGATACTTCAGGCATCCTGTATAAAAGATGAAATTAAATTATCCTTTAATAACAGCTATATTGTTTATAGTTGCAAGTTATTATCTGTCTATTAGACAGATTGAATTTCTACTATTGTAGATACTGGCTGAGATACTTCAAATATTATAGGTCTATTAGACAGATTGAATTTCTACTATTGTAGATTTTGCCGGTGCGCCTAGATTACATAAGGGGTCTATTAGACAGATTGAATTTCTACTATTGTAGATGGAAGGTTCTATTGATTACAATATGGCGTCTATTAGACAGATTGAATTTCTACTATTGTAGATAGGAAAAGCATAGAGGCGTGGTTTGAATTAGTCTATTAGACAGATTGAATTTCTACTATTGTAGATCTTCAGGATACCGGCAACATAACCGGGTCGTCTATTAGACAGATTGAATTTCTACTATTGTAGATGCTTATGCTACAGCAAGAGGCATAACAATGTCTATTAGACAGATTGAATTTCTACTATTGTAGATACGTAACCAATATGTGTTCTTGCATCTTGTCTATTAGACAGATTGAATTTCTACTATTGTAGATATAATATCAAATCACGCACCGGAATTTTGTCTATTAGACAGATTGAATTTCTACTATTGTAGATTAAAATATCAAGTTAGGAGAAAATATAGTCTATTAGACAGATTGAATTTCTACTATTGTAGATCCGTAGCCTTGTGCAACGCCCGTAAGTCTATTAGACAGATTGAATTTCTACTATTGTAGATAAATCGGCTCTTTTCCAAAATAAGCCCAGTCTATTAGACAGATTGAATTTCTACTATTGTAGATCATTGATACCGTGGGAAGTTGCTCAAGCGTCTATTAGACAGATTGAATTTCTACTATTGTAGATCATCATGGGCGTATTGGCATCATACACGTCTATTAGACAGATTGAATTTCTACTATTGTAGATCATAAACTCCTCTGTAACTAGCGTTTACAGTCTATTAGACAGATTGAATTTCTACTATTGTAGATACCCGCCCTGTTGTGGCTACTGTTTACGGTCTATTAGACAGATTGAATTTCTACTATTGTAGATTCGCAAACTTGTCCGCTTCTGATTCGATGTCTATTAGACAGATTGAATTTCTACTATTGTAGATCCTGAATCGTCCGCAGATGAGCTTTGTGGTCTATTAGACAGATTGAATTTCTACTATTGTAGATCAGTATTGAGAAAGAAAGCGATAATCCTGGTCTATTAGACAGATTGAATTTCTACTATTGTAGATATCTGTACTTTCGATCAAGCTCGGCACGTCTATTAGACAGATTGAATTTCTACTATTGTAGATTAACAGACGCCTTACAATCCTTACAAATCGTCTATTAGACAGATTGAATTTCTACTATTGTAGATGCTGGAGCCCGCCGCCTCGCAAAAAGGTCTATTAGACAGATTGAATTTCTACTATTGTAGATTTCCGGTGCGTATTCCGCGCTTTCATAGTCTATTAGACAGATTGAATTTCTACTATTGTAGATGCCCCTTCGCGCCGGCCATCACTAGCGTCTATTAGACAGATTGAATTTCTACTATTGTAGATCATCGGCGATAAAGTATCCTATAAAGGTCGTCTATTAGACAGATTGAATTTCTACTATTGTAGATAAATACCCAGCGCGTCAGCGGGATAGTCTATTAGACAGATTGAATTTCTACTATTGTAGATGGCAAAAACCAAGCGCGGAGATGTTGTCCGTCTATTAGACAGATTGAATTTCTACTATTGTAGATGCGGAGCACTTCATTGTGCATCATATAATGTCTATTAGACAGATTGAATTTCTACTATTGTAGATAAGAATTATCTTTATTCCTGAAATTGCCGGTCTATTAGACAGATTGAATTTCTACTATTGTAGATGTTGGCCACAGTGCCTTTATTTTTTGGTCTATTAGACAGATTGAATTTCTACTATTGTAGATGCGGGCGGCTGCGCGATCAGGGCGAAGTCTATTAGACAGATTGAATTTCTACTATTGTAGATGGATGCGGACGCATGGATTAAATTTGTCTATTAGACAGATTGAATTTCTACTATTGTAGATAGCCCGCGCAGCGCTTTGGTGGCGAAAGTCTATTAGACAGATTGAATTTCTACTATTGTAGATATAGGCGGTTGGCGTCACATCTGTGGCGTCTATTAGACAGATTGAATTTCTACTATTGTAGATCCGCCTCCTGCCATTCTTCCTTGTAGGGTCTATTAGACAGATTGAATTTCTACTATTGTAGATAGATTGCCGCGCTGACGAAGCGCGTGGGGCGTCTATTAGACAGATTGAATTTCTACTATTGTAGATCTGCACCACGCCGTCCGCCAGTATTGCCACGTCTATTAGACAGATTGAATTTCTACTATTGTAGATTTCGCGTGTGGGTTCGGCCGCCGTCGCGGGTCTATTAGACAGATTGAATTTCTACTATTGTAGATCCGCTTCTAAAAACCGGCGGAGGGACGGTCTATTAGACAGATTGAATTTCTACTATTGTAGATGACGTCTTCGATGCTAAAATGCGGCGGGTCTATTAGACAGATTGAATTTCTACTATTGTAGATCAGCCACGGGTTTGGTTGTGGTGGATAAAGTCTATTAGACAGATTGAATTTCTACTATTGTAGATTCTTGCGTCTTCTATTAAAATACCCGTTTGTCTATTAGACAGATTGAATTTCTACTATTGTAGATACACCGGCGCGGGCAATTGGGAGTGGGTCTATTAGACAGATTGAATTTCTACTATTGTAGATATCCGGGGCGAGCTCGTAAGGCGCCTCCATGTCTATTAGACAGATTGAATTTCTACTATTGTAGATCCTAATGTCCATCGGCGCGGAAATGGAGTCTATTAGACAGATTGAATTTCTACTATTGTAGATTTCTGTTTCGGTTGTGTTAATCAGATTGCGTCTATTAGACAGATTGAATTTCTACTATTGTAGATCATTAAACCTCAAGATGCTTATTTGTCGTCTATTAGACAGATTGAATTTCTACTATTGTAGATGAAGTGCCTTACCTCAACTTTTAGAGGTCTATTAGACAGATTGAATTTCTACTATCATGGTCAATGTCGCCGGCATGCTCGTCGCGCGCATGCTTGGCGGGAAAAACTGGATGAAAGAAAAAAAGGAGACACGTGATGTCGAATATTCAATTTTCTTTGAAGGATAGAGTTGCCCT
>Ga0209605_1003591_pt1 | contig 13473 bp, 8 predicted proteins | sample AD_UKC035_MetaG_FD_184408 | JGI IMG/M metagenome (GOLD analysis project Ga0209605, IMG submission 184408) | Active sludge microbial communities of municipal wastewater-treating anaerobic digesters from USA - AD_UKC035_MetaG (SPAdes) (version 2) | ecosystem: Engineered > Bioreactor > Anaerobic >...
TGCTGAGATCATTGGATTCACCATCAAAACATCCACCGTAGGTGAGATGGAGAGAGGTGGAGGTAAGATCTTCAAGCATCAATGCGAGATGAGCAATTACTTCCAACGGACTCCTAACGGGCAGACGAGATCCGGGCTTGCCACGTTGTTTATTCCGGCATGGGAGGGGCTGCAGGGCTTCATTGATCAGTATGGGATGTCGGTTATTGATACTCCTACACCGGCCCAGGCTAAATACATCGGAAGGAAGATCGGAGCGAAGGAATATCTTCTCAACAGACGTAAGGGGTACATTGACGCAGGTGACTATGAAGGCCTCTCCGAGGAAGTCAGGCTTTATCCTATGTCATTTACCGAGTGCTTCAGAACCTCAGCCAAGTCTTCAGGCTTCAATATGGCCAAACTCGAAAACCGGATTGACGAACTGAGATTTTCCAAGGAGCTTCCCATCAGGGGCAATTTCTCATGGTATCATGGACAGCGTGACACATACGTGATCTTCACCCCAAATAAGAATGGCAAATTCCTGATCTCTCATCAGCTTAACCAGGAGGAGGCTAATCGTAAATTCTGGGACGAGACGGAAGAAACATGGAAACCCGGCAACTCATCCTGGGGATCTGCCGGGGCTGACCCATTTAAGTTTAACAAAACAGAAGGGAACCGAAAATCGAAGGGTGGCGGTGCCGTGGTCCGTAAGGCCAAAATGAAGGACGGAAATTTCAGCATGAAACGGAAATTTGTCTGTACCTATTCTAACCGGACCTATGACAAGAACGAGTATGCCGAGGATATGCTGATGATGTGTGTGTACTTCGGAGTTCCCATGTTCCCTGAGATCAACGTGGATCTTATATGGGATTATTTTGAGAAAAGAAATTATGCCGGATTTTTACTTTATAGGTTTGACCCAAAAACTTTTCAACAGAATAAAACACCTGGTGCGAACACCAACGATAAAATCAAGCAGGAAATTTTTACTGAGTACATGAACTTCATAGAATATGAGGCTGATGAAGAAACTCATGTAGAATTGCTTGAAGAATGTCGGGACATCGGAGGCCCTGAAGAAATGCCGGACTATGACCTGTTTACTGCCGGTGGTTACGCCTTGATGGGTACGGCTCCTATTTATCAGGAACTTGAAGAAATTGAATCAAGTGAAGTTTCTTTGGATATGTTTGTTAAAAAAAGGAGATATTCGTGAAAAAAATAATTAATATCTTACGCTAAGATTTTCAGGAGATGGCAGGGTTGGCAGTAAAAAGCGTAAACGCATACCAAAAAGGGACGTATCCATTCCCGAATGATGAGATAGATCCCAAGAAGAAAGACGCAGCATGGGGGAAGAAATTCTGCGAGGCCATGTATGCAGCCTGGGTGACGGACCGGTGCGGGATCCCATACTCACAGATCGAGGAAATGCACGAACTCCGAAGGTACGGAGCCGGGATGCAGGACGTTTCCAAGTATCAGAAAATCCTATTATCAGAATCAGAGAGTGGAGATCTTGAAGGGTTCCTCAACATAAATTGGGATATCTTCTCGGTCATGCCTAAGTTCAAGCACGTTATCCGGGGCATCTTCGAGGAACAGGATCACTCCATCATAGCCAACGCCATAGATCCCAAAAGCATTGACGAAAAGAAAGGGATTATTCTCAGGAAGTGGTTCAAGGCTCGGTATAAGGATACCCTTAATAACCTCCGTCAGATGGGAGGCGGGGAGCCGATAGACGAATGGCTCCCGGAGTCAGTCCATGAGTTGCAGGTTTATCAGACCATGGGTGGTTTGCGCCTGGCAAAAGAAATGGAGATTGAGGAGGCTTTGAACTACACATTTTATATCTCCGATTGGCAGGAGGTGAAGCGCAAAATGATTGACGACTATGGAGACATTAATTGCGCAGCAGTAAAGGATTACACAGATCCATACACCAAGAAAGCCAAGATCCGTTATGTTGACCCCCTGAACCTTGTCATTCAATATTCCCGGCATTGGGACCACCGCAACTCTGAGTACGCAGGAGAGAAGATCCGGGAGAGCATCACCAACATTCGCAAAAATACCGACATTTCTGAAGACGAACTCAGGCAGCTTGCTCAGTTTTATAACGGGGCCGGCTCAAATGCCAACTTAGCAAATTGGGGATTGGATGACCTGAGAGTATCTGACGGAGTATGGAAGTATGATGACTTCCAAATTGATGTTATGGACTGCGAATGGTTCTCTGTCAATAAGAAGTACCGCACCACCAGGACAAACGAAAGGGGAGAGGACTACACTTATGACGAAGAATACGGCAAAGTGTACGATCGCACGAACCGCAAGACCGAAATCAGCACATACAAGACCGTTTATCGCTGCAAATGGATCATCGGAACCGATTTTGTGTACGATTTTGGTATCCAATATGACATCCCGAGGCCCGGCAAAAAAGAGGTCGAACTGTCCTTCAAATTATATAAACTTCCCGGCCGGTCCATCGTTAGCGTTGCTGTACCAAACCTGGATCAGATGCAACTTGCATGGTTGAAGTTACAGAACGCACTTGCCATGAGTTCCAATTCAGGTATTGCAGTTGAATACACCTCTCTGCAGAACATGAAACTTGGTGGTGAGAAAATGGATCCCCTGGACATCCTGTCGCTACGCAGGGACACGGGGGATCTCTTTTATAAACTGACAACCCACACCGGACGAATGAATGTCCCGGGAGGGTTCAGGCCTATACAGGAGCTTGAAGGAGGGATCGGCCGGCAGCTTGACGAACTAATCAGGATCTTTGAGCTGAACATGAACTTCATCAGGGATTTGACCGGCATAAATCAGATTGCAGACGCATCCAACCCGGATCCCAATCAGAGCGTTGGCGGCAGCGAACTTGCAATCGCTCAGACAACCAAGGCCCTCAAACCGATATACTCCGGATATGTCAGGCTCAAAGAGCTTGTGGCCCGGAGTTGCGCCATCAGGATACAGAACCTTGTCAGGAACGATCCGAAGGCTTACGATGTCTATCTCCCGGTGGTTGGCGCAGCCGGAGTTAAGCTATTGGAGTTTGACGCAGAGAACATAGACGCAGACTATCACATCAAAATCATCGCCAGACCTACCGAAAAACGCAAGGATGTCATATTACAGGCAGCGGTACAGGCCATGCAGCCCGACCGGGAAGGATATGTCGGCATCGAAATACAGGACTTTATGATGATCGAGAGACTGCTTGAAGATGGCAACCTGAAATATGCGGAGTACTTCCTGAATTATCGCAGTCAGAAAAACAAGGAGCGTCAGACACAACTGCAGCGAGAGAATATGCAGATTGACGCTAAGAACGCTCAGGAGACGGCCCGGGTGAAAGGGGAGGAGGATCGCAATTCCAAAACCTTCGAGACAGATGAAACCATTCGTCTTGAAAAGGTAAAAGCTGACCTTGAAGATCGCAACAAAGAGAGAGAGCATCAGCGTAAGATGAAAGAGCTTGCGCTTCAGGCCGGTTTAAAAGAATCAGTATCAAACACTAAATAGCTATGACAAAAGGCAAAGATTTTATCGGCAGTCCGGAGTTTGAAGCCCTAAAGGATATTCCAGGCGTTGACCCGGCAGAAATAATGAAACAGGCAGGATTAGGGGGGGATCCCACACCCCCGGGCGGGGGCGAACCCCCAATACCGGCAGGAGGCGAACCCCCTACACCCCCTGTCCCACCTATCCCGGGACAGCCACCTGTCCCACCACAGAAAACGGACCCGACCCCCGCACCGCAGAACGATATTCTGAAGGAGATCTTCGGAGATCGTTTTAAGACGGTGGAGGAGGTCAAAAATGCTAATATAGTCGGTCAACTCGATGAATTGGACAGTCTGAGACGGACCAAGTCCGACCTTGAAAAACAACTCAGCACGAAGCCTCAGACCAACTTCGTAAATGACGAAGTGGCTTTGTATAATGAGTTTGTGAGGGAAACCGGCATCTCCGATTATGGTGTGTTCAAAAGGTTAAATGCGGCTGACGTTGCAAACATGGATCCCGTGGATGCGCTCGTCACAAGGTATGTCCTTGAACATCCTAATCTCGCAGGTCAGGAAACCAATGTCCGTAATTTTGTAATCAAGAATTACAATGTGGATCCTGAATTGATTTCTGAACAAGATCTTAACGCAAATAAAGTTGGCTTGATAGCCGATGGCGATAAGGCGAAAAAGTTCCTTTCAGAAATTAAAGAAAAGCTGAAGGTTCCGCAATCGGCACCGGCAGCAGAAGCTCCGAAGGATTTAACCCCGGAGGAAAAAACCGCTTTGCAGGACCAATGGGGCAAAGTCGGAACCAATGTTCTTGGTGTCCTATCCAAACTTCAGATTCCTATCAAAGGATCTAAGGACCCCCTGATGACCTATGCCTTGGCAGAGGCCGATATCAAGGAGGCTCAGACATTCATCACCAACTATGCCTTGGCGAACCGCATGGAACCCAATGAGGCAAATGTTGGCACATTGTCGAGAGTGGTCTATTCTCAGTTAATCATGGGGAAGTTACCGGAAATCGTACACTCCGTATTTGAGAGGGCGAGACAGATGACCGAGAAGGAGGTTCATGCTTTGTATTCAAACCCCAATCCGGCCCGTAACACAGATCAACCACCAATACCACCGGCACCGGGCAGAACCGATGGCGATAAGTTGGAGCAAGACCTGTTTGACGCAGAGATGGGAATGTATAACAGATAATGTACTTGTAAGAGGTGTATATTGTCTAACATTAAATTGTATTGAGAAATGAATCCAGATGCTATTGCGCAAATATACGCCTCAGACATCGTCTCCGGTTTTGACATTTACAAGCCGGAAAAACTCAACGTACTTTTCAACAGGTACGGAGATCAGGGAGCAAGCTATTTTCAGATCGTAAGATCTATGGGCTTTGAGAAAGAGGTTTCCCTGGATACCTACGGGCATTATGAAGAAAACCGTATCCATGAAGTTTGTATTGTCAACGCAAACGTAACACAGCCGGCCGTTGGTGCCGATATCACATTTGTACTCTCGCCCAACAGCCTTGATGCCAACAACAACTTCTATGTTCGCAAGTGGGATATTATCCTGTTTCCGAATGAAGTCACCGGATCGGTTACGGCCATTGACACTACCACACCCGCCGCCCCGGCTATTACCTGCCGGCTGAACGATAACACAGAACAATTCCCGGCTCTCACAGCAGGGGATGAGCTTGTTATCTTTACCAATGCCTTCTCAGAAGGATCGGGACAGCCTAACGGTGCTATCAGGGGAACATGGGAATACACCAACGATGCTCAGATCATCAAGGAAACCATCGGAGTAACCGGGTCAGAAATGACCAATCAGACATGGTTTGATGTTACTTCGGCCGGAACCAAAATACCGGCATACTATTTCCTTGGGCAGGTTGACATAGACTACCGGGTTGCGCTTCGTATTGACGGTGCGCTTCTGTGGGGTAAGAGGACTGTCAACCCGAACCTGATTGATTCCGACACCGGAAGGCCGATCAAGACCACGGAAGGTCTGATCCCCTACATCCGCAGGGTTGGAAACGAGCAGACCTACACCTCCGGTTCGTTCAGCGTCACCGAATTTGACGAAATGGACCGTACCCTTGACCGTGAACACGCAGGAAACTATATCCTTGGGATGCTTGGAATACAGCTTCATCAGGATATTGAGAACGCCCTTGTGTCTTACTTTGCAGACACCAACATTCAGTATGCAAGGCAGACAACCAACGAGGTTCTGTTCAACAGCAATGAATCCCTGGGTGCATCGGTCAACTTCAAGTATCTTGTCAAGAGCGAAAGAACATTCCTCATGAAAAGGATGGGTGTTCTCTCAAACCCGAAGCTCTACGGAGCAGTCGGCTACGAGGGACCCAAACTTGGGGTGTTCATGCCGATCAACAAGAAGAAGGATCCCGTGTCGGGCAACATGGTTGAATCCATTGGTGTTCGTTACAAGGGCCTGGGCAAGTACAACCGCAGGATGGAAGTATGGCAGGTAGGCGGTGCCGGTGAAGGTCTGAAAGTGACCGACATTGACAGCAGAAACACCTATCAGAGGTGCCATATTGGTGCGCATTTCCGTGGGGGCAATCAGTTCGTTCTGATGGAAACCTAAACTGAATAAGATGGAGTGGGGAGACTTTTTCTCCCCCCTCCTCTTTAATAAGCACTAAAAAACAACCTTAAAAAGAATCACGATGCTATACAAGAATGACGAGCAGTACAAGCTAACGGCAAATGACCTCCGGGAGATCAAGAAAAAATTCCCGAAATTTCCGGTACGGTTAACCTATCCGGATGAACGGATACGTCCGAGTCTGAGCAAACACAATAAGCTCCCGGACAAACCGAATTCAATGAGCTTCCCACTTGTAGCAACGGTAAAGTCATCTACCGGATCTGATGTGTGGAGGTACGCAGAGAACAGATTGATCGGGAGCAAGGGAGATTATATTTACCTGCCTCCGAACTTTTTTCTTACAGGCACTTATATTCTGCACGAGCATGATGTCGAACTGATATGGTATCTGTGGAAAATCTGTCCATATACCCAGGGCGGGGAAAACTATAATGGCATTAAGCCAAAAGTGGTGTTTGAGGATCTGATCGGAAAGGCCGAGAGGAAAGCCGAGAAGGAGGCAAGAGAAGCCGATGTCAAGGCCCTCATCTATTCGTCCAAAGTTGGGTTGTCCGAGTCTAAGCTGAGGCAGATTGCCAAGGCAATGTTTGTTCCCGAGGTTGATGATCTGACCTTCGCCCAGGTGAAGGTGGCCATCGAGCAGGAGATCACCCGGGACAGAAAGAACGGAGTGGACAAGTTCCTTGATATGATTGATCAGGATGACTTCCTTGAAGTGCGTTCAACACTTCAGGCCGCCATGGACCGTAAGCTGATCAAGTTTGACGTTAAGAAGAAAATGTGGGGATGGGTCATGGGTCCCGGGAAAAAGATGGAGCCGATTGTCGAGATCACGGCAAGTGCAGATCCCAATGAAGCCTTGATTAGTTTTTACATGGGCAGCAAGAAGTTTGCCCAATCTCTTGCCGCATCTCTGAAAGGAGAGAAGGTAATTATCGGGGAGGGAAGCGGAAGCCCCGATGATCCGGACGAGGGAGAAGGGGATTAGTTGGGACCTATAATATAGGATGTTCGTGCCGTATTTCTTCAAAAGAGATTTACGGCACATTACATATAACAAAGGGGAGTAATGGCAGAGCTTAACACAACAATAGACCTCCGGGGGACCACCACCAAACAGATATGGGTTGATGACAATATCAACTATGTCGGATTGGGATGGGATATCGCTGATGCGGTGGGAGTTCTGACCATCACCGGGCCGGCCGGAGTGATCTACGAAAATACCGATTTCAACAATCCTGATATCTTCCCGAATATTTCCCGGAGGAATCAGATCCAAATAAACCTTCCCTTAGATCCCCAGGGTGGGTACACTAATCCGGTCAAGGGGAATTACACCGTCAAGCTCACAGCCAGGAATACCGTTACACTTGCGGAACATCAGGTTTTACTGACATACAGCTACGCATTTGATCCCATAACGATTACAGCAGATATTTCATCAGGGCCATATACCGGAACGCTCAGGTCTGAAGACACAACCGATTATGGGTTTTACATATTTTCCCTTGTCCGGGAACACCGGATAAAGTATCCCACGCAACTGAGTCCTGTGCCGGCAGATGTTGTAAGCACGGATGCGCTTGTGACTGTCACGCCCATTTATACAAATGAATGGACGATCATTATTTCAACAGAGGTTGAGTACCATGAACCGGATGGATTGATCCTGCTATGGAACGGAACCGGTACATTTACGGAGTGCGTTTACGGCGGTAGCATCTTCGACATGGAGGCTGCTATTAATACGATGCTTGACAATTACTATGAGGGAATGGCCTGTATGACCACCAATCAGGAGGCCGCCCAAAAGAGACTTGTCATTGTCAACAACGCATGGCACCTGTTAAACCAGGCATATATGGCCGGGGACGCAGAGGAATGTGACCGGCTGTGTGCTATCATTCAGGATCAGGTGCAGTATGCCGGGGCGGGAACCTGCGGAGGGCCAACGTCAGTATTGGTTGTTCCGGCACCACCATACTCCGGAGGCGGGATCATGCCGTCATATACTTTCACCAATGGCATTACAGAGGCCGGGGCCATAGTCAGGCTTGGGGGAAGTCTGACACAGGCAACAGTATTAAGCCTTGCAGCATATGAATTCAGTATGCTTGCCCTTGGAGGAGGGCTGTCTGCATCCTTTGTGATCAAGAATGACACAGGGGTACAGGTTACTGCCGCAAGTGCCTCAACGCAGGGGAGAGTTTCCGTGATAAGCAATAACGTGGCATTGGAGTACAACGACCTGGTCACACCTGCGAATAACCGAAGGTATAATCTTGGATCCGGAGGCCTCGTTGAGGCTGCCGACTATACTGCCTCATATTCAGCAAGATCGCTTGTCTCAAAAGCATATGTTGATTCCTTAAATAATTGGGGAACGCAGGTTGTTCAGCATAATGCTACGCTGACCGGAGATGGAACCGTTGGGAGTCCATTGGCCGTTGCGGTGCCATTCCCGGGCTTTACGACACTCCTTGCTGATTACGGGTACGTGGAGCCAACTCATGCCTTTGCTGATCTCACGAGCCATCCTACAACCTTGGCCGGGTACGGAATCACCGATGCTGTCTCTCAGTTTATACAGCTTACGGATACACCGGCATCATATACGGGCCACGCCAATAAGTTTGTTAAGGTAAATGCCTCAGCAAACGCTCTTGAATTTGCCACCTCATCAGGCTTTGTTCCGGATACAGGTGGCACATTTACAGGACAGGTGGTCATTTCAACAAACAATGACTATCCATTGATCCTGCGGCAGATTGGTACAGGAGGAACCCCGGGTCTTCCGGAGGGAGGTAAAAATGTTCTCGCCTTCCAGGATGGAGACGGGGATTATACCGCAGAGATTGGGACGGATGGATCCGGGAACCTGTACCTTGACACCTTTGTGGCCGGAGGGGTGATCCTCCTTAATGACAATCTAAGCGTTACAGGGAACATAGTTGTCTCCGGGACTGTGGATGGAGTTGATATTGCTCTTTGGAAGGCCGAGTATGACACAAAATCTCCGAATTGGGATGCAGCGTATTCCTGGGGAGATCATGCCGGGTTATATCAGCCCTTGGATGCAGATCTGACTTCTATCGCTGCACTTGGATTTACTGCAGAGGCCTTTTTGAAAAAGACTGCCGCAAATACATGGGCGTTGGACACAAACATTTATGCCACCAAGGATTATGTAGATAGTCTTGCACTTACATATGTTTACACGCCAACCACCACGACCGTTGTAACCTCTGATGGGTACACAGGAAATAACGCATCTGTTCAGGCTATTGATGCAAGTATTTTACAAATAGAAGAAGCGGCCGGAACCCCGGGGTTTGATGTGAGATTTGAGTTTACCGGGATCACCACATTCAATAATCTACTGTTGTATGTGTATTATCATGGAGGATCCGGGCATATCATTCAGGTACAGTTTTTTAATAATGACACTTTATCATGGGATACGGCAACGACATTTACAGATGAAATGGCGTTTACCCTGATAGACTACCCATTACCACTTGTTACCCCATGGATCAATGGGAGCAATGAGGTTACAATGAGACTATATCACCCGGCCTCAGGGAATACATCTCACTACTTAGAGATTGACTACATCTCGATCAGGCTGACACCACAGCTTGGAGGAGGTGGCGGTGGAGGCGTAACGGACCATGGGGGATTGACTGGCTTAGCGGATGATGATCATCCTCAGTATGCACTTGCAAATGGAAGTCGTTGTACCTACTTTATCCCAACGGGAGCTAAGTTAAGTTCGGTAGATGCCGGCACATACGGGCAGACATCACTTGACGATGACTATCTTTACATATGTATTCAGACAGGTACGGCCGGCAATGCTATATGGAAAAAGGTACCACTTTTACAAAGTCCTTAGAATAGACAGAGATGGCACAGTATGATCTTATATTAACTCAGAACGTCCACGCATCCGGAACCGAATATCAGGAAAAGATCGTGAACATTGCAAAGGGAGGCCTATTGTCTGCCAATGTTTCGAGTGCGCCTACCATCTTGGCTGCAGGGACCAATGGATACATCCTGCAAAGGGATGATCTTGAAGCTACCGGATTGAAATGGGTGGATCCAGGGATCTTCGGAGGGGGAACGTCAAACGTGAGTGTGACGAATCAGGCCAACAACAGGGTGGTCACGGCCACAGCCACAACGGATGTTCTTAACGCTGAATCAGGCCTGACATACGATGGATCCTATCTAAGTGTGACAGGAATAATTTTATCAAACAATATTACCGAGCTTACCGGAGGGGTGGGGGTTACGATTGAGGGAGTATTGCTAAGGGACTCTTATGTGAGGCTCACCGATATAACCGCCCCGGGAACTCCTGCGGCCGGCTATGGTTATTTGTATGTCAACGCTGATAAGATCTACTTTAAGAATGATGCCGGAGTTGCATATGATCTGACGGCAACCGGGGGAGCCGATGTATGGACACGCTCAGGAACGAATCTAAGTCCTACTACGGCAGGTGATGATCTTTTATTCCCTTCAGGAGACAAGATACAATGGGTAGATGCAACAACATACATTACTGCAACTGATCAGGGAACTACGAATCAGTTTGAAATGTATATTGACTCAACGCTTGTTCTCGAAGTTGTTGCTACTGAGTTTCGATCATTTACAAATAGCTTTAGGGTAGGCTCTGGCAATAGCACAAGAATACTTGCAGACACTTATGGAACTCAAATAGAAGAATATTCAATCATAACTGATAACTCTGGCCATCACATGAAGATTTGGGCCGGATCATCATCAAGCACTACTGCTACTCATTATGGTGGTGACACATATCTCGCAGGCGGAAATCAGACTGGTACAGGAGGAGGCCATGGAGGGAATGTTTATATCTACGGAGGATCCTCAGTCTCGTCAACCCGGGGGAATGTGTATATCGGATCCGGGTCTGCGGGGTATCTTCCGGCCCGGGCAGCCGAAACAAATGTTGTTTATTATGACACCGCCACCGGCAAACTGAGTTATGGGACGGTTGCAGGAGGATCGGATCCGGTTGATTCAACTCTGCTTGATTGGTCAACGGACCGATATCAGCCATACGCAAGCTCTCAGGCCGGTGCGCTTTATACGGGAACTACAAATCCATCTCATACAACCAGGCTGAACTACGGGGGATATCTGTATGCTACAAAGTTATATTCGGCCGCATATGAGGCGGTAACGGTTTCACCAGGGGGATCAGGGAGTAGCGGTTATCCCGCTATATGGTATAGTGCAACTTCATTATATACAGAGTCAGGCTTTTATTTTACAGGATCAGGAGATGCAAGACAGCTTATCTTGCCTGTTACAATTCGGACGAGAGTAGCTACAACGGGAGCTTCATCTATATATATGCCGTCCGGAACAGCCCCAACTACACCCATAGCCGGGGATATGTGGATGAACAACGAGGGGCTTGTGGTTTATAGTGCCAACAATGGAGTTATGCAGCTTGTAGGCAAAACCCACGTTCACGGGGACATTTCTTCAGCCGGAGCGATTACCTCAACGGCAGTAACCCCGGCAGTTGGAGATTATATTTTGATATCGGACAACTCAAATGGTGGCGTAATCAAAAGGGGAATAGCGGTAGGCTCAGGGACTACCACCTTTTTAAGAAATGACGGGACCTGGGCAACTCCGGCAGGAGGCACCATTGATGGATCCGGGGCAGCCACGAGAATAGCGTATTGGTCTGATGCGGATACCCTGACGAGTAGTGCAAACCTTGTATTTGATGGCAGCACGCTAACCATTGCGCAAGGGATATTAGTGACGGCACCCACTACGAACCAAACAGCTTCAGGCATTAAGACAACCCTGACAGCAGGGGAGGCCCTTACGTTTGGCAGTATGGTTTATATGAAGAAAGACGGGAAGGTATGGAAGGCCTCTGCAAGCGGGATTACGACCACGCCTGTAATTGGGATGTGCCTTAATACTGTCTCTGCGAATGGATCTGCCATCATTCTGTTAAGTGGCAGGGCATATAATAGCTCCTGGTCCTTGGGGACGGGAGGCGATGAGATCTACCTTACAACGGGTGCCGGAGGATTTTCCGTATCAGCCCCAAGTGGAGTAACCGGATATGTAGTGCAGGTCCTTGGAGTCGTACTGTCTGCAACAACAATTTACTTTAACCCATCACTTAATCAGACGGTATTAGCATAATGACGATAGCATCTATAAATAGTGTCCCCGAAGTTTCGATTGCCTCTTTTAATGGAGTCGCAAAGGCAAACATTGGAAGCATAGATGGTCAATCATTTCCGACTGATAGCATTTCATTGTCTGCCGGATCGCTGTATTATGATACTTACGGTGTGGCATATGCGGATGATTTTGTCATAGTAACATCTTCGGGTGGTTGGACGGCAGCAATACAGAATGACCCGGGAAATATTCTGAATTCATTTACGACAAATGGAAGCAATGGAGATCCGCTTCAGGTATCAGTTGAGCCAAACACAACAATTCAGGATTGTCATTCGGCAACTATCCGAGTAACACGAGGAACGGTATATGAAGATTTGGTCATTTATCAGGATGGTACAGTATTAACTTGCAGTTAATTTGGAAATAAGTATATTAGACAAAAGCAAATTAGTTATGAAGAAGGCAGATCTTTACAGTTTTCAGAGGGGGTTGGAAATGGCAAAATTCAGCCACCCCAGGATTACCTATGCTATTCAGAAGAATAAGCGCAAGGTAGATTCCATTATTAAGGATATGGAAGTAACCATTAAGGCAACTGACAAGCTCAGTGAATTTATCCATGAAAGAGAGGAGCTTGCCAAGAAGTTTTCTGAAAAGGATGATCAAAAGAATCCCGTCATAAAGGTAGCTCCCGGACCTGACGGTAAGGTTCAGCGGACTTATGTAATTCAAGGACAAAATGATCCCGAGAGCAAGTACCGGAAGGCCCTTGCAAAACTTGAAAAGGAATATGATGATGAAATTAAGGCTCATGCTGAAAAGGTCCGGAGGTATAATGAGGAATTTTTGACCGATGAAAGCGAGTTTGAGCCTCATATGATAGACATTTCTCTGCTCGAACAATACGAGAAGTGTCCACAGGAGGTTATGGACCTCATTTTTTGGATGATAAAAGAATAAATAACAACAATTAAATGCACTCCAATGGAAACAAAAAGTTTTAAGTCAAACCCGATGGCAGCAAGATTATCTGAGTACACCACCCAGGTGCCGTTTAACCTTCCATGTACTACGGTTCAGAAAACGCTGACCTCTGATG
>Ga0209605_1003592_pt1 | contig 13472 bp, 15 predicted proteins | sample AD_UKC035_MetaG_FD_184408 | JGI IMG/M metagenome (GOLD analysis project Ga0209605, IMG submission 184408) | Active sludge microbial communities of municipal wastewater-treating anaerobic digesters from USA - AD_UKC035_MetaG (SPAdes) (version 2) | ecosystem: Engineered > Bioreactor > Anaerobic >...
CGTTTTGCCGCATGTAAGCCAAAGGAGCACCCCCATGCGTTTCGCCTTGATTGTCGCCGCGTTTGTAGTCGTGTTCGCCGTGGCCCTGGTCGCGCTGCCCACAGCGCCGGCCGCCGGGCAAACGATACCGCCGCCAACTAACACACCTGATTTCCCGTATCCGACGCCGCGGCCCGATGGTGGCCCTACCGCCACCCCTGACCCAAACTGCCCACCGGAGGGATGCGGTCCCATCCCCACACCGCGGCCGAGTCCCGGCCCCACATCCACGCCCGATCCGGCATGTCCAGAGGGTGGTTGTTTCCCGTTCCCCACGCCGCGTCCAACCAATGCGCCCAATGCTACCATCGTCCCCGCCGGCCCCGACGAAGGCATCGGTATCTGGCACTACTCTTTTATGCCTCAGTTGGGGCAATAACATCAGCGACGAACCCTTCGTCCAGATTGCGAATCTGCCAGTCGGTCGGCACACCTTGCGCCGCCTTGGTTGCCAGCAGCGCCACATCGAGTCGCTGAACAGCAGCATCGCGCTCGCGGATTAGCTGTTCTAGCAGTGCCTTTGACTCAGGTGTTAGGCGTACATTTTTTTGGTCCATAGTTCACATGTCCTGCCGCATGTTACTGAGATAGGGACGAGTACTGACCAAGAACGTGTCGAGCGCATCAGCAAACGTGACCAGTCCCGTGATGTCCGCTGCCGTCACGCCGGTTTCCACAACATTCTCGTCCGTGATTGCGTCCGCGCCGCCAGCGTTGTAGGTTCGATCCCAGTAGGTGTTGCGCCATGCCGCCAGGTCGTTCATCTGCAACGCCAACGCTGTTGCCAGTTCTCGTCCGCGCTGGGCGAATACCACTTTATTGTCTGCCATTGCCTCGCCCCTCCAGAGCGTCAAGCCGTGCGTCAAGTTGCTGCACAGCCACCGTTAACATACTGATCATTGCCCCCAGGTCGCGCTCGTCGCGCGCCTCTTTTGTCTTAGCGTCAACCACCCGCACCCGTGCAAACGCCGGGAGTGTGTCGTGGTCAATCTCCCGTGTCGGTTTGCCCTTAACCGTGCGCGTCTTGCCCCGCACCTGTCGCAGTTCAGCCAGTGCATCACCGTCATAATGTGGTGTACGGTCGGTAATTGACAGCGCCGACATGTTGGTAGCTACATACATTGCCGCTGTTGTATAGGCGGTGTCACAGTCGAGAGTCACATAGGCGCCACCTGCGCCGGGGTCCACTGCCGCCTCAACACGGCATGTCTTATTAGTGCTGCCGTTGTAGCGGTTAGCATATAACATCGAACGGGCGTAATAAGTGGCATAGTCGGTCGAGCCAACGTAGGACATTGCAGCCCAATCGACAGCCTTTGTCGTCCCGGTGGAGCGATAACTAATCTGCCCTGTATAGTTGGCTGCGCTTGTCCATGTGTCAGTAATACCAGCGAACCAACGAATCGCGCTTGAGCTTGTCGGTATGTCTGTCTTAACGTCAATAGAGGTTAAATTGGGTAACACCAATCGCTGACCATCCGTGCTAAGACGTACCGCAGAATTGCCAGCATAGACGCTACCTGTGACATAGGACGCGCCCTGAATGTAGATACCGCTTACAATGGGGTAGCCAGTTGTTGATTCATATTTGATATAGGCGTTGCTGCCATCACCCACATAAAATCTTGGTGATCCACCGTTGTACTGCATCTGCACGCCCGTACTGCCGAAAGTGCTAGACGCAACCGAAAAATCACCTGCTACCGTCGCGCTCGTCGCCGTCAATGCGCCCGCATTCGTCACCCGAAACGGTGCGCTGCCCGGCGTGGCGCTGCCCGCATAAATGGCCGGGTTCGTGCCGCCGCTGTCCAGCCCCACCGTATTCGCGCCGCTGCCCGCGATGAGTGACGACGCGCTCAGCGTCCAGCCGCCGATGCTGCCTAGTGCAGCCGTAACCGTGCCGGTGAAACTGCCTGCGTTGGCGTACACCGTGCCGGTGAAACTGCCCGAACTGGCGTAAATGCTTCCCTTTAGGTATACGTTGGTGCCATACAGCCCGTAGCCGGAAAGCGCGCCGCCAAAATCGCTGTCCGAGATGCCTGTCAGCTTACCCACGCGCACGCGGGCGACACTGGCGCTGTTCCAATCGGTGTGATAGCGCACGCCATCTACGATGTCGATGAATGGCGCGGCGCTGTCGTCTGACGTGAGGTATACGCTGCCCTGCCTGCTGCTATCCCATGCATTGCCAAGCCGCACGTAGTCATAACCAACCGCCGCCGCATCGCCGCTGACGAGCGTGCCGTTGTAGCTGTACAGGTTGGGGACCGCCGTTACTTCAAGGTTGCTTTGGATGATGCCTGCAAACGAGCTGCCGTTCCACCGCACCTGCTGTGCCCGAATGACATCGCCGTACAAAAAGCCGTGATATGCGCGCCGGTCTGTGCTGCCGTTGTCCGTGTCGGTTGCGCCCGTGCTCTTGACAGTGTTGATGGTGTAGATGGTCGTGGTCAGCGTGGCGTTGCTGCCGTTGAATTTTAGCTGCGAGCCGTTGACGGTCCACAGTGGGTTAACTGTGGTCGCCGCAATTTCGACAACCTTTGACGCAGACGACACAAACAAGCTGCCGTTGGTGGCTCTGATTTGCTGTATCAACAGCTCGTAGACGCGCATCCTACCGCGCACGGTCAGGTCGTCAACCTCCAACGATGCCTTGCCCGCCGTCGTGATGCCATAGTCAGCCCGCCAACCGGAACCCGCGAACCCGCTGGCAAATGTTGCCGCAGACGACGCCGCCTGCGTAAATGCGCCATTCTGCAATGTGAGCAAGCCCGCCGCAGACGATGCCAGGATAGCCGCCGCTGCGCCCGGATTGCTGCTGCTTGTGAGCGTTACCGCATCTGCACCGACGCCAAGCCCCAAGCCCGACACGCCCACCGCCAACACGCCGCTGCTGTAGGTCAACCCGTCGCCCGCTACAGACGACGCAAGCGCCACATCATCGGCATTCACCGTGATGCCCAGACCTGCCCCTACGGCAAACGAGCGATCGGCCGACAAGTCGCCGCCGCCCGTCAAGCCTGCTCCTGCTGTGAGCGTGCGAGTAGACGGGATATAGCGCGCATCGCCGCGTACGGGTGTCAGGTATTGCGGGTGATCATCGTCACTGAGTCCAGTTAGTGCGCCGTGGTCGGTGACGCCCGTGGATGCACTGCCGCCAACCGTGCCCGCCGCATTTACTACCTTGCGAATGTCCTCCACGACATAGGGCTGTAGGTTTTTATACTCGCTCGAATACTTGCGCGCCATGCCTACCCCTGTTCCGTGCCCAAATCGAACGGGTTCGCCGCATCTTTCGGGCGCAATGTCCAACGCCCGTTTTCCGCGTCGTACTCTGCCGAGTCAACCAAAAAGCGCGTCGTGTCCGCCTGCCAGTCGGCAGACAGTAGCGACTCCACTTGCACCCACTTGCCCACCGGCAATACGCCGGGGAGCAGGTAACGCCCGTTGGCCGCCCGGATACGCCCGTCCCGCGTCCACACAAGCGCCGTTTGCGCGTCGAACGCCGATTCGTAGGTCAGCACAAGCGTCCCCTGTGGCGTGACGCTGCACAGGATACGCTGCCCGCTGCTGTTGCCCGTCTGCAACAGTTGGGCGATTTCCTCCCATGCCGTGCTGCGGTTATCGCGCAGTTGGCGTGTCCTGACGCCCGCTTCCGCCGCCGCGTTGGTGTTGAGCACGACGCCGGTTGCACCCGCGACAATGCCCGCGATTTTGGCGGTGCTGTCCATCGTCGCCCACAACTTAAATGCCATGTCCGACGTGCTGTAGGGTGCGTCCCATGTCATGCTAGTCCACAGCAGCAAGGCGCCGTTGCTATAACTGCCATCCGCGTCACGCGACACGGTGTAATAGTTGGCGTAGTCACTCGAACCCGCACGGCTGACTACGATGTGGTACTTGGTGGCGTTTGCCAGCGTGACGGGTGTCACCAACTTGGCGCTGCGCCATGTGGCGGACTGTGCCGGGATATCCGCCGGGTGGATGTAGCCATAGCCTAGCAGCGCGTTCGGTTGGTCGCTGCCGTTGTCGGAGAACAGCGAAACTACTACGTCATCAGCAGGCGAACCCCACTTGGCGACGTGTATCGCCACTTCGCCGCACGACCAGGGGCCGTTGCTCAGTTGGAACCGCTGCGCCATCTTCTGCCCGTAGGCGGTCAGCGTGATGGTGTTCCCGCTTGGCTCGTTAACGGGACTGCTGACAAGCTCCACGCTCTGCGCCTGCGCGATGGTGACGGATGGCCCCGCCGCTTGCGCCACCACGGGATGCGCGCCGTATGACGCCACCTCGAACCGCGCTGCGCTTGTCACGTCGGAGGACAGGTACACGCCGTTATTTAGCCCGCCGGTTGTGCCGGTGATGCTGATGGCTTCCTTTGCCCGCACAAAGCCCAAGCCGTTCGCGCTGTCTAGCACATCGTCGGCGGGGTCAAAGCTTATGGTAGTGGCAGTGTAGCTTTCGGGGTCCCCGCCCACTTTGCTCTTGACGATTTTCTGCCCGTTATTGCTGCCGCCCCATGTGCCGCTGACAAGCAGTTGATCGTCCGCGTCAAGCGCTTCCAAATGACTGTTGTAGTCTGCCAGTTTATTATATGGCGACGTGACAAACCCGATGCTAGTGCTGGTGTACGTCCAGCCGAGCAGCGTGCGTTCGCCGGTTTGCTCATTCGCTTCGTAGCCGCCCGTGTCGGTGTGGTAGCGCCATTCCAGTTGATGAAAGCGCCCGCTGCACGTCAGGATTGCCCCTGCGCCCGTGTCGCCTGCACCCTCCACCGACACCGTAGGCGCGTTGGCTTTCTTCGTGCCGGCCAGCACCGTGTCACGCAGCGCGGTTGCCGCCTCCGACGTGGTTTCGCCGCCGCTGCTATGTATCGCCTCTTTGCGCCCGTACTCGTTGATGCTATCGGTATCGGTGCCCCATTCCGTCTCGCCGGATTCGGACCCGCCATCATCGCCGGTGTAGCTATACAGCACCTTGATGGCGTTGTACATCTGTTCCATGCCGACACTGACTGACACACCGGGGAGCGTCAACAGAATGTTGTCAACGTGCCCTTCCCACACCAAGCCCGCCGCGCCCGTGATTTCGATGCGGTAGCGCAGCCAGGAGCGCAGCCCGTGTAATGCCAACTCCGCGCCGCTGACGCTGATTTCTGCCGAGTCAAAGCCGCCAAGCGCCACCGCACCGAAGCGGGTCGGCATGAACGTCAAGCCGGCGGGCAATATAACAGGGTTGTTATCGCGGTCCCATGCGGAGATGGTGAAGTCAGGCATTAGAATGACGCCCTCCGCGGTCTGTACCACACCTTGACACTCAGCGTTGACGCAATGGGAGCGCTCAGGTCGGCAAGGCTCCACAGCACAAATATGCGTTGCAGCGTGTTGGGCCACACGGTCAGCGGCATCCCCGCCGTCACGACGTTGGGTGTGTCTGCGCTGCTGGTGATGCTGTAGGCGCGCCCTTCCGTCTGGTCGTCTACTATCGCCGTGCTGTTGGCGATGGTGGAAAGCATACGCAGCTTACGAAACGTGTTCGCCGGGAAGAACGCTAGAAAGTCAGTTTCCACCACCACGCTAGACGCCGAACGCATGGCAACCGATAGCCGCTGCGCTGCGTAGGCGGTTGCGTAGCCCCCCGGCGGCAATGGCACGGTGCCCAAGTCCAACAGTGTGTCGGTGAGCACGCCCGCCTGTATTTCGTCGCCCTGCCACAGCGCATAATTACCCGTCGCCTCATACACCGCCGGCCGCATGTACACCGTGCCGTTGATGCTGCGCAGGCGTGCCAACAGGTGAAAGTCGTGCCCTTGCGTATCTTGCAGGAACGTTGAAGACAAGTCCCATTGATGTGACGCCGACGTGTTGACGGTCAACGTCGCGTAGCTGCCGCCGCTGCTGTCGGCATTGCTGCCGGTGCTGCCGCCGCTGGCTTTGGCTTCGCCTTCGAGGATGTGCGCAAAGTTGCCGGGGTCGCAGAAGGCGTTGCAGGCAAGCAAAATTTGCTTATAGTTGACGGTGCTGCCGGTGTTGTTCGTCAACTGAATCTTGACAGGCGCGGGGAGTGAGCCGCCAACGTCTGCCGCGGCAATCTGGACATAGTTGTCGTGGTTGGTGCCGCTATCGTCGTGGTTGTAGATGGTGATCCCAGACGTGTTGTTACTGGCGCTTGCGTTGGTAAGCGGTATTTGCGTCAACGCGCCTTCCCAAAATGGGACGCGCTGCACCAACAGCGTTGCGGGCATTTTCGCTTGTGCGAACACCTTGAGCGTGTCCTCTTTGTACTCAAGCCGCGCGTCCAGCATTTCGCTGCGCCAGGTGGTAGCGTCGCCGTCCGGTTGGAATTGAAAATACACGCGCGGACCTACGCCCCATTGCTGCCGACGCCGCACACCCTCCAACAGCCGTTGCAGCGTTTGTATCGCCGTCTGCATGGCGGAAGCCGACGACGCATAGAACATCAATTCGACGCTCTCCGTAACCGACGTTTCGCCTTGCTGTGCCTCCGTGGGCACGTACAGCGTTAGCATGGAGTTGGTTGTGGACAGACCGAATGTAGTCGTACCGTCCGTGATTGAAAGCGCGTGCGCCATTATGAAGCCCTCCGAATCCGCCGCGCCATGTCAGCCAGGAACGCTTCCTTGTCTATCTGGCTGTTGATGGTGACGTTATTCACCACCGTCACGCCGCCGCCCCTGCTGCTCTCGCGGGCGTTACGTACCGTCGTGCCGCGTGGGGCGTACAGCGTTTCGCCTGCGTGCACAGTCATCCAACCGCCCTGCCAGAAGCCGGTTCCTACCGCCTTGCTTGCGGGATTCGTCACGGGGCCAACCGTCCCGCCGCCGGGGGGCACAATCGGCGCAGCCGCAGCCGCAGCCGCCCAACCTTTGCTCCAAGCCCCATATGCGCCGTAGCCGTTATCGTAGAGCGCCGCTTGATTTTCCGGTGTGCCCTGTGCTGTTTTCATGGCGTCTGCCATGCCCTTGACGGCGCCCGACGCCGCGCCGGGGTCGGATAGTCCGGTGGTAATGCCTGCCATAAGCGCCGCCCCTGCACCCTTTACCGCGTCCGTGTCACTTGCCCCGCCAAACACAGCCGCCAAGCCCTGCCCTAACGCCTCGCTCTGCTGCGTCAAGTTCTCGTCTGTAATGCCGAATAACGCCTTCAAACTTGCCTGCCCTGACAACTGCTTTTGCTGCTGTTCAATGGCGGCTTTCACGGCGTCGGTGTTAATCAGGTCAAGGTTCTTCCCCTCGGCAAACAGGCTGCTGTTGTTCCATGCCTCTTTGACAAGCTCCAAAATGATGTCGTTCGGCAAGTTGGGGTCGATGCCTGCACGCTTGGCGGCGTCTTTGATGTCAACGGCCGCGCCCCAATCCTTGCCGTTAAGCACTTCGTCCGACAGTTGGCGCAGGTATTCATCCGCCTTCGGTTGGTACAGCCCCAACTGCGACTTGCGCATATCGTCCGCTGTTACCTGTGACGTGCCAAACAGCCCCGGTACAGATTGCAGCGCGGATTCAAACGTCTTGTTTACCTTGCCGGCGGTTTCCTCAAACGCGGCCCCGGTGCGGTCTGCGGCGGTTTGCATTGCCTGCACGCCCTGATTGGTGAAGTCGCGCCAACCGAGTGATTCCGCTTGTGTCTTTGGCCCCATGCCTCCGCTTGTGTCAACCGATTTCCACAGCCCCGCCGCCTGCAGTAGCGCGATAAATGGCCCCGCCCCCGGTGGCAGTTGCGTTGTGCCGGTAGCAAAACCGGGGATGCGCCCGCCGTACAGTGAGCGCGTGTCACGGTTGCTGTAGATTGCCGTACCGCGCGGGAGCACTGCCAATTCCGGCCCCGCCTCGCCAACCAGGGCAAGCCCGCCACCAAAGAAGCCGTCACCGATGGCACGTTTGCGCTTGGGTGTGGGTCCGCCTGTGCTGCTAGTGGCGGGGGAGTTCCAACCGCTATAGCGGGGGTCGGCGTTAAATGACGGCGCGGGCAAGGTGATGTCATTGCCGAACGTCGTTCCTGGGGGCAAGCCTAACGGCTGTGTGCTTGGCGTGTAGGAGTCAACCTGTACGGACGCCTTGACGTTCAGCCCAACCGGGTTGGCGTTGAACCACCCTTGCACGGTATCCCATAGGCTGCTGAGTGCGCCGGGGAGCCAACTACCCGCCATCATAATCGGCTCGGCAAACGGTGCAGCCGCCATCGCAAACAGTTTGGCGGGCGTGTCGCCTACCCATGTCCCTACAGCGCCGATCACCGGCTGCCAAGTGGACAGTGCCGAGTCGAGGTTGCTTTTTGCTTGCTCACCCCACCCCGCAAACACGGTTGCCAGTTCCGCCGATTGCTTCTGCAAGGCAATACGGGATTGCACGCCTAATTCGTAACCGAACCCCTTCGCGCCGCCTTCGCTTGCCGCCTTTAGCACGCTCTCAATAATGGCGGCTGATTCCGGGGAAACGTTGGCGGCAATTTCGAGCGGGGGCAAGCCTGCGCCGAGTTCCAGCTTAGTTGCCGTCGCCGTGATGTCAATGCCAAGCCCCGCCTCCGGTAGCTTGATTGACGTGACTTCGGGCGTGACGGTAATCTTAAAATCGCTGCCGCTTGCCGCTGCAATGCCCTGTAACGCCACCATCCAAGCCGGTGCGCCTGCGTTGAGTAGCGGCTGGATAGCTGAGTCGATGCGCTCCATTGCGCCCGCGGCGGCTTCCAACTGGTCGCCGGTAAACGTGCCTAGCGTCGCGCTCCAACTCTCCAAGCCTGCCTTAAACTCAGGTGCGGTGACGATGGCGGTAAGCGCCGCCAATGGCCCCTGCAACTGCTCAAAGACGCCCGTGAACAGTTCGCGGCCAACGATGTCCTGCACCTCTTGCAGACTGGACAGCAGCCCCGACATCGACGTTGCCGCCGCATCGCCCGCGCCTTGGTACAATTTCTCCGTGTCGCTGATGATGGCGTTGATGGCGAAGTCGGCGCTGATTGCGCCTTTCGATATGTCCTTATACAGCGCTTCGCCCGTCTTGCCGGTTGCCTGCTGCAAAATCCGCATGGCATCGACACCGGCTTCAGTCAGTTGGTTGATTTCCTCAAGGCTGACTTTGCCCTTGGTACGCATCTGCCCCAAGGCGCGATTGATACGCTCGATTGTCTCGCCGCCCTGCCCCGTCGCCGTGGCAAAGTTCAGCATCGCACCCGTTAGCCGCTGCGCCTCTTTGGTGGAGAACCCAAGCGCCATCGACAAGCGAAACGCGTTGGCAACGTCGTCTTGCCGGAACGGGGATTGAATCGCCAGCTTTTCAATCCAGCCTAGCAGTTCCTTGGATTGCGTCTTTGTCTGAGCCAACGCCTGCGTCATCGTCGTAGCAGAGCCGTTGAGCAGGGCTTGCTTGGCGGTCAGCGCGTTGATGGATTGCCCAAGACGCTCATACGCCGCGTAGGATTGCAGCGCGCCTTGCGCCATCTTGACGACGCCAAAGCCCGCCGCCGCGGTGAGTCCAGCCGCAGCCGCACCGACGCCGATAATGGCCTTTTCCATCGTGGTAAAGCCACTTGACGCGGTAACGGCGCTCTTGCCCAACCCCTCAAGGTTGCGCTTTGCCGACGATACGCCGGGGCCGGTTTTGTCTTCTGCGACTATGCCAACTTTAACGAGTTCGTCCGCCACAATCGCCGCCTATCCCAACTTGCTACGCGCCGCCGCAAATGCCGCGTCCATGTTGCGCCGTTCCGCCGTCCAGTGCTGTTCCGCCGAAAGCCGCATGGCGATTTCTTCCACCAGGTCCGCCGGCGTGTCGCACAGGTCGCGCCAACTCCAACCGTACTCCCGCATGATCGCCATCAATACGCCGTAGCGGGTCGGCGTGGATACGTCCTGCGAGTCGTGGAGGAATCGCATTTCGTACCCACGCCATATCAGTTTCCCGCCTCTGTCCCCACGGTCGCGAGCTGCATTGCTTCCTCTGCCAGCTTGTTCCCGATTTCCCACGGCAAGCGGGCGATGTTCTCCGCTGTCGGCGCCTGCCCGTCAAAGTCGGGGCCGTCCCATGATTCGACGCTGCGTTTGAGCACTTCCGCCCGCAGACGGGGCCAGTCCAGTTGTACGCTGTCGTTTGCGATGTGCGTTGCCGCTGATTGCGCGTCGGCGTACTGCCCGAACGTTACTTTGCGCAGCGTGACGGTATTGCCGCCGCCTAAATCCACCGGCTTTGTGGTGCTAGTGAAGAACCCCATGCTTACCCCTTACGGTAGTGTCGCTACGCCGTTGATAACCGTCGCGCCCCAGAACAGCGTGTCCGCGCTGCTGTAGACCGCGTGCCCCGACAACTGCACCGTCGTGTTACCGTTGTTGCTTGTGTAGTCGCCTACGCTGTCATAGACGCCCGCCCATGTCATCACGAACGAGCGCGAGCTTGTGCCGCTGCACGATGTCTTGAACAGGCGCACCGTCTGATTCGTGAACGCCGTGCGCTCGGTGGAAACCATGCTGACGCCGGTGTCCTCTTGCAGTTCCAGCGTCAAAGTGAACGTTACCTCCGGCTTAGTCCACTTGTACGCCGTGATGCTCAGTGAACCGTCGCCAACCGGGACAGGCTGCAATCCAGTCTTGACACGCACCTGTGCACCCATCAGCACGCCTAGCTTCTGCGTGGTGCCCACCGTGCCGCCCGTGGCGTCGATGTAGAGCAGCGTCATGGGGAGCTTGGCTTCCTCCACCGCGACAAGCGTCGTCAGCGCGGTCGGCGTAGTGGTAACGGGGCGCTTACCGAACCAGGTAGCAGACATCTTCCATGCCTCGCCTGCGTTCGCCTCGAAGGTAAATTCCTCCACCAAGCAGCCGTTCATTTCGAGCGCGTCGGCGTCTGCCGCCATGTTGTACGTTTCGATGGTGTAGCTTTTCGGCGTTGGTACGCTGCCGTCTGTCGGGTACGCGTACGCGCGCGTGTAGGTGCCGGTGCCGCTTGGGGTGGCGGCAAGCACGCCCGCTTCCAGGATGTGGCACACCTGCTCAAACGTCAGTTCCGTGGCAGGCATTGCCAGCCGGCCGCGGTAGTTGTTGAAATACCCGCGCTCGGCTTGCATGAATAGGCCGATGTTTTCATCAACCACCACATGTTCGCTGGCATCCTCAACCATGCTGAACGGGGCACGCCAGAGCGTAGTCGCTGCTACGCCGGTGCCATACGTCGATTCCCGCCCGAGGGCGGTTTTGTTCATGCTAAATGGGCCGTAGACGTTAGCCATTCTGTTCCTCCTGCGGCGCTACCTTTGCCGCCTTGCTTGCCTGCGCGGGTGCTACCGCCTCATACAGCCGCGTACCTGATGCCGCTTCTTCGCGGGCGATGATGTCACCGTAACGCGCCGCGTCCTCTGCCGTCAGGTCACGCGCGGGCACGTTCGGGATGTAGCCACCGCCGCCGATATACCTAAGTACAATGTCGCTCATGTGTCACTCGATTACCTTAACTGTCACGTTGAACCGCATCCCGTAATGCGTTACGTTGTTGTACTGCAACCCTAGCGCCTGATAGGTGATGGGCCAGCGGATATGTGCCACCGTGCCGCCGAGCGTCTGGTCTGCACGCAGCGCCGCAAACACCCGGTCGGGCCACACCTTCGCCCCGTCTACCGCCTGCGCCGTGATGTTCGGGCTTTGGTAGATTTCGACGGCGATAACGTGCAGTGCCAAGCCGCCCGCGCCCGTGTCGGACATCTCGCCCGATGCCGCCACCACGAACGCGCAGGGAAACTCCGACAGGCTTGCCGGCGGGTCGTCATAGATGCGTGTCAGCCCCGTCATGGTGCCAACCGCCGCCCGCACGCCCCCGATTGCCGCGTCGAGTGTCATAGCAGCCGCGTCCCTACCCGAAAGGGCGCCAACAGTGCTACCACCTGTTTAGGCATCTTCTCCGAGTACATCATCTGCCCGATTTCGACGTTGTTCGCCGCATCCTGTAGCCCCGCTTGGTAGCGCTTGAACATCCACGCTGCCAGCATGACAGTCGCCTCTTTGACGGGTGTTGGCGGCGTTGTGCTCCAACCCCACTTACCCGTCACGGCAAACAGCCCATCCGTAACCCACTGCCAGCCGGGGCCGGTCGTCAGCATACGGATGCTCCAATACCGGGGGCCGTTGATGGGCCATAGCCGCACTGTCGCCGTGTTGATGGCGTTGCCGTCTGCGTTGGTCAGGCTTGTCAGCGAGACTAGCGGCATGTCAAGCCACAGCGCACCGTCCTCTAGCGCGCAGATGTCGAAGCGCCGCGTACTGTCTGCCGATACCGCAAAACCGCCGGCCGGCACGGCACAGTGCGCGTCAATCCATGCACTAGCCGAGTCCGCCAGCGTGGTAAGCCAGCCGTCGTCTTGCGTGCCTTCGATGTTCAGCGCGATTTGTACGTCGCTTGCCGTGCAGTATGCCGTCACAGCACACCCCCGCTAGTCTGCCGCTTGCGCTTAGGCAATGCGGGCGTGATTTCCGGCGGCGTCTGTGCGGCAAACGCCACCGCGCGCCCTTCGTCAATCAGGGATTGCGCCGTCGCAGGCTCGAACTCCACAACCGCGCCTGCGGTGTAGTAGTCCTCCCGTGTCAGCCTGCCCCGATAGTCAACCAGAAAGCACACCCGCATTGCTCATTGCTCCCGTTATGCGAAGGTGACGTTGGTGGCGTAGGTAACGTACCACTCGCCCTCGTAGGCGATGCAGGTAAACCCGTTACCGATTGCCGCGCCGAACGTGCCCACGTCCTTAGCCGCGTCGCCGGCGTTGAAGCCGATGGTGCCAGCCGTGACGGTGTGCGCTGCCGCCGTGGTGCTGATGAACGTAATCTTCGTACCGTTCTGCGCGCTTGTCGGTGTGCCCAACGTCAGCGCTGCCGCCGATGCCTTGGTGATGATGACGTTGCCGGTCTGAATCGTCACCGCGCCGTCTGCACTGGCTACAGTGTAGTAGTCCGGTGCCGTCACCAAGTCCGCTTGTGTGCTTACCCCCGCTTTGAGGTTGTATAGCTGTGCCATGTATCCCCCTTCGGTTAGGGGGAGAGTGCTACCCTCCCCCGTCCCTATCGCTTAGGAAAGCGTCACGTTGTAGCTGATGGCGCTGGCGTCCGTGTCGCGGTAGACCATGCCAACGCGCATGTTGACGACGATAAGCGTCGAGTCAGAAAGCGGCTCGCGCTGAATCTCGAAGTTCATCATGCGCTTGTAGCCAAAGCGCCACTGGTCCCAACGTACCGCCAAGATGCTGCCGGTCGTGTTGTTGCTGGCAGTATCCAGGTCGATCTTGCCGCTGGTGTTCGCCTTCAGCCCATACGTCGCATCCTGGTTGGCGCGGTGCATGTTGGCGCTGGTGATGACCTCGCGGCCCCAGATGCGCGTGAGCTGCCCGTTCTCGACGGTCGCCTGCGAATTGACATCCGTCGTCTTGAGTTCCGCCAGAACCAGC
>Ga0209605_1003600_pt1 | contig 13447 bp, 8 predicted proteins | sample AD_UKC035_MetaG_FD_184408 | JGI IMG/M metagenome (GOLD analysis project Ga0209605, IMG submission 184408) | Active sludge microbial communities of municipal wastewater-treating anaerobic digesters from USA - AD_UKC035_MetaG (SPAdes) (version 2) | ecosystem: Engineered > Bioreactor > Anaerobic >...
CAGGATGGAACGCACGCGGGCGACCAACTCACGCGGTTCGAAGGGTTTGACGATGTAGTCGTCGGCACCGAGCTCGAGCCCGAGCACGCGGTCGGTGACGTCGTTGCGGCCGGTGAGGATGAGCACCGCGCATGGGCTGCCGTCCTGCAGTTCGCGCACGACCTGCATGCCGTCCATGTCGGGCAGGCCGAGGTCGACGATGCACAGGTCGGGGGCGCTGCGGCGTGCGCGCGCCAGCAGCTGCTGGCCGGTGCTGACGTGTTCGCAGCGGAACCCGTATTCGCCCAGGCTCATGCAGATGAGGCGGGCGATCTCGGGGTCGTCCTCGAGCACCATGATGACGGGCGTGTTGGCGTCGGTCGCGGTCAGGGGCATGTTTGGCCGTGCTCCGGTTGGGGCGCTGTGGGGGCGGGCTGCGGTGCGAGCAGGTTGGCGAGTGCTGCGGCCAGGGTAGCCTGGTCGAAAGGCTTGCGCAGCGTGGGTACGTCGGCGGGGGCGACACCGGTGATGGCGCGTTCGCTGGCGTAGCCGGTGACGAGCAGGATCGGCAGCCCGGGGCGCAGCGCGCGGGCGCGCTGGGCGAGCTCGCGTCCGCCGATGCCGCCGGGCATGACGGTGTCGCTGACGAGCAGGGCAATGTCGTCGATGTTCTCCAGCAGCTCCAGGGCCTCGACGCCATTGCTGGCTTCGATCACCGGGTAGCCGTTGGCGGTGAGTTGCATGCGGATCACCTTGCGCACTTCGGGTTCGTCTTCGACCAGCAGCACCGGACCGTCGAGCACCGGCTGCGCGGCCGGCGGCTCGGCTGCCTTGCGGTTCTCGGCCGGGGTGGCCTCGGCCGTGGGCAGCACGAAGCGTACATGCGTGCCCGCGCCAGGGGTGCTGCGGATGCGGATGTTGCCGCCGGACTGGCGGACAAAGCCATACACCATCGACAAGCCGAGACCGCTGCCGCCACCAAAAGGTTTCGTGGTGAAGAAGGGCTCGAACACGCGCTGCAGTACGGCGGGCTCGATACCGGCGCCGGTGTCGGAGACGTCGATCTGCACGTAGGCGCCGGGGGCGAGCTCGCCGACCTGGGCGAGGGTGCCTTCGAGGGTGCGGCGCTTGACGGTGATGGTGAGCTCGCCGCCTTCGGGCATTGCGTCGCGCGCATTGATGGCGAGGTTGAGGATGGCGTTCTCGAGCTGGTGCGGGTCGACCAGGGCGTACAGCGGGTCGCTGGGCAGGCGCAGGCGCACCCGCACGGTTTCGCCGAGGGTGCGCACCAGCAGGTGGGTCATGTTGTGCACGAGGGCGCTGACCTCGACCGAGGTCGGCTCGAGCGACTGGCGGCGCGAGAAGGTGAGCAGGCGGCGGATGAGTTCGGCGCCCCGGCGCGCGGCCTGCAGCGAGGGGGCGACGTACTCGGAGCCGGCGCCGCCGCCGATGCGCTCGTTGAGCACCGACAGGTTGCCGATGATGATGGTGAGCAGGTTGTTGAAGTCGTGCGCGAGCCCGCCCGTGAGTTGGCCGACGGCTTCCATTTTCTGCGCCTGGATGAGTGCGGCCTGGTGGGCTTTCTGTTCGGTGATGTCGATCGACAGCACGAAGAAGCCGACCGTGGTGCCGTCGGCGTCGGCTTCGGGGACGACCACGCTGCGCGCGTGCACGGTGCGGCCATCGGCGAGGCGGCGGGCGTACTCGTAGGTGACGCGCTCGCCGTCGAGGGCGCGGGCGAGGTGGGGGACGATCTGGGTATAGCTGTCCTCGCCGAAGACCTCGTGGATGCTGCGGCCGATGATCTCGTCCTTGCCCAGGCCGAACCAGTCGGCGTAGCCCTTGTTGGCGAAGCGGTAGATCTCGCCGCGGTCGACGTAGGCGATGAGGGCGGGGATGGAGTCGATGATGAGCTGCAGGCGGTTTTCGCTGCGGCGCAGGGCCTCGGCGATATCGTCGATCTCGATGTTGGCGCGGGCGAGGCGTTTGTTGGCAGCCTCGAGTTCGGCGGTGCGCTCGCGCACGCGCTCCTCGAGGCGTACGTTCTGCTGCTCCATCACGCCTTCGTAGCGGCGTTGCTCGGTGATGTCGGTCCACAGCGACACGAAGCCGAGGTTGGGGATGGGGACGCCGCGGACGGCGAGGATGCGGCCGTTGGGTCGTGCGCGCTCGACGTAGTGCGGCTGGAAGCTGCGTGCAGCGGCGACGCGTTCGCGGATGAGGGTGTCGATGTCGCCCTGGCCGTACTCGCCGCGCTCGGCATTGAAGCGCACGAAGTCTTCGAAGGGCGTGCCCACGCGCACCATGGACTCGGGGAAGTCGAGCAGGCGCAGCAGCGCCTTGTTCCAGGTGACGAGCTTGGGGGTGGCGTCGAACACCGCGATCGCCTGGTCGAGCAGGTCGAGCCCGGCGAGCAGCAGGTCGTAGCGCCGGCGCTGTTCGGGCGACAGCGCGGAATAGGTGATGCTCTCCTCGTCGGCCTTCGCCATGCTGTGTCGCTCTCCGTCGTGGTTGCTGTCACGCGATGTTTGCACAATCGGCCGTGCGCCGCGACAGGCTGCTGCATGGCGCGTGCCCGTGCGCCCTGTCCGGTGCCGCCGTAGGAGCGGCGCCAGCCGCGAGCTTTTCGTCGGCCGCCCACCTGCCGCCGTCGCCTTCAACCCCTCGCGGCTGGCGCCGCTCCTACAGGGGGAGATGCGCGTTGGGTTTGCCGTAGGAGCGGCGCCAGCCGCGAGCTTTTCGTCGCACCCACCCCCGCCCATCGCCTTCAACCCCTCGCGGCTGGCGCCGCTCCTACAGCGGGGAGACGCGCGTTGGGTTTGCCGTAGGAGCGGCGCCAGCCGCGAGCTTTTCGTCGCACCCACCCACGCCCGTCGCCTTCAACCCCTCGCGGCTGGCGCCGCTCCTACAGCGGGAGACGCGCCTTGGGTTTGCCGTAGGAGCGGCGCCAGCCGCGAGCTTTTCGTCGCACCCACCCACGCCCGTCGCCTTCAACCCCTCGCGGCTGGCGCCGCTCCTACAGCGGGGAGACGCGCTTTGGGTTTGCCGTAGGAGCGGCGCCAGCCGCGAGCTTCTTGTCTGCCGCCCTCGCTTGGCGCGCAGCCGTGCAGTTTGGCCAAGAATTGACGCTTACGTCAACGTCACGTTGTCTTTTCCGCCTGCGCAAGCTGCAGCCGGAACCGCTCGGGTGACACGCCCGACCACGATACGAAGGCGCGGTAGAAGGTGGAGGGGTCGGCGTAGCCGAGTTCGGCGGCGATGTGGGCGATGGGCTGGGCGGTCTTGGTCAGCCGCGCATAGGCGATGTCGCGCCGGGTGGCGTCCTTGATGGCGCGGAAGCTCGAGCCCTCTTCCTCGAGGCGACGGTGCAGCGTGCGCGGCGACAGGTGGAGGCGGGCGGCCGCTTCTTCCAGCGACAGGCTGTGGGGCAGGGCGTCGCGCAGCAGGTCGCGGACGCGGAACACCATCTCGCGGTCGCGGCGATAGAGGGTGGTGATCTTGCCCGGCGCGCCGTCGAGGAAGCTGGCGAGCGCGGCCTCGTCGCGGCGCAGGGGGAGGTCGAGCAGGTTGGCCTGCAGTTCGGCGACCAGGTGTTCGGCGTCGAAGCTGGAGTGTTCGGTGTAGACCAGCGCGTAGTCGTCGGCGTGCGCTGGTCGCGGGTAGGGAAAGCGAACGGCGTCGAGGGCGAGGCCGCGGCCGACGAACCAGCTTGCCACGCCATGCAGCAGGCGCAGCAGCCATTCGTACGCGAACACACGGGCGGGGTCGTCGGCCAGGGGGCCGAGCCGGCCTTCGTCGTCGATCAGGAGCCTTGCCTGCGCGCCGTCACGCTGCAGTTCGACGCGAAAGCCCGGCAGTACGATGCGCAGAAAGCGGATTGCCCGCCCGAGCGCTTTGTCGAGCGTTGGTGCGCCGAGCATGGCGCGGCAGAGGAATTCGAAGCTGCCCGGCGGCATCGGCTGTGGCAGCAGGCCGAAGGCTTCGTCGTCGAGCGCTTCGATGCACAGGTTGTAGAGCAGCGCGTAGCGCTCGACGGGAATGCGGCTGGCTGTATCTGCAAGGTCGATGCCGGCACGGGAGAGCAGGGGCGCCGGGTCGTGGCCGCGGCGCACGTAGCCGGCAAGCATGCCGCTGACGAAGCCGGGCGCTACCGTGGCGCGGCCGCGGCGCAGGCGTGGGGGCAGCGTGGAGTGGGGGGCGGTGTCGGGCATGGTTGTTCGAGTGCACAGAATCGTTATTGCCATGGGCGAGTCGCCTTCAACCCCTCGCGGCTTGCGCCGCTCCTACGGGGAAGGCGCGCCGTGGCCTGCTGTAGGAGCGGCGCCAGCCGCGAGCTTTTGGTTGGTCCGCCGATCGCTCATCGCCTTCAACCCCTCGCGGCTTGCGCCGCTCCTACGGGGGGCGGTGCGCGGTGGGGGTGTTGTTGGCGGATTTTGCACGATTAGCGTCGGCAAGCGCAATGGCAATGGCGGTGTCGGGCTTCTAAGATTGCAGGGTTAGATCTCATCCAACCTGGAGATGACCGAAATGACCGACCTCAGCGTTGCGCACAAGCTGTCGCCCTACAAGCCGAAGAACAAGGTGCGCTTCGTCACCGCCGCGGCCCTGTTCGACGGCCACGATGCCTCGATCAACATCATGCGCCGCATCCTGCAGTCGACCGGCTCCGAGGTCATCCACCTGGGGCATAACCGCTCGGTGGGCGAGATCGTCAATGCCGCGCTGCAGGAAGACGTGCAGGGCATCGCCATCACCAGCTACCAGGGCGGCCACGTCGAGTTCTTCAAGTACATGATCGACCTGCTCAAGGCCAACGGCGGCGAGCACATCAAGGTGTTCGGCGGCGGCGGCGGCGTGATCGTGCCGGCCGAGATCAAGGAGCTGCACGAGTACGGCGTCACCCACATCTTCTCGCCCGAAGACGGCGCCAAGATGGGCCTGCAGGGCATGATCAACAGCGTGGTCGAGCGCTGCGACATGGACATCACCAAGGCCGCGCCACAGAAGGCCGACGCGGTGCTGAAGGCGCTCGCCGCCGGCGATCGCCGTGCGCTGGCACAGATCATCACCGCGCTGGAGAACGGCGGCTACGGCGACGACGTCAAGAAGGCGCTGATCGAGGCGGCGGCCAAGACCAAGGTGCCGACGCTTGGCATCACCGGCACCGGCGGCGCGGGCAAGTCCTCGCTCACCGACGAGCTGGTGCGCCGCTTCCGTCTCGACCAGGACGACAAGCTCAAGCTCGCGATCGTGTCGATCGACCCCTCGCGCAAGCGTACCGGCGGCGCGCTGCTGGGCGACCGTATCCGCATGAACGCGATCGAGCACGACAACATCTACATGCGCTCGCTCGCCACCCGCGACACCGGCTCGGAAGTGTCGGCCGCGCTGCCCGAAGTCATCGCCGCGTGCAAGCTGGCGGGCTTCGACCTGGTGGTGGTCGAGACCTCGGGCATCGGCCAGGGCAATGCCGCGATCGTGCCCTTCGTCGATCTGTCGCTGTACGTGATGACCCCCGAGTTCGGCGCCGCCAGCCAGCTCGAGAAGATCGACATGCTCGACTTCGCCGATTTCGTCGCCATCAACAAGTTCGACCGCAAGGGCGCGCTCGACGCGCTGCGCGACGTCGCCAAGCAGTACCAGCGCAACCGCGAGCTGTTCGGCCAGCGCCCGGAAGAGATGCCGGTGTTCGGCACCATGGCGGCGCGCTTCAACGACGACGGCGTCACCGCGCTCTACCAGGCCATGCTGCCGGCGCTGGTGGGCAAGGGCCTGAAGGTCGCCAAGAGCAAGCTGCCGGTGGTGAGCGTGAAGGCGTCTTCGGAAGGCCGCGCCATCGTCCCCGCCGACCGCACCCGCTACCTGGCCGAAATCGCCGATACCGTCCGTGGCTACCACAAGCACGTCGAGCAGCAGGCCCGCGTGGCGCGTGAGCGCCAGTCGCTGAAGATCGCCAAGGGGCTGTTCGAGCAGTGCGGCAAGGACGCGGGTTCGTTTGACGAACTCATCAACTGGAAGGACGGCGAGCTCACCCCGCAGGCGAAGAAGCTGCTCGAGCAGTGGCCGACCGAGAAGGCGCTGTACGCCGCCGACGAGTACGTGGTGAAGATCCGCGACAAGGAGATCCGCACCCAGCTCACCCACACCTCGCTGGCCGGCAGCAAGATCCGCAAGGTGGCGCTGCCCAACTTCGAGGACGAGGGCGAGACGCTCAAGTTCCTGATGAAGGAGAACGTTCCCGGCTCCTTCCCCTACACCGCCGGTGTGTTCGCGTTCAAGCGCGAGGGCGAAGACCCGACCCGCATGTTCGCGGGCGAGGGCGACGCCTTCCGTACCAACCGCCGCTTCAAACGGGTCTCCGAGGGCATGCCGGCGCACCGCCTGTCGACCGCCTTCGACTCGGTGACGCTGTACGGCTGCGACCCCGACCCGCGTCCGGACATCTACGGCAAGATCGGCAACTCGGGCGTGTCCATCGCCACGCTCGACGACATGAAGGTGCTGTACGACGGCTTCGACCTGTGCGCGCCGACGACCTCGGTGTCGATGACGATCAACGGCCCGGCGCCGATCATCCTGGCTTTCTTCTTCAATACCGCGCTCGACCAGCAGGTCGCCAAGTTCAAGGCCGACAACGGCCGCGACCCGACCGAGGACGAGTACGCCAAGATCAAGGCCTGGACGCTGTCGACCGTGCGCGGCACCGTGCAGGCCGACATCCTGAAGGAAGACCAGGGCCAGAACACCTGCATCTTCAGCACCGAGTTCGCGCTCAAGATGATGGGCGACATCCAGGAGTACTTCGTCCATAACAAGGTGCAGAACTTCTATTCGGTGTCGATCTCGGGCTACCACATCGCCGAGGCCGGCGCGAACCCGATCAGCCAGCTCGCCTTCACGCTGTCGAACGGTTTCACCTACGTGGAGTCGTACCTCGCGCGCGGCATGCACATCGACGACTTCGCGCCCAACCTGTCCTTCTTCTTCAGCAACGGCATGGACCCGGAATACTCGGTGATCGGCCGCGTCGCCCGCCGCATCTGGGCGGTGGCGATGAAGAACAAGTACGGTGCCAATGAGCGCAGCCAGAAGCTGAAGTACCACGTGCAGACCTCGGGCCGCTCGCTGCACGCGCAGGAAATGGACTTCAACGACATCCGTACCACGCTGCAGGCGCTGATCGCGATCTACGACAACTGCAACTCGCTGCACACCAACGCCTACGACGAGGCGATCACCACGCCGACCGAAGAGTCCGTGCGCCGCGCGATGGCGATCCAGCTCATCATCAACCGCGAGTGGGGCCTGGCCAAGAACGAGAACCCGAACCAGGGCGCCTTCATCATCGACGAGCTCACCGACCTCGTCGAAGAGGCGGTGCTCAAGGAGTTCGAGGCCATCGCCAGCCGCGGCGGCGTGCTGGGCGCGATGGAGACCGGCTACCAGCGCGGCAAGATCCAGGAGGAGTCGCTCTATTACGAGCACAAGAAGCACGACGGCTCCTACCCGATCATCGGCGTGAACACCTTCCTCAACCCGAAGGGTCAGGCCCAGCAGGAGATCGAGCTCGCGCGCTCGACCGAGGAAGAAAAGCAGGGCCAGTTGAAGCGTCTGGCCGACTTCCATGCCCGCAACAAGGCCGAGGCGCCGAAGTGGCAGGCCAAGCTGCAGCAGGCCGTGATCGCCAACACCAACGTGTTCGAGGTGCTGGTCGACGCGGTGCGCTACTGCTCGCTCGGCCAGATCACCGATGCCCTCTACAAGGTCGGCGGCCAGTACCGCCGCAGCATGTAAGGCAACCCGCTCCCTCCCTCTCCCTTTGTGGGATCCGGCGCTTCGGCGCCGTTTTTTTTTGCGCCGGCAGGATGAGCGGAGTGGGGCCGGCGTGGGGCCGGTGGCGCTGCCGCCGGGGGGCAAGGTGTCGACCTTTTTTACAGGCAGTCCTGGTGTTGGTAAGGAAACCTCAATAAACCTAAAAACCTCAGTTACCCCACCCGGTTTGCATGATCGGTCAGCAAACGAAGGGGTGCCGGTGGCCCGATGGCCGCGATGGTGCGCTTGAGATGGTCGCAACAGCGCAGCCAGACCGATGGGGCGGTGAACTGCTCCGCAGCTTCGCTCATCCAGGCTTGAAGCTGGCTGGACACGCGCACGAGCACCTGCCGGGCCTTGTCGAAGTAGGCATGCTGGCCAGTGAGCGTGATCGTGGTCTGGCCGGCATGCTCGGTGCGCCGACCGACCGAGGACATCAACCAGGGCCGGCTGGTGATGGCCTCGAGTCGGGCTTCGGGGTTGGCCAGGCGCACGAACAGGCTCCACCAGTTGTAGATCAGCGCCACCGCGCGCGCCGACAGTTGGCAGCGATGCAGGTCGTGCGTGGTAAAGCCGCCCCAGCCCCACTGGTTCTTGAGCTCGTCGAAGGCGTTCTCCGCGTCGGCCCGGTCGCGGTAGAGCTGGCCGAGCGAGAGGATTTCGTGGTCCAGGTTCGTGACCAGCACGGCGTACTCGTAGCCGGTGATGCGCTTTGCGCCCTTGCGGTCGGCCTCGATGAAGCCCAGCAGTTGCTGACCGTTGTCCTCCTGGGCAACGAGCATCTCGCCCTTCAAGGCGCGACGCAGCACGACCACGCGGCGCTTGTCCTCCCAGCCGGTGAGTGCCAGCGTGCTGTCGATCCCTTCCCAGCCCTGACCGGCATCACGCCAGCCCGAGACCCGGAACAGACGCTCGATGTGGCGCTTGACGTTCTTCGACAGGCGCAGCTTGAACAGGTACGGCTGTGCGCGCGCTTCGAGCTCGCGCATGATGCCGTCCGACCCGAACCCGCAATCGCCGCGCACCATCTTCGGTCGGTGATGGGCGGGCAGTTCATCGAGGATCCTGAGCAAGCCGGGCAAGGTGTGACTGCCCGAGTGCTCGTTGCCCGCTTTGACCTCGACCCCCATCACCAGGCGCAGCCCGGCCATCAGGTAGGTGTGGTAACTGTGCGAGGGCCGGCCTGGCTTCTTCGGGTTGTACGACACCACCGCCCCTTCCTGCTTGCCGTACAGCGGCTTGATCGTCGTGTCGATGTCCAGGATCCAGGGCGCATCGAGCAAGGGCGCGGTGCTCTCGCGCAGGTGGCCCTCGAGCCAGCCCACGCCCTCGTCCTCTGGGATCGCCAGCAGCGCCCGGCGCAGCGCGTCCTCGCTGATCACCTTGTTCATGCCCAGCAGCCCCGGATTGACCCCGTCACAGCGAATCGTCGTGACGTGCGAGTAGCGCCGGTGCCCCGACAGAATCGACAGCATCCACGTCCCCAGTACCTCAGCCTTGCTTGGCGCGTTCGGGCTCGTGTAAGACAGTGGACACCGCTCCTGCCAGCCCGACCACAGCCCCGTCAGGGTCAGGAACTCGATGAAATACGCCAGTTGCCCCATCGGCGTGGCCGCGCCGTCGGTCTCCCAACGAACCTGCACGCGACCGCCCGCCGTCTGCACTCCGGCGCACGACAAAAGCATTTCCTCACGCTGCAAACGCTTCAATTGCGACTCACCCATCGGGTGACTCCCTCGATTAACAGCAAACCCATAGACTGCCAGTGGTTCCAGCAAGCTGCACATCACCAACTGAGATTTTTAGGATCATGGCAAGCGCGCACTGGCGCTGATCGATCCCAAACGCCTCATGTTCGAGCGCGAGCAAATTGCTTCGATCGGACTCAAGCAGTTCGGAGTATTCGACGGGGAATGCCGTGGCCAGAGCCAAGGAACCAATATTCGCGAGCAAGCCGCATGCGAACAAGTCCTCCGGGGCAGCCGCGCGGGTCAAACGTCCGAGTTCCCGCGAGGCCAAAGCCATCAGCAATGAGCGCGACCAAAAATTGCGATAATCGAATCCTTTACAAGGTCCGTCCTTGAACTGGTCGACGAGCGAGAATCCCATCGCGAGCTGAGCAACCGCCTTCATGCCGATACGCAGCAGTGCTTCGTTGATGGCTGAGACTGGTCGGTGGGTACCGCCGCTCGAGTTTGCGAGACGGAGAAGGCGCCCAGACAAAGCTGGATCGGTCTGAACCAAACGAGCAACGTCTTCTATCGTGCAATCTTCGCGACCGCATAGGTTCATTATGGCCAATGCGACCCCTTTGGGGCTAGGCAGTTGTCCAGCAAGCTTGATCTCGTCGAATCTGGCCACCGAGCTCGCCCTCAACTGGATGCGACGACGCAGTTACGGCCATTGTGCTTCGCCCGATACAGCGCCTTGTCAGCCCGATCGAATAGCGGCTCGATCGACTCCTCGCGCTGACGTAAGGCAACTCCGACGGAGATCGTAAAGGGTGCGATTTCGAGCTTGTCATGACGCCGCACCAACCGTAACCGTTCGATCGAGGTCCTAACCTTTTCTGCAAGCTGCTGTGCTCGATCGATCGAGGCATTGGGTACCAACATGACAAACTCCTCGCCACCAAAACGCGCAGTCATCGCTTGGTCCGGCGCGATAGCCAACATCGCCTCAGCGACCTTCTGGATCACAATATCACCCACTGCATGGCCGTAGGTGTCGTTGATCCGCTTGAAGTGGTCGATATCCATGACGAGCAAAGCAGGCGGCCCATCGGAAGAATCGAACAGTTTTGCGGCTTCAATTAACATGCCTCTTCGATTGAGCAGCCCGGTAAGCGGATCGACCATCGCCTCGCGCCGATGCTTGTCGAGTTCACCTCGAAGCAATCTTGTCTCCTGCTCCGTGGCCTCAAGACTCTTCTTGAGTGCCGCGTTGCTTTCATTTGCTGCTAAGGCAGCCTGGGCTAGGTTTTGAGCGATCGCGCGTAAACCGCTCGAGTCGCGAACTTCATCAAGCCGACCCAGGTTTTCGGTCAGAGAGGCCTGGAGACCGGACGTATTTCGACTCGCGCTGAGTACATCTCCGAGGAGACTGCCGAGCAACTTTTCGATACCCTCTCCCATGCCGTGAAACCGACGAAGAGCCTCGCCAGCCACATGTTGCTCGTAGATCTCGCGCACAACGAAATCATCGATCGCAGATGAAGATCCGATTACTGAATTCAATGCTTCGCACAGCGACGGGTCGTTGCCTCTGATGTAGTCGTGCGCTACCCAGTAATTGATGGGAGAGGCCGACAGCCGATGTTGGGCGAGAAACGCGAGCGCGCGCTCACCGAGATCAGATCGGGCTCCACTCTTATCGTTCTGTGACGGCTTCATTCCACCTCCTCACAGGCAAAAAAACGCGAAAACATCCCCGCCAGCATTATCGCCTCGATCGCCTCCCGGATAGAATGTACATACATGACTGTCCCTGCAGACGAAGTGGCTTAGCATACTAGCATTTCTCGCTACTAACCGGGAGGTGGCAAGGTCAGCAGCCGCGGGCGTGAGGGCCGTACTTGCGGGCCAGTTCACCGAGTTCGTGATTGACTACCCGTGCCACTCCCGAAACGAGCGCCGTTGGTTCAATCTCCGTGTAACGCGTATGAGCTGTGACGGTCCCGTGCGAGCCGTGCTAAGTCATGAGAACATCACGAACGTGAAGCTGACTGAACAGGTCATCCTGGAGCGCGAGGAGGCCTTACGGCGCAGTGAAGCAATCTATCGGACGATCGCGAGCCACCTTCCCAATGGTGCGGTGATCCTTTTTGATAAGGAGTTGCGCTATACCTTCGCCGATGGCTTGGGGCTTCGCGACCACCAGCTCAGAAAGGAGGATCTCGAAGGCAAACTCCTATGGGAACTCTTCCCTGAGAACATTTCGACGCCACTCGCCGCTCTGTACCGTAACGCGCTCGACGGCACGGCGGGCAAGGTCGAGGTGTTGTTCAACGAGGCATGTTTCCTGGTCCACGCTATCCCTTTGCAAAGCGCGGATGGGAGCGTTTATGGGGGGCTGGCGCTCACCCAGGACATCACCGCCACAAAGCGGCTCCAGCTGGAACTCGAAGACACGAACCGCCGCCTGCTCACGCTCAGTCGGCAAGATGGTCTGCTGGGAATCGCAAACCGACGTTACTTTGATGAAATGCTGTTGGTGGAATGTCAGCGCCACGCGCGAGATCACGCTCCGCTCGGCGTCTTGATGATCGATGTCGATCATTTCAAACCTTACAACGACCACTACGGCCATGTCGCCGGCGACGAGTGCCTGAAAGCCATTGCAACTGTGTTGCGTGGAGCCGTTCATCGCCCTGCCGACCTCGTGGCCCGTTTTGGCGGCGAGGAGTTCGTGTTGCTGCTGCCGGATACGGCAAGCGCAGGCGCCGCAATCGTGGCGAAGCGGATTCATGCGCAGCTGGCCGAACTTGGCGTTCCCCATTTATCGTCTCCCATTGGCGCGCACGTCACGGTCAGCATTGGCGTGGCTGAGCTGCGACCGGGAAGCACGAGTTGTCTCCAGTTGTTACTGGCCGCAGCCGATGCGGCGCTGTATCAAGCCAAGCAGCGGGGGCGGAACCGCACGGAGATTGACGGTCTTTAAGTGTCCGGAAGCTACGACCGGTGCCGACTCCACCAAACCCGGGGCGATTCAGGGGGGATTCTCTATCGACAGTTTGATCCGCCTCCAGACGACGGCGCCAGGCTGCGCGGATCGTCCTTCAACAGGTATTCGAGGTGGACCAGCAGCGCGTCCCAGAGTGCGTGAAGTTCCGCCATACCGGCCAAAGCTTCGACATCGTGACCCTGCGAACGCCGCTTGAGCAAGTCGGCGGCCAGCGCGTGTACCCGGAGATGTAAGGTTTCAATGGTGGCGAAGGTTGCGGCGTGGCGCGGCTGATGGATGGTCTTGTCGAGCCACTGGCCGAATCGGCATTGATGATGATCGAGTGGCGGCGGCGCGTCGCGCCTGCCATCGAGGTGTTCCCCCAGGGCAACAATCCAGCCTCGATGCTCGACACCGGCAATCAGCACCGGCATCAGCTCGCGGTCGAGGCAGTGTGCATGCGCCCATCGTGGGTCGGGGCGCCAACGCTGGCGCCACGCAGGCAGATCGGCCGCCGCCATCGGTCGGGCGATGCCATAGCCCTGGCCCAGATCGCAGCCGAGCCGCAGCAGGGTTTCGCCGTGCGCCACCGTCTCCACCCCCTCGGCAATCGCCGTGCGCCGAAAGGCGGTGGCCAGCCCCAGTATTCCTTCTAGAATAGCGAGGTCGTCCGAGTCCTGCAGCATGTCGCGAACGAAGCTCTGATCGATCTTGAGCACTTGCGCCGGCAGGCGCTTGAGATAGGTGAGCGACGAATAACCGGTGCCAAAATCATCGAGCGCAAAACTGACTCCGAGCGTCGCGGATGCATCGATAACCGCGGAGACCAGGGCGATGTCTTCGAGAGCGCTACTCTCCAGCACTTCTAGCTCAAGATAGCCGCGCGGCACGTTCGGGTGCGCTGCCAGCAGGGCTCGCAGTTCATCCAGAAAACCGGCCTGCTGCAGATGAAAGCCGGAGATGTTCACGCTAACCGGTAAATCGACTCCCGTGT
>Ga0209605_1003610_pt1 | contig 13422 bp, 14 predicted proteins | sample AD_UKC035_MetaG_FD_184408 | JGI IMG/M metagenome (GOLD analysis project Ga0209605, IMG submission 184408) | Active sludge microbial communities of municipal wastewater-treating anaerobic digesters from USA - AD_UKC035_MetaG (SPAdes) (version 2) | ecosystem: Engineered > Bioreactor > Anaerobic >...
CATCGAGCGGGTCGATCGCCTGTCGGGCAGCTTTGACCTGTCGCCCGATGCACTGCGCCACATTGTCCAGATCTGCCGCCTGGTAGAAGGCAGCCCCCTGGCGATTGAGCTGGCGGCACCCTGGGCGGCGCGCATGCCCCTGGATATGCTGGCAGACGCCATCCAGAATGACCTGCTCTTCCTGGCTGCCAAAATGACCGGCATCCTCGAACGCCACCGCAGCATGCGGGCAGTGATCGACAGCTCGTGGCGTCTGCTGACGCCACAAGAACAGACCGCACTCGAGCACTGCACCGCCTTCAGAGGTGATTTTGGCGTCAGCGAGGCGGTCAACACCGGCGTCTCGCCAAGCGAACTAGAGGCCCTGGTGGATAAATCGCTGCTCATACGCCTGGCCCCCGGGCGCTACCGCATGCACGAAACCCTGCGCCAGTTTGTGGCCGAAAAAGTTGAAGAGATCAAGAATCAACCGCCGCAGGGTAGACTCTCAAAACCATCGTAACGATTTAAGTCGTTGTTGAAATAGGTATCATCGCCTGATGGAAACCAATTGGCAAGATTTAGTGATCCAGGTAATGATCGCTGCTGCTCTCGGGATTGGCGCACTGATCCTTGGCATTTTGGGCTTCAAGCACATCATACGTTTTTTCTCCCCCAAAGATCCAGGAGATGCCAGGCAAAGGTTTAAGGATAATGCGCTAGGCGTTGTCTTGATTACATTGGCGATTGTCTTAATACTGGCGATCGTTTTCTTGTTCATGGTAGAAAAAATAACCTGGGAGATTTTACCCTTATCGCTACTGGGATTGCTGTGCCTGGTTCCTGCCATTCCAATCAGCATCTTGGGGGCTTATTGGCAAGATTTTATTATGAATACAACCTTTGGCAGGCTTGTGCCTGTACCCAGAGGGCAATACGGCCAGGTTCAATCCTATCCGATCAGCCAGTCTGCACCAGCGGCAACCAAAATCACCGTTCCCCGCACAGCACTCATCCTTGGTGCGTCAGCAGGTGCACTGACCTGCCTGGGTGCTTATTTTCTCCTGGCCGTGATTGGCGTGGCAATCCCTGACGAGTATCTTACCTTTAACTTGGATTTTCAGGGCTGGGATATCAGCGCGGTGGGAGGCGTCTTGTTAAGGCTCTGCCTGGCCGGACCACTGGGTCTGGGAATATTTTTCATCATCATTACCGTGGCCCTGGCACACAAGATTCAACGCATACGCGATAGGCAAGCCATCTATGACGAATAAGACTTCTGATTACCGCAAGCTCTGTCTCAGCCAGCAAAGTGAGCTGCGCCGCCTGTTAGAAGCCCCGGCGCAGTTTGAGGCGGGCATGCAGTTATTCTTCAAACAGCACGCCATGCTGCACTCGGCCAAGGTCTCCAAAACGCCCGGCTGGTCGTATGAAGATGACATCCTGGATGATATGAGCGAAGCGCAGGTACGGCGCATTCCGCCCGGCTGCGAACACTCGGTGGCCTGGCTGATCTGGCACAGCGCCCGCTGCGAGGATATCACGCTGAACCGGCTGGTGGCTGGCAGCCCGCAGGTGCTGTTGGAGCAAGGCTGGTTGGAGCGCATGCAGGTGCCCGACCGCGATACCGGCAATGCCATGAGCTCAGATGAGATCGCCCGCTTCAGTGCGGCCATCGACATCCCCGCCCTGCGCGGTTACCGTGCTGCGGTGGGCCGCCGCACGCGCCAGGTCGTGCGCGCCCTACAGCCCTGCGATCTAAAACAGCCCGTTTCAGCGCCTCGTTTGCAGCAGGCCCTGGATGAGGGGGCCGTGCTGCCCGCCGCCCACGAGATTTCAGATTATTGGGGCAGCCGGAATATGGTTGGCCTGCTGTTGATGCCTGCCACGCGCCACAACCTGGTGCATTTGAACGAGGCGCTGACGATCAAGCAGAAACGCGCCTAGGAGCCTTTACATGCCGCGCCCAGAAAACCCCACCGTCTACTCTACCGAGCAGGGCGACCTGCGTAAGCAAACCAGCAAGCCACAGCGCCCTGGCGCTGTCTCTTTACCACCCCAACAGCAGACGATTTACCTGCACCGCGAATCAAAAGGGCGCGGCGGCAAGACGGTCACCCTGGTCAAGAATTTGAAGCTCAACGAGGCTGATCTAAAAGCCCTGGCGAAAACACTTAAAACAGCCTGTGGGACGGGCGGCACGATCAAAGACGGCGTGATCGAGATGCAAGGCGACCTGCGCCAGAAGATCGCCGCGGTGCTGCAGGCGCAGGGCTTTCACACCAAGATCGCCGGGGGATGACTGGCCAAAATCAGATACGATGGTCATGGAGGGAAATGCCGATGAGCGAACAGCACACGTTTCAAGCTGTGATCGAAGCCGAGGGCAGCGGAGGGGCTTATATCACCATCCCCTTTGATGTCGAGCAAGTTTTTGGCAAGAAGCGCGTCAAGGTCAAAGCCACCATTGACGGCGAGCCATACCGGGGCTCGCTGGTGCGCATGGGCGGCGATTGCCACCGCATGGGGATACTCAAAGAGATCCGCATCAAGCTTGGCAAGGGCTTTGGCGAACTGGTCAGCGTGACCCTGGAAGAAGACACTGAGCCGCGCCTTGTGGTCCCGCCAGCAGATCTGCTGGCCGCGTTGGAGGACCATCCCGAAGCCAAAGCCTTCTTTGAACAACTTTCTTACACCCACCAAAAAGAATATGTCCAATGGATCGAGGAAACGAAACGCCAGGAAACCCGCCAGGCGCGCATTGCCCGCAGCATTGAAATGCTCCAACAAGGGAAGAAAACGCGCTAACTACAAGAGGCGGTGCTTTTATGGGAATGGCTGTGATCAATGCAACCGATAAAGCAGGAAAAACTTATTGCCCCATTTTTAGGGTGGTGATGGCAAGCTGCGGGCTGTTCGTAGTGCTCACGCTGATCGCCATGTTATTCTATCCGGGCGGCACGCCCAATGATCCCAATACCACTGGCTACTCTTTCACCGAAAATTTTTTCAGTGATTTGGGCCGCACCCAGGCGCGCCAGGGCGCGCCCAACACAGTCTCGGCAGTGCTGTTCTTCATCGCCCTGGCGGCTTCTGGCAGCAGCCTGGTATTGTTCTTTGCCGCCATGCCACACTTTTTCTGGCAAACCCGGCTGGGGCGCATCTTAAGCCTGCTCGGCTCAGTGCTGGGCATGGCAGCCGGGATAAGCTTTGTGGGCGTGGCCTTTACCCCAGCCAACCTGTTCAGAGGCCTGCACGGCCAGTTTGTGCTGTGGGCTTTTCGCTTATTTCCTTTGGCAGCCTTGTGTTACCTGCCCGCCATGTTCAGGCAGCGCAGCTACCCACGCCGCTATGCCTGGGCCTGGGTGGCTTTCTTCGCCCTGCTGGCGGGCTACTACCTGCTGATCACCCGCGGCCCCGATTTCTCCACCCCGCAGGGGGTTATCATCCAGATCATCGGGCAGAAGGCGATCGTATATGTTTCGATCTTCAGCATCTTCTACCAGGCCTGGGGAGCATACAAACAAAGTATGCTACAATAAACACATGACCTCTGCCACGCCTACCCTTGAGAAGGTCACGGCCCTGATCACCCGCAAAACCGACAGCGGGTATGAGTTGCTGCTCTTCGAGCACCCCACTTCTGGCATCCAGATCCCGGCAGGCACGGTAGAACCAGGCGAGAAGGCCGAGCACGCTGTGCTGCGCGAGGCCGCCGAAGAGACCGGGCTGGGAGACCTGATCATTTTGGCAGACCTGGGCAGCCAGGACGAGCCGCCGCCAGCGGGGCACCTGATGGTGTTGATCCCCACGCCGGTCTATGCCCGGCCCGACCCCAACAGCTTCGATTGGGCCCGCTTCCGCAGCGGCACCACCGTGCGCTTCATTCGCCGCGAGGGCAAGTTCTGCCAGGTAACCTACGAAGAAACTGACCGCTGGCCCGATCCCCAATATACCACCTACCAGATCACGGGCTGGGTGCCGACGAAAGTACTGACGCCCCAGTGCATGCGTCATTTCTTCCACATTACCCATGCCGGAGAAACCCGCGAACGCTGGACGGTAAAGGCCGATAACCATATCTTTAAATTTTTCTGGGCGCCACTGGCAAACCTGCCTGCGATCGTTTCTCCCCAAGATACCTGGCCGGAATGGCTAAAAAAGGCCAACCTGGAGCAGGCCCATCGATGAAAGCAGACCTGGAGCGTCCATCTTCCCGGCGCCGCCAGCATTATTATTTTGCTCACAAAGCGCTGCCCGGCCTTTTATTCAGCAACCCTGGGCGTTTTTTCCAAACCCTGGCCCAAGACGGATCGTCTTTTCTGGAGTATGCCTGGCAGCAAAGCGCCGATCCGCAGCGCGGCTCCGGCGTGCCCCAAACACGCTCCAGCCTGCCGTCAGATGGCCTGGCACTGCACCTGGAACAGCTTGAAGATGGCACCCACCTGGCGTTGATCACCCTGCCCCCGCCGCAAGCCATGACCGAAGTGTATTTTGCGGCTGCCGTTTATCGCCCAGCCCCCAAACCCCGCCAGGCAGCCTTGCTGCGCTACATCATCCTTGAATACGGCCTAAACTCATTTAACGAAGACCTGGGCACCGTGCTCGGCGAGTGGGATTCCAGCGCCGCCATCCACCATAATTTGGGCCGCGGGCCTGCCCCAGAGCTGCCGGCTTTTCGCACAACTGTGCTGAATTTGATATACAATAATGATAAGGAGACCACATCATGATCAATCTATACGACGCCAACAGCAACGCCCGCTTATGCGAGATCACTGAAGACCAACTCCAATATCTCCAGAAGGAAATGGAAGAAGAATTTTCAGAAGATCAGGATTACGCCATCACCGGCATGCTGCTAGATTATTTCGATGGTCAAAGCAAAGACCTCTTGCTCATCGACGGCCTGGCTGACCTGTTCAAGCTGCTGCGCCAGGCCCTGGGCGACAAGGAAGAACTGCTCGTCCGTTGGGTGCGCGAGTAAGCAGGGGCCTCAAAGCATTCCTATATACAATGGCTAGTTTTTAGCGCGGCAGATGCGGAGATTGTGAAACACACGCCAAGCGACCGGCACAGGTCAGCCGCTTTGGCTTCTACCGGCTGCCGTGCTATATCGGGGCAGTAAACATGAGCTCAAATTTCTACATTAACCTGTTTGCAGCTCTTTTTCTCTTGTTATTAGGGTCTTGGTACCTGGTTTTCAATCTGCGCGTCAGCTATCTGAGCGGGTTTGGGTTCTACCGCTGGAGCGGCCTGGCCTATATGCTGGCCATTTTAGCGCTGGCAGGATGGTTCTGGCTGACCAGTGAACCCCTGCATACCAGCCTTTTGGTGGCATCCCTACTTACCCAATTGGGCAGCCGTTTTTGGGAAAGCGCTCAAGAAATTCAGGCCAGGCAGACTGACCCAGAGCGCTGGAAGCTATGGAAAGAGATGAGCCACCAGGCCGGAGTATTAGGGCGCATGCTTTTATTCCCCGGCAGCCAACCGCTTAACAAATAACCCTGGTGACGGCTGATGCTTGCTAATTTGCAGCATATGCGCATTCTTCGCAACCTGTGCAGCTTGCTGATCTTGTTCAGTACGGCCTGCCAGGGAGGAAACTCCGCCCCCACGGCCCCAGTTATCAGCATTCCCCTGCCCTCCACCGTCTCTCCGGTCCACACACCCATCCTGCCTGCCATCTGGACCGCTACCCCCGCCCTGCCGCCAACCCCTTCTATCCCCACACCCACCGCTGCGGGGGCCGCCTATTATGTAGCGACAGACGGCGATGACCACAACCCCGGCACGCTGGCCCTGCCCTGGCGCAGCATCCAACACGCCGCCGACCATTTGCAAGATGGCGAAACCGTTTTCATACGCGGCGGCACCTATTATGAACAGGTGCGCCCACAGCATTCCGGAGCGCAGGGGGCTTATATCACCTACACCGCCTACCCAGGCGAAGTGGTGACCCTGGATGGCAGCGGCATGCAGATGCCCTCTTGGGAAGGACAATTCTACATCGATGAACAGCACTATATTCGCGTCAGCGGGCTGCGGGTGATCAACACCAGCGCTATCGGCATCCTTGCGGATGGCGGCAATCATCTCATTTTTGATCATAATACTACCCACAACACCTATTCATCCGGCATCGGCGCATGGAACGGCTATGACGTGCTGGTGGAATATAACGAGATCGTACTGGCCTGCAACGATGGCGAGCAAGAAGATATCACGATCCTGGGCATCGACACCTTCGAGGTGCGCTTCAACCAGGTACACGATGGCGGCCCCGGCACGCGCGGGGGTGAGGGCATTGACGTGAAGGATGGCTCAGCCAACGGCTCGGTGCACCACAACCTGGTGTATAATCTGCAGCGCCTGGGCATTTACGTAGATGCCTGGGACCGCCACACCCACAATATCCACGTCTATGCCAATGTAGTGCATGATATGAACGCCTTTGGCTACGCCGTCTCATCCGAGATGGGCGGCCTGCTGGAGGACGTTTACATCTACAACAACCTGGCCTATCACAACGCCGACTGCGGCCTGAGCATTTCAAACTGGGGAGATGCGCCGAGCCACCCGATGAACAATATCCAGATCGTCAATAACACCTTCTTTGCCAACGGCTGGAGCGGCTGGGGGGGAGGCATCTGCATCGAGAACGGCGAGGCCACCAACGTCACCTTGCGCAACAATATCCTCAGCCAGAACGAGTCCTTTCAGATAGCATATGAAGACGGCCCCCAGCCGCCCGGTTATACCATCGACCACAACCTGATCGATGGCTTCCGCGATTACCCCGGCGAGCTGTACGGTGAGGCATCCATAGAAGGCGACCCGCTCTTCGTGGATGCCCTGGCCTTCGATCTGCACATACTGCCCGGCTCCCCCGCCATCGATGCCGGGCAGCTTGACCTGGCCCCAGCCAACGACCTGGATGGAAATGTCCGCCCGCAAGATGGGAACGGTGACAGGCTGGCCCTGCCAGACCTAGGGGCGGATGAGCTGCCAGATCCTACCCGCCCGCTGATCTTTTTACCCATCCGAGAGCACTGCGAAGAGTACGTTGCCCAGGCTGCACACCTGGCATTGGAGGCCCTTGAACACACCATCTGATCCCAATTCCCCGCTGGTCATCCGCGAATACCCCATCTTCCAGGTCTTGTTTGGTTTGATCTTTAGCGGCGTGGGGTTGTACATCGCTTTTGGCGATTCCAGGCAGTTGTTATTTGGCATGCTGTTTTTCAGCATCGGCCTGGCTGTGGCGCTTTTTCTGGGCGCTATCGTCACCATCACTGTCGATAAGACAGTAGGACTGGTGAGCATTGTTTCTCAATATATCTGGCGCCGCAAATACGAAGAATACGAGATCAAAGATATCGTTGGGGTCGAGGTATCCAGCCGCCAATCTCACAGCCGGCGCGGCGGCAGTACCACCGTTTACGGCGTTCAGCTCTTGCTGGCAGATGGGCAGAACGTTGACCTGTTCAATACCTATTCCAGCGGGCGGTCTGGCAAAGAGAAAACCGCCCAGAAGCTGCGCGATTACCTGGGATTGCTGGATGCAGAGTCTGCCCGTTCGATGATGTTGGCATCATCTGCCGCCGGGCAACCTGGCTTTCAGCCCGCCAACCCCCAGCAGGCTGCCGGTGCGGCCTGGGTAAGCGAACTCCAGGCCGGGCAAAGCGGAGAACTCGCTTACAACGTCACCAATGGGGTGCGCTGGCAGGTCACTGACCGGGTGGGTGGCGGTTCGGAATTTAATGGCATGCGGGTGCTGCGTTGGTTTTCACCCGATTTCAAGCTGCCCTACGGTTTTTTATACCTGGTGCAAAAGCCCAAAGGCTCTCCGGTGATGGGTACCAGTGGGCTGCTGGGCGGGCTCTCGATGACCCTCTACCGGGCCTCGCTGCGCCTGTTCGGCTTTGACGATGAACACACCCCCGGCCTGGAGCAGGCTGCACTGCTCAAGTCGCTCGACCCGCGCCTGGAAGATAATTACATGGCCCTGAGCACCGATGAATACGGCGCCCGCCAACTGCTCAACCCCTGGGCCACCATGCCCCTGGCACGGTGGGCTGAAAATCACCCCCTCAAGCAGATCCAATCCTCTGATGCGGCTGGGCAGTTGGCCGTTTTATTCTCGCCCCTGGGCGTGTACGTGGCTTGCATTGGCCTGCCCCCTGCCCAGCACGATGCGCTGACCGAACTGGGCGTAGAGCTGGTCAAAGCCCAGGGCGGCGGGGCAGACCCGGCCTGATTAACAAAAGAGCGGCACACTTTGAACTGTGCCGCTCTTTTGTTTTTAACATTATGCCCGTTGGAGGTCAATCGGCACGTGGCGGATGACCACCGCGCCGCTTTTGGCCAGTACCTGGCCGACCAGCGATTCAGGGACATCAACCCAAGAATGCTGTTCTTGGATGCGGATCTTGCCGATCACACTGCCGGGGATGTCGGCATGAAAGGCAATCGCACCGACAATGTCGCTTGGGCGGATGCCGTGCTTGTGGCCGCGGTTCATGCTCAGGCGCACCATACCCGGCTCGTGCGAGCTGCGGTCGTCATCTTGCGGCGACCAGCGCTCCTCACGCGGCGAGCGGCGGTCTTGATTGGGGCGCTCTGTAGCGTAAGACCGGCGGGCATGGCGATCGTGCTCGGCATACCCGGCGCGCTCATACTCCCGGCCCCCTGAGGCTGGGCGGCCGCGGCTGCGCAGGGCGCGGCCGGTGGAAACCGGATCAACCACCTCACGCAGGGGGGCAATGGGGCGTTGTTTCTCTTCCGTGCGGGCGATCTTGAGCGCTGCGGCAGCAATCTCCAAGGGATCATGCCCTTCGGCGACCAACTGCGTCACCATCTCACGCTCTAACTGGCAGCGGCCGCGGTTGAGCCAGGTACTAACCTTGCTCAACAAGAGCCCATTGCGCCGGGCCTGGATGTCGGCATCGGTCGGCAGGGTGCCGCGGGTCATCTTGCTGCGGGTAAAGGACTCGATCTGCCCCAGGCGGCGGCGTTCGTAAGGCGGCAGCAGCGAAATGGCCACGCCGGTCTTACCAGCCCGCCCGGTGCGCCCGATGCGGTGCACGTAAATCTCTGGATCATCGGGCAGGTCAAAGTTGAATACGTGCGAGATACCGTCAATATCCAGGCCGCGCGCCGCCACATCCGTTGCCACCAACACCTTGATCTGGTCCTGGCGGAAGTGATTCAAAGTACGCTCACGCGCTTCCTGGCTCAAATCGCCGTTGAGCACTTCGGCAGGGAACCCACGCCGGGCCAGTTCTACCGCCAGTTCGTTCGTGCCCTGGCGGGTGCGGGCAAAGATCAGAGCCCGGCTGATGTCTTCCACCTCAAAGAGGCGGGTCAGGGCAGCCAGTTTATCGCTCCCGTGGACAATGTAGTAACGCTGCTCGATGGCAGCCACCGTCACCTGCTCGCGCTGGATGGTGACCGCCTGCGGGTTGTGCATAAAGCGGTCGGCCAGGCGGCGGATCTCTTGCGGCAGGGTGGCTGAGAAGAGCGCCATCTGGCGCGTCTCAGGCGTGGCCGCCAGGATGGTGGTGATATCGTCAATAAAGCCCATGCTGAGCATTTCGTCGGCCTCGTCCAGCACCACCGTGCGCAGTTGGCTAAGATCCAGCACGCCGCGCTCCATCAGGTCGATCAGGCGGCCGGGAGTGCCGACCACAATATCAACCCCCTGGCGCAGGGCACGGATCTGTGGGCTGTAAGGCTGTCCGCCGTAAACTGCCAGCACGCGTGCCCGGCTGTGGCGGCCGTAAGCATCGAAAGAGTCGGCCACCTGCAAGGCCAGCTCACGCGTGGGAGCCAGCACCAGGCACTGAATATTGCCCTGGCCCGGCTGTAAGTTCTGCAGGATGGGTAGGGCAAAGGCCGCCGTTTTACCGGTGCCGGTTTGTGCCTGCCCGAGCACATCTTGCCCGCTGATCATCAGCGGGATGATGGCAGATTGAATGGGGGTGGGGGTTTGGTAGCCGCGCTCGGCCACGGCCTGCGCCAACTGCGGGTGCAGGTTCAGATCAGAAAACTCGCTCGTCATCAAGACTCCTATCAAATGTGCCATCCCCAGGGGAGCTTCCCCGCGAGATGGGTAATTATGAAGTGTTTTGATGACTCCGCCGACCTGCCCGTGCCGCTTACGATTTGATTGCGAGGCCGCCTCTCGGCCGCCCCGCGCCTGGCAATAAAAAAGCCCGACTTCACTTACGTCGGGCAAAGCTTGCAGAACGATCAAAACATTTCCCGTTGTAACCGACCTTTCCAGGCCGGCGACGAAGTATACCACAGAATCAAAACATGTGGGGAGATTGGCAAACAGGAAAATTCTCACCGGATATCCCCAATTCTCCAGATAAGCGTTAGAATTCTACCTATGAACCAGGTAACCCAATTTTACGATCAAAACGTTTCTTCTGAGTGGACCCGGCTGAGCGAGCGCCACCGCACCGAGTTCGCCGTCACCTTGCGCGCCTTGGCCGAATATGTGCCCCCACCCCCAGCTCGCCTGCTCGACCTGGGCGGCGGGCCCGGCCGCTACGCGCTGGAACTGGCCCGCCAGGGCTACACCGTCACCCTGGCCGACATCTCCAGCGCAGAGCTGGATTTCGCCCGCCAACAGGCCCAGGCGCAGGGAATCATCCTGGCAGAGGTGATGACCCTGGATGCGCGCCACCTGAGCCCTCTATCCAACGCGTCCTTTGATATCGTCTTGATGCTGGGGCCGCTCTACCACCTGCTGAGCCTGCCCGACCGCCAGGCGGCGTTGAACGAAGCCTGCCGCGTGCTGCGCCCCGGCGGTCTGATGCTGGCGGGGTTCATCTCTCGCTTCGCCCCTTTCCGCGATGCGGCCGTCAAATACCCCGACTGGCTGGAGAAGGAACCTGAATACGCTGAAAGCATCCTGCAAACCGGCGTCCATGACCAGCCGCAAGGCTGGACGGCCTACTTTGCCCATCCCAACGAGATCAAGCCCTTTATGGAAAGCGCCGGCCTGCACAGCCTGGCCCTGATCGGCACCGAAGGTGTGGCTGCCGGTCACGAAACCGCCCTCAACAACCTGGACGGCGAATTGTGGGAACGTTGGGTGGCCTTGAACTACCGCCTGGGTCAAGACCCGGCCCTTTTGGGGGCGGCCGACCACTTGTTGTATGTGGGGAGAAAGTGAAGTCCACTCGCCTGTTACCGGTTATGGTCATCCTGCTGGCCTTGTTGGCCTGTGCCGTGCCGCAGGGGCCTGAGAGCGCCTCCGGCGCGCCCACGCCCAGCCCGCTGCCGGTGATCACTGCCACGCCCATCGTGCGTCCCACAGCCACCAGCAGCAGCTCGATAGCCACCCCCTGGCCCAGCGCCACGCCGCGCCCCCGCCAACACCGGATTGGCATCCGGCGCGTATATGGCCTGGGCGAGCTCTACGACCAGGTGAGCGGGACGCGTTTCACGCCGCGGGGCGTATTTTATGAGAACGTCATCGCCGGGTACGGCGGCTATCAAGATCGCCTCTTTGGCGTGGGCATCTATGACCCGGCCCAGGTGCAGGCCGATTTCGAACGCCTGAGCTCGGCAGGCTACAACACGGTGCGGCTGAGATTAGATGGCTGTACACGCGGCCCCGAATGCCTGTTCAGCGAAGGCGGAACGCTTAACCCCGGCTACCTAGATAACATTGCCGATTTGATGCGCCAGGCCCAGGCACAAAACCTGGTCTTGTTGGTGGCCTCAGCAGGGCCGCAAAATTACACCGCGGCCAGCCAGCCCAGCGAAAACTCGCCCGGCGAAAACTCGCCCGGCGAAAACTCGCCCGGCGAAAACTCGCCCGGCGAAGGATCGCCCTTTGCCGAGGGCCGCAACGCCCAAATCTTGAGCATGGAAGGGGTTGAAGCCTCGCAAGCCTATTGGAATGATCTGATGGCTGGCCTGGCAGGGCGGGGGGTGCCTTTTGAGCAGGTGCTTGGCTGGGAGATCCTGGAAGAGTTTTGGGTCTCGGTCGATCAACCGCCCTTCACCCTGACCGGCACACTCAGCGCGGCCCACGGCCTGGAGTATGACATGAGCGATCCGCTCCAGGTTCAGCAGTACACTGCTGATGCAACCCGTTTTTACATTGAGCAAGTGCGGCAGGTGATCCAGGGTTACGATCCTGGTGCGTTGATCGGCATGGGCTTTTTGCGCCCCGATTTCCCCAACCCGGCCCGCTTCAACGATTACCGCTACACCGATACAGCCAGCCTGCTCGAAACTGCCGCCCTGGACTTCTTCGACTTACACATCTCCCCTGGCGGAGATCTCGACCTGGGGCAAGCTATCCAGAATTTTGGGCTGAACACCCAAAACACCCGCCCGGTGCTCTTGGGCCGGGTGGGCGCATCCCTGGATCGTTATCCAAACGCCCTGTCAGCCGCAGAGGCCGTTCAAGAATGGGCAGCGGGGTTCTGCCCGGTTGGCGTGGATGGCTGGATGTATGCCAGCTACCAGCGCCCCCCAGAAAATCTATCTGGTGGGGTATGGGGGTTTGCAGATGCCGGCGCCTACCTGCTGGAGGCCCTGGCCCCCCTGCGCCAGCCAGATGCCTGCACCGTGGGCCAACTGCCCTCTACCAACCTGGCCTACCGGAGGCCGGTCAGCGCCTCGGCTGAACTGGCGGGCGCATCGGCTGAGCAAGCTGTGGATGGCGGCCCGGCCTTTTGGAGCCCTGGCGCGCCGCCCCCGCAGTGGCTGGAGGTTGACCTGGGTGCGCCCAGCAGCGTGGCCCGCCTGCGCCTGGTGCCTGCGCCCCCCGCCCCGCCCGAGGACTACGCCGGCTCATCTGCCGCGCCGCAAAGCACAGATAACCTGCACCAGGTGTGGGTCGCGGGAGAGGATGGCAAGCTGCGCCTGGAATATACGTTTACCGATCTACCGCCCGAAAACGGCATTTTCGAGGTAATTTTCAGCCCGCCGCTGGCAGAGGTGCAGTACATCAGCATTTACAGCCAACAAGAGGGCTTCATGGGGTGGCAAGAGGTGGAGATTTATTCGCCCTGAGCGCAAAGTTGGTGCGCTTTTTGCACACCTGATATATAATAAATTACTGATCCTTGCGTTATGAAGTGAACTTGCCAGCACTGCAAGCAGGCCGAGGTGAATCAGCAACTGCCGCAACGATCAGTCACTACAATTTGGAGAGATGAACATGACCGATCTACTTCAACAGGCAATTGCCGCCATCAAAGCCGGTGATAAAGTCAAAGGCCAACAGCTCATCGCCCAGGTCCTCAAAGCGGATCCGCGCAGCGAATCTGCCTGGATATGGATGTCTGGCATTGTCGATACAGACAAGCAGCGCCGCGACTGCCTGGAGAAGGTGTTAAGCATCAACCCAAACAATGCCCAGGCCAAAATGGGCCTGGAGAAGCTGAGCAAAATGGCTGGGCTGGAACAGCC
>Ga0209605_1003612_pt1 | contig 13420 bp, 13 predicted proteins | sample AD_UKC035_MetaG_FD_184408 | JGI IMG/M metagenome (GOLD analysis project Ga0209605, IMG submission 184408) | Active sludge microbial communities of municipal wastewater-treating anaerobic digesters from USA - AD_UKC035_MetaG (SPAdes) (version 2) | ecosystem: Engineered > Bioreactor > Anaerobic >...
GGCCCTGCTCGTGCGTTCGGAGCGCGGCATCGAGCTGATCTCCAACGTCTGCCGCCACCGGCAGGCGATCATGCTCAAGGGCCGGGGCAAGACCACCGGCGGCAACGTCGTCTGCCCGGTGCATCGCTGGACCTACGACCTGCAGGGCAAGCTGATCGGCGCCCCGCATTTCGCCGAGGACCCCTGCCTGAACCTGAACAACTACGCGCTGCAGAACTGGCACGGGCTGCTGTTCGAGGGCAAGGGGCGTGACGTCGCCGCCGACCTCGCGGGGATGGGGCCGGCCGCGCAGCTGGACTTCAGCGGCTTCGTCTTCGACAAGGCGATCCTGCACGAGTGCAACTACAACTGGAAGACCTTCATCGAGGTCTACCTCGAGGACTACCACGTCGGCCCCTTCCATCCGGGCCTGGGCTCCTTCGTCACCTGCGACGACCTGCGCTGGGAGTTCGGCGCCGAGCATTCGGTGCAGACCGTGGGCGTGCACGAGCGGCTGGCCAAGGCCGGCTCGCCCGTGTACCAGCGCTGGCACGAGGCGGTGCTGAAGTACCGCGGCGGCGAACCGCCGACACAGGGCGCGATCTGGCTGACCTACTACCCGACGGTGATGGTCGAGTGGTACCCGCACGTGCTCGTGGTCTCGACCCTGTTCCCGCAGGGCCCGCGCAAGACGCTCAACCTGGTCGAGTTCTTCTACCCCGAGGAGATCGCCGCGTTCGAGCGCGAGTTCATCGAGGCCGAGCAGGCCGCGTACATGGAGACCGCGATCGAGGACGACGAGATCGGCGAGCGCATGGACGCCGGCCGGCAGGCGCTGATGCTGCGCGGCGACAACGAGGTCGGCCCCTACCAGAGCCCGATGGAGGACGGCATGCAGCACTTCCACGAGTGGTATCGCCGCCGCATGGGGATGGAGGCCGCACCCAGGGCCTGAGCCTGCGGTGCATGCCGAGGACGGCGGCTCGCGCTCGCGCAGCCGCCGTTTTTTCTTTGCCCGCAGCGCCGCAACACGGCGGCCGCTGCGGCGATACTTGCGCGATGATCGGGCCCTCGCGCACCCTGGCCGTGCTGCTGAACACCGCGCACGCGCTGGACCACTTCTTCCTGCTGATCTTCGCCGCTGCCGTGGCCGCGATCGCCGCGGACTTCGGCTTCGACAGCTGGGAAGACCTGATGCCCTGGGGCACGGGGGCCTTCGTGATGTTCGGCCTCGGTTCGGCACCGGCGGGGCGCCTGGGCGACCTGTGGGGCCGGCGCAGCATGATGCTGCTCTTCTATTTCGGCATCGGCGCCTCGTCGCTGCTGGCCGCGCTCGCCCAGAACGCGTGGCAGCTGGCCGCCGCGCTGACGCTGCTCGGCGCCTTCTCGTCGATCTATCACCCGGTGGGCATCCCGATGCTGCTGCAGTACACGCAGGCGCCCGGGCGCACGATCGGCTGGAGCGGGCTGTCCGGCAACATGGGGGTTGCTGTCGCCGCGGGGCTCACCGGCCTGCTCGTCAGCATCGGGGGCTGGCGCCTGGCCTTCGCGGTGCCCGGACTGCTGACGATCGGCCTGGGCCTGCTCTTCATGCGCCTGGCGCCGCACGAGGCCGAGCCGCCGTCGCGGCGCAGCAGCAAGGCGGCGATCTCGCTGCCGACCTCGCTGCTCGCGCGCGTCTTCGCCGTGATGACCGCCGGCGCGATCGCCTCGAGCGTGCTCTTCAACTTCATGACCAACGGCAACGGCCAGCTGATGGCCGAGCGGCTGGAGGGCATCGTCGAGGACCCGTCGCTGCTGGGCGCGCTGCTGGCCACCGTGTACGCGGTGGCCTCGGTCACGCAGCTCGTCGTCGGCAAGCTGATCGACCGTTATCCGATCAAGCCGTTGTACCTGCTGATGGTGCTCGGTCAGGTGCCGCTGCTGCTGCTGGCATCGCGCGCGCAGGGCTGGTGGATCTTCGTCGCGCTGCTGGGCACGATGGCGATGATCTTCGGCTCGATCCCCTTCACCGACGCGATGATCGCGCGCTACGTCGACGACCGGCTGCGCTCGCGCGTGGCCGGCATGCGCCTGACGGTGGCCTTCGGCTTCAGCTCGGCGGCGGTCTGGCTGCTCGGGCCGACGGTCAAGGCCAACGGCTTTGGCACGATGCTGGTCGTGATGGCCGGTTTCTCGCTGCTGAGCGCGCTCGCGCTGCTGGCGCTGCCCAACGAACGGCGCCTCGCGCTGCAAGGCGCGGCGTGAGGGCAGCGCGCTACGGCGCCAGATCGAACACCAGCACCTCGGCCTCTTCACCGTGCGCGAGCCGCACGAGCGGCTCGCCGCGCAGCGTCAGCGCGTCACCTGCCGACAGCGGCTGCCCGTTGACGACGAGCCTGCCGCGCGCCAGGTGCACGTAGGCCGGGCGCCCCGGGTCGAGCGTCATCGCGGCGTGCTCGGCGCCGTCGAAGAGGCCGGCGTACACCTTCGCGTCGGCATGGATCGTCAGTGAACCGTCGGCGCCGTCCGGCGAGGCGATCAGCCGCAGCCGCCCGCGCTTGCCGGCGTCATCGAAATGCTTTTGCTCGTAGCCGGGCGCGATGCCGCGCTCGCGCGGCAGGATCCAGATCTGCAGGAAGTGCGTGAGCGCGTCCTTCTCGTGATTGAACTCGCTGTGCAGCACGCCGCGACCCGCGCTCATGCGCTGCACGTCGCCGGGACGGATGACGCCGGCGTTACCGCTGCCGGCGCGGCCATGGCCCACGCTGTCCTGGTGCGCGAGCGCGCCTTGCAGCACGTAGCTGATGATCTCCATGTCGCGGTGGCCGTGGGTGCCGAATCCGGTTCCGGGCTGGATGCGATCGTCGTTGATGACGCGCAGGTTGCCGACACCCATGTGGGCCGGGTCGTGGTAGTCGGCAAACGAGAAGCTGTGCCAGCTCTCGAGCCAGCCATGTTGGGCGTGGCCGCGTTCGTCGGCCTTGCGCAGGGTGATCATCTCCGGGGTCTCCTTGAATCTCGATGCAGCCAATGTAGGCCGCAGGCTGCGGGTCATCGACCTGCCCGCGTCGACCCCAGCGTTCAAATAAGATGAAGCGCCGCCGCTGAACGAGCGGCCCGACGAGACCCGACCGATGAGCGACCGCAGCCTCGCCCTGACCCCTGACGCGCTCGTGATGATGGACACGATCGCGCGCAGCGGAAGCTTCGCCGCCGCGGCGCGCGAGCTCGGCAAGGTGCCCTCGGCGCTGACCTACAGCGTGCGCCAGCTCGAAGAGGCGCTGGACGTGCTGCTCTTCGACCGCAGCTCGCGCCAGGCGCGGCTCACCGCCGCCGGCGAGGAGCTGCTGCAGGAGGGCCGGCGGCTGCTCAGCGAGATCGAGGGAGTGGCCAACCGCGTGCGCCGGGTGGCCACCGGCTGGGAGAGCGAGATGACGATCGCCGCCGACGACGTCATCAGCCGCCGCATCCTCTTCGAGCTCTGCGAAGCCTTCTTCTCGCTCGACCCGCAGGGGCGCAGCGGTGCGGCCGACAGCGGCGGGCCGGGCACGCGGCTGCGCCTGCGCACCGAGGTGCTCTCGGGCACCTGGGAAGCGCTGGTGAGCGGCCAGGCCGATCTGGCGATCGGCATCGAGCTCGACCATGAGCCGCCGCCGGGGCTGGCGATCGAGACCCTGGGCGAGATGCCCTTCATCTTCGCGGTCGCGCCGCATCACCCGCTGGCGCGGCACGAAGGCCCGGTCGACGACGTGCTGCTCGTGCGCCACCGCGCGGTGGCGGTCGCCGATTCGGCACAGCGCCTCTCGCCGCGCACGCTCAACCTGCTGCCGGGGCAGGAAGTGCTGACCGTCAACAGCATGGCCGACAAGATCGAGGCGCTGCGCCGGGGCCTGGGCACCGGTTTCGTTCCGCTGCATCAGGTGCAGACGCTGCTCGACCGCGGCGAGCTCGTGCACAAGGAAACCTGGCGCGGCACGCTGAACGCGCAGCTCGGCTACGCCTGGCGCTGCAGCGTCGACGCGCACGGCATGCGCCGTCCGCCCTCGGGCCTGGCGCTGCGCTGGTGGCTGCAGCAACTGGGCAGCGCAACCACGCGCAGCGCGCTGATCGAATCGGCGCCGTGAGCACGGGCGGCACCTACCGCGGCCGCTTCGCACCGTCGCCGACCGGCCCGCTGCACGAGGGTTCGCTGGTCGCGGCGCTGGCGAGCTGGCTCGATGCCCGCGCGCACGGCGGCCGCTGGCTGCTGCGCATCGAGGACGTCGACCGGCAGCGTTGCCGGCCCGGGCTGGACCGGGTCATCATCGACCAGCTCGCGCGCTGCGGCCTTGTGCCCGACGAGCCGCCGATCCGGCAGTCGGAGCGCGAGCCGCTCTACGCACAAGCCCTCGAACGCCTGCTCGCTGCCGACCTCGCCTACCCCTGCGGCTGCACGCGCAAGGACATCGACACCGCGCTCGCAGCCCGCGGCGTGAGCCACCAGCGCCACGGCGAGCGCGTCTATCCTGGCACCTGCCGCGGCGGGCTGAACGGGCGCGCCGTGCGCAGCTGGCGCCTGCGCATCGAGGGCGATGCCGCGCTCGTCCGCTGGACCGACCGGTGCCTGGGGCCGCAGCAACAGGACGTCGCACAGGAGGTCGGTGACTTCGTCCTGCGCCGCATCGAGGGCAAGGACATCTGCACGACCTACCAGCTCGCGGTCGTCGTCGACGACGCCGCGCAGGGCATCACGCATGTCGTGCGCGGCGAGGATCTGGCCGACAACACGCCGCGCCAGATCCTGCTGCAGCGCGCGCTCGCCCTGCCGACACCCAGCTACCTGCACACGCCGCTCGTGCTCGCCGCCGACGGACAGAAGCTGAGCAAGCAGACGGGCGCGAAGGCGCTGGACCTCACCGATCCCCTGGCTGCGCTGCAGCGCGCGGCAACCGTGCTCGGCCTGCCGCGGCTGCCCGCGCACAGCATTCCCGGATGGCTGGCCGCGGCGGTGCAGGCCTGGCCCTGGCGACAGCGATGAGCGGGCGCGCCGGCGCCATACGATGACTCTGGCAAACATTCCGCGCCAGGCGCGTGCAGGCAGCCCGATGGCATCATGCCCACGCTGCGACGATCCCAGAGACGACCAACAAGCGAAGCGAAAGGAAGCAAGGATGATCACCACCCCTTCGGGCCTGCAGTACGAGGACACCGTGGCCGGCAGCGGCGCCGAGGCCAAGGCCGGGCAGCATGTGCAGGTGCACTACACCGGTTGGCTGCACGACCCGGGCGTTGCCAACGGCCGCGGCCGCAAGTTCGATTCCAGCAAGGACCGCGGTCAGCCCTTCGCCTTCCCGCTCGGCGCCGGCCACGTCATCCGCGGCTGGGACGAGGGCGTGCAGGGGATGAAGGTCGGCGGCACGCGCGTGCTGCTGATCCCGGCCGAACTCGGCTACGGCGCGCGCGGCGCCGGCGGCGTGATCCCGCCGGGTGCGACGCTGGTGTTCGAAGTCGATCTGCTGGGCGTCTGAGGCTCCGGGCGTTCAGCGCGCGCGCTGTCGCGGCGCGGGCCTGGCGCCACGGACGGGGGCGCCGCCGGGGGCCGGGCGGCCCTGCGGCTTGAAGGGGCGCTGGCCCGCGCCGACGCGCGGCGGCCGACCGTGCGGGCCAGCGGGCCGGGCTTGCGGACGCGGTTCGCTGCGCCTGGGTTCGAGCCCGGCGATCGTCGCCGCCGGAATGCGCTGCGTGGTGAAGCGCTGGATGCGCTGGATCATGCCGAAGTCACGGCGCTCGGCCAGCGTCACCGCCAGGCCCGAGCGCCCGGCGCGGCCGGTGCGGCCGATGCGGTGCACGTAGTCCTCGGCCTTCATCGGCAGGCCGTAGTTGACGACGTGGCTGATGGTCGGCACGTCGATGCCGCGAGCGGCGACGTCGGTGGCCACCAGCACGCGCAACTGGCGCCGGCGCAGGCCCTCCAGCACGCGGTTGCGCCGGCCCTGCGGCATGCCGCCGTGCAGCGCGGCCACGGCATGCCCCATCTCCGCCAGACGATCGGCGAGCCAGTCGGCGTCGCGCTGCGTGCTCGTGAAGACGACCGCCTGCTCGACGCTGCGATCGGTGAGGATGTGATCGAGCAGCGCGTTCTTGTGCGCCAGATCGTCCACCCAGTGCAGGCGTTGCTCGATGTCGGCATGCGTGTCGGTGTGCGAATCGACCTCGATGCGCTGCGGCGCGCGCATCAGCTCCGCGGCCAGCCGGCCCACCGGCCCGGCGAAGGTGGCGCTGGTCATCAGCGTCTGCCGCGCTGCGGGCAGCGCCTGCGCGATGTGGTGGATGTCGTCGATGAAGCCCATGTCGAGCATGCGGTCGGCCTCGTCGAGCACGAGCAGCTGCACGCGCGAAAGCACTGCCTTGCCGCTGGCCATGTGGTCCATCAGGCGGCCGGGCGTGGCGATCAGCAGGTCCAGCGGGCCGCGCAGCGCCTTGAGCTGCGCGCCGTAGGGCACACCGCCGACGACGGTGGCCACGCGCAGGCCCTGCACGTAGCGGCCGTAGCCGACGGCCGCCTTGGCCACCTGCAGCGCCAGTTCGCGCGTGGGCACGAGCACCAGCGCGCGCGGCCCTTGCGGCACGCCGCGTGCGGGCCCGCCCTGTGGTTCGGCCGCGCGCGCCTCCAGCAGCTGCTGCAGGGCCGGCAGCACGAAGGCCGCCGTCTTGCCGCTGCCGGTGGCCGAAGCCACCATCAGGTCGGCACCGGCAAGCGCGGCCGGCACGGCCTGCGCCTGCACCGGGGTTGGGGCGTCGTAGCCGGCATCGGCCAGCGCGCGCAGAAGGGCCGCATGCAGGCCCAGGGTCTCGAACTTCATCATCGGGCTTTCACGGAAGGCACCGCAGCGCGCACGCCCAGCGAGGGCACGCGCATGCCGCGGCCGCGCCCCCTTGGATCGGGACGCGTCGGTTCGGTCGCAAGAAACGGGATGCCCAGCGGCTTGGCGGATCGCGCCGGCCGCAGGGCTGAACGCATCAGGGCGACGGCATCGCCGTCGACCTTCCGGCCGGGCGGCCGTCCGTGAAGTGCCGGCTTCAGGCCGGCTTCGACGAGGGGTCGAGGGGGATGAGCGAAGGGCGCCAAAATCGACGCCCAATACATATTCTAATCGGTGCGTGGACGCTTGGCCGCACGACGGACCCGCAGAGCGGACCACAAGGTCAGCGTCGACGCGCCCAGCGCCGACTTGAGCACGTCACCCAGCACGAAGGGCTGCACGCCCAGCAGCCAGGCCTTGGCGGGGCCGACCAGCGTCGCGAGCCAGGCGCCGCCCAGCAGCAGCATCAGCGTGCTGCAGAAAAACAGGCCGCAAAAGGCACGCAACGGCCGTGTACCGTCCCAGCCGCGCTCGACCAGCCAGCCCGCCAGCGCCGCACCCAGCGGGAAGGCGAACAGGAAGCCGGCCGTCGGCCCCGCGAACGCGGCCAGGCCGCTCTTGCCCCCGGCCAGCACGGGCAGGCCGAGCGCCGCTTCGAGCAGCCACGCGACGACGGTGAGGCTGCCCAGGCGCCAGCCATAGAGCGCGCCGATCATCAGCACCGCCAGCGTCTGCATCGTGACCGGCACCGGCCAGAGCGGGACGCTGAGCTGCGAGGACACCGTCAGGATCGCGGTTCCCGCCAGCAGCAGACCCAGTTGCTTCAGGCGCCGGAAGTTACCCGCGGGGACCAGCGCGGCGGTGGAGAACGGCTGTGACATCGGAATCCTCGGCTGCTTCGATGGGGTCAGGAGAAGTGGTGCCCGCAGCCGATGCGCTTCGGCTCGGGCACCAGGCGCCGCGAGTATCGGGGGAGTCGGGCTCCATCGTCAACTTTCTGATGCGCTCCGAGTTGACGGACAATGGTTGTTGCGACGGTGCTTGGTTTTCATGCGATCCGGGCACACTTGCGGCATGAGGCATCGCTCGATCGCCCCGGAACTCATGCGCGTGCTGGCGCCCGGCGAGACGATTTCCGGCGCGGCGCTGGCCGCGCGCCTGGGCGTCACGCGCGCGGCGATCTGGAAACAGGTGGCCACGCTGCGGGCAGCAGGCCTTCCGATCGAGGCGAGCAGCGGCGCCGGCTATCGCCTGCCGTGGCCGACCCAGCTGCTCGATCGGGAGCGCATCGTCGCGGCGATTGCCGACGACGATTCCCCAGCGGCGGCGGCCCCGGTGGAACTGCACTGGGAGCTCGATTCGACCCAGGACGAGCTGGCGCGCCGGCTCGGCGAGTTGCCGGACCTGGCCGTGGTACTGGCCGAGCAGCAGACGCTTGGACGCGGCCGGCGCGGGCGCGGCTGGCATTCGCCGCCGGGGATGGGCATTGCACTGTCGTGCCTCAAGCGTTTCGGTGGCAGCCCGGCCGCGCTCTCGGGCCTGTCGATCGCGATGGGCGTGTCCGTGGTCCAGGCGCTGGCAGGCCTGGGCGTTCCGGACCTGTGCATCAAGTGGCCCAACGACGTCGTCGCGCGCGGCGGCAAGCTCGCTGGCGTCCTGATCGAGATCAGCGGCGAATACGACGGCCCCTGCATCGCGCGCGTCGGTGTCGGCGTCAACGTGCGCTTGCCGGCTGCGGTTGCCGCCAGCCTGGATCAGCCGGCAACCGACCTGGCCTCGCTCTGCGGTGGCGAGCCCCCGGACCGGAACCGGCTCGCCGCGCGCCTGATCGGGCATCTGCGCCGCGGCCTGCTCGACTTCGAGCGCACCGGCCTGAAGCCCTTTGCAGAGGCCTTCGCCCCGCTCGATGCGCTTGCCGATGCACGGCTCGCGGTGCATGGTGTCCAGGACATTCGGGAAGGCGTTGGGCGCGGCATCGACGAACGCGGTGCGCTGCGCGTTCAAACCGAGCGCGGTGTGTTCGCGCTGCTCAGCGGCGAGGTCTCGGTGCGCAGGCGCTGAGATACGTGCCCTTTCCGCCGCTGTTGCCGACGTCGCGGTCGCTTCCAGACCAGGTGGACACGATGGTGCTATGGTCATCGTCGCCGGCACGCGGATGGCGCATGGCGCATGGCGCGGGCCGGCGAGGCACACGGATCCCTTCGATGCAGAACCGTCGCCGGATGCTCCGAGACAGCGCAGCCCTTGCGGCCGCGCTGGCAGGGCTTGGGTTGCTGCCGCAGGTCGCGCAGGCCGCCTGGAACCGCGCGGCGTTCGGCGCCAGGAAGCTCGAGGACCTCATCCAGGTGCTGGGGGTCTCCGCCCCGACCGAGAGCAGCGAAGTGGTCGTCAGCGGGCCCGACGTCGCCGAGAACGGGGCGGTGGTCGCGGTGGGGTGTGAGTCGACGGCTTCGGGTGTGAGGCAACTGCTGCTGCTGGTCGAGAAGAACCCCAACATGCTGGCGATGATCTTCGACGTGAACGAGCACGCCGAACCGGCGTTCAACACGCGGCTGAAGATGGCCGAATCATCGAGGGTGATCGCGATCGCACTCGCCGACGACGGCCGGGTTCTCTACGCGCAGAAGGAGATCGACGTCACGCTCGGCGGCTGCGGCGGCTGAGCGGCGCGCCGGAACAGGAAGTCCATCGATCGGACCGCGGAGACAGAAGATGGCAGAACCGATGCGCATCCGTGCCCAGGCCAGCGACGGGAAAGTCGTCGTGCGCGTCCTGATGAGTCACGAAATGGAGAGCGGCCAGCGCAGGGATTCCGCGGGCAAGACCATTCCGCCCTGGTTCATCCAGGAGGTGACCGCCACGCTCAACGGCACGCCAGTGATGCGCGCGCAGTGGGGTCCGTCGGTCTCGAAGAACCCCTTCCTGCAGTTCACGATCAAGGGCGGCAAGGCGGGCGACCTGCTTGCGATCAGCTGGGTCGACAACCGCGGCGACACGCGCACCGACAAGACCTTCGTCCGCTGACACGGGCCGCCCGCGGGCGCCTGGGTGATCAGCTCAGCATGTCGCTCCAGATGTTGCGCGCCCAGGCTTCGTTGGTGGCCGCCTCGAGCTGCGAGGGGGCTTCCGAGACGCCGCCGGATCCGGGCACGGTGCGGAAAGTCTTCTGCGCCGCGACGTACTCGTGCACGCTGGCGACGTGGATCGCCCGCGAATCGTCGACGTAGCTCATGCACACGTTGGTGAGCATCGGGTGCGGATTCACCGGCAGCCCGAGCAGTTCGGCGACGATCGCCGCGGCGGCGACCTTGGCGTGCGAATTCGCCATGTGGCCCGACTTGGGCATGCCTGGCGCGATCTGGATCGAATCGCCGATCACGTGCACCCCGCGCGCGACGGTCGACTCGAAGCTCAGGAAGTCGACATGGCACCAGCGCGCGTTGGCGTTGGCCAGGCCCATCCGCACCACCAGCTCGCCGGCCCGCATCGGCGGCAGCACGTTCAGCACATCGGCCTGGACGTCGTCCTGCACCTCGAACTCGACGGTGTTGCGGCGCGCGTCGACGGCAACCGCCTTGTGCTGGCTGCGGTACTCGAGCATCGGTCCGTAGAGTTCGCGCCAGGCCCTCTTGAACAGGGCGCCCTTGCTCGTCACGTACGGGTTGGCGTCGAGGATCAGCACCTTCGAGCGCGGCTTCTCGCGCTTGAAATAGGCGGCGACGACGCTGGCCCGTTCATAGGGGCCCGGCGGGCAGCGGTAGGGCTCTTCCGGGATCACGATCGCATAGGTGCCGCCATCGGGCATCGCCTCGAGCTGCCGGCGCAGCGCAAGCGTTTCCGGCCCCGCCTTCCAGGCGTGCAGGATGCGGCCCTGCTCGCGTGCGGCGCGCAGGCCGTCGACCTGGTCCCACATCATGTCCACGCCCGGCGCGACGACGATCCGGTCGTAATCGACATGGCCGCCGTCGGCAAGCCGCGCGCGACGCTTCTCGACGTCGACTCCGGTCACGCGCGTGCGCCGCATGCGCACGCCATGGTGTCTGACGAGCCCATCGTAGGGGATCGTGATGTCGGAGAGCTGTCGCCTGCCGGCGAGCACGAGGTTGCTCATCGGGCAGGAGACGAACGCCGCCTCCGGTTCGATCAGCGTGACGTCCACGCGCCCGTCCGAGAACAGACGCAAGTACTTCGCCACGGTGCTGCCGCCCCAGCCGGCGCCGACGACGAGCACGTGCGGGCGCTTGCCGCCGACGGTCGCGCAGCCGGCAAGCGCGGCCAAGGTCACGGCGCTGCCCGTGACCGCCAGCCCGCTCAGGATCCTTCGTCGCCGCATCTTCATCGCCCGTTGCGGCCCTGTTCACCCTTCTGCGCCGCGAAGTACGCCGCAAGCTCCTGGAGCTGCTCCTCGCTGTAGCCGCGGCTGAGCTGGTGCATCACGCTGGCCGTGCGGGCGCCGCTGCGAAACGCAAGCAGGCGACCCAGCAGATGCTCGCGCGACTGCACGGCCAGCGGGATCGAGGCCCCTCCTTCGACGGCGCGCCCGTCGGTGCCGTGGCAATGCGCGCAGGTGGCCGCGAGCGCCCGCGTGTAGAGACGCTTAGCCTGCGGATCGACGCTGCCGCTGCCCTGAGCTTGGGCAGTCGCCGCGCCGACGAGAACCGCCGCCGCGAAGACCAGCCGAACCTTGCGGACCATCTGCACTCTTCCCATCGCAGCCTGCCGAGCACGCCGCAACCTATTCCTGCGAAGGATCCGAGGGTATAGCGAACGGAGATCTTCATCGATCCGCATGCAAGCGCATTCGGATATGCGAATGCCTCGCTGCCCTGACCACGGGTCGGGTAAGAAGCGTGCCTGGCGGTGTCACCCTAGAATCGATGCGAGTCCGGACCTTCCGTACCGTCTGCACTCCGATGCCCGCCAGCACCCCGCTCGATCTCGACACGAAGCCCGGCACCAACGCGGACGCAATCTACGAATCCGTCGCGGAGCTCTTCGGGCTGCTGTCGACCCCGGTGCGGCTGAAGATCATCGGCGCCCTCTGCCACAGCGAGAAGAACGTCTCGCAGCTGCTGGCGGAGATCGAGACCACGCAACCGAACATCTCGCAGCACCTGGCCACGCTCTATCGTGCGGGCGTGCTGGGCCGTCGTCGCGACGGGACGCAGATTTACTACCGCCTGCAAAGCGATCGCGTGGCCACCCTGTGCCGGGCGGTCTGCAACCAGGTGGCGGCGGAACTCGCCGACGACGGCGGCATCCCCGCCAGCGATCGGCTGCTGCCAGCCGGGATGCGCTGACGGGCGATCGACGCACAACGAGGCTGCAAGGCTTCACGCGCCCCAGACACTCGCAGGACGCGGAGTGCCCTGGGTATCATCCCGCGTTCACCGGAAGCGGCCCCGTTGCGGGTGCCCGCCCTCCCTGCTCCCGCCGTAGTTCAATGGATAGAACGGGCGCCTCCTAAGCGCCAGATGCAGGTTCGATTCCTGCCGGGGGGACCAAAGAAGCCAATCGGGACCGCGCACAACCACCCAAGCCCCTAGGTGAATCAGACACTTAGGGGCTTCTTTCTTGGCAGGAAGGCGCACAAGGGGGCTATGCAGCGCACCCTAAACCGGGGCAAACTTCGGGGCACAAAACGCCGACCGGGACAATACCGGGGCACGCCGAGAGGAAAAGCCCATGCTCACCGACGCCGACTGCCGCAACGCCAAGTGCCCCGAGGACAAGAAGCGCCACCGCCTGACGGATGGCGCCGGGCTCTATCTGGAGGTCGCGCCGTCCGGGTCGCGGCGCTGGTTCTGGAAGTTCTACGCGGCCGGCAAGGAAGACCGGCTGGCGCTGGGCAGCTATCCCGAGGTCGGGCTGAGGGCCGCGCGCAAGGCCCGCGATGAAGCCCGTGAGCTGCACAAGGCGGGCAGTCACCCTCGGCGGGCGCGCCAGGCCGAGAAGATCGCCAAGCAGGCCAGCAGCGCAGCCACCTTCGAGGCCGTGGCGCGCGAGTTCCACGAGACCAAGGCGCAGGCATGGAGCCCGAACCACCGCGCCCAGTGGCTGCGCTGCTGCACCAAGGACTTGTTCCCCTGGCTGGGCGCCCTGCCGCTGGCGGAAGTCACGGCGCCCATGCTGCTGGAAGTGCTGCGCAAGGTGCAGGCCCGCGGCGCCACCTACTCCGCGCACGTGCTGCGCGAGTACGCTGAGCAGGTCTTCCGCTTCGGCGTGGCGACCGGACGATGCGAGCGCAACCCGGCGGCCGACCTGCGCGGCGCACTGAAGCCCTACACCGCGCGCAACGCTGCGGCCGTGCTCGATCCCGTGCAGGCGGGCGCGCTCATGCGCGATATCGACGGCTACGCCGGGCAGCCCGTGACCCGTGCGGCGCTGCTGCTGTCGGCGCTGACCTTCCAGCGTCCGGGCAACATCCGCGCGATGGAGTGGGCGCACGTCGACCTTGACGCCGCGCTGTGGACCATCCCGGCCGAGCTGATGAAGCGCACCCTGGCCGGCAAGATCAACGGCAGGCCGCACCTGGTGCCCCTGTCCGCTCAGGCCGTGGCCGCGCTGCGCGAGCTGCAGCCGCTCACCGGGCATGGCCGCCTCGTCTTCCCCTCGCT
>Ga0209605_1003614_pt1 | contig 13406 bp, 12 predicted proteins | sample AD_UKC035_MetaG_FD_184408 | JGI IMG/M metagenome (GOLD analysis project Ga0209605, IMG submission 184408) | Active sludge microbial communities of municipal wastewater-treating anaerobic digesters from USA - AD_UKC035_MetaG (SPAdes) (version 2) | ecosystem: Engineered > Bioreactor > Anaerobic >...
GTATCGCCGGGGCCCAGTCGATGCTCCACCTGCGGGCGCTCTATCTGAATGGCGATTGGGACGCGTTTCAGTGCTATCGCATCAAGACCGCCACGCGGCAATTGTATCCCTATCGTCCCTTTGTACATCATCTACACAGGAAAACAGGGTAGCGGGCGGCAAGTTACGCCCGAATTCAATCGAGTATATGCAGTGGCATGGGCGTGGCCCCCACTTTCCCCCGACGGCCACAGTATGGCGTACGCCCAGGCATAGGCGCGACGAGACCATTTCAGATATGCTGTCTCCGTGGTGTATGTACGGTAGCTGCCCTCACCGAACGCCCAGGCATCACTGTAATCACCGTTCACATACACCGATGCCGTAGATAACAGATAACAGCCATTGTGGAACGCCTATTCGCCGGATTCGTCGCCGCGCCACCAGTAGCTGTCTTCCACAATTTCACCCAACGCCATGCCTGAGACACACAGCAGGCCAACCACAGATATCCCGAACAGCATCAGTCCTTGTTTCATAACGTGTCTCCCTTCGTTTTTGTCTGGTCTTGATTTCCGTAGAACTGCTCACCGTTCCATTCGCTGCTCGTCACATCATATGCGCACCACCTCGTTCTTTGCGCTGATGCTCACGCATCGAGCGGAACCATGTGTGTTCTGTTTGGGCTGCTCTATCGGTCTCCGTCCACCACATACCCCAGGCGCCCCCACGTAGCTCTTTGGATCCTCTGGAGGTCATATGCGCCGTCGTCCGTCTGCGGCTCGTAGTACCCTCCCGCTACATCCAGATAGTCGTACCCGGACTCGGTGGTCTTGCGAGGAATCGCCGTCGTTTCTCGACCTTTCCATCTCCAGTATTCCGCGTGGCCATCTGCCATGGAGAGGGTCGTCCCTCTGGTGTGATATATGGGAGGAGCCCCATTCGTTACCCATTGGTGATCAAGGTAGAGGATAGGGAAGACGGATGAGATCGTGCGACAGGTGTCCATGAAGACCGCCCGCTCCGACGCCCCCGGGCTGACGATGTCGGTCAAACGGGTAAGACGCAGTATCGTATTGCCCACTCGCTTGCCCTTCTGGCCCATGCTTACCTCGCGACTATTGTACACATAGGTTCCTTTTACCAACGCACCGTTGGCCCCAGGAAGAACGACGTATGTGCATCCGAAGGCACCCCAGCCGCGAGGACAGTGGTATACGTCGACGTCCTGGAGATACGACCATAAGGTCCCCTTGTCCGGGTCCTGCAATATGGCCGAGCGGCTCTCCGGCTGGAGGAAGGCATTGCCCACCCAGCCATACCACCATCGTCGAGACGAGCCTGAGTCCCACGATGACGCCTGCAGGAATGGCTGGCCGCAGGCGAGCCAGCCATCGTGGTCGTCGGCATAGGCGGTCCAGGCGGTCGTGAACTGCCTGAGGTTGCTCAGGCAGACCGCTCGCTGGGCCCGCTCCCTTGCGGCGCTCATCACGGGTATCAGAATGGCCAGCAGGATCGCGATGACGCCGATCACAACGAGCAACTCGATCAGTGTGAAGCCGCCATCGCTGATGATCGATGATGGAGGATGGATGATCGGGGCGTGCATCCTCGGATCATTGGGTCGTTTGACGTTTCTCGTATCCGCATGATCCATAGGCCTTACCTTCCTTGCGCAGCGGTATCCTGCTTATCCGCGGACTCTGAGATCTGCTCCTGAGCAGTCTCCAGGAGTGCCCCGAGGAGGAAACTGAGGTATTCGGTCTGCAAGACCGCATTGCTCAGTCGCGACTCCCGACTACGGGCTTCGGACATTGCCTGGAACCTGCGTTTCTGTGCGGCCAACGCGTTCGCCACCGCTGTGCGGTAGTATTCAGGAGCGGACGCACCTACAGCCCAAATCTGCGACCGCAACTGAGACAGGCTTCGCTGTGTTAGAAGGTAGTCCGGATGATTCTGGATCGACGACGCATCTCGGTTTACAGGGGATGTCGTCTTTCCGCCTCCAAGCTGTCGCCAGAGATCGACGCGGGCGTATCGCAGGTCGTGCCATCGTTCCTTGACCCGGTCCATCTGTGCCTGGGAGAAAGGCGTCAGGAAGATCGGCAGCAATGGCGTATCGATGCTGCGATAACAATCAGCGATGTGATCGGCCTTCGCCTGTTGAACTGCATTCGGGTCGAGAAAGGGGAATTGGGTTAAGAGGGATTGCGACGCGTGTTCTGCGAGGTCCTCGTACTGATGGCGGAGTGCGTGCCGGTCCTCCTCGCCGGGGAGGACTGCGGCCATGAGGTTCTCGACATACCATCGGATTTGAGCTCGCCGGACCTCGAAGGCAGGTCGCTCTTTGTTGTTTGCCAGACCCTGCCAGTAAGGGCCGAATCCCTCTCGCACGATTCGTAGCCGCTCGGCGTATTGTGGATCAGTCTCGCCGGAATCAATCGCCTCGCGGATGGTGTCCACGTACTCCTGTTGCCATGCCTGGGGCCATGGTGCAGGGGAGCGCGTCATGCAACCTTGCACAGCATCGAGAACTTCTTGCACTGGGTCGGACAAGGCAAAATCTGTCGCACGGGTCGTCGGTTCCAACGACAGGACCACGACGACCGCCAAGCCCAGACGATTGATGATGGACAATAACAGATGATGCGTGATTGCAGATCTACCCCGCTTTGGCGGATGCCTGCTTGCCCTCCAGACTTCTCTTTGCCTCTCGTCGCAGCCCACCGCGTTCGCTCCTTTCTCCCGAAAGAGCGCCACTGCACTCGCCCGAACGACCCCTTGCTCGCCGCTGTAACGTCGAAATCGCTTCAGTTGACCAAAGGTGCCGGTCTCGGCTCGCCCACACATCTATCATTCTGGATACGCCCCCCTGCATGTGTCAACATAATTCTGTAGAGAATATCACAATATTTCGCGATATGGGAATGCCGGCCGGCTCGGGCGGGGGACGGCGCGAGTGCATTCGGCGGCGATTCTCATTCACTCTTTTCCTGGTTGTGCATGGCGTCATCGCTCGAAGCACATCCACGACCGGTCCATCGCGAGATCAATACTCCCTGAAGTTCCTCATCCACGGGGGCCAGTCCTCCGGCTGGACGCCGCCAGCTTTGGTCCATCGCCCGTGGGTATCAAACTCGTCGTACCATTTGAGCGTCCAGAGTTCCTTGAGCCCCACCTTTCGCACCGACCAGTCCAAGAAAAGGACGTTGACTCCCCCCTCATGGCGGTTGATGGCCGCCGTGGAGAACCCATTGCAGTTGCCGCGAATGCAACCTTCCGCTGCTGGCGGCCCCTCATCCGAAGCCGTGGGGAACATAACCGCGTTGATGCAGTCCAGATACACAGGCATTTGCCACGCTTGCCTCATGTCCATCGGCAAGTACCGCATTCCCCCATCACTCGGCTCCAAAGGTGTGGAGTAAACGATCCGATTGAGTCCGAAGCTGCCGATGTGCACGACAAGGTCCTCTTGTGAGCGACGGTAGGCCACCATCCACGCAGCGTGCCTGGCTCCCGCCGATCCGGATTCATTCTGTGCGCAGGCAGTCCGTTTGTAGTGACGCCGCGAGGCGTTGTCTCCCTCGGCCCGGAAGATGTGCCCTTACGGGCACACTACAAGCAGGCCGTCGCTCGCCATAACCACCTGATGGCCAGTCTCTTCTTCACACCCGACCAATAACGCCTATCGACTGTCGGGATCTCTTCGACGAACGATTTGGACACCGACTGTACGGGCGAATCGCAGGGCGCCGGGCTTTTCCACGATCACCTCGACGCACTGCACTCGCTGCTCCTTGAGGCATTCGTCGGCGATCCGCTGGGCGAGGGCCTCGATCAGGCGGAAATGCGTACCCTCCATCGCCTGGAGGATCTGCTTCTTGAGCGCACTGTAATCGACGCTATCGGCGAGGGCGTCGGTCCGGCCGGCCTTGCGAAGATCGACGTACAGTGTAATCTGAGCCAGAACCTCCTGTTTCTCTCGCCGTTCGTACTCGTCCACGCCGACGATGCAGCGGATCGCCAGGTCGCGAATGAAGATGCGGTCCGCCGGCAGCGACATCCGGTCCTCAGTCATACATGTGTCCCTTCATGTGATATCCGCCGTCGATGTAGAGGATCTGGCCTGTGATGAAGCGACTGCGAAGCAGAAACAGCGCCGCATCGACGACATCGGCCGGCCCGCCGTGACGGTGCAGCGGATTGCAGTGTGACAGTCGCTCCAGATAGGTCTCGTCCTCGCCTGCGGGCGGCAGGATCAGGCCCGGCGCGATGGCGTTGACCGCAATCTTCGGCGCCAGCTCCAGCGCCAGCATCCGCGTCAGCGTCGCGAGAACTCGCTTGCTGATGTGGTAGGAGGCATGCTCCTTGTCATAGACCGTCACGCGCGTATCGAGCAGATTGATAACGTGTCCTTCGCCCCCCTGTCGGGCCATCGCCCGCGCCAGCGCCAGCGGCGCCATCGCATGAATGCGGAGGTTCAGGAGGACCGATTCCTCGGTCGCATCCCAGAGGGTGTCCCGCTCGAAGATCGAGGCGCTGTTGATCAGGATGTCGATCGGGCCGGCCTGCGCCACAGCGTCGCGAAAGACTCCCTCCAACTTTCGGGCGTCGGCGAGATCGCCTTGCACCCGCCACGCGGAGCCGCCCGCCCGCCGGATTTCATCGCAGAGCGTGACTGCGTCCTGCTCTGAACGATGGTAGTGCGCCACAACGCGGACCCCCTGCTCAGCCAGCGCCATCACCATGGCCCGGCCCAGTCGCCTGGCCGCTCCGGTGACGAGCGCCGTCCTCCCTGCGAGTGCGGTCTCCAGGTCCTTCATGGCTCCATCCTAATCGAGGCCGGCCAGCCAGTTGGCCGCGAACAGCGCCAGATCGCGAGGGTCCACCTCGCCGGAACCGTCGAGGTCCGCGCCCTCGCAGGAGTAGTTCAGCGCGCTGCAATCGTCATGTCGCCAGTTGGCCGCAAACCAGAGGAAATCGGTGAAGTTCACGCCGTCCGGGCACCGCAAATCCCCCACGGGAAGCTGCCAGAGGAAGACCGGGTAGCCGACCCCGTCGCAGATCGCCCAGACCGTCGCGAAGTCCCAGTTCGCCGACGCGAGCATATCGAAGCTCTTCATCTCGGCGGTCGTCTTACCCGTGCCGGCGGCGCTGGTCGCCTGCCCGCTGGTCTGCGTGTCCCAGAACGAGAGGAAGACCTCGCCCAGGGCCCACTGCTGTCCGATGAGGCCCCCGGCCGATTGCGTCCCGCTGACCTCGCCCGTGGAGTAGGAGTGCCAGACGCTCCCCGACGACAGGGCACCCACCAGCCCGCCGACGTAGAGGGCCCCGCTCACCGAGCCGGTCGCATAACAGGACTCGACCACACTGGTTTGTTTGAGCACGCCTCCGATGAGACCGCCGACGCTTTCGCTGCCGACGACCTTGGTCTTCGAGTACGAGCGGGTGATCCGTCCCGTACCGAGCTGGCCGACCAGTCCGCCGACATACCGAACGCCGGTGACAGCGCCGTTCGATCGAGACGTGTGGACGCTGCCGTCGAGCGCCCCTACCAGGGCTCCGACCCCGAGATTGCCCGAGATCTTCGCCCCGGTCACCGAGCAACCGGTCAGCGCCCCTTTGCCCTGATACCCGACGAGAGCCCCGGCGCCGAAGCCGTTGCCGGTGACGGTTGGCCCCGCCAGTTTCACGTTCGTGATGTTGCCCGTGACGTATTGAAACAGACCGACATACTGCGACTGCATGTCCTTATAGCGAAAGCCGGAGATGGTCCATCCGTCGCCCTCGAAGTTTCCGCTGAAGGGGAGATTGGCGGCAGATCCCACGACAACCCACTTGCCGATCATGTGGAGATTCGTCTCATTGCAGTCGGACAGGTCGATGTCCGCGGCCAGCTTGAAGTACTTGCTCCAGTCGGCGGAGTTCTCTCCGATGGCTGCGAACTCCTGTGCTGTGGAGATGAGGAAGGGGTTCTGCTGCGTCCCGTCTCCGCCGCCGTACTGTGCGGCCCACGCCGCCAGCGGCGCCCCGCCCAGGAGGATGAGCAGGCCGACACCCAGACGGACACGCGACAAACGATGCGGACTTTTGGACAGCACCATCTCATTCCTCCTTCAGGACGAACCGACGGAAACGTCTTCGCAAGCAGAATTCCAGGGCTGCTCACCCTCCCATGATAGCAAATTCTCCTATCTCGTGTCCAGGACGTTATAATGGCTGCATGAGCCATGAGCCATCCATTCCGCGGGAGGGCATCTTCGCCGTGTACAAGGACGAGGGCATGACCTCGCACGACGTGGTGGACGCGGTCCGACGGGCGACAGGCGAGAAACGCGTGGGCCACGCCGGCACGCTGGATCCCTGCGCCAAGGGCATCCTCGTGGTCGGCGTGGGTCGGGCGGCCACCAAACTCCTGGGGACCGTCGTCGGGACGGAGAAGGAATATGTGACCCGCGTCCGGCTCGGGTGGCGGAGCACGACGGACGACCGCGAGGGCCGGAAGGAGGAGACGAACGTCTCAGAAATCCCTGGCGAAGAGCGGATTCGGGCGGCCCTGGCGAGTTTCGAAGGGGTCCACGGGCAACGCCCGCCGGCGTTCTCAGCAGTCAAGGTGGGCGGGCGGGCCGCATACAAGCTGGCCCGAGCCAGAAAGCAGATCGAGCTATCCGAAAGGCCGGTCGAAGCGAAGGTCGTCGAGCTGCTCCGATACGAGTGGCCTTGCGTGGACGTTCGCCTGGTCACCGGTTCCGGCTTCTACGTCCGGTCTTTCGCGCGAGACTTGGGCGAGCTCCTGGGCACGGGCGGATACGTCGAGCAGCTCGAACGGACCCGTGTGGGCCCCTACACACAGGAGCAGGCGATGCGAATCTCCGATCTGCGCCGGAGGGCAGACGGGGTTTGACGCTGTCGCTGCGGCGCGATGTATCCTCACACAGGAGTCTCAAGGACCGGCGTCGCCGTGCGACAACGCGACGATTCCGGATGCCGGCGCAGCACCCAAAAAGCAAGCCCGGCCGAGATCAGATAGCCCGCCGGCGTGACCTTCAGGATCGGACCCGTCCCAACTCGATCGGCCAGCGCGGCCAGGATCAGGAAGACCAGCATGGCAATCCCCCACGTGCCGCCCACGATGAGCGCCATGCGGCGCCCGAGGTTCGCCCCGCGAGCGTTGCGCGCCAGGGTGATCGTCAGGATGTACGCAGACATCGAGGAGAAGCCCACTCCGACAAGCAGCCAGGCGGCCACACGGTGCGTAGCGAACACCAGGTACAGCGCCATGAAGGGAAACGACAGCAGAAACGCCCAGGCGGAGCACCTCAGATCCCCTTTCTTGTGGGCGATGGCCGCCCAGACGAACGGACCGACCGTACTGCCCCAGCCGAACATCGCGGTCGCGAAACCGCCGAACTCCAGATCGAATCCCAGTTCGTTCAGGTACGTCGGGGCAAGCTGCAGAACGACCGTTGTCGATACGGCCGCCGGCAGGCCCAGCAACAGCACTTCCCAGAAAGGCAGCGCCTCCGGGCCAAGCTGCGGACGCGAATTGCCCGCCCGCGACTCCGACTCTTCCGTGGACAGATGGACTTTCGCGACGAGCAATGCGAGGACACCGACGACCGAGCCCATCGCCAAGGGCCAGAGCCCTTTGAGTCCAAAGGATGAAACGAGGTGGGCCGAGATCACCCCGCCGCTGGCGAACCCGAGGAACCCGGCAGTCATGAAGACAGGCATGCTCAGCGAAGGCGAGATCCGATCCAGCGTGTGCACCGCGCGGAGCCCTTCCGGATGGGTGATCGCGATACCCGAGCCGCTCACGATGCCCAGGACGAAGAGCAGAACGATTCCCGTCGTCGAGTTGGGCGCCAGGAAGATCAGACAGATACTCGCGGCCAGAACCATCCCGATGTGAAGAAACAGCGGCGAGGTCTTATTGGGTCTCATTCCACCCGTGAGAACCTGGACCCCGTTCGCGGCCAGCGACAGCGCCGCCAGGATGGACCCGCCGGTCGCCAGGGTCATTGCGAACTGCGAACGCATCTCCGGCAGGATGGCCGGGAGCATGTTCCCGAACATATCCACCAGGAAGTGGATGCCCGAGAGGACCATCAGTTGTATCCATTGCACACGTAGGGATCGTGGATTCATAGGGATTCAGTCACACTCCGAGCCGCCCAACGACGGGCGCAAGCCCAAGAGCATATCGGATTCGCACGGAAGTGCAATGGACAAGATGCAGACGCACGCGGCAGCGGGTGCAGTTCCCATCTGCAGGTAATCTCTGTTTTGCTGTGAAACGGGCCGTTCGACGTTGACTTGGTCATTCCCGCGCAGAGCCTGTCTGCAAACATGAATCGCACCCCCGCGCGATCCTGTCGCGCCGGGCGGCGGATGGAACCCCCGTGTTCCGACGGGGAATCGGAGCCGAACCCATCGCAAGAATTGCAGACGACCTCCGCATATCCGGAAAATCTTCGATGGCTGGTGAACTATCTCTTCGGGGCAGCCGTAACTCTTATAGGACAATGAAGGATACGGGAATGTTGAACTCAAGTGCCCAGGCACAGTTGCCGATATCCAGGTCAACGCAAAAATAGATTTTTCTCCCCTCCGGAAAACATCGGGTAGCGCCATGTTACTCGATGTTTTCTTTTGCGCGTCGAACGGCGGGATTCGCCTTCGCCTCGGGTGCGGTCGGGACGACGCGAATCACCCCTTCCGGCCACAGCATTTCTTGTACTTCTTGCCGCTCCCGCACGGACACAGATCGTTGCGACCCACCTTCGGCTCTTCCAGGCGGATCTGCTTGACCTGCACTTCGCCTTGCTGGGGGGCCTGAGCCGCCTCTCGATCCCGCTCGCCCGCGGCGAATTGCCCCACCTGGTCGTGTGATGTCTGGCTCACCCGCCAGACGTTTCGCGCCCGCGCCCCGGCCTCGATATGAACGCGGAAAATGATGTCGGTCACGCGATCCTCGATGGATTCGAGCATCTCGTTGAACATCCGGAAGCCTTCCCGCTTGTACTCGGTCTTGGGGTCCTTCTCCGCAAGAGACCGGGTCCAGATGCTGTCTTTGAGGTGGTCCATCGCGTAGAGATGGTCTTTCCAGGTGCTGTCGTAGACCTGCAGGAGGACATAGCGTTCCAGGTGAGCCAGCTCGGCGCGGAGGAACTCCCGCCCGACCTCGGCCAGGCGGGCTTTGACCCCGTCGTCCGAGATATCCTCCTCACGCAGGGAGGCATTGAACCGCTCGTTGACCCACTGGACCAGCTCCGCCTTGCTCCGACCGGCAATCTGGCGGTCCAATTCCTCGTCGAGCTTCCCGTCGTTGTAGCCTTCGCTCAACGCCAGCAATTGCCCCTGTATGTCGCGGGGTTTGGCGTTCTGCAGGTGCTCCGCGGTGAAGCCCGCGTTGTACTTGCGGTTCGCCCAGGCGGCGAGGTCCTCGAAGCCGTAGACATTGGTCCCCTGCTGGCCGGACACCAGGCTCATCCCGAACTCGACGGGGTATTCGATCTCCCGGCGGCGGTATTTCATTGCGGTCTGCTCGAGCACCATCTGCCGGACCGCTTCGGCATTGCGCCCCTTCAGTTGCTCCACGTCGAACTTCAGGTCGAACTTCGCCCTCGCCCACTCCGCGAACCGACGGACCGCGAAATCGTCGCGCAGGAACTCCGCGAGCATCGTGCAGTCCTTCTTGTCCACCTGCTCCGCGGCCGCCGCGATGAGCTGCTGCTCGATCTCCTCGGGCGAGAGGCTCTTGATCTTGTGCAGGCTCAGGTTCACCTTGAAGGCGCTCATCGCCCACTTGGACAGACCCGCGACGTCCCACGTGCTCGGGTCCTCGTAGTCCTCCAGGTACTCGCCGAGCGAGAGGGAGACGTCGTTCTGGACGCTGTCCCGCGCTCGCTGCTTGATGTGTTCCTCGATCTCCTTCGGCTCGGCGCCGACCACGTCGCCGGCCTTGATCTCGACATCGAAGTTCGCACGGGCCCACTCGATAATGCAAGACAGCGGATATTCCTTGTCGAGCATGGTCTTGGCCTGCTTCGTGACCACCGCGTCGATCATCTCCTCGATCAGCTTCTTGACGCCCTTGCCGCCCAGCAGGTCCCGCCGGCGGGAGTAGAAGATCTTCCGCTGGTAGTCCATCACCTCATCGTATTCGAGCAGGCTCTTGCGGATCTCGAAGTTCCGCTCTTCGACCTTCTTCTGCGCCCGCGCGATGCCCTTGCTGATCCGCTTGTGGTAGATGGGCTGGCCTTCCTCCCAGCCGATCCAGGAGAGGGCCTTGACGGTCCACTCGCCCGCGAAAATCCGCATCAGGTCGTCGTCAAAGCACAGAAAGAACTGGCTGGAGCCCCGGTCGCCCTGCCGGCCGGCGCGGCCGCGCAACTGGTTGTCGATCCGGCGGGCCTCGTGACGCTCGGTGCCCAGGATGTGCAGGCCGCCGATCTCCGCGACGCCCGGTCCGAGCTTGATATCCGTGCCGCGACCGGCCATGTTCGTCGCGATCGTCACGTTGCCGCGCACCTTCCCGTCCCGGCCCGTGTGCTGCTGGCCGGCCTTGGCGACGATCAAAGCCTCGCGGGCGTGCTGCTTGGCGTTGAGCACCTCGTGGTCGAGACCATGGCGCTTGGTGAGCTTGGCGGAGAGTTCTTCGCTCTTCTCGATGCTGATCGTGCCGACGAGCACGGGACGTCCCTCGGAGCTGATCCGGTTGATCTCCTCGACAATCGCGTCGAACTTCTCCCGGCTCGTCTTGTAGATCACGTCCTCCATGTCGTCACGAACGCACGGCTGGTTCGTCGGGATGACCACAACCTCCAGTTTGTAGATCTTCATGAACTCTTCGGACTCCGTCGCGGCGGTGCCCGTCATGCCGGAGATCTGGTCGTAGAGCTTGAAGAAGTTCTGGAGCGTGATCGTCGCGAGCGTCTGCGTCTCTTCCTTGATGGTGACGCCTTCCTTGGCCTCGACCGCCTGGTGCAGGCCGTCGGACCACTGCCGGCCGTGCATGAGCCGCCCGGTGAACTCGTCCACGATGATGATCTTGTTGTCCATCGCGACGTAGTCCTTCTCCCGCTCGTAGACGACGTGGGCCCGCAGGCTCTGCTCCAGCAGGTGCGGCCACTCCATGTTCGACCCGGTGAAGAACGAGCCAATCCCCGCGATCTCCTGGGCGGCCCCAATCCCCTCATGGGTCAGGTGGACCGACTTGCGGTCGTACTCGACCTCGTAATACTGCGTCGCCTGCGAGAGCTTCGCCTGGGCTTCCTCGATCTCCCGCTGCGCCTTCTCGATCACCTTCTGGGCCTTCTCGACCCGGTCGTGGTCCTTGTCCCTCTTGGCCTCCGCGACCTCGCCCTGGGCGTTGGCGATCTGGCGTTCCGCGGCGTCGATCTGCTTCTTGATCCGGTCGTAGCCGCCCTGGAGACTGATCAACTGGCGGGCCACCTGGTCCGCCTTGCGGTAGCGGGTCACGTCGTCGTGCGCCGGACCCGAGATGATCAGCGGGGTTCTCGCTTCGTCGACCAGGATCGAGTCCACCTCGTCGATGATCGCGTATTCCAGGTTGCTCTGAACCATCTGGTCGAGCGAGATCTTCATATTGTCGCGGAGGTAGTCGAAACCGAACTCGTTGTTCGTGCCGTAGGTAACGTCACAGCGGTACTGGGCCTTGCGCTCCTCGCCTGCGGTGTCCATGTCCGACTGGATCGCGCCGACGGTCAGTCCGAGGGCCTTGTAGATCGGACCCATCCACTCCGCGTCTCGCTTGGCCAGGTAGTCGTTGACGGTGACGACGTGGACGTGCCGCCCGGTCAGGTGCACGAGGTAGACCGCCAGCGTCGCGACGAGGGTCTTGCCCTCGCCGGTCGCCATTTCCGCGATCTTGCCGTCGTAGAGGACGTTGCCGCCGATGAGCTGGACGTCGAAGTGCCGCATCTCGACGGTCCGACGGGCGGCCTCGCGAACGGTCGCGAACGCCTCGGGCAGGAGGTCCTGGGCCCGCTTGCCGCCTGCGATGGCGGCCTTGAATTCCGCGGTCTTGGCCTTGAGGGCGTCGTCGCTGAGTTGCTTCATCGACTCTTCGAAGGCCGCAGCCCGCTTGGCCACCGCCATGTACCCCTTGACCAGACGCTCATTCCGCGACCCGAAGACCTTGATGAGGGCCTTGCTTATCTTCTCAAACGCCATGCGATCTGCTTTCTGCAATTACCTGTTCGAACGCGCATTCCATGCGAGAACGCTTCGCGGCCAGTATGGCAGAACCGCAAATCAATGTCAAGAAAGCGCAAAGGGCCCGTCCGCATGGCAGAGCTGTCGCAAAGTTCGGGGTCCCGCCTTCAGGCGGGTCGCGCCGCGTAAACGCGGAACTCCGAACGGCTCCGCTCCGTAGTACGCCGTCCATCTTAATTTGGTGGGTGGCCACGCTTGTGTCGAGGGCGTCCCGCCCTCGACACAGACTTGGCCAGTCCCTAAATTAACGTGGACGGCGTAGTACGGTGTGTACCACGCACCATCTTCTTGCCTGGCGGCGGGACGACTCAGGAATGGGCGCACTCGCCGATTCCCCTTGTCATGCGGAACTGGGGGCGGCCTTCGGCCGCAACCGAGATTCCGGTTGCCGAAAGAACCGAAAAGAGGCGAAAGGAGGCGAAAGGAGGCGAGAACGAAGGCAGCTCGCGCCATCTTCTTTTGTGCGTGTTCTTTCGTTCCTTTCGGCCCCCTTCCTCTCGTTTCAGTTGTCGGCCTACTGTCCCATCTGGAGCCAATGGGAGGCCAGGATGCTCAGGTCCAGCCAGTCCACTCTTCCATCGCCATTGATATCGCCCGCGATGATCGTCTCGGGGACTGGCTCGCCGAAATAGGATTTGCTCGCCTCGGCGGTCCCGCCGTAGGCGCCGATGTTGATCCGACCACCGTTGGGGAATGGCTCGTCGCCAATAGGATCATTCGGATCGCCTGCATCGATGCACGGACTTGTTACGTCGTCTTGGACCCAACTGCTGGTGTTCGGATCCCATCGCCCGGCCTGAGACTTCAGATGGCAATCGCCATCGGTCCAGGAAGTGGGGGCAAGTTCACTATTCCAGTGTCCTGGATTCGCGAACAACGGATCGCCCCAGATGCAATCGGTCATGTGGCTCATCAGGTAATCCACGTGTGCTCCAAATGCGTTGGGATCATCCTCGATCAGACAGTTCCTGAGCTCAACGCCGATAGGCCCAATCACGCCGAGAGGAGCACGGGAGATCTGATTCCCGCTACCCCTTGCTCTATTGCCGAACAGGATACAGTGAACTTTCGCACTTTTTGATCGGGTAATGTGGATGTGGTATCAAGAGAAACATACCAACCGTCCGATGGGTGTTGTGAGAGACATCCGACAAGGAGGTTGGTATGGTTACGACATCTTCTGTATC
>Ga0209605_1003616_pt1 | contig 13399 bp, 9 predicted proteins | sample AD_UKC035_MetaG_FD_184408 | JGI IMG/M metagenome (GOLD analysis project Ga0209605, IMG submission 184408) | Active sludge microbial communities of municipal wastewater-treating anaerobic digesters from USA - AD_UKC035_MetaG (SPAdes) (version 2) | ecosystem: Engineered > Bioreactor > Anaerobic >...
ACATAATAATTTGTAGTTCCTGTTAATGTGGGTGTAGTGTACGTAGCATTGGTTTGCCCGGCAATGGCTGTTCCGCCTGAAGCCACGGTATACCATCGATACTGCCCGGCTGTTCCGCCACTAGCACTTAATGTTACTGCACCAACGCCACACCTGGCTGCACTAGTTGTAGTAGGGGCATTTGGTGCTACCGCTGTTGATATTGTAAAAATTACGGTGGTAGTATAAACCGTACCACCGGCATTGGAAACCTGGCAAAAGTAATAATAGTTTCCAGTGCTTAACGTGCCCGTATTGATGCGCAGCGTATTTGAATTTACTCCAGAGTAGGTTGAATTAGTGGTTAGGGCAACTTCACAAAACTCGCAGGAAAGCGTAGGCCTGTAATACCATTGATAAGTAAGAAGGAAACCAGACGCAGTAAAGGGTATTGTTGCCTGAACATTTCTGCAATAGGTTACCGGAGAGGCGGGTTGAGTTGTAATTGTAGGCGGAGGTGGAATTACCTGCGCCTGTAGCCCTACACTGGCCGCAATTGCTAAAAGGAAGCACAAAAGTATTTTTTTCATATGCAGCTTTCTAACGCCTATTAACCTGAATTTGAGGGAAACTCTACTAGCTTGAAACGTGAAGTGTAGTAAATATAGGAAAATCCAGGTGAGATGAAAAGCTGTCGCTCAGCTAGCCATCTTAATGGGTTGGTTGATTAGGTTTATTTGCTATCGATTGTTGTGTCAGCAATGGAATCAAGCATCAAAGTACCTTGTTCCAATGTTACGTTTGAAGGCTTAGAAGAACATCCCATTAGAATACATAGGATAATCAAACCTTTAATTGATTTCATACCAGCTTTTCATTTATAGCTTTACTAACTGCTTCTGTCTGCGAGTGCACTTGTAATTTTTCATAAATCTTTTTAATGTGTGTGCGTACCGTATCAATGCTGATGTTGAATTGAGCAGCAATCATTTTATAACTGTTGCCTGTACTTAACACATTCAGGATTTCGCGCTCGCGTGTGGTTAGCTGATAGGGATTTTCGGACGGCCGTTGCATACTGCCAATTACCATGCGCGCAATGCTGGGGCTCATAGGAGCGCCACCATCCAACACTTCAGTAATGGCATCAAATAATTTCGAAGAGATATGCTTTTTCAATAAATAACCGGAAGCTCCTGCTTTTATCGCTTCCAATACATGAATATTATCATCGAATACGGTTAACATGATTACCGGTAACGATGTGTTAAAACTTCTTATTTCCCGTACTGCTTCAATTCCGGTTTTGCCGGGCATGTCAATATCCATCAGTACAACATCGGGTTGATGCTGGTTAATTTGACTTTTTACCTGAAGCACATTTGGGTAGGCACCAGCAAGCGCAAAGCCCGTCTGTTGGGCAACCAGGCTGCTCAGGCTTTCGCGCAGCAGGTCATTATCTTCAAATACAAGTATTTTTATTGACATCCGGCATCAAATTAAAATGGTTGAAAGGTTTGTTTCTATACCCCAATCATGTGATGGGTATTTCGACTGTGATGATTGTGCCCTTGCCGGGTTCAGTCAATTGGTTCCATGTGCCTTTTATTGCACGTGCGCGCGCTGCCATGTTTTTTAATCCATTTCCAGACGTGATAGCGGCTGTATCAAATCCTTTACCATTGTCTTGCACTTTCATATGTAATGTTTCGCTGGTACAGTTCAGGTAAACAAAAACCTGGGTAGCTTCACTGTACTTGGCAATATTGTTGATGGCTTCTTTAAAAATGAGAAAGAGGCTTTTGCGTTTTTCTGCATCCAACCGGATTGTACTAACCGTACGATCGCAAGTAAATTCGAACTGCATATTTTTAGGCTCCAATATTTCACTGGCAAACTCTTTCATTTTTGCCAGCACTTGTTCAACCGAATCGTTTAACGGATTAATGGACCATACCATGTCGCTCATGGTCTCCATCATCCGGCTGGAGTAGGTGGAAATTTTTTCCAGTTGACCGGAATTATCGTTTTGCTGCATGGCCAGTTTACTCATTATATTAATACTGGAAAGGGTAGAGCCGATGTCATCGTGCAGATCGCGTGCAATACTCTGGCGCATGTTCTCCAGCTCTGCCTGCCGTTTTATCCGGTTCATCACACGGTATCGGTTAATGAGCAGAATACTGACAACGATTACTGAAATGAAGACAGTAATCAGGATGGTGGTGTTAGCGCGCTGCTTTTGCAGTTCAAGGGTTTGTAGTTCCTGGTCTTTTTTAAGGAGTGCTATTTCCTGTTCATTCTTTTCGTTGTTGTACTTTTCTTCCAGTTCTTTCAGTTGAAGAAGCACTGCACCTCCCTCTATACTATCCGTCAACGATTCATGTTTCTTCAGATAGTACAATGCTTTTTCATAATCTTTATTAAGCGCGTAATACTCGCTCAGCCGGTGGTACTCAATAGCCTCTTGTTGACGGTCGCCAGTGCGGATAAGGGTATTGAGACCGTTTAGCATTAAGGCTTCTGTTTTCTTTTTATCTTGTTCAATCAAGTCAAGATTTAACAACTCCGATTGTGTTTTAACAAACGTTACACTATCGTTCAATTTTTTCGAGAGTGCCATGCTTTGTGTAAAACTCCCGCGTGCTTTTTCAATCTCCTGCATGCGTTTATATAACAAACCCGATTGGTGCAGGATGCGCGCTTCTTCTGCAGGAAAATTCATGCTTCTTGCTTCTGCCAGTGCTTTTTGAAAATAGGCTTCGGATTTTTGATAGTCGTTCAGGTCTTTGTGCACATCACCCAGGCTGATGGTGGAATTCAATGTGCCTCGTTTGTCGCCCAGTTTTTCTTTTAATTGGAGTGACCTTTCGTAATATTTTTTTGCAGTAACAAATTGATTCAGGTTATAGAAATCATTTCCAAGGCTTTGCAGGCAAAAGGATTGACCACGTAAATTTTTTAATTCTTCAAACAACTTAAGCGCCTGCAGGTGATAGTCTGTAGATTTTTTGAACTCACCCATGTTGAAGTATAGATTGCCAAGATTGAGTAATAACCCGGCCCGGTTTTCATCAGGCTTTGTCCATAGTCGCAGATTGTCTGCCATATACGGCAAGGCTTTCTTGTATTCTCCGCGGTTTTTATAAAACAAACCTGTAGCCTGGTTGTAATTATATAAGATTTTTTTGTTGTCCGGGTTTTGCTTTACTAGTTTTCCAGAAAGTTCAATGGCATATAATGCGCTGTCTGCCATACCAGTTTGCTGGTAGATGGTGATCAGATAGTTGTAAGCACCACTAAGCCACTTTGCATGAGCCGTAGCATTGGCATGTTTTATAATCTCAAAACTGTATTGCCTGGCCCGGGTTAAATCTCTCCGCATAAACTCATAGGTTAGGTTGAGCAGGGTTTCAAACTCAACCGTATCATGCTTTTGAAGCGCAACAATTTGTTTCAGGCTGTCGATAACAGGCGTTTGCGCAACCGTGGCCTTTATAGTTAAGGTTAGTAGAACCAAAAAAATAAATCGCATGAAGATGGGTTTTGCCATTAACCAGTAAGATAAAAAATTTTTGCTAATGTCTTTAGCTTAGGTGCGCAAAAACCTATGGCAACTTTATGGTATGTTTCTGGTAAAATAGGATTGATATATATGGTGCGCAATAATTATTCTTTTGTTGAAAGCGCCCTCTCGACTGTTTCTGAATACAAGATTGCTGCGCAGTATTTAGTATAATACGGGGTTTATCGGAGAATTGATCACTTCGCCCACAACAGCCCCGGGGCACCAGGTATTCCAGTCGGTAATTTGATTTTTATTTTCAGGTTGTTTCAGGCGCATCTCACGATCCATATATATTATGGTCATCACCCTTCTCATTTGTTGTGTTGTGTTGGCGCCTGCGCGGTGAAAAACCCATCCGGAGTGAAAACTTATTTCACCCAGGTCAAATCCTTCAATAACATGTTTAAAATCCGTAACGCGCAACCGTTGTTGTATAAACACTTCGCTCTCGTCACTAATTTCAAGTTCGCGGCCCTCAACAATCTGGTGGCTGCCTGCGCTGAATTCGAGGGGTCCCATTTCCAATGGTGTTTCCTGCAGCGGAATCCAGGCGGTTATGGTTTTATCTGTTTCCAAAGGCCAGTAATATTGATCGGCATGCCAGGGTGTAATACCCCCACCACCCTCTTTATATAAAGCCTGATCGTGGTACAACCGTACCCCATCAACTTGCATAAGCTCGGTGGCAATCTTTGCCAACCGTTTGCTGAAAACAAATTGTTTAATGCCTTCATCTTCACGCCACAGGTTGAACAACTGGAGAAAGGCTTTTCCGTATGTATTTCGCTCGTCTAATTTTGTTTTAACCGTATTCATTTCTGCCACTTTGTTAGAAATGATTGAATCGAAGTATGCCATAGTATCGACATCAAACACATGCTTTATTTTGATAAAGCGATTTTCCTGGTAAAAATCAATTTGCTGCTGGGTAAGGTTGAACGGTTCGTCCAGTATTTTCTGAATGGAAACAGGTACCATAAACTCTAAATTTATATCAGAGAGATGCATGAAATTACTGAGATTTGGGGTAATGCACAATCCCTTCATGGGAGGTTACCGGCTACCGTTTCAGTGTTAAGTAGCCCAAGATTGGTTTGCGTCCGCTCTCAAATTCAATGGTGTAAAAATAAGTTCCTGATGGCAACTCGGTGTCGTTGTTTGAAAGTCCTTTAAACACACGATCGGTTTCATTATAATCGGTAATGTGAAACACCCGCGCACCCCACCGGTTAAAAATTGAAACTTTGTTTTTTCGGGCATCGGGAATAAGCTGGATATACCGGATATAGAAGAAGTCATTTTTTAAATCATTATTGGGCGATACTGCATTGTAAATTTCCAGTTCGCCAACTATGCTGAGAGTTAATGTTTGTTGGGCGCAACTTCCCAATAGATCGCACACCTCCACCAGCAGGGTTTCGTTACCCACAAAATCGGAGTTGCTATAATCTAATCTCAGGGTTGTACCGTTTAGGGTTGCTATGGCATGTGCGGGTGCGGTAAGGATCTGTAAAGTGGAAAGATCAAGGTTGTTGTCCGGGTCAGTAAGGAATGGGTTTAGATCAAATTCAGTAATGGCCTGAGCCGAAGCAATTATTTCTGTAGCGATTATTTCCGGAGGCTGATTACAACTCAGAATGGTTGCTATTACTTCTGTGCGATTACTCTCGCAGGTACCATTTACAATTGAAACATAGAAGGATGTGGTAGTATTGAGTACGGGTGTTGTAAATGCATTACTACTTGTACTTGCAATTGGTGTAATGTCGGTGGCGTTCGCATACCAGTTATAAGATTGCGTGTTGGTTGCCCCGGTTGCGGTTAGTGTAACCGTACCGCTCTCGCAACGGCTGGCTCCCGTGGTTACCGGAGGTGTAAGTGGATCGCAGAGAACTGCCGGTGTGGTAAAAACATGTGTAACCTCCGTACTCCGCTGTCCATCGGCATTTATGGCTGCAAGATGAATAGTGTAAGTTGTGTTCGGCAGCAGCCCATCCAGTACGGCTGCAAAGTCGAGGGTAATATCTTTGCCCGGAGTAAAATTTGAATACATACGGACCGGTGTTGTGGTAGTGCCATCATCAAAGTAATACGCAATGGCTACAATGTCCGACCCGGATTGTTGAACAAAAAATGGTTTGGTGTATGGATGGCTCCATTGGCCGTTTTCATCTAATGACCGGATATGGAACGTGTGAAACCCATTTGCCAGAACCGAAAGATCCATTACCACCAGTTGATCAAAGTTGTTTCCGGAGGCTGCAAGTTGAATTCCGTTACCAAAGCCCGGGTCCGTATCGAAAAAATATTCCAGCTTCCGTAGGTTGGCTGCAGCAGTAGTTTGTGCATGGTGTTGAACAAATACAGTTTTTGCAACGGGAATACTCCAAAGTCCATTGCTTTTAGCGCGCACGTACAGTTTGTGAAACCCTTCGCTTACTGTGCCCAAGGGAATGGTAAAGTTGCGGGTAAGATCGGGCGCGGCTGTTATGGGTATAGAAATGCCATTACCAAAACCAGGGTCTGTATCAAAGTAATATTCTATGCGGGTTACATCTTGCCCGGCAGCAGCTAAACTGCTTAGAAAAGCAATTAAGAAAGTAAGGCTACGCAAGGGTTAGTTATTTGACTTTACTTTTAGTTGAATGGGTAGTCCGGTATTTTTCTCGCCAATAACCGGTGCCGTAAATGAATAGATAGTTGGAATGGGCGGTATGCCCGAAAGTATATACGGCTCTGTTCCTCCAAACAAACCTCTTTCTGTGCCTCCAAACCCACTGCTTTTTAGGGGCGAGGATTCTGCTAGTTGCCATTTACCATCTGTGCTACCGGTAGCAACGAAGTTGAAACCGGTATTATTTTCATTACCATTTCCGGGTGGTAAGTAATTCATTCCATGTTCAGATGTATTATTACGAACCAGGCAGGAGATAAAAGTTAACGTATTACTAAGAAACAGGTTGTTTTGTACTATACCGTTAGCAACATTTATACCTCCATAAAAAATATTATTGGAAACATCCACCGAAGAACTTGCCGGAGAGTAAAGTGCTAACACTCCGGCACCACATCCTGAACAGGAATGATACGCGTAGTTATTAGAAATCATAATTCCAGTCTGTAATGCAGATACCACTATTACCGATTTACTTGATGAATTCAGGTTGCCATCCATAAAATTCTGAACAACCATAATGTTAGAGGCATTGATGGAAAGCATTGTCTCGTTGCATCCCGCTTCTTGTCGAATATGATTTCGTTTGAAAAGAATGTTGTTCGCATTGATAATCACCCTTCCGATTATTTCCAGTCCCATCACTACCGATCCTTCGCTGCCCAAACCAAGTTCAAGTTCTTCACATATTCCGGCCGATGTATTATTTAAGAATGCAGAGGCTACATTGGCTTGGGTGTTGGCATTTTCGTTCAAAAAATATCCCGGCCCGATTATCACCAGTCGTTTAGTAACCGTAACCTTTGTGGTGATGTAATTAACAGACGAGCCAATCAGGTAAAGCGTATCACCAGCAGCTGCGCCATCGTGGGCAGCCTGCAGGTTAGTAAAATCTTTAGCGGTGCTTCCGGGGTTGCTATCCACAATCCAGATTTTGGCAAATGCAACTGTGGAAAGGAATAGCATAACAAGTAAACTTAATATTTTCATCATAAGTTTTATTTTAAGATTGTATGTGTAGCAACTTTGGTTTGCGCTGAAAGTAATGAAATACAGGAACGAAAAGCAATAACCGGTACCTACATGTTTATGGGGTAAAAAATGTGGTTGAATAGTGTAAGGATGGTCGATTCAAACGCAACATTCTTCAAGGCAAAAAACATCGAAATGTAAACAATGTGTTTATTACCTCTTCAACAAGAGGTAGCCTGTTTTCATGCTGTGGCCGCTCAAAAACTCAATTCTATAAAAGTACGTTCCAGAGGGCAGTTCATTTCCATTTTGACCAAGCCCCCTGAACGCATTAGCTTCTGAGTAATTTTCTACTTCAAATACTTTGCTGCCCCAGCGGTTGTAAATAGTAACTGTATTTTCGGGTTCCAGAATTTCAATGTGTTCTATTTTAAAGAAATCGTTCTTGCCATCGTTGTTGGGTGATACGGCATTGTAGATTTTCATTTCACCAATTACTTCAATTGCAAATTGCTGTTGGGTACATTCACCAAACATATCGCACACCTCGATCGTGATCAAATCGGTTCCCGCAAAGTTCAAGCCTGCATAATCGATGGTCAGCACCCCGCTGTTGATGGAGGCAGCCGCACCGCTGGAGGGGCCTTGCACAATGGCGAGCGAAGAAGCCACCAGGTTATTGTCGGGATCGGATATGAGCGAGAGCAGGTTGAGTGAAGCAGACGCACCGCTGGTGGTAGTAAGGGAGGAAGAGGCAATAACGGGTGCCACGTTGTTGCAGGGAGCCGGCACGATGGTAACAGCGATGGCATCTGAAGCCACGCTGCTGCAGCCCGCTCCATCGGTAACAATTACCGAATAACTTCCATCGGTTGTTACGGTAATCGTGCTGGTTGTTTCTCCGTTGGACCAGACATAAGAAGCAAATCCGTTAGGAGCTGAAAGTGTTAGTGTATTCGAACTGCAAACGGTGATGGCGTTGCCCACCGGAGTTATCGATCCGGAGAGGGTGGGTTTAGCGGGGGGTGTATTAACCGTTGCCACCACTTCAATGCGGGCACTTTCGCAGGTGCCATTGTGAATGGAAACAAAGAAGGAGGTTGTTGCTGTAAGAACAGGAGTTGTGAATGAGCTGTTAACCTCACCGGTTATTTCTGATCCGGTGGCGGAGGGATACCACCGATACTGACCATCCGTTCCGCCATTGGCAACCAATGTAACAACACCCGCACCGCACCTTGTATCATTTGTAACACCCGGAGGCTCGCTGATCGCCAACGTTACATCATTCGAAAAAATATCCGGAAATCCATCTCCGGAAACCTTGCAACGATAGGTTTTTTCATTGGCAGCGCTGGCATTGGTTATGGTAAGTGTTTGGCTATTGGCACCACTCAGGTTCGCATTATCCGTTAGGTCAACATAACCCGGAATGCCGGCATCAAAAAACTGCCATTGGTATTGAATGTTAGCAGCTCCCACCGCTTCTACCATAAACGTGGCCGTTTGTCCCGCACAGGTTGTAACGGATTGAGGTTGTTGACTTATAGCAAAGCACGTAGCTGCCGTAGTTCCAACTTTCAGAATATACGTTGTTACATTATCTAATTTTGTCATCGTATATACACACGGTGATGGATCAAAATCATGAGTGCCTTGAAAGTAACCGGTTGAGTAGACGTTGTCGTTGATATCGGTGATTATGCTAGAGGCAAACTGACCTCCAACGGTGCTCCCTATCTGTCCGGCCCAAACATAATCACCGTTTTCGTCCAGTTTCAGAAGAAAGACATTGTTGGTACCAACCGGGGTAAGAATAGCGGTACCTGCCCCGGGGTCGAAATCCACATCACCTCCAAATTGCCCGGTGGCGATCACATTATTTGAAGCATCGGTTGTTATGGAGTTGGAATATTCAGAATTGATTGATCCAAAAGTTCTGACCCAACTAAAGGACCCATCGGGTTTGAGTTTTAGAAGGAAAGCATCTTCGTCTCCGTTTGAATTTACATTAAAGATACCCGCGTCCGGATCGAAATCCGTGGTCCCTACAAAATTGCCGCCTACAATAATATTACCAAGCTGATCGGTGGCAATTGTTGATCCGATGAGGGTGAGGTCGCCATTCAATACTTTGGCCCAAACAAAATTTCCGAATTCGTCCAATTTCAGAATCAGATTGTTTGAAATTCCTGTGGGTACCATGTCCACCACTCCGGCTCCTGGATCAACATCAATTGTTCCTGCCGGCACCTCGGTTGTTATAATTATATTTTTAAGACTATCAATCGCCACATCGTAGCTTGATTCATAATTGGATGTGCCAATTGCATTGGCCCAAACAAAGGCACCACTTGCGTCTAATTTGGAAATAAAAATATCACCTACACCGGTGGAGGCTGCGGTTAGTTCAAAGGTGCCGGGTCCTCCATCGAAATCTGTTGTACCGCTAAAATTCCCGGTTGTGATAACGTTGCCATCCGAATCGATAGCCAGGGAGTAAACCCATTCGTCATCTGTACCGGCCAGTTGTTGAACCCAAACCAGATTTCCATCGGTGTCCAGTTTTAAAACAAAGCCATCGTTGCCTCCGGCATTGGATAAACTCTGGTCTCCCGGCCCCGGGTCAAAATCAACAAGAGAACTGGTAAAAAGTCCACCGATGTAAACATTTCCGGAAGCATCAACGGCCAGGCCAAGAGCTTCCTCAAAACCATCTCCACCGAATGGAATGGCCCAAACAAAATCTCCGGCAGCATTTTGTTTCAGAATATAAATATCATTAGAGCCATTGGTGGAAGTGAGCGAATAGACACCTGCACCGGGGTCAAAATCAACCGTTTCAGAAAAAGTACCCAGCGTATATACATTGCCGCTCCCATCCACGGCAATGGCGTAACCTGTGTTTATATCGGAGTTTTGAAAACTGGTTGCCCATTCCAGCCTGGGTACCTGCGCCATCAATGGACTAAAGGATAGAAATAAGAATACAAAGAACTGCAGAAAGCTTAAACCGTTTGTATTTGGTTTTCTAATACTGGTTAACATAAAGTTGTATGAAAGATGGGTTCGATTGGAAGGCCTTTTTGCATGAATGACCAACATTTGATAAGATGAAGATAGAGAATGAAGGATGAATTAGAAAGATGGGGTTACTCTCCTTTTTTTCTTAGCTTTGGGTACTTTTTAAACTGATGGCCGAAAACACCTACAAATCCAACACCTTTAAGAAACCCGAAAAAGAAAAAAAATCGAAATCCAGTAAATCCAAGTCCCGGTTTTCTTTCGGTTTTTTTAAAGACCCCCGTTTTATTCTTGCCCTGGGTTTTTTCCTGTTGATTACATCGCTCTACCTTTTTGTGGCGTTTGTTTCCTACCTGTTTACGGGCAAGGCCGATCAGAGCGTGGTACTGGCTTTTTTTGATACCTCGTTGGCAGAATCGGGCCAGGAAGTGGATAACTGGTTAGGATTATATGGGGCTATCACTTCTCATTTTCTAATTCACCAATGGCTGGGTATTTCGGCTTTCTTCATTCCACCACTTTTGTTTTTACTGGGCTTTAAACTGGCTTTTAAGCGCGAGTTGGTTTCCATCTTTTCGGCATTTATTCTTTCGGTCTTTGCCGGATTGTGGTTGAGTTTGTTGCTCGGCTATATTACGCACAGTATTTCGGGGGTAACGGAAATCGGTTTTTTAAGTGGCGGGCTGGGATTTGAGCTGGCAAAAATTTCTACCGGATTGTTTGGATGGGGCACGTTTCTGATTCTGGCGTTATCGCTTTTCGTTTTCATAATCTATTACTTCAACATTACTGCTATCCATGCCTTTCAGGTAAAAGACCCTAAACCCATGGGGAATGAGGCCCTTGTGGTGGACGAACCGGAAAAGACTACCTACTCAGATGAGCGCGACAATTGGCCGGAGCAAAAAACAGAAGCAGAAATAATCCCGGAACCCGTATTGGTAACACCCACACCAGTTGAAGAACCAGATAAGAATGAGGTTATTCTTGAGGCTACATCGGAAAAAGCAGAGAAGACAGAAACAGCAAAAGGAGATGAGCCTTTGTTTACGGTTGAAGAAACCAAAGACGATACCGAAGAACTGGCCGAGCAATTGGTAGAGGCGCAAGGTATGTATGATCCTACACTCGACCTGAGCAATTATAAACTACCACCCATTGAACTGCTGAATGAGTACGAGCCCAGCAAAGTGCAGGTAACAGCCGAGGAACTCAATCAGAATAAAGATCGCATTCTCAGTACACTCACCAACTTCAAAATTGGTATTCAAAGTATAAAAGCTACCATCGGGCCTACCGTAACGCTTTATGAAATCGTACCCGATGCAGGTATAAAGATATCACGCATCAAAAACCTGGAAGACGATATCGCGTTAAGCCTGGCAGCACTTGGTATTCGTATTATCGCCCCTATTCCCGGCAAGGGTACTATTGGTATTGAAGTGCCCAATAAAAACCGCGAGATGGTGAGCATCCGTTCAGTACTGGGCTCAGAACGTTTTCAAAAAACCGATCGCGAGTTGCCAATAGCCATCGGTAAAACCATCTCAAACGAATTGATGGTAATTGACCTTACCAAGATGCCACACATTCTGGTGGCAGGTGCTACCGGTCAGGGTAAATCGGTAGGATTGAACGTTATACTCACTTCACTTTTATACAAGCGTCATCCATCGCAATTAAAATTTGTATTGGTCGATCCGAAGAAAGTGGAGATGTCGCTCTTCAGTAAAATTGAGCGGCACTACCTGGCCAAACTTCCTAATAGCGAAGAAGCGATTATTACCGATACCAAGAAAGTGGTTTACACACTCAACTCACTTTGTATCGAGATGGAGAACCGCTATGAGATTCTGAAAGATGCAGGTGCGAAGAATATTAAAGAATACAATGCCAAGTTTGTTTCGCGCAAGCTTAACCCGAAAGAAGGCCATCGGTTTTTGCCCTACATTGTTTTGGTGATAGATGAGTTGGCCGATTTGATGATGACGGCCGGCAAAGAAGTGGAAACACCCATAGCCCGGTTAGCTCAATTGGCACGAGCCATTGGAATTCACCTGGTGGTAGCCACACAACGACCATCGGTAAATGTAATTACGGGTGTTATCAAAGCTAATTTCCCGGCCCGATTATCCTTTAGAGTTACTTCTAAGATAGATTCACGTACTATTCTGGATACCGGAGGTGCCGATCAGTTAATCGGCCAGGGCGATATGTTGCTCTCAACCGGATCGGAGGTTGTGCGGTTGCAAAGCCCGTTTGTAGATACCCCGGAGATTGAACGCATTTGTGATTTTATTGGCTCGCAGCGGGGGTACGATTCGGCATATCTTTTACCCGAATTTGAAGGCGAAGATGAGGGTGGTGCAGCGGCTGTGGATTTATCAGAGCGGGATGCTTTGTTTGAAGAAGCAGCCCGCGTGATTGTAAACCATCAACAGGGTAGTACCTCGTTAATCCAGCGTAAGCTGAAATTGGGATATAATCGGGCCGGACGTTTGATAGATCAGTTAGAAGCCGCTAAAATTGTGGGCCCGTTTGAGGGCTCCAAAGCCCGGGAGGTGCTGATCAAAGACCCGATGAGTTTGGAACAATTATTGAACGATTTGAAAGAAAAACATTCGCAATCCTAACTTTTGATGATGAAAAAGCTCGTTTTAGCAGCCATTTTGCTCGTTGCAGGAATATCCGCTCATGCCCAGTACGATCCCAAAGCCCTTGAAATTCTGGAGGCTATGAGTAAAAAATACAAGGCCATTACCACCTTCGAGGCCAACCTTACCTCGGGCCTGACGAACGAATCGGAGGGGGTAAGTGAAGAATTTAAAGGAAAGATTACGGTGAAGGGAGAAAAATTCAGATTGGTGCTGGACGACCAGGAGGTAATTAATAATGGTACAACCGTTTGGACATACCTGCCCTCGGCCAAAGAAGTGAACATCGATAATTTCGATCCGGGTTCGGATGATGTAAACCCCACCAAGATTTTCGATATGTACAAAAAAGGTTTTAAGTATTTATACCTGGCCGATAAGACGGAAGGCGGAGTATTGTGCGAAGAGGTTGACCTGGTACCTGAAAAAAAAGATGCGCAGTATTTCAAAATCAAAATGATGATTTCGAAAAAGGACAAAAGCATTCAAAGCTGGACCATGTTCGATCGATCGGGTAACCGGTATAAA
>Ga0209605_1003623_pt1 | contig 13362 bp, 9 predicted proteins | sample AD_UKC035_MetaG_FD_184408 | JGI IMG/M metagenome (GOLD analysis project Ga0209605, IMG submission 184408) | Active sludge microbial communities of municipal wastewater-treating anaerobic digesters from USA - AD_UKC035_MetaG (SPAdes) (version 2) | ecosystem: Engineered > Bioreactor > Anaerobic >...
ACTGGTGGGACTGAACCCTGATTTTATGGTGCGGTATCCCCACGAATTCTCTGGCGGGCAGCGCCAGCGCATTGGCCTGGCCCGCTCTCTAGCCCTGAACCCTGATCTGATCATCTGCGATGAGCCGATCTCCGCGCTGGACGTGTCTATCCAGGCGCAGGTGGTCAACCTGCTGGAGGATTTGCAGCAGCAGTTGGGGCTGACCTACGTGTTTATCGCGCACGATCTGAGCATGGTGCGCCACATCAGCGACCGTGTGGCCGTGATGTATCTGGGCAAAATCGTCGAATTGACCGACCGGGAAACGCTCTACGCGAACCCGCTGCATCCCTACACAGAGGCGCTGCTGTCGGCCATCCCCGTGCCCGACCCGGTGGTGGAAGAGAAACGCCAGCGCATTCTGCTGGAAGGCGACCTCCCCAGTCCGGCGAACCCACCCCAGGGCTGCAACTTCAGCACCCGTTGCCCCAAGCGGATAGGTATTTGCAGCGAGGTGGAGCCGGATTTTGTCGAGTCCGAACCGGGGCATTTCTGCGCGTGCCATCTGGTCAAGTCGGTGTAACTCGCATTAAAATTCCTGTGGTTTCATCAGCAGATTAAGCGGATTTAGCAGATGACTCTCCTGAAAAAAGGAGGGCTAACCACAAAGGACACGAAGGACACGAAGAAAATTCAGGGAAGGCTTAAAACTATTCACTTTAAACTTCATTAGTGTCAATTTTGTTAACTCGTGCCTCAAATTCCTTTGTGTCCTTTGTGTCCTTAGTGGTTTTTTCAGTGGAGTCAGCAGATGACTTGTTTTAAGCCGACCGAAAATCTGCTTAATCTGCTAAATCTGCTGACGGAAAGTGGCGTTTTGTGGTGTGTCAGGTAAGTTTGTGGTTTACAGATTTGGCAATGGATATAAGGAGGTGATGCACAGTCAGCAAGTATCCAACAAGAAGTTTCAACTATAGCAGTTTGAATATCCCCAATTAGACAATCCAATTTGAAGGAGGATGAGATGTTTAAGAAAGCGTTATGGACAATGGTCGGTCTGTTGATCGTGGCCAGCATGGCTTTGGCCGCTTGCGCGACCCCGACGCCGCAGACCATTACCGTCGTTGAGACGGTGGAGAAGGTCGTCGAGAAAGAGGGTGAGAAAGTCACCGTCGTCGAGACGAAAGAAGTAGTGAAGGTCGTCACCGCGACCCCTGAGCCGGAGAAAGAAGTAGTCTTCAAGTCCGCCGACCCCAATACTCTGGTTGTGGCGCAGATTGACGAAGGGATTGACACCCTGGACCCGGCCTGGAACTACGAGAGCGCCGGCGATGGCGTCATCCTCAACGTCTACGATCAGTTGGTCACGTACGCGGGCACGAAGGCAACCGAGTTCGTGCCGTCTCTGGCCGAGAGTTGGGAAATCTCTGACGACGGCTTAACCTATGTCTTCAAGATCCGCGAGGGCGTCAAGTTCCACAACGGCGCCGACCTGACGGCGGAAGACGTGGCCTACAGCCTCCAGCGTGGTCTGCTACAGGGCGGCACCTGGTCCCCGCAGTGGCTCTACACCGAGCCGCTCTTCGGCATCGGCGTCTACGACGTCGCCGAGCTGGTGGACGAGACCGGCGCGTTGGATGACGATCCCGCCGGGCTGCAAGCGGCCGATCCCGAGAAATTGATGGGTGCCTGCGAGGCCGTGATGAACGCCTTCCAGGCTGACGAGGCCGCCGGGACTGTGACCATCAACCTGGCGACGCCGTGGGGGCCGTTCCTGGCCACCCTGGCGCAGAGCTGGGGTTCCATCCTGGACAAGGATTGGGCCATCGAGAACGGCACCTGGGATGGCGACTGCGCCACCTGGCAGAATTTCTACGGTATCACCTCTGAGACTTCCCCCATCCGCGACAAGACCAACGGCACCGGCCCGTACATGCTGGAAAGTTGGGTCCCCGGCGAGGAATGTGTTCTGGCGAAAAACCCCAACTGGTGGCGCACCGAGCCGACCTTCGAGGGCGGCCCGACGCAACCTACCATTGATCGCGTCGTGCTCAAGGGTGTCTCTGAGTGGGGCACACGCTTCGCGATGCTCCAGGCCGGCGACGCCGATACGGGGGATGTGCCGCGCGAGAACGTAACCCAGGTTGATCCTATGGTGAGCGAGTGGTGTGAATACGATCTCGCCAGCGATAGCTTCAATTGTGAAGCCACTGAGAACACCAGCGGCCCCCTGCGGTTATACAAGGGCCAACCCAGCACCACCCGCACGGACGCCCTGTTCGTCTTCAACATCAATACCGATGGCGGCAACCCCTACATCGGCAGCGGTCAACTGGACGGCAACGGTATTCCCGCGGACTTCTTCAGCGACATTCACGTCCGCAAGGCCTTCAACTACTGCTTCGACTGGGACGCCTACATCCAGGACGCGCTGGCCGGCGAGGCCGTGCAAGTTTCCGGTTACGCGATCCCCGGGATGCTCGGGTACGATCAGAATGGCCCGATGTACCACTTCGATATGGATAAGTGCGCCGAAGAAATGGCCCTGGCTTGGGATGGCAAAGTCGCGGAAGTGGGCTTCCGCCTGCAGATTGGGTACAACACCGGCAACGTGACCCGCCAGACCATCGCCCAGATTCTACAGAACAATCTGTCTGCGGTTGACGAGAAGTATCAGGTCGAGATCATCGGCCTGCCGTGGCCGAGCTTCCTGGCCGCCTACCGCGCCAGCCGCTTGCCCATCGCCGTTTCGGGTTGGGCCGAGGACTTGCACGACCCGCACAACTGGGCGCAGCCCTTCCTGGTCGGCACCTACGCTTCGCGCCAGGTGCTGCCGGATGACCTGTTGGCAGAGTTCGAGGCGAAGGTGAGTGCGGCAGTGGCCGCCACCAGCGACGATGAGCGCGCCAAGCTGTATCAGGAACTCACCCAGATGGATTACGACAACGCGTTGGCTATTCGCCTGGCGGTAGCTACCGGGCGTCGTTACGAGCAGCGCTGGTTGGGCGGTTACTACTTCAACCCCATCCAGGGCACGGACACGCGGTATTACACCACCACTAAGGAGTAAGCGCGTCTGTTATCCAGAACAGGAGAGGGCAGTGGCCCTCTCCTGTTCCCCTGCAATAGCCAGTTGTCATGCGCGCTACGGAATGGGTAAGGGATGGCTGACACTATCTTACTTATTCCGTATCACACATCACGGAGGTTGAAGCGATGGTCAATTATATTATTCGACGGTTGTTGATGGTTCCCCTGCTGCTTTTCGGCGTCACCGTGCTCATTTTCTTGATGTTGCAATTTCTGTCGCCGGTAGAACGCACGGCGCTCTACGTGCGCGAGATACCCAAGAATGATGCCGTGCTGGAAGGCATTATTAAACGGTACGGGTTGGATCAACCACCTCACATCCAATATTGGAAGTGGCTCGTCGGCACCACCGATCCGCGCACCGGGAAGACCGTAGGGGGCATTTTGCGCGGCGATCTGGGGTATTCCCGCACGGCGTCGCAGCCGGTCGCCGATATGCTGGTGCGGCGCTTCCCGGCAACTCTGGAAATGGCGCTGCTGGCGGTGATTCCGGTGGTTGCTGGCGGTATTTTCCTGGGTGTGGTCGGGGCCGTCAACCATAACAAATTCCTGGATCACGCGGTGCGGATTTTCGGGATTGTCGGCTGGTCTTTCCCCGACTTTGTGTTTGGCTTGCTGCTGCTGATGGCTTTCTACGTGGGAACCGGGTGGTTCCCGCCCGGTCGGCTCTCAGACTGGGCCAACCGGATCGTGATGTCGCCGGAATTTCGGAATTACACCAGCATGCTCACCATTGATTCTCTGTTGAATTTGCGACTGGACATTTTCTGGGACGCGGTGCGGCACCTGGTCTTGCCGGTGATCTCGCTGGCCTACCTGTGGTGGGCGCTGACGCTGCGAGTGACGCGCTCTTCAATGTTGGAGACGCTGCGCCAGGATTACATCACCACAGCCCGCGCCAAGGGCCTGAGTGAGCGTGTGGTCATCAATCAACACGCGCTGCCCAACGGGCTGCTGCCGGTGGTCACGCTGGCCGGCGGCACGGTGGTTGGGTTGTTGGGTGGGGTTGTTATTATCGAAACGGTCTTTAACTACCCCGGTATCGGTTCGGCAGCCGCCGAGGCAGCCAGCAACCTGGATGTGGTTACTGTGTTAGCCTTTGTATTGTTTAACGGGGCGATTCTGGTGTTCGCCAACGTGATTGTGGACATTTTGTACGCCTACATTGACCCGCGTGTGCGCTTGGACTAAGCCTAGGAGAAGAAAACGATGACAACGCAAGAAGTAACATTACCCCAAACACACCATCGTACAGCGGGCTGGTTCGAACGCTGGGTGGGGCATGACACCTACCGCACCCTGAAGGGCTTGGTAACGAATCCCATTTCGGTCATTGGGCTGTTACTGTTGGCCTTCTTCATTTTCGTGGCCGCCGCGGCCCCCATCCTGGCGCCCTATGCGCCGGGAACAAGCACGTCACGTATTCCGCGCGATGGGTTTGGCGCCGTGCCGAAACCCCCCGGCGCCGAATGGAAGTCGCGCCAGCCGCCGTTGCCGTTCTGGTGGAAAACCATCACCGGCAAAGATCAGTGGGTCCATTTAATGGGCACCGCCAGCGGACAGTGGGATATCTACTATGGTGTGGTCTGGGGGACGCGCACGGCGTTGGCCGCCGGCCTGCTCATCACGACCTGCGGGCTGCTCCTTGGCTGTGCGGTTGGCGCTATCTCAGCCTTTTACGGCGGCTGGGTGGATATGGTGTTGATGCGTATCACCGATCTGTTCCAGGCATTCCCCTTCCTGTTGACGGCGATGACGCTCTCGGCGGTCTTGACGCCCAAGTTGGGGAAAGGGCTATTTGCCCCCGGCATTGCATTGATTGTGTTCAGTTGGATGGGGTTCGCCCGCCTTTTGCGCAGCGACATCCTTTCCCTACGTGAACGAGAATACGTTTTGGCTGCGCGGGTCATCGGCGTGCGGGATATGCGGATCATGTTTCGTCACATTCTGCCCAACGCCATCTTCCCCACCCTGGTACTGGCCTCGATGCGCATCGGCAGCTACGCGATCACCTTCGCCGGTCTGAGCTTCCTGGGCATCGGCGCGGAGGTCGGCTACCCTGACTGGGGGCAATTGCTCTCCTTCGCTCGCAACTGGATGACGCAGTTGGGCGAGTACTGGTACATCGTGATGTTCCCTGGCGTGGCGCTGGTGCTGTTCGTCCTCTCGTGGAACCTGGTGGGCGACGCCCTGCGCGATGTGCTTGACCCGCGCATGCAAGGTTCGCGGTAACATCAATTTTTCTAAAATCAAAAGACCTGACAAAGAACTGTCAGGTCTTTTTTATTTCCGTTAAATCCGTTGACCTCGCTTGATCGAATGGGGATTCCACACTGCATTGAGGCCATCCCCAAACAAATTCCACCCCAGGCTGAACAGGATGAGCGCCAGCGTCGCCGGAACAAAAACCCACCAGAATAGAAAGGGATTGCCGCCCGGTCCGATGATCCAGTTGCGCCCAACCACCAACAGCAGGCCCCACGGCAGCCCCGCGCCGATCCCGATGAAGGTGAACGCCGCTTCCAGAATGACCATCCCCCCCACGTCCCGCGCCGCCAGCACGATGGCCGGCGCAATGGCATTGGGCAGCAAGTGCCGGAAGATGATCCGCAATGAGCTTGCCCCGGTCGTTTTGGCAGCCATCGCGTAGTCGGTCTGTTTCAGCGTGAGCATATTGGCGTGAATGAGGCGCGCGTAGGGCATCCAGGAAAAAGCGATCAGCGCCAGCATCACCGGATCCACGCGGAGGAAATGGAGCACGGCCTGCCCGAAATTGTGCGGCGTTTCCACAGCTTCCGGCAAAATGGTGCGGAAGAGAAAAATGCCGGCAATGGCCGGGAAAGTGAGGAAGGCGTCCGTGACGCGCATCAGCACGCGGCTGACGAGGCCGCCGGCATATCCGCTGAGGGCGCCCACGCTGATGCCAAACCCGGCGGTGAGAACGGTGGTCAGCAATCCAAAGCGCAACGTCGGCCACGCGCCCCAGACGAGGCCGTAATACACGTCCCATCCGCCGGGCGCCGTGCCGAGAGGCGCCTCCGCGCTAGGAGGGCGCGGCGCGCGCAGCGCCGTCGGACGGTAGCCAGGGAGGGTGCGCATCGCGGTGGGGTCGGCAGGGTCTTCCTGCGGTGCGAGCCACGGCGCGAGCCACGCGACGCACAGAAAGCCGCCGATGATCAACAGGGCCAGAAGATTGTGCCAGTTACCCAGGAAGCGACGTCGGCGGCTCATAGGTCTGTGACCCCTTCCCGCACGCGCGGGTCAATGAGGGCCTGGACGATGTCCAGAATGAGCATCACCGGCAGCACCAGCCCCACGCTGTAAAGCGCAAAGCCCATCGCCATGGGCGTGTCGGGCGCGCCCCGCGCGGAGGCGACGATGAGTTCCGAGACGCCGGGGATGCTGAAAATCACTTCGATGACGAAAACCCCCATAATGAGCGAGGCGGTGGACAATCCGATGCTGTTCAGGGCGGGGAGCATGGCGTTGTGCAGGACGTGCCGCCAGACGATGACACGAGCGCGCAACCCCCGACCCCGCGCCGCCATCACATAATCCTTGGTCATTTCTTCGAGCATCGCCGCCCGCGTGATGCGGCCGAGCGTGGCCCAATGTACCATGCCCAGCGTGATGCAGGGCAGCACCAACCGCCGGAGCGCGTCCAGGCTGATGCGCGGCTGTCCATTGAGCAATCCGTCCACGGTCAACAGGCCGGTGTAGGATGTGAAAGCGGAATCCTGGATGAGATACTGTTCGGTGATGCCCAGGCGTCCCGGTGGAAACCAGTGGAGACCGGCATAGAAAATTCCCAACAGGACCAGCGCCAGGATGAAGGGCGGCGTGGCGGTAGCGAGAAATGCCAGCCCGCGAAACACATAGTCGCCCAACTGATGGGGGCGCGCCCCGGCGATCCCCCCGCCGACGATCCCCAGGGGGATGAGCAGCAACACAGAATACAGTGTTAATTCGGCGGTGGCCGGCGTCCGCGCCAGCAGCGCAGGCAAAATATCCGCACGGAACCCAGGACTCCAGCCCCAATCGCCCTGGAGTAAGCGCCCGGCCCAGCGGACGTATTGCACCGGATAGGGATCGTCCAGCCCGTGTTCCTTGATGATCTGCTGCCGGACCAACTCTGGGTTGTAGTTGGGGTTGTTGGAATTGCCTCGCGGCAAATACAACTCGGCGCGCGTCTCCACCGGCGCCAGCATGAGGACGCCATAGAGCGTCGCCGTGATAATCAGCAGGGTGACGGGGACGGCCAACAAGCGGCGAAAAATGAATTTTAGCAAGATCGGCATAACGCCTCGTTAGCAAAAAGGTTTAACAAGCATAGACCAAAGAGCGTGGTTGGAGAAGCGATAACTATCCAGGATTGGCGCTGGTCAGATGGACAGTTTCTATGGACTACATGTGACCACGCGAGTGACCGCCGCGCCGGAGAAACGGCAGGTCATCGTGAAGCCCGTGTCAAATTGAACTTCTATCAGCGTCACAGGGCCTTTGCGTTCAGTGCGGGTGATGGCGTACCTTTCACTTAGCCGCTCCTGCTGGTTGCGCAGCCATTCCACCACGGCGCCTTCCACCACAAAGGTTCTTGTCGGATCGTCGCGCCAGCGCTGTTCCCCGGTCAAGCCGGCGTGAACCATGTCGCCAATGCGGGTCTCGAATTTTTTCGTGATGTCTTCGCAGAAAGTGACCCGCTCGCCCATAACAACGCACTGCAACGCGAACCCAGTGTCAAACGCAACGGTCACGTAGGAAGTATAGAGGTCTTCCGTGATCGTAGCGAATTCGGCGAATTGGACGGTATAGTGCGGCGTGAACCGCTGCCCGTAATTTTTCGCCTCAATGCGGTTTTGCCCCGTCGCTTCGACGGCCTCGACGCCGCCTTGCAACGTGGTGGCGACCAGGCGGGCAACCTGCAATTGGGGGGCGCGGATAGGTTGCATGATGAGGACGTGGATGATCACTGCCGGAACAACGGCAACCAGCAATCCAAGCATCAGCGCGCACCACGAACGCAGCCCCATCCGCCCGCGCGCGTCGGTATAATCCCAGGCGGCATCCGAGGCTCGCGTTTCGAGATAGCCGACCGCAAATCCCAATAACACGTTGGGGATGAGCGCAAGGATCATGCGCACTTCATTGGCTTCGAGATAAGGACGCAGAGTCAACCTGGCGAAGCGTGGGTTGACCACACTGGCGATAAAATCGAACCCCTCAAAGGGAATATGTCCGGCGATCCAGGTAAGCGCGCCCAGACTGGCTGCCCAGAGTAACGCCGTCCACCCTACCCCCGATAGGAGTATGCCCAGGTAGCCTGTCGCGCCGCCAATGAGCAGAGCGCAGGGTAATCCGAGCATAAGCAAGCCCCATGCGAAATCGGCGGAAGCGCGGGACAACACAAGGCCATCGTACCCCCAGACAAACAACGCCAATCCCAAACCGAAAAATGCCCCATACCCTGCGCCGGCTATCCGCAACACAACCGTTGGCGCCTGGCGCGGTTGATCCGTTTTGACGACCCCATTATCATACATAAAAAATCCTCTCTGTGCTGATTTTTTATCTCTTCCCTACGTTCTTCGCGTACTCTACGATGAAAACGCGCAACTCCAATATACGACACACACCTAAGCGAGGCTAACGATGCGCACACAGGCATTGCCTTTCTGCCGATAGGTGTTAACATGGCGTCTGCTTTATACTAACCAATGTCACAACATCAATGAGAAAAGGTATGTACCACTGGATACGTTCTTTCAAATGGTTGATTGTTTTAGGGTTGGTGCTGCTTCTGCTTGGCGGCTTATACGCCTGGCAGACCATCGGCGCGCAACCCATCGTTGTGGTCGTCACGCCAACCGCGGCCGCCGACACGCTCCCCACCGCCACACGGACGGAAGTCCCCACCGTGACGCCGTCGCCGACCTTGCCCAAAACATCGCCCACCCCGTTGCCGCCGACCTGGACCGCGACTCCCCCGGCAACCCCAACACCGCTTCCGACTAAGACCCCCTTACCCACGGCGACGCCCACCGTTACCCCCACCCTCGCGCCGATTGCGCCGGTGGCCTCAGCGCCGGTGTTGACCAACACGGGCGTTATCACCTCCACAATGCCACAGCCCACGCCGATGCCTATTATCCCACAACCCAAAGGCGCGATCAACATCTTGCTGTTGGGCAGCGACCGCCGGGAGGAGAAAATCGCGCGCACGGATGTGATGATGATCGCGGTGGTTTATCCCGACGTGCCTTCGGTCAGCTTGATTTCCATCCCACGGGATTATTACGCCTGGATTCCCACGTGGGGGTTGGACAAAATCAACACAGCCTATCTGCGCGGCGCCAAAAACGGTTATCCGGGCGGCTCGCCCTCTCTGGTCAAAGCCACCATTGAATATAATTTCGGCATCCCCATCCACTATTACGCTATGGTAGACTTCAAAAGCTACCGCAGCATTGTAGATGCAGTGGGCGGGGTAGACATCATTGTCGAATGTCCCTTGCACGATACATACCCTGATGATGAGGTCGAAAGCGGTGTGACCGACATTGATCTGGAACCGGGACTCCATCACCTGAATGGGAAATTCGCCCTGTGGTATGTTCGGTCGCGGTGGAACACCTCCGATTTTGATCGGCATCGCCGCCAGCAACAAGTGCTGCGGGCGATCTTCCACCAGGCGCTCAGCCAGAACTTGCTGACCCGAATTGACGATTTGTGGAACGTCTATCAGGATGAAGTTGAAAGTGATATGGGCCTGCCAGAACTTGCCTATATGGCCTCCGTGGCGGCGCGACTGGATGAAAGCGATGTAAAAAGCCGTTTCATACGGGGCGCGACACTGCTGACCTCATGGACAGCCCCTAACGGCGGCGCGGTCCTGGTGCCGAAGTACGATGCACTCTACGAGTTTATCAAGGAAGCGGCGCAGCCGCCTGTGACCAGTCGGGCGTCTCAGCGCGCTTACCGCGTCCGGGTGCTCAACGGTACCGGCAACAGCAGTTGGGGGCAGGTAGCCGCCTATCGGCTGGGGCTGGAAGGGTTTTGGGTTACGGATATTCAGGACATCACGTATACCACAACCACGTCGGTAGTGGACTTCACCACCACCAGTAAAGGTTCACCGATTGCCCGCTTATTGCAACTTTACAAGTTATCCCAGAGCGCCGTTGTCGCCCAACCTACTGAAGACAGCCCGGTGGATTTCCAGGTAACGTTAGGGCGCAATTATGATCCCTGCGTCGGCACAGTCACCGCGCGCTGGAATGTCGCCCCAACACCCACGCCCATTCCAACAGAAACACCCGCATCGGAAGCTCCGACGCCAGAGGCGCCCGCGCCGGAAGTCCCAGCGCCGGAGACGCCCGCACCAGAGACGTCCACACCAGAAGCTCCGGCGCCAGAGACGCCCACACCAGAAGTCCCAGCGCCAGAGACGCCCACACCGGAGACGCCGTGAAGTTCCGTTAGATTGGTTAGTTTACACGCAAAAGCCCCCGCGTTCGGGGGCTTTTGTATACGCCTTAACGCAATTTACCCTGCTGATTCAGCCGTGATCACCCGCGCGGGCAAACGCAGCAAGAACTTCGTCGTGTCGTCTTCCCCTTTTGCTATAGTAACAACGCCGCCCATTTCTTTGCAAAGGCGCAGCGCAGTAATCAGGCCGATGTCCATGTCCGTATCCGGTTCTTCAATCATCGGTTGCCCCACCTGCGGCTCATACATCAAGATTTTCTCTTCAGGGGTTTGAGTTACTTCAAATAAGAGCCAGTCGCCACTTTTGGTTGGCTCACGCGCTGCGGCCAGGGATACGCCGCCCCGTTCGGCGAGTCGAGCAGCGTGAAACAGGAGACCGATCAGAATCCAACGCACCTGTGAAGCATCTGCCTGCATTTTGCCGAGATCGCCGCCGCCCCATAGATCAACGGCGTACTCACGTTTCGCCAGGATCGGCTGCGTTGTTTTGAGCAGATCCCCTAGCAAGTCAGCCACATCAAAAGACTTTTCATACAGATTCGTTTTGGAAGCATCGCCTTTCGCAACCTCAAAAACATCATTAATCATATCCAGGAGCTTCTTCCCCGCATCATAGATGGAGGTCAGGTCTTGTTGCTGGAATTCCGTAATCGGCCCATCAATTCCTTTCAAAATAACCCGTGAAAAGCCGGTGATGGCGTTGATCGGTGTTTTCAGGTCGTGTCCCATCTTGGACATAACTTCCATATCAAAACGCCTGGCGCGATTAGCCTTCCCAATGAAGAAACCGCTCTCCAATTCTGCCTGCACCGACACAATACGCGGCAACAAAGCATACGCCTGTTCCGGCGACAGTCCCTTCACCAGACCACTTGCCAGCACCTCCTGGACCCTGACAATATCTTTGCTCTGGAAATCTTCCAACATATCCAGAGCCGCGCCAACCTCTTGCGCCGGGCTGGGAACGAAGGGGTCGGCAACCAGGAGTGCGATCAAACGGTCCACGAAGTTTTCAAAGCGGGCACGAAGTTGGGACACGTCCAACGAGACCGGCGTCAGGCTTATGAGGGCATTCATCCAAACATCGGCGATTTCCTGTTGATGACCTTGTAAGATTTTGTGGATTTCAGACAATTCTGTTGTATTCATAAATATTCCTCTCATACCCCCAGAGCGCACAGCATAAGTTTATACAAAAAAGTGCAGCGCTAAGAATCTATCCGAAAATTCGTTTTGGCCCACGATTTGCGCCTAAAGGCGCGGCTTGAAGGGTATTTTTTCGTGGGCGGGCTACGCCCGCCCACGAAAAAATACCTTCCTGAAAGCGGCTTTAGCCGCAAGACCCGGCGCAGCGGCACAACGCCGCTATAATTTTCGGATAGGTTCTAAGTCTATAACCCATTATGAATCAAAAATCCGAGAAAGCAAACATCTCCAAGCCCTGCCTCCAAAGCCCTGCCTCCCTCCCCGCCTGTGGTATAATGCGCCCTATGAAAAACAGAACACTGCAAATTATCCTCACTTTGTGCTTCAGTGTGGCGGCCCTTTATTTTGCCCTCAGAGGCGTCAACTTCAGCGATGTCGCCAGAGCTTTGCGCCAAGTTCACCTGGGCTGGCTGTTGATCACGCTGGCTCTGCTCTTGATGACTCTGGTGATGCGTGCGGCGCGGTGGCAGGTGCTGTTAGGGCGCAAAGTCTCCTGGCGCGACGCTTTCGGACTGATCAACATCGGATATCTGGTGAGCGGGGTCGTGCCCGCGCGCGCCGGCGACCCGGCGCGCGCCTTCGCCGCCAGCCTGCGCGGTCCCGTCTCAGCCTGGGCGGCGCTGTCGGTCGTTATCGTGGAGCGGGTGCTTGATATGGTGCTGATCCTGCTGATGTTGCTTGGTACGCTGCCCTTCGTCGAAGGGATGCAGGCATACCTGGCAAGCAGTCAGGAAAATGGCAGCCTCTCGTATTCCCTTATGGTAACAGTCATGGGCGTCGCTGCGGTGGGGATGCTCGCCGGCTTTATTGCTGTAGCCTGGGCGCCGCGCAAAGTGGAGGCCATGGCCCGGAAGATACTCAGTCAAATGCACATCCCCACCCCAGAACGCTGGCTCAAACCATTGCACAGTATCCTGGATGGGTTGAGCGTGCTGCGTTCCCCCCGCGAGGGCGGCGCGGTCATCCTCTGGTCACTGGGGTTGTGGGTAATGACCCTGGCATACTTTTTCACGGCGATGTTGGCGTGCCGCAGTTTTTTACCGGAAGGCAATTTCTTCCTGCAAAGTATCGTATCTGTCTGGGCCAGCGCGTTCGGGATGATTTTTCCGGCAACCGGCGGAATTGGCTCTTTCCACGCCGCCGTGCAAATCGCGCTTGAATGGGGCTTTGACATTCCCAAAGACCTGGGGCTGACGTACGCCATCGTCGTCCATGCCATCGCCTACCTTAGCGGCATTGTTCTAGGGGCCATCACGTTGCTGGTGTGGGGAATTTCTTTCAAGAGCCTGGTCAGCAATGCCCAAAAGGTCGAAAAAACACCCACTTCTCAAGAATAAAACATCAAACATCAGCCAGCACACGGGTGAAGCTGATGTTTAACATTTGATTTTTACACATCACGGAGTTGTCTATGCATGTCCTGGTCGTCCTCACCTATTATCGCCCGCACACCAGCGGCCTGACCATTTACGCCGAGCGCCTCGCGCGAGAACTAGCGCGGCGCGGTCACCAGGTCACGATTTTGACCTCGCATTATTCCCACCAACTGCCGTTCACCGAAGAATTGGCAGGGGTCCGCGTAGTGCGCGCGCCGGTGCTGTT
>Ga0209605_1003631_pt1 | contig 13334 bp, 22 predicted proteins | sample AD_UKC035_MetaG_FD_184408 | JGI IMG/M metagenome (GOLD analysis project Ga0209605, IMG submission 184408) | Active sludge microbial communities of municipal wastewater-treating anaerobic digesters from USA - AD_UKC035_MetaG (SPAdes) (version 2) | ecosystem: Engineered > Bioreactor > Anaerobic >...
AAGCCACCTGATATGGTGACTATTGATGAGGCTCATGTTGCTTCTGAGCACGCCCTGTCATTTAGGCCTTCTTACTGCAAGATAGCACCTTATGTTAAGCTGGCTAAAGTAACTCTTGTTCTTACTGCCACATCACCACGTGAAGTTGAAAGAGATATTTACGAAATCTTTGATTTACCGGCTGACACTAAGAGGATTGTTTATCTGCCACGGAGAGAGAATCTAAAGTTATCCAGTCTTATATGGACTGGGGATCTTAGTATCGTTAATAGATTCCAAGGCAGTGGGATAGTGTACTGCTCTACGATTAGGGAAGTGGAGAGGCTTTATGGGTGCTTTAAGGATTCAATCTCTGGTGGATGCACTATTTACCACGGTCAGCTTAAAGGCCGTTCATTAAACCAGCAAGATTGGATGACTGGTGAAAAAAGAGTAATGATTTGTACTAATGCGTTCGGTCTAGGTATTAATAAGCTTGATACCAGGTTTGTCATAGTTAGGGATGTTCCAGCTACACTCGAAGAGCTGGCTCAGCTGTTTGGAAGAGCTGGAAGGGATGGATTAGAGGCTAACTGTGTAATGTACTATGATCAACAGTCTATTAAGACTCAGTTGTTTCTAATTTCGTGTAGACACCCTGGTCCAGCTGAGGTTATTGCTGCTTATAACGTTATTAAGAAAAATCCTGAGCTGACATATCTAGAGATCGCCAAAAGGGCAGGAATTAATAAATACTCAATCCGTGCAGTTATGTCTATCCTGCAGTCATTTAACGTTGTGTCAGATAAGAAAGTAACTGGTAATATTAAGGACGTGGACTTCAGGCTGCTAAGGAAGAAAAGGAGGCTAGCTGAAAAGAAATTCAAGAAGGTGCTTGGGTTCCATCGTGCTAAAGACAAAGCCAGGTACTTAGAGAAGCATATCTCTCCCGAGGGGACCCAGTTGGAGACGGGGACGGTCTTATAAACCGTTGGCTGTTATATGCCCAAGAGGGTTCGATTCCCTCCCCTCGGAATACAAGGAGGTAGCCATTAAAAAGTTAGAGCATATCGTAAGGTGTGAGGCTGGCCACGACTGTGTCAAGTTTGAATGCAAGTGGAATCATCCAGCATGCATACCTGGTACAGGTGGAACACACGGGGTGAGAGGGCTTATACTACGCTTCGTTGTTAAGGGAGATAAGGGAGCAGTTCAGTTTGTTCTCTTGACCGATTGGGTCCCACAGTACGCCACACGATCATCGCTTCCATTGTATGTCAAAGAATGGAAGTACAAGAGCAGTTTTGACTGTTATCCAATTCCTATTGACCTTGGTTATCACTCGAAAGTCCCAATGCACGATGGCCAAGAACCAATTTCTAAGAGCTGTGAGTTCACTAGTGGGGCATGTTATTACGATGGCTCCTCCTTAAACGCAGCGGAAGCAATGTATTCATTGGTGAACGGCGGAGACAAAGCACTATGGGAATTCTTGGAGGCCTACTACGAACACGTCTTCTATGGAGGGGCGTTTCCAGATCCTAAAGAATATCCTGCTAAATTACGCGACTAACATAGACTTGTCTATAAAGCACTGACTGGGCACTAGCTTACCGGTAGAAAGCATGTGGCTTATAACAGCTGGGTTCGACTCCCCGGTGACTTAAAGAAAGGAGGAAGTATGAATCAACGGGCTAAGGAGTTCGGACTTCAATGGGCTAACAGGATTATTGACCTGCATAAGGCCTACCAGGCACTGGAACGCGGTGCAAAGTCAGTCACTTTAATGGATGGCACCGAGATTAAAGGGATGGGCAAATTCAGGGGTTATTGTGCCTGGCTACCATTTGACTTCTTAGTAAGGGGGCCATACATGCTCGCAAAAGAATGGTGCTTTACACATCCCACTGAATATGCGGTTTTCATCGAGAAGGGAGTCCCTGGAGTACGGATTGTTGGAGAGCTAGACTTGACGAGCACTCCAATAACCGCCACTCTTGAGTGTGTAGATTGGGAAGGACCGTGGACACCAGTTGATGGTCTCACGCCCGAAGCTCAAGAGGCCTTGTTGTGGTTTGTAAGGTTCTTTGACTGGAGCACAAATGATCAAAACTCTGCCAGAGAAGCTTGTAATGGATCTTTTGCCTAGAGCTCAAACCAATGTCCAGGTCGCTGCTGTCATAGAAGATAAAAAGGGTATCTTTGCCTGGGGTTGGAGCTCGATAGGCCCCAATGGAAGAGGGCTTTGTGCTGAAAGAATGGCTATATCACGAGCTAACAGAAGGAGGCTTAAGGGATCAACTCTATACGTTGGAGGTCGCTGGAGAAGATCAGGTAACTTGGTGATGGCCTTCCCTTGCGCGCTGTGCCTAGCGGCAGCGCGCAAGGTCGGGGTAAAGCGCTTTATTTATACTACGAAGGACGGTTCATGGAGGACATATGAGCTTAATGGATGAGGTTAGGATGTCGAACTTGGCTATAGATTCGATCCAAGTTCAAGACAAGATTATGGAGCTCTTCCCAGAGATCGGGAAGATTATTGTGCTCTGGGAGGCGGAGCATGGAACCGAGGCCTCTGAAAAGATTTTTAATGGCTTTGTGCAGCAATGTATTAATAAGAACTACGTTAATGTAGCAATAGCTGCTTTGATGTTGTTCTCAATGTCAGTTACAATGCTGTATAACCTTTTGGAGGACTTCAATGAAAACGAGGAACTGCAAACTCCGGGCCAATAGGATGTGTTACCTTTGCCCGAAATATGAATCCTGCCAAAACAGGATTCATACCAAGAAATTTGATCGTAAGCGGGAGGAAATAGTAAAACTCACAACAAGGGGTGGCTAATGGATCGAATCGAGCTGTTTTTGGATCGTGTGGGCCCTGTAGTCCCTTTCCTGCAGTTTATATCAAAAGGTAAGCCGTTTTACGTTGCTGGTGGGGTATTCCTTGAAGGGGACTTTGGTGACATTGATGTATGGGGCGTAACACCACCAACCACTGAACCTGGAATACACATCTTTGATGCTCCATGTATCTTGCGACACCCGGGTTATACCGGGTGTCAATATAAGTGTGAAGTTGTAACAGACAATGCGGTTACCTATAAAGTTAACGATGTTAAGGTTCAGGTCTGCTTACAGCCAGTAACGGATTTAAAGTCTTTGCTTGAGACGTTTGATTTCGCTATCTGTCAAATTGGTGCCAAGGTGTCTGTTCCAGACAAGCTTGAGATTGAAGAGTTCTATGCGACGATGCACCGATATACCGCAGTCAAACATCGCAGGCTCGGGTATCGTGGAACTAATTCTCCTGGGATTAGTTTGTTACGTGCTGTTAAATATATTAAGCGAATACCCGACTTGGACCTCAATACAGTAAGAAATGAGGTCTTGCAGATAGTTATTGATCTTATAAACAAGGGGGTGGAAGATCCAGAGAAAGCATTTGGTGGACCGCTCTGGTCTGAAACAAATGAGGGGAGGCTTTCTTTTGTACCAGAGCTAATACACTGTCTTGTGAAGTTGCAGAAAATTAAGATTCTCACTGCCTTATAGAAGGAGGGGGGGCATGCAGGATGTTGCGTTGGCAGTTCAACTTAAGATCCCCATGATTATCTGGGGGCCACCTGGTACTGGAAAGACCAGTGCCATTTACCAACTTGGTAAGGCTCTTAATCTACCAACAGAAGTAGTAATTGCATCAATTCATGATCCATCAGACTTTTCTGGCCTCCCGATTCCGATTACTGGTGATGATCCACATGTTTGGTACGCTGCACCAGATTGGGCGGTAAGGCTGGCTAAGGCCGGTCGGGGGCTGTTATTCTTTGATGAAATTAGCTGTGCGAGTCCTTCAACACAAGCAGCACTGCTTAGGCCTGTGTTGGAGGGGGTTGTTGGATCACTCAAGTTACCAGATGCTGTAGCAAGAGTTGCTGCTGCTAACCCGCCTGAGCAAGCAGCTGGTGGTTGGAATCTAACTCCACCACTTGCCAACAGGTTCTGCCACAAGACATGGACAGTGGACTCGGAAAGGTGGATTGAGGGCATTCTCTCTGATTGGCCAATGCCAAGCATTAAGACGGTTCCAGATAATGTTGAAGATTACATTAGTTCGGCGAAGGCATTGGTGGCTTCATTTATTCGGACGAGGCCAAGTTTGTTAATGTCATTCCCCAAGGATGAGTCTGCTCAAGCAGGTGCTTGGCCAAGCCCACGATCGTGGACTATGGCTGCCAAGTTCTTGGGAGCATGTAACAGCATTGATGCAGACGAAGATACGATGATGAACCTCATTGTTGGATCAGTGGGTTCTGGAGCAGCTCAAGAATTTCTCACATGGCAAAAGAATCTTGATCTTCCTCAACCCAAGGATGTCCTAAATGACCCGAAAGGATTCCCATTCCCAGATAGGGACGACAAGGTATTTGCTGTTATCTCCAGTGCAATGGCATATGCAGCCTCTCACATGACACCAACGCTTTGGGAGAAGGCCTGGCTTGTCATTGAGCGAACTGTAAATGAAAAGAGGGCAGATATCGCAGCTGTATGTGCAAAGCAGATTGCGAAGTCTGCTAAGAAGGGCTACCCGCTCCCATCACAGATGAGGAGCTTGGCCCCGATTCTAAAGACTATTGGAGAGTTGTAATGGAAGAGAAGATCAGGGCAGCAAGAATGAAGGCTACTCTGCTTTATCCTTATTTAACCACTGCACTACTTTCTATCACAATGCATGAGAGCAATGAAGTCCCAACAATGGCAGTTACTATGAGTGGCAAGCTTATGTGGAATCCAGACTTTATTGCCAAGCTCAGCATAAATGAGATAGCTGCTGTCCTGGTCCATGAAATATGGCACTTGCTTAGGATGCATGGAGAAAGGGCTCCAGCTGACGAAAACATGCATGGAGTCTGGAACATAGCTTGCGATTGTGCAATCAACGACTCGCTAAGTGGTCTGCCACAGGACTGTGTATATCCATCGACTTTTAGAATGGAAGACCACCTTACCGAGGAAGAGTACTACGAGCAACTGCTTAAGTTACCACGGATAGAGGTATTCATTAAGGGGGTAGGCTCTGGTGATTGTGGATCAGGTGCAAGAGGGGGTGATAAAGAGAGTGGGCCTCTAACGAAACTAGACAAAACTCTTATTGCTAAATACACAGCAGAGCAGATTAAGGCTTGTGGAAATGTTCCATATGACGTTGCTAGGTGGGCGGAATCCGTTCTTAACCCTAAGATCCCCTGGGATCGAGAGTTGAGGTCAAGGTTCTTGTCCTCAGCTGCTAGAGCATTAGGTAAAACAGATTTTACTTACTCCAAGGGGTCAAGAAGGGCTGCTTGTACCAAGGCAATACTTCCTGGGATGGTTTCTTATAAGCCCAAGGTAGCCCTAATCATTGATACATCTGGGTCAATGTCAGAGAAAGAACTGTCAATGTGTTTAGCCGAGGTTAAGGGATTGCTTAGGGCACTTGCTTCACGAGTAACGGTTTATGTGGCTGACGCTACTGTACATAGCAAGAATTCAGTAGCATCTATTGGGGAAATTAAACTAATGGGAGGTGGTGGAACTGATATGGGCTTTGCAATCAGAGAGGCAGACAAAGACAGACCAGACATCATTGTTGTCCTATCAGACTTCTACACACCGTGGGGAGATAAGCCAAGGGCCGAGGTAATTGGAGTATGTATTGGTGGGAGTATTGAAGGAGCCCCAAGCTGGATGAAGGCCATAAAGGTGGAATAATGCAAGTATTTAGAATCAGGTGTTGCAAGCAGTTACATAGGGTCTACTTTGATGGCAAAAGGTGGGCCATCCCAGACTGTGACACACCAGAGAAGGAGATTCTGCTAGCACTTAACCAGCAAGACTCCTCGTGCCAGGAATTTATGAAAGCCATTAGAGAACTTGTTACTTATCGGCGAGACATAAGCTATGTAAGACCGCGCTTGGCACAAGTAGGGATCGGGAATCAAGAGCTGGTCAGATGTGTTCAAGACTGGCTAGAGAAAGCCAATCAAGTAAGACCGAAGAAACGCCATGAAACCATAAGCGAGTATGACAGATTACTCTCTAGGTGGGCAGTTGTTATAAACAAGCAAATAAATTCTCTGGGCATAGGTAGGTTTGAGATAAACAAGATATCGCGTGGGTCTCAGGGATGTATCTACACAGATGGCATAATACTTCCGGAATCGTTAAGGCTCCCAATTGTTAAGATGCGGGTAGATGACTATGACCTTTGGATAGAGCTAGTAGATAAAAACGGTAAGACATTTGTATTTAGAGACACTGGATATAACTATAAACAGTTTCTCACGAAGCATAATAACATAGATGCAGGCCCGCATATATTTGAAGTTTCCTCTGGGTCATTAGAGTCGAACTGTGCAATAGGCTCGCTTTGTCCTTTCTGCAAAGGTGTCTTAGAGGCCTATGGCCAAAAAGACTTAGAGAAAATCTATACTCTGCTTGAACAAGAGGGGTATCGGAGAGATGGCCGTGTTGGTAGGTGGTTCAAGGTGGTTATGGAGCAACCATGATAAGTAACCTTGAAGTAGTCAACAGATTTATCCAAGGAAGAAATGCAAGGAATAGGAATCTTTCTAGCCGTGATGGAGCAATCTATACATACGATCTTAAAATGGGCTGGAAAGAAAAGAACCGTTTTGTGACCATACGAGAAGTCCCAAGTAAGACTTCGAGAACGCACTTGAACTATCTGATTGGAGCTCTGTATAGGAAGAACCTTCATCCAAGATATTTTGATGACAAGTGTGTGTGGGCTAAAGGACTTATCAATTACAACACGTCTATAGCTGTTGGACCGTACACCGTACAGGTATTTAGACATCCAATAAAGGACTATGAAACAGCTTATATTAAAAGGAAAGGTAACATAAGCATACGTAGCCCAAGCTTGCTCAAGTATCTTGATGATAGTGAGACTTTAGCTAAGAAAGTAAATGCCATAGTCAAGCAACGTGATACATTCTTCGAAACAGAAGATTGCTATTTCGCAATTGTTAAGAGTTGGCTGTATCAAAAGCTTCGACAAATTCCAGCCGGCAATTATGGTGGCCTAATAGTTGTAGATGACATACCTGAACGTGTAATAAGATACAACAATTATGTAATGCGTGTTCCATGGATGCGCGGTATTAACAAGAAGACAGTTAAAGAGGTTAAAGATCTACTCGATGCAGTGCCAGAAGAAGTGAAGATCCTAGTTGCACTTGCATAAAGAGGGTGGTCATGCTAACTAACATGGAGGTAATCAACCGCTTCATTCAGGGGAGGAACGCCAAAAACAGACATCTTTCCAGTCGGAATGGGGCAATCTACACTTACAAGCTTAAGATGGGCTGGAAAGAGAACGGACACTTTGTAACTATTAGAGAAGCCCCTAGTGTCACCTCAATACGGCATTTATCCTATCTAGTAAATGCGCTATATAGATGGAATTTATATCCGAAATACTTTGAAGACAAATGTGAGTGGGTTGATAAACATCGCAATTACGACATCTCTATAAAAGTAGGTCCTTATACCATAGAAGTGTACCGGTATCCTATAAAGAAATACGAAAGAGCTTATATACGAAGAAAGGGTCCAAGCATACGCAGTCCGAGCTTGCTCAAATACCTTGGTGAAGACGATGAAGTTCTAGAAAAGAAGGCGGGAGCTATTTTTAAACGGTTTAAGACAACACTACAGACTGAAAAGGGCTATGATGAAATCTTAGGAGACCAGCTGTATCAAAAGCTCAGATTTATATCACCAGGGAATTATGGTGGTCTGGAGATCGTAGACGGACTGCATGAACGAGTTATCACATACGGTGATTACACAATGCGATTACCTTGGATCAGGGGTATCAACAAAAATACAGTTAAAGCAGCAAAAGACTTACTTAACGCAGTTCCAGAAGAGGTAAAAATCTTAATTGCACTTGAATAAAGGGGTGGTGCTTTAAATGAAAATTAGGTGCTCTAGCCAATTACATGAGATCTGCTACGATGGCAAATCCTGGTACACGCCAGACTGTACAGAAGAGAGATTGATTCTGAATGCCCTTGAGCAATCTACAAGCAAGTGCATGGCTTTTATGAAAGCTGTACGTTTTGTTAGGGACCCGTATGAAGCTAAACAGGCACTTAGGACTCTTAGCATTGGAAATAAAGAACTTCAAAAAGAGTTTATAGGAAATTCGCCAGAAAACCACCCCGCTTCAGCGGGTGGATGAATGGCGGACTTGTGCAAAAAGACCTTGTATCTTACAAAAAACATGATATAATTGTAAGTATGGAAGTGATGAGGACGTACAAATTCCGCATCTATCCCAATGCCGTACAGCGAGAATGGTTTGCGCGGCAGTTTGGGGCTTGTCGGTTTGTCTATAATCATTTCCTGCGGGCGCGAATTGACTATTACGCCGCGCACAAGGACGATCCAACCAAAAAGGGCTTGACCTATCACGACACTGCCCTTGCCCTTACCCAACTCAAGAAAGCCGAAGGATACGAATGGTTGAAGGAAACCAATTCGCAGGCGTTGCAACACGCTTTGCGCGACCTAGATACGGCATACAATAATTTCTTCAACAAGCGGGCGCAATTCCCGCGTTTCAAATCCAAGCGCGGTGAGCAAGCCTTCCATATTCCGCAATTCTTCAAGGTGGACGGCAATCATCTGACGTTGCCGAAAATCGGGACAGTGAAGATGGTCGTGCATCGCCCGATTGAAGGTGTAGTTCGAAATGTGACCATTCGGAAAACGCCAGCGGGACGCTACTTTGCCATGCTCGCCTGTCGGGTGGAAGTTTCAGAACCGCAAACCAAGCAGGGTGAAGTTGGCATTGATGTTGGGTTGAAATCGTTTCTGGTTACATCCAAAGGCGAGGTTGTCGAGCATCCCAAGCATCTGCTAAGGGCCGAGAAACGACTGAAACGGCTACAGCGATCGCTTTCACGCCGTAAGAAAGGCTCGAACAATCGAGAAAAGGCGCGGTTGCTCGTTGCTCGCCAGCACGAAAAGGTGGCGAACGCCCGCCAGGATTTCCTGCACAAACTTAGTCGGCGGCTGGTTGACGAAAACCAAGTCATCTACGCCGAAGACCTGAATGTGAAAGGAATGCTGGCGAACCACCACCTTGCCAAACGGATTGCCGATAGCGGGTGGGGCGAATTGTTCCGCCAACTGACCTATAAGGGCGCATGGTACGGGACGGATTTTCACCAAATCCATCGCTTTTTCCCGTCCTCAAAACGCTGTCATGTCTGCGGCTTCATCTATCAGGACTTGCGGTTGTCCGAGCGCGAATGGGTTTGCCCTGAATGCGGCGCAACCCATGACCGCGACAAAAACGCCGCCATCAACATTGAAATTTTCGGCTGTGCCGAACGTACTGGTGGAACGCCAGGAACGCATACGCCTGGGGAGAGCGGGGTTACTCGCTCATCGAACCAGGAAGCCACCCGCTTCAGCGGGTGGTAGTTCACAAGAAATATACCGCTCGGAGAGACCACGAAAATCTCTTTTTAACATACCAAGGGCAAGCTAGCTGTTCCCACGACTAGCTTGCCCTTAAAGGAGGTGAAAATGCACAAACAGGTTAATGTATTCATTAAGCCTGGGGACAAGTGGTGTTTTAGGAAAGGAGGTGATACATGGTATGTGTGGCTTGGTGATCCAGTAGATGATGTGACTCTGTTTTTCAGGAACGGGACGTTGGAGGAGTTTTTTAATCAAATAAAGGAGGCGCTGAATGAGCAACAAGGTAAGAGTATCGGGTAGGCTGGTGTGGGTTGGTCAGAAGGAATATAAGGGCAGGCCATACTGGCGAGTAGGGATTGTTCCAGATGGGGAGGAGAAGTCAATCTTCTTGAATAGTAACTTGCAAGACCCACCCGGCAAGAAGGGAGACCATGTTACTATTGAGGTAACAGAGGAAGCCCTTGAGAAGGCCCGTGGAAGGGCTACAGAGGTTAAGAAGGTTTCAGACCAGCAGGAAGATAGGATTGTTAAGTCTGTTGCACTAAAGGCAGCTGCTGATGCAGTCTCTAGCCTGCAACATACAGATGTCACTACATTGGCAACCAATGTTAAGAGGCTAGCTGCTGAGTTTGAGAGCTACCTTACAGGAGAGACGCCATTTTGATCTGGGAAGAGATAGGACTTAGTGCGGAAGAGTGGGATAAGCTGGTCGATACCTTTTCACAGTGGACAAATCCTGAAGTATTGACCAAGCCATTTGAACACTCTGGGAAAGAGAGGGAGGCTTATCTTTTTATGGCTGGATTTAAAGTGGGATCACAGCCATTAGAAGATGCCTTAAACATGTGCCTAGGCATCTTAAATGAATGTCGTAGGCACATCTCTAATGAGGAGCTAGAAAAGGCAATTTCAGCTGTAATGTTTGCCTTAGGGAGGACAGATGAATAATGATGTGAAGACACTGTTGGAGTTCTTCAAGAAAGAGATCAAGAAGGTAGACAAGATTCCAAATGAGGAATTGGAGCCACTCTTGTTCTCGATTGCCTATAGTGCCAGGAGAGAGGACTTTGAAAGAGCAGCTAAGTATGTTCTTAAGAGGTTCTAATGTACTGGCTACATCATATAGGCAAAGTGTACTGGACACCAGCTAAGTTTCGTGCTGAGTGCAAAAAATATGGTGTCTCCAGGAGAATTGCCTTACGGACACTTGAAGATATGGCCTTTGGGGATAATGTGCTTCTTGCTATGTGGGACGGCAAGAAGTCAATTATCTTTGGCCAATTTACAGTTGACACGGTTTATTTTCAGAACCCGGAGACACTGCATTTGATTGACAAGGATCTTGTCGAGAATTCTGTGCAGATGTTTGTAAATCGGGGTTGTGGAACCTATATGATAGTGAGTGAGACAGAAGTCTCTGTGCCACTTAATGCAATAGTTGAGGCAGCTAAGACAACAGGCGATCAGTTAATGGTTGGCGGTGACTTCAAGGATGTCCCAAGGATTATTCTAAAAAAGGTTCCACATAGACTTGGTTTTAGGCCATTTAACTGGGACCAAGCTGAGCTGGATATAGCTACCGCCAAGAGGAATGCCAAAGGAGAGCCTATATTGTATGGGCAGTATTACTTGGACAAGGAGTGTGCTAGGATCTTGGAGGCACTTACTTGTGGTGTTAGTAAGCTAATTAGAGTAGCTGAGTACACAAAGAAGGGGCAGTAATTACTGCCCCTTCTTCTTACTTGTTTATCTTGAATTTTTCAAGATAGCTTTCGAATGGGACTTCAGGAGCAAGATGCATAAAACCCGAATCCTTGATGTAATCCTCTAGTTCTTTAGCTGCTTTCTCAAACACATCTTGAAATTTACCCTCATCAATGCCACTAGAGAATTCAGTTCTCAGAGTATTAGTAAGGACTTCTTGAAATGCCTCCCAATCACTATCTGTTGCAAACCCAGAGTCCTTAGCCCAGTTTTTAAAGGCATCAAAGAGCTCTAGGAATTTCTCATTCTTAACATTATCCAGGTTTAGTTCTAGCCCAGAGAGCCCGGATTCGAGCTTAATTCCCAGTGCCTCTACTGGATCAAACCCAAGCGAGATTCCCTGATCGTTCTTAAACCGATTTACGTTCCTCTTAACCAGTAAGTCTGTTAGTTTCATGTGTAAAGCCTCCTTGAGGCTATTATACTATTAAAGGAGGTTCTCATGGAGAAACTAAAATGTGAGCGGTGCGGAAAAGAAATGAGGCACACCAAAACCGGGTGGTGGATCTGTAAGGACTGCAAGCGATCCTATTGGATTCCAGTTAAGAAAACAAAGGAGAGCGAATCATGAAGTGTAAGCTTTGTGGTGGAGAGCTTATAAGAGAAGGAGACTGGATGGTCTGCCCGGTGTGTGACGCAGCTTTCTATGACCCCGAGGAGGACAACGATGCCGATTAAAGAAATACGAAAAAGAAACAAAGATGGCAAGATCAGAGTTGTAGGATACCAATACGGAGATCATGGCAAGCTTTATACGGTAGCCAGATACGGGAAGAAAGGGGCTAGGGCTAAAGCGGCAAGACAAGGCAGAGCAATCCAGGTGTCTAAGGCAAAGAGACAAGTGTCCTCTTGACTCGGATGTCCCGCCACATATACTAAGGACGCATGTATCCCCCTTCACGGGCGGTAGTCTTGACCACCCCGACTACCGCCCGGTTTTTTCATGGGAGGCAAGAACATGAAGGGGTCTTTCCTAAAGAAACCAGAGGCAGAACAGTTCTTTGTGGGAAACTACTTCCATAACGGTTACCTGCCAGAAGGTGTTACGTTCTCTGACGGCTCCTTTTACATTGACACACCAGAAGGTCGGTTAAAAGTATTAGATGGTGATTGGATCATCAAAGGAGAGAAATACCCTTGTAAGCCTGATGTGTTTGAGGCTGGTTATGAGGAGGTAAGGGATAAGAATGATTCCGAGCAGATCGAGTGGTGGGACATTGATATGCGAACTTGGGACGAAATGCTCGACGATGCGCTAAAAGACAATGGTGAATCTTATGATGACGTCATCCACATAAGCCATAATAAGTATGAAAACCCTTTCTGGTTTGGTAGACCCCTGGATGGGTATGAGCCACCGGGTTTTGTTGTAATGACGAAGAGGCATGTTTATCGTCCATGTAAGGTTATTGTCGAGCGGCTTATCAAGCCACGGACGCCGAAGAACATTATAAGCGATACGATTACCGCAATAAGTATGGCCAGGTGACGTGGGCCAAACTTTTGGCCGATGAAGTACAGAGGTCTTGTAGTCTATGATAATATTCCTGCAAGGTCAGTTGTCGCTAACCGTAAGGCATTAGCTAAGCTGCTTGGAGTGCCCTGGGAAGATTTGCTGGCAGATTTATGGATTACAGTAGAGATAAGCAGGTATCCTAGGCACAGAAAATCTTCCAAATATATAGGAACGGGAGGACCGTGTGCAAATGCCAGACGAGGTGCGGAGTAAGATTGATGAATTGAGGGGGCGTGATGAATGAATGGATGGAGCGGGCGATCGCAGCTGAAACGGCGCTCCAGACTATGGCAGCGCTGTTCCCGGATGAAGTTTGGGAACAATACGCGGATGAGCAAGTAACGAAACTTAAGGATAGGATTACAACTCTTGAAAATATTAGCGCAATGCATAGAGAAGATGCCAGGCGATATAGAGAAGAAGTTATACATCTAAGGGAAATCGTGGGATCTCTCGTTGAGTACGCCGAGGAATTACTCGCAGATCACCTGGAAAGATACGGTGAGACAACGAAGAAAAACCGTGAGTGGGCTAGAATACTGCGAGAGGACATAGCAGCGGCCAAGAAAGCACT
>Ga0209605_1003636_pt1 | contig 13321 bp, 11 predicted proteins | sample AD_UKC035_MetaG_FD_184408 | JGI IMG/M metagenome (GOLD analysis project Ga0209605, IMG submission 184408) | Active sludge microbial communities of municipal wastewater-treating anaerobic digesters from USA - AD_UKC035_MetaG (SPAdes) (version 2) | ecosystem: Engineered > Bioreactor > Anaerobic >...
AAGCCGTGCATGATATTATTTTTTCGACGCCTCTGTAAAGACCACCATGACGCTCGTCCTCGCCTCCACATCGGCCTATCGCCGCACGCTCCTCGAACGCCTTCACATTCCGTTCGAGACCGACCGTCCGGAAACGGACGAGACGCCACTCGAGGGCGAAGCGCCGCCCGCCACTGCAGAGCGCCTTGCAGCTGCAAAGGCGCGTGCCGTGGCCGCGCGCTGGCCGGACGCACTCGTCATCGGCAGCGATCAAGTCGCATACATGGGCGACGAGGTGTTCGGCAAGCCGGGCACGGAGGCGCGCGCAATCGCACAACTTCAGCGCATGCGCGGTCGCATCGTCACCTTTCACACCGCCCTCGCGCTCCTCAATACGCGCACCGGTACCCTGCAGGTCGAAGGCGTCCCGACCCAAGTCCGCTTTCGCGATTTGAGCGACGCTGAAATCGAGCGCTATGTCGCCAGGGAGCGCCCACTGGACTGCGCCGGCAGCGCCAAATCCGAGGGACTGGGCATCACCCTGCTCGATGCCATGCCGGGCGACGATCCCACCGCACTGATTGGGCTGCCGCTCATCGCACTGTCCCGCATGCTCCGTGCCGAAGGCCTCCAACTGCCGTGAATGCCCCCACTCCAGACACCCGGCACGGCACCCTTTACCTGGTCCCGGTCAGCCTTGGCGAAGCAACCCCATGGACCGACTTCCTGCCCCAACAGGCGCAGCGGATCACCGCCGGGCTACGTCACTTCGTCGTCGAAACGGCTCGCACCGCACGAGCGCACCTGAAGCAGCTCGACTACCCGCACCCGCTGCGGGACACCGACGTTCGCGAACTGCCGACCGAGCCGCAGACCACCAACGCAACCCTAGATGCGCTGCTCGCCCCCGCACTCGCCGGCAACGATGTCGGCCTGATGTCCGACGCCGGCTGTCCGGCAGTCGCCGACCCCGGAGCCAGATTGGTCGCGCGCGCACATGCACTTGGCATTCAGGTGGTGCCATTGATTGGCCCCTCATCGATCCTGCTCGGACTCATGGGCTCGGGACTCAATGGACAGAGTTTCTGCTTCCATGGCTACCTGCCGGTCGGCGAGCAGGAGCGCGACAGCGCGCTACGCACCCTCGAAGACGAATCCCGCCGCTGCGGGCGCACGCAGATCTTCATCGAAACCCCCTACCGCAACGAGCGCATCTTTGATGCTCTGCTCAAGCTGCTCAAGCCAGACACCCGCCTGTGCATCGGCTGCGACCTCGGCACGCCAGAAGCCTGGCTGCTCACCCACAGCATCCGGGACTGGCGCAAGGCCGCGCGCCCGGCAATCGCCCGCCGGCCTGCGATCTACCTTCTACTCGGCTGAATGACGGGGCGCCAGCCTCACGCCCCAAGCCTCAAGTCTCACGAAGCAACCAATCGACCAACTCGCGAGGGGAATCAAGGCACGACAGCGGCGTCTCGGCCTGCAGTGCCGCGCGCGGATGCGCACCGAAACTCACGGCGAGCGCCGCCGTGCCAGCATTCCTCGCCATCTGCAGATCATGCGTGGTATCGCCCACCATCAGGGTCCGCTCGGGCAGTACACCGAGCTCACTCATGATCTCCTCGAGCATGGCAGGATGCGGCTTGGAGAAACACTCGTCCGCACAGCGGGTGCTATGGAAATACGCCCCCAGCCCGGTCCGCCCAAGGACGCGGTCCAGACCCAAGCGGCTCTTGCCGGTCGCCACTCCGAGCAGGTGTCCGCGCTCAGAAAGCGCCCCCAGAACGTCGCCAACCCCGTCGAAAAGCACCAGTTCATGGTCCCGCGACAGGTAATGGTGACGGTAACGCTCGACCATGCGCGCATAGTCTTCCGGCGCCAACTCCGGCACGGCATGCTGTAGCGCATCGACCAACCCGAGCCCGATCACGTAGCGCGCCCGTTCCTCCGCCGGCTCAGGCAGACCGAGGTCACGCGCAGCGGCCTGCATTGCGCGCACGATCGCCCCGGCAGAGTCCATCAGGGTTCCGTCCCAGTCAAAGACAATGAGATCGAAGCGCTCAGCCATGCCCCCTCTCCTGAATGTCGAGATACGTCAGAAACGCCTGTAGCTCTGCAGGCAGCGCCGCCTCGAAGGACAGCACCTCGCCCGTAAGCGGATGCGCGAAGCTCAGCATTGCCGCATGCAGGAACATGCGCTTCAACCCTTCGGCCTCGAGACGCTTGTTGAGAGCGAAATCGCCGTATTTGTCGTCTCCACACAGCGGGAAACCGAGATGAGCAAGATGAACGCGGATCTGATGCGTCCGCCCGGTCTTGAGCTCGACCTCGAGCAGACTGTAATCACGCCAGCGTCGCACCAGACGCATGACGCTGTGCGCCGGCTTGCCGTCCTCGCTGACGCGCACCCTGCGCTCACCCTCGGCGGTGAGGTACTTGTGCAATGGAGCCTTCACATGTTGCAACGCGTTAGCCCAGCGCCCGGGCACCAGCGTCAGGTAACGCTTCTCCACCCTACCCTCGCGCATCATGTCGTGCAGTGCGGTAAGTGCAGAGCGCTTCTTCGCAACGATGAGCAGCCCCGAGGTCTCGCGATCCAGCCTGTGCGCCAGTTCGAGCATGCGCAACTCCGGACGCTGCACGCGTAGCTGCTCGATCACGCCGTAGCTCACCCCGCTGCCGCCATGTACCGCCTTGCCCGACGGCTTGTCGATCACCAGCAGCGCATCGTCCTCGTAGACGACCGGAAGCGGCTTGCCGGCAGGCGCCGGTGCGCTGCGCTCGGCCTGAGCGATGCGCAGCGGCGGAATGCGCACCTCGTCACCCTCGGCCAGGCGGTAGGTCTGCTGCACCCGGCGGCCATTGACCCTGACCTCACCGCTGCGCAGGATCCGATAGACGTGGCTCTTTGGCACGCCCTTCGCTATCCGCATCAGGTAGTTATCGATCCGCTGGCCAGCCGCCGCATCGTCGATGCGTTCGTGCCGGACTGCGATCGCTTTGCCATCAATCATCGTCATGAAATATACTTCTGCACGGTTAACCCGGTCGCTGCCACCCAAGTGCGGCGCGTCGACGTCAAAAGCAGGTCGAAACATCTGCACCGGCGATGCGCGCAGACTGCTGGCAATGAGCCCTGAAGAGCGCTCCCGGCTTGACCGTTGCAAGCCATCCAAGGCCCAAAAGGCGCCGATGGTAACGCAACAGACCCACTTCGACATACCCATCCAGCCCACGGGTTGGATTTTGACGTGCAAGACGCACACGCAGGATCAAATGATCCGCCCGCCTGGCCTCGACGGCCTGGCGGGCGGGGTCAAGAGAATATCGACCAGCCGACCCATCACAGCCCTGAACACACACCGGATGAAAGCAGCAGTCCTCAAGAATCGCTCCTGATCCCGGAAAGCGCGATGGTGCGCGCCGTTCGTCCTGCCCGTGTGAATTGCGCGGGAGAACGATCCCAATGAAACGCATGCTTTTCAATGCGACGCAGGCCGAAGAACTGCGCGTCGCGATCGTAGACGGTCAGAAACTGATCGACCTCGATATCGAATCGGCCGCAAAAGAAGAACGCAAGAGCAACATCTACAAGGCGGTGATCACCCGCATCGAGCCTAGCCTCGAGGCGGCCTTCGTAGACTATGGCGCCGAGCGCCATGGCTTCCTGCCCTTCAAGGAAATCTCGCGCGCCTACTTCCAGCCCGGCGTGGACGCGAGCAAGGCCACCATCCGTGAAGCCCTGCGCGAAGGCCAGGAACTCATCGTCCAGGTCGAAAAGGACGAGCGCGGCAACAAGGGTGCGGCGCTGACCACCTACATCTCGCTGGCCGGCCGCTATCTGGTGCTCATGCCCAACAACCCGCGCGGCGGCGGCGTGTCGCGTCGCGTCGAGGGCGACGAGCGTGCCGAACTGCGCGAGAACATGGACCAGCTGGAAGTGCCCGGCGGCATGAGCCTGATCGCTCGCACCGCAGCCATCGGCCGTAGTGCCGAAGAGCTGCAGTGGGACCTCAACTATCTGCTGCAACTGTGGCGCGCCATCGAGGGTGCGGCCCAGGGCCAGGCCGGCGCTTTCCTGATCTATCAGGAAGGCAGCCTCGTCATCCGCGCCATCCGCGACTACTTCCAGCCCGACATCGGCGAGATCCTGATCGACACCGACGACATCTACGAACAGGCCACGCAGTTCATGGCCCATGTGATGCCGGGCAATGTCGCCCGCGTGAAGCGCTACAGCGACGACGTGCCGCTGTTCTCGCGCTTCCAGATCGAACATCAGATCGAGTCGGCCTACTCTCGCCAGGTCAATCTGCCCTCGGGCGGCGCAGTGGTCATCGACCACACCGAAGCCCTGGTATCGATCGACGTCAACTCCGGCCGCGCCACCAAGGGCTCGGACATCGAGGAAACCGCCTTCCGTACCAACTGCGAGGCCGCCGACGAGATCGCCCGCCAGCTGCGCCTGCGCGACCTGGGCGGCCTCATCGTCATCGACTTCATCGACATGGAGTCGGCGAAGAACCAGCGCGAGGTCGAAAACCGCCTGCGTGACGCCCTGCGCCACGACCGCGCGCGCGTGCAAACCGGCAAGATCAGCCGCTTCGGCCTGCTCGAACTGTCGCGCCAGCGCCTACGCCCGGCACTGGCCGAGACCAGCTACATCACCTGCCCGCGCTGCAACGGCACTGGCCACATCCGCAGCACCGAATCGTCGGCGCTGCACATCGTCCGCATCCTCGAAGAGGAAGCGATGAAGGAAAACACCGGCGCGGTGCACCTGCAGGTGCCCGTCGACGTGGCCACCTTCCTTCTCAACGAGAAGCGCGTGGATATCGCCCGCATCGAGATGCGCCACAAGGTGCAGCTCATCATCGTGCCGAACCGCCACCTCGAAACGCCGGCGCACGAGATCATCCGCCTGCGTCACGACCAGCTCAACGCCGAGGACATCGCCTTGGCGAGCTACCAGATGGTGCAGAAGCCCAGCGAGGACGACGAGCGCCTGCCCTCGAAGGCAAACGACCGCCCGGCACGTCCCGAAGCGGCCGTGAAGGGTATCGCTCCTGCGCAGCCGGCGCCGGTGGCACCGGTTGCCGCCGAGGCCCCCACAGCCCCGGCCGCCGTCGAGAGCAAGGGCCTCATCGCCCGCATCCTCGGCTGGTTTACCGGCAGCAAGCCGGCACCGGCCGCCGAGCCCGTGGCTGCAGCCGAAACACCTGCGAAGCGCGAGCCGCGCCCGCGCGGCGAGCGCAGCAACGGCGGTGACGGCCGTCGTAACAACGGCAGTCGCGGCCGTCGTAGCGAGCGTGACGGCGAAAGCCAGAACGGCCGCAACAGCCGCAGCGAACGCAGCGAAAGCGACAAGCCGCAGCGCAGCACGGCGCCCGCGGAGAAGTCCGAGCGTAGCGACACTGGCCGTGGCCGCGGACGTGGGCGCGGCCAACGGACGGAGGACGCAGCCGAACGTACTGATAAGGCTGTAGAACAGCGCACGGGCGCACCCGACGACGACAAGCTGAAGCTCGCGGCTGGCCTTGCCGCTGCAGTGGTGAGCGAAGAGCGCGTACAGGTTGCCGAAGCAGCCGGCACGGTGGTCGCAGACACGCCTGCCGGCGAGGACGGCGCCCCCAGCGAGAAGCGTCGCCGCCGTGGCCGCGGTCGCGGCCGCCGCTCGGGCGAAGGCCAAGCCGCCGACCTCCAGGGCGGAGTCGAAACCAGCGAAGCCGGCGAGTCCAGCGCAGACGCTGCTCAGCTCGCTTCCGGCACCACCGACGAACCTGCAACCGCTACGCCTGCAGCCGTGGTGGAGACCGTCGAGAGCGTGGCAAGCGAGACCACCGAAGCGCAGGCCATGACGCCCGTCAGCGCTGCAGCCGAGTCGGCTGCATCCGCTGCGGATGCGACTCCGGCCGAACTCCCGGTTGCCGTTTCCGAACCGGAGACCATCGAGCCGCAGGCTCAGGATCGCTTCGCGGAAAACGCAGCAGCCGCCTTGCCTGTCAGGGTAACGATGCAGGCCGAAGCAGAGGCTGAAGTCGCAGCCGCCGAACCAGCCGCGCCGGCCACCGAGACGGCCCCTGAGGCTGCAGTTCAGGCCGAACCGCAGGCTGCAGCTCAGGCCGGCTCCGCAGCAAGGACTGAGATCGACCCTGATGTACCGACCTTGGTGGTGAGCGAGCAGGCCGAGGCTGTTGCGACCAACGAGCCGCATCGGGCGGAAGCGCCTGCGGCAGCCGTCGAGGGGCAGCCAGAGTCAGTCGCATCCGCTGTCGAAGCCGCTGAGCCGGAAGTCGTGCAAACTACCACGGCTCAAGCGCAAGCCCCTGCAACGCCGGCAGAAACGGCCCCGATCACGCTACCTGCAGCCACGGCTGAAGGCGGCCTGATCAAGATCGAAACCGATCCAGCCAAGCGCGCCCAGTTCGGCACCGGCGCTGTGGAAGCCCCGGTTCGCCTGGGCCGCAAGCCTCGTGCAGCCGCATTCGTCGCACAGGAGCCGCTGCAGCAGGTGGAAACGCGCAAGTAAGCGCACGCGCACCCGCCCGAGCAAAGCGGGCTTGAGCGACAAGGCCATCCCACGGGATGGCCTTGTCGTTTCCGACGACCGCTCAGGCCCTGGCCACGACGGCCTCGAGCAGCCCCCTCACGCCGTGTTCGCACATGTCGAGCACGACATCGAAGCCACGCGGCCCACCGTAGTACGGATCAGGCACCTCATCATCGAGCCGCTCGGGACCTGCGTAAGGCATGAACAACCCGAGCCGCGGACGATACACCTCGGGACACTGACGCTGCATGATCTCGAGGTGGCCACGGTCCATCGCCAGCAGCAGGTCGAACTCCTGGAAATCGCGCGCCTCGAGCTTGCGCGCGCGCAGCGCGGACAAGTCGTAGCCGCGCAGCTTCGCTGCCTTCTGAGTGCGCGGATCGGGCGCCTCGCCGGCGTGATAGCCATGGGTCCCAGCCGAATCGACCTCGACGAGCTCGCTCAAGCCGGCGGTCTCGATGAAATGGCGCGCCACGCCCTCGGCTGTCGGCGAACGACAGATATTGCCGGTGCACACGAACAGGATCCTGGTCATGTCATCCCCTCCTCTCATTTTTGTTATTCAAACACTGCCATGCTGGTCGGCACCGAACGCTCGCTGGCGAAGCTTGAACAGCTCGTCACGCGCCGCCGCCGCCTTCTCGAACTCCAGATTGCGGGCATGCTCCTGCATCTCCTTCTCCAGGCGCTTGATCGCCCGCGCCAGCGCCTTCTCGTCCATCACCGCATAGTCTGCGTCCTTTTCCGCCACGCGTGCGGCATCGCGCTTTGCGCCATCCGAATCATAGACCCCATCGATGATGTCCTTGATACGCTTGCTCACCGACTTGGGCACAATGCCGTTGGCCTCGTTGAAGGCGATCTGCTTCTGGCGACGGCGCTCGGTCTCACCGATGGCTGCCTTCATCGAATCGGTCATGCGATCCGCATAGAGAATGGCCGTACCATGGAGATGGCGCGCCGCGCGGCCAATGGTCTGGATCAGCGAGCGCTCCGAGCGCAGGAATCCCTCCTTGTCCGCATCGAGGATCGTCACCAGCGACACCTCCGGGATGTCCAGACCCTCGCGCAGCAGGTTGATGCCCACCAGTACGTCGAACTCTCCCAGGCGCAGGTCACGGATGATCTCCACCCGCTCCACGGTGTCGATGTCCGAGTGCAGATAACGCACACGGATCGCGTTGTCGGCGAGGTAGTCAGTCAGGTCCTCGGCCATGCGCTTGGTGAGCACGGTGACCAATACACGCTCATTCACCGCCAGGCGCTTCTTGATTTCGCCGAGCAGGTCGTCCACCTGTGTCATCGCCGGACGCACCTCAACCACCGGATCGACCAGCCCGGTCGGGCGCACCACCTGTTCCACAACCTGCCCCTGGTGCTCGGCCTCGTACTTCGCCGGCGTTGCAGAGACAAAGACGGTCTGCGGCATCAGGCGCTCGAACTCGTCGAACTTGAGCGGGCGGTTGTCCAGCGCCGAGGGCAGGCGAAAGCCGTAGCCGACCAGGTTTTCCTTGCGCGAGCGGTCGCCCTTGTACATGCCGCCCACCTGGCCGATGGCAACGTGCGACTCGTCGATGAAGAGCAGAGCGTCCTGCGGCAGGTAGTCGATCAGGGTGGGCGGCGGCTCGCCGGGGCCTCGGCCGGAGAGGTGGCGCGAATAGTTCTCGATGCCCTTGCAGAAGCCCATCTCGTTCAACATCTCGAGATCGAAGCGGGTGCGCTGCTCGATGCGCTGCGCCTCCACCAGCTTGCCCTCGCGCTGAAAGGTCTCGATACGCTCGCGCAATTCATCCTTGATCGCCTCGATCGCCTGCAGCACGGTGGCGCGTGGCGTCACATAGTGGCTCGACGGATACACCGTGAAGCGCGCCAGCTTGTGCTTGAGGTGCCCGGTAAGCGGGTCGAACAGGGTCAGGTGCTCGATCTCGTCGTCGAACATCTCGATACGCACCGCCAGTTCGGCGTTCTCTGCCGGGAACACATCAATGACGTCGCCGCGCACGCGGAAGGTGCCGCGGCGGAAGTCGATGTCGGCGCGGGTGTATTGCATCGCCACCAGGCGCTGGATGAGGTCGCGGTGCGCCATGCGCTCACCCTCGCGCAGATGCAGGATCATGGCGTGGTAGTCGACCGGGTCGCCAATGCCGTAAATGCATGACACGGTAGCGACGATGACCACGTCGCGCCGCTCCATCAGGCTCTTCGTCGCCGACAGGCGCATCTGCTCGATGTGCTCGTTGATCGACGAATCCTTCTCGATGAAGAGGTCGCGCGAAGGCACATAGGCCTCCGGCTGATAGTAATCGTAGTAGCTCACGAAGTACTCGACCGCGTTCTCCGGCAGGAACTCCTTGAACTCGGCGTACAACTGCGCCGCCAGCGTCTTGTTGGGCGCCAGCACCAGCGCCGGGCGCCCCATGCGGGCAATGACGTTGGCCATGGTGTAGGTCTTGCCCGAGCCGGTGACGCCCAGCAAGGTCTGGTACATGAGGCCGTCTTCCACCCCTTCGCACAACAGGCGGATCGCCTCGGGCTGGTCACCCGCGGGCGGAAAAGGCTGATGCAGGCGGAAGGGGCTGCCCTCGAAACCGATCACCTTGCCGCCTTGCTGCGGCGCATCGTTTCCGGCGCTATTGCCTTGACTCGTCATGCTAAAATCCCGCTCCATTCCGGTGCATCGCCACCCGGCGAGACCGGACTAAAACACCGATTATTTCCCAAATCGCGTGACAAGGCACGGCCCGGCGCCGTTCCCGCCACGCGCACCCACCGCTGCCCTACTGGAACGACTGGAGTCCTCATGTCCGCTTCGATCTTCGCCGCCGTCGAGATGGCGCCCCGTGACCCGATCCTTGGCCTGAACGAGGCCTTCGCCGCCGACACCCGCGCCGAGAAGGTCAACCTCGGCGTTGGCGTGTACTACGACGACAACGGCAAGATCCCGCTGCTCGCCGCCGTGCGCGCTGCCGAGAAGGCCCGCCTCGAAGCCATGCCGCCGCGCGGCTATCAGCCGATCGAAGGCCCTGCCGCCTACAACAACGCGGTGCAAGGCCTGCTGTTCGGCAAGGACTCGCAGCTCGCCACCAGCGGCCAGACGGTCACCATCGAAGCCCTGGGCGGCACTGGCGCCCTCAAGGTCGGTGCCGACTACCTCAAGCGTCTGGTGCCCGGCGCCACCGTCTATATCTCCGACCCAAGCTGGGAAAACCACCGCGCACTGTTCGAATCCGCCGGCTTCCCGGTCGAGAACTACCCCTACTACGACGCTGCCTCCCGTGGCGTGAACTTCGCCGCCATGAAGGCCAAGCTCGACAGCCTGCAGCCCGGCTCGGTCATCGTGCTGCACGCCTGCTGCCACAACCCGACCGGCGCCGACCTGTCGGACGCACAGTGGGACGAAGTCGTGGCCGTATGTCGTGAGCGCGGCCTGATTCCCTTCCTCGACATGGCCTACCAGGGCTTCGCCGAAGGCATCGACGCCGACGCCGTGGCCGTGCGCGCCCTGTCGTCCAGCGGCCTGCAGTTCTTCGTGTCGAGCTCGTTCTCGAAGAGCTTCTCGCTCTACGGCGAGCGCGTCGGCGCGCTGTCCATCGTCACCGCCAGCAAGGAAGAAGCCGGCCGCGTGCTGTCGCAGGTCAAGCGCGTGATCCGCACCAACTACTCCAACCCGCCGATCCACGGCGGCGCCATCGTCGCCGCGGTGCTGTCCTCGCCCGAGCTGCGCCAGATGTGGGAAGACGAGCTCGGCGGCATGCGCGAGCGCATCCGCGCCATGCGCACCGGCCTGGTCGAGCAGCTCAAGGCCGCCGGCGTGGCGCAGGACTTCTCCTTCGTGATCAAGCAGCGCGGCATGTTCTCCTACACCGGCCTCACCGCCGCCCAGGTCGAGCAGCTGAAGGCCGATTTCGGCATCTACGCCGTGTCGACCGGCCGCATCTGCCTGGCCGCGCTCAACTCCAAGAACATCGGCTACGTCGCCAAGGCGATCGCGCAGGTGGTCAAGGGCTGAAACCTTTCGCGAGTCCGGGCGCAGGCAGCTTTCCTCAAAAAATGCCGCCTTCGCCTTGACTCAAGCGCGTTCCCTGCCTAAAATGCGCGCCTCTGTTCCCCGATAGCTCAGTCGGTAGAGCGCCGGACTGTTAATCCGTAGGTCCCTGGTTCGAGCCCAGGTCGGGGAGCCAAGTTTCAGGACTTGGTGTTTCTCACCGGAACAGCAAGTTGCACAGCATCAATCGCAGCGAAGGCTGCAAGAGGTAATTCCCCGATAGCTCAGTCGGTAGAGCGCCGGACTGTTAATCCGTAGGTCCCTGGTTCGAGCCCAGGTCGGGGAGCCAGCATCACCAAAAGAAAAAGCCAATCCTCCGGGGTTGGCTTTTTTGTTGGCTGGTCCAACGCTGGTCCCGCGGTGACGAAATATGGGCTCGCAGATCAAGATCCGCCTCGGGATCATCGTCCCGTGAAAGGACCCTGCCGCCGTGTTTGCCACGAATCAGAATAGCAAGCGTTCCAAAGGCTCCACGCGGGTAACCATCAGCGGCGCGCGCTACAAGGCGCTCCAGGCGCCGAGCGCGGCAACGGCGAGTGCCCGTGCCGTGGTCCTGGCGGGGGAGATCAAGTACCTGCGCGGGCCGGCAGGTAAGGGGTACACCACGGCCCGGACCCGCCTGCTCAGGACCGCGCGATCGTCCCACCCACATGCTGTTCTCCATTGAGAGCCTACCGCGCACCGCTCTCGCCGCATCCTTTCATCAAGCCTCCGGTCTTGCCTATAGTCGCCATACTCGCTATTTCAGCCAGGACGCTGATCATGCGCACGGTGACCTCCGTCGAGGCCCAGAACCGCTTCGGCGAGTTGATCGACAGCGCCCAGCGCGAACCGGTCACCATCACCCTTCGAGGCCGCCCGGTGGCTTTCGTCCTGTCGCCCGAGGACATGAGGGCGTTGCTGGCCGTCCGAGCGCAGCGCGAACGCGTCGTCAGCGATTTCGAGGCCTTCTTCCGCTCTGCGGATGCGCGCCTGAAATCCGAGGCGCTCGAGTTGTCCGACCGTGATGTGCAGCGGATGGTGAATGAACTTCGTTAAACGGATCGTCTTCGACTTCGGCAAGCGGGCGCGCCAGCGCAGCGAGGTCATAACGCCACTGTGGCCAAGCGGAGGACTGCCAGATGTAAAGATGATCGCCGTGATTCATGCGGCGCTTATGGTCATTCCTCCCCGCAATTACAAGAAACTCACCGCGCAGAATGTGGTGATTGCCGCACCTATTCTCCGGTTCCCGGGTCACCCGGAACCTCATCGAGGCGGCGCGCCCGCTCCTGCGCGCCGCCCGTCTTGTCGCCGACCGTGCGCCGCGACGAGGCGCGCACCGAGGAGCCCCCCGCTCGCCTTTACGGAAGGAAAGACCCGCTCATAGCGGGAGTTGCTCGACCGGGACCGGTCTGGCGAACAGGTAGCCCTGGTAGTGGTCGCAGCCCAGCTCCGCGAGCGCCTGCCGCTGCGCCTCGGTCTCCACCCCCTCGGCGATCACCTCCACCCCGAGGCTCTCGCCGAGCGCGATCACGGTGTGCACGATGGAGGCGCTGCTGTTCTCGGTGAGCATGCCGCGCACGAAGGACTGGTCGATCTTGAGCTGGTCGATCGGCATGCGCTGCAGGTAGCCGAGCGAGGAGAAGCCGGTACCGAAGTCGTCCAGCGAGAAGCGGACGCCCAGGCTCTTCAGCGCAGCCATGCGGGCGACCACCTCGCCGACGTCGGCCGCCAGCGCGCTCTCGGTGAGCTCGATCTTGAGACGCGCCGGATCGGCGCCGGTCGCGGCGAGGACCTCGCGCACCCCGTCTACGAAGCCAGGATGACCGAACTCGCGCGAGCTCACGTTCACCGCCAGCACCAGGTGCCGGCGCAAGGGGTCGTCGCTCCAGGCGCGGAGCTGGCGACAGGCCTGCTCCAGCACCCAGCGCCCGATGTCCACGATGAGGCCGGTCTGCTCCGCCACCGGGATGAACATCGCCGGCGACACCAGGCCTTGCTCAGGGTGCTTCCAGCGCACCAGCAACTCGGCGCCGACCGTGCGACCGTCGCGATCCACCTGCGGCTGATAGAGCACCAGCAGCTGCGAGGGGATCGCCGCGCGCAGCGCCCGCTCGAAGCGGGTCTGGGCGATCAGGCCCTCCTGCAGCCGGTCGTCGAAGACCACCACGCGCCCCTTGCCCAGGCGCTTGGCCTCCTGCATCGCCAGCTCTGCCTCGGTGAGCGCCACCTCCGGGAGCGTGGCGGCGGCGTCGACGACGGCGATGCCGATCGAGACCTGGCAGCGATGCGCGCCACCCGGCAGCTCGAAGGGCGCGGCGAAGGCCGCGACGACGCGCTCGGCGTAGGCCTGCGCGTGGGCCGCGACATCCTCGTCGGCGCCGCCCGGGAGGCCGGGCAGCAGGGCGAACTCGTCGCTGCCCAGGCGCGCCACAGTGTCGGCGCACGCCACCTGGCGCAGCCGCTCGGCGACGGCGCGCAGCAGCTGGTCGCCGTGTTCGTGGCCGCGAGCGTTGTTGAACATATGGAAGTCGTCGAGGTCGAGCAGCAGCACGGCGTAGGGCGCAGGCGACGCCGTGACGGCCTGGGCCCGCTGCAGGAGCGCGAGGCGTTGCTTGAGCGCGCTGCGGTTGATCAGCCCGGTCAGCGAATCGCGGAGGGCCAGGCGCTGCAGGGTGAGGTCGAGCAGGCGCGCCTCGTCCCGGCCACCGGCGACGTGGGCGTCGAGCGCATGCCCCGTAGTGGCGGCGTGCCGCCGCGCCGCA
>Ga0209605_1003656_pt1 | contig 13263 bp, 22 predicted proteins | sample AD_UKC035_MetaG_FD_184408 | JGI IMG/M metagenome (GOLD analysis project Ga0209605, IMG submission 184408) | Active sludge microbial communities of municipal wastewater-treating anaerobic digesters from USA - AD_UKC035_MetaG (SPAdes) (version 2) | ecosystem: Engineered > Bioreactor > Anaerobic >...
GAAACAAAAACAAAAAAGTTGATGTCATGACTAAAATTGATAAAAGCACGGACAGCAATGCACTATATACTGTGTTACCTGCTGTGCCGTTGTTCGATTACATCAAATGCCCTTTAAGTAGGTGGACGTTTAGTATCAAACCCATCCGAGAATGGACTGAAAAGACGTGCGAGGGCAAAACGCTGAACTTATTTGCAGGAAGGACGAAGCTAAACATTGACGAAATACGGAATGATTTGGATGATGAAGCGTTGGCAGACTACCAAAAAGATGCACTGCAATTCGTAAAAGAGTGGGATGGTGAAAGGTTTGATACGGTATTGTTAGACCCGCCTTATGCCTATCGCAAAAGCATGGAAATGTACAAAGGAATTAAGGCTTCTCCGTTTCGCCAACTCAAAGACGAACTACCGAGAATATTAAAACCAAATGGAATAGTAATAACTTTCGGCTATCACAGTAACACAATGGGTAAAAATAGAGGCTTTGAAGTTGAGCGAATTGCACTATTTTCACATGGCGGGGCTATTCATGACACTATCGCAAGTGTGGAGAGGTATTGCAGGTAACGGATGGTGCTATACGCTCGTTTTAATGGCGTATAGCACGTGTTAGCTGCTGGCACGGTAAATTATAGCAGAATGTTTAATCGAAGCACTAAAGAAAGGTTTTTAAAATGAGCGAAGGAAAAGTAATATCATCAATAAGTTACGACCAACATGAAATTATTCGTAACATAGTAGAACTTCATTGCCCACAAGGTATTGAATTAGACCCTACATATTCAAAGGGCAATTTTTATAATAAGGCAGGAATTGACGAGCCTTTAGAAAAATTTGATTTGTTTCCACAAACAGACGATACACTACAAGCAAACGCAAATGATTTGCCACATTTAGACGGTAGCATTTCATCAATAATGTTTGACCCGCCTTTTGTGGTTGGACATACTAAACAAAAGCCATCTGGAATAATTGGAGAAAGATTTCACGGATTTAGATACATTCAAGACTTATGGAAATGGTATAGCGAATGTTTGGAAGAGTTTTACCGAATACTTGAACCAAATGGAACGCTGATAGTAAAATGCCAAGACACTGTAAGCAGTGGTAAGAATTGGTTTTCGCATTTATACATTATGAATGAAGCTGAAAGAATAGGATTTTACAACAAAGACCTTTTCATTTTACTTGCTAAAAATAGGATAATTGGACATAACCATAGCAACCAACAACACGCACGTAAATTTCATTCATATTTTATTGTTTTGAAAAAACAAAAGCGGGCAGGGGAAATTTTAAAAACTTTTCACTCACAATGTTTAATCGAAGCAGTTCAGTAGTGCTTGCAGCTAACTATGTTGTATGTACACTAAGGGTTAACATATAAAACCAGGGATAGAAAATAAAAACACAGAGCAATGAACCACTATACAGAACACATAACAAAAGACAATGGGCTACGCAATAAGTATGACCTATTGACTGCCGCAATTACCAGAAAGGGTGAAAGGCTGCCCAAGAAACATGGAGAATGGTATCGCATTAGAGCATTTGATAATAATTGGCTTGTTTACGATACGTGGAATGGTCAGGTTTATTTATATCGTAATGGGGCAGAACCGTCAGATACGGATAATATGTATCGGGTTGTATATGTATTTCGTGGTGCTAATGGCAGTCAGAATCGTGAAACGATAAAACCACACATGGCTGATTTTTGGAGAGGACACATAAAATAACCGAGAGATGAAAGCAGCGATAATTATTTTGAGTGTTGTGGTGGTGGGGCTGGTTGCCCTGTTATGGTGGCTTATGAAAGCATTTGGAGATACATTTAAGTGGAACTAATTATGGAGAAGCCGTTCACAAAGGAGATACTTTACAAGCTCGCACTTAAAGATTGGCTTACGCCCAAATATAGAAAGCTACTTCTTGATTATCTTGATTCGCTAAAAGGATAAGCCAATGAAAAAGGAACAGGTTTTAAACGCAATAGTAGGCAAACTAATTAGCGAAGGGGTATTGGCGGAAAACTACAACACAAATGAAGCCTTAATGGTATTATCACATTGTGTAATGCCAATAAAATTACAGACTTACCTTGTTAATTGTGAGGGAGAAGTAAAAATGAGACTTGAAAAATTGTCGCAAATTAAGCAAATAAATGCGACAGAAAATCCAGAGTCTTTGCCGAGAATTAAGCAACAATTTACGGCAGATGAGCAATTAATTTTATTTCCAATAAAATGAGTTGCCTATTTGTCAAGTGTCATGGCTGTATGGAGCGCAGAGGTCATCGGCAACATCTACGAGAATCACGAACTATTAAATTACCCGAGAGATGAAAGAGAAAATACCAGAGGAACTCCGCAAAGAATTTGAGCAGGCAGTCTTAAATGCGGATTTGGATCATTGGATGGTGGATAACGATCGCCAATTCTTAGATAAGATTTGGGACGCAGTTGACAAGCTGTTCAATCAGGAGGTGGAGAAGCAGATAAAAGAGATAGACCAACACGGAAGAATTGCAGCGTCGGTTATCAAGAAGAAACTATGGTCTATGCGCTTTAATGAGGAAGATGTTAAAAAGGAAACAGACGGAAGGAGGAAACGATTTATTTATGGCTATACCGAGGCTATTAACGACATCTCGCAATGGCTGACTGAAATGGTTGACATTTGTCGCCGCTCCCGCCTGACCTGTTCGGAAAAACCGAACAACTCACAAAAGACGGAAGGAGGCGCAAAATGAACTGCAAGAAGTGTGGTAAAGAAATGGTAACGACAACCATAGACGGGTTGTGTATGGAATGTTGGGCAGAAAGTTACAGAGAAAAAACGCCTCCGGCAATGTACGGATGGATATGTCCGAGATGTGGGGCGGTACATAGTCCGTTTGATTTAAGATGTGATTGTCCTCCGCCTGTGAGGACATGGATATCATCGGGTACGGGCGAATGGTCGGTTTTGGATGGAAAGACGGAAGGAGGCGAGGGATGACACAGGAACAGATAGAAATTGCCTTGTCGTTTATGCACGTTGTATTCCTGCCGGGGTCATGGAATAAAAGGTTTGCACAATCAATGATTTATAAGGCGAGAGTGGAATCCACGAAGGAGTTGACAGACGCACAGAACGAGTGGCTATATCGGATATTATTTACATACCGTAAGCAGATACCTGATGTGTACGAAAAATACAGGGATAATCCATTATGCCAGAAGGCAGTGAAAGGAGGCAACCAATGACAGCAGAACAATATTTGTTTTTAAATTCCGTTTGTTTAACTTTGCAATGTGAGCGCAAAAACAAAGAAACGGTTTTTGATGGAAACATACCTTCGCAACATTGAGGAATGTCACATTTATCTCCTAACAATCCTACCAATGTTTGCCTCATGATCGCAATAGTCTGCACATATTTTCAACGCCAGATGCAACTTGAAAAAACACTTGCTTCATTCTGTCAGTATAAGGATGAGGATTTTGTGTTCATTGTTGTTGACGACGGATCACCCGAAGAGATAAGACTGCCGGAAGTGCCGTTTTCAGTTGAGGTCGTTAGGGTAACGAATAAGACATGGAGAAACACCTGCGTTCCTTTTAATTTGGGATTCATTCAGGCATTGAAATATGGCCCTGATATTGTCGTTATTCAGAACGTAGAGTGCTTGCATTGTGGGGATATTCTTTCTGCCGCCCGACGGGTTACTGATGAAACCGTTATTTCGTTTGCTGCTTATTCTCTGGGTCAAGGAGAAGAACCAGGGATCACACTCAACAATAAAGCCGCAGAGTTTAACGATGAAAGCTCATGGTATAATCATTCTGTTTACCGGCCTTTTGGATTTCACTTCTGCAATGCAATGACCTCTGCGAACCTTCGTAAGTTGAACGGCATGGATGAGAGACTTTGGGAAGGGATAGCTTATGAGGACAATATGTTCAAACATCAGATTCAGAACCTGGGATTGAGATTTGAATTTATAGATGATCCGTTTGTTTATCATCAGTGGCATGACCGGCCTTATGAGATTACTGAGGAACTTGTGAAACGTAATTATACAACCTACCTTGAATTGCAAAAGTCTGCTGATTATCGCGCGGTTCATGTAATAACACCTGATTTATCATGAAAACAGAAGAAAAATTAAAAGCTATTTTACCGAAGGGTTTGTATCCAAATCTTTATTCAAAAAGAGGTTTTGAAAAAAGGAGAGTAAAATGGATAATTCCTAAAGATCGTGGTCAATATATTAAATTAGTGGATGTAACCAATAATGTTTTAATAGACTTATGATTTACGATTGCTTCATGTTTTACGAGAACTTAGAGTTACTTGAACTTCGGTTGATGACTTTAGACCGTGTTGTGGATAAGTTTGTGATTGTCGAAATGGGGAGAACGCATATGAACGCTCCGAAACCTCTGCATTTTGACAATAACCGGCATTTATTTGAGAAGTATCTTCCGAAGATAATCCATATAGCAGTTGAAAGTTTGCCGTTTAAGGACGAAAGGCAAATGGAAGTAGATAACCGAAACCTGATGGCACAGGGTTACGCTGAAGCCGGACCGGATGATTACATCATTATCTCTGATGAAGATGAAATTCCGAACCCTGACGGCATTTTAGAGGGCATTTCACGGGGTCATCAATGTTTTGCAATGCGTCAGAGGTTGTTCTATTACTATGTAAATTGTCTCGCTGCTCAAGCTTGGGATGGTTGTATGGTCTATAAAAAGAAACTTATCCCTTCACCACAATGGATCCGTGACCGCAGAGGCCAGGGTGAGATGACTATTGTTGACGGGGGCTGGCATTATTCATTTTTAGGTTCTCCGGAGATGATTATGTCTAAACTCAGTCATTTTTCAGAACAGCAGGTTAATACTCCCGATGTGAACAACCGCGAGAATATTGAGAGATGTATGCAAACCGGAGAAGATATATTTCACCGGACAGAGTGGTTCGCTCAAAAAAGATTCATAACTTTGGAAGAAATTAATCACCCAGAGCTTGCGGAATGGTTAAAGAAATATCCTCACAATTTTAAGTCATGAAACGCATTTATATATCCGGATGCGGCGGGATGCTTGGTGAAGCGTTTTATTCATTGCTTCATGACGTTCATAAGCTGAAATGCACGGATATAGATTTAAACGAGGATTGGTTGGGTTATTGTGATGTTCGTGATTTTGGGGCTTATCGCAAGTCGGTTATAGGATATTCGCCTGACGTACTTATTCACCTTGCAGCATTGACTGACCTTGAATACTGTGAAGAACATCAACTGGAGGCTTATAATACGAATACCATATCAGTTGAAAACGCAGTTCACATAGCAAATGAATTAGGTATCCCGTTAGTTTACATAAGCACCGCTGGAATATTCTCTGGCGAAAAATACTCTTATGACGACTGGGATACTCCGGAACCTATCAATATTTACGGCAGGTCTAAATATATGGGCGAGAGGTTTGTTGTTGAAAACTCTGACGCTTACCTTGTATGTCGTGCCGGGTGGATGATGGGCGGTGGGCGTAAGGATAAAAAGTTTGTGAGTAAAATTATTCGTCAGCTTTCTAATGATGAAATCCTGGCCGTGAACGATAAAGACGGTACGCCAACTTATACTTATGATTTTGTCCGAAACCTGATGTTCCTTCTTAATTCTGAAAAGTGGGGAGTTTATAACATGGTTTGTGACGGCGAGGCTTCGAGGTACGATGTAGCCGCAGAGATAATTAAATTAACCGGCAGTAAAGCCGTTTTGACTGCTGTAAATTCATATCATTTTCGTGATGAATATTTTGCTCCGAGACCTGCGTCGGAAAGACTTGTATGCACTAAGCTCAAGATTCGCGGGTTGTATATGATGCGTGATTGGAAAGTTTGTTTAAATGAATATATAAATCAAATGAAATGAAAAAGCTACTTATTTTTGCAATCGTTATGCTTTTGGCAAGCTCATGTACTTGCCTGATCGCCCAGATACCTCCGCAATATGTGTATGTTACAACTTCATGCGAGGCGACACTTCCGGACTACCTTCCGATGGTAACTGTTTCGGATAACTGTCAGATCAAATCAGTGACTCAGTATCCCCTGCCTGGATTTACGTTAAATGCCACTAATCCGCAGGTCACAGTTACAATACGGGCAACGGACGTATTTGATAACTTTACGGAGATTTCATTCTCTGTTAAGGCAGTTGACACAGTGCCTCCGACAATCATACCGACGGGCGACCTATTGACAGATAATTGGCAGAAGATTCACGGACTATATGATGCGGCTGACAGACTTTTGGCTGAACAGGAACAATACTTTGATCTGAACTTTGACTGGGATGCTGCGGGAATACCCGAAGATAAACGACCTACGGGGCAGTATGATAAGAAAGTGCTGACGATTATGACCTCACCGGCACACGCTACGACGGGTTATGGCGGCAGGTTCATAATGTATCAGAGCAATAACGATTCATTCATAGCGAAGTGAAACGCTTTTGGTTTTTGCTCTTTTTGCCTTTATCACTGTCGGCACAAGATACTATTTTGGTTGAAGGCCGAACGTTTGTTGATACAATCAGTGGAACATCCTACGGGGTCACGACAAACCGCACACGTCCTGTTAAATTCATCTTCAGAAACAACTCAGTCACCGGAGAGAACACGACGGGTTATATGCTGGAGGCGGGACAGGAGAACACGGGAGCGTACACGAACAACCTGAGAGGGGCAGAGATAACAGGCAATAAATTCACGTGGGCAGGAGATCAGGATGCTAACACAATCACTCACGGGGTCTTCACCGGCTATCATACTGACGTTCGGATAATGTATAATTACCTTGACTACGTTCCAATGGGAATAATCCGGAAGTCAAACGGCATGACTGATTCGACGGGCGTGGTTGCTTACAACATAATCCGCAATCCTCCGGCTGTTGGAATTGTTGTGAAGGGAATGAACGGAGTAAGGATTTATAATAATACTTTTTATTCTGAGGATTCGCTTTACACTGCTCCGGGCATAGGAACCTGGCGGGGGCTGATCGATGTTTATGAGAATGATAATCCCTTCGGTTCAGCAACGGGTGTGAAGATCAAAAACAATATCTTCTACACAAAGAACCGGCTGACGAATATCAATGTCATGAATGAATCGTGTTTGGAAGGGTTTGAGAGCGATTATAATATCTTCTGGTGTGAAGCCGGTGAGCCAATGTTCATGATAGGGGGCAATCGCTTAACTCTTACGCAGTGGCGCGCACGTGGATATGATCTTCATTCTCAGGTCATGAATCCGTACTTTATAAATACTATTGATTTAGTTCCAGAACGTCGTATGCAATGGGGAACACCTACGGAGTTTAAATACGGCATCGCTGCTTCTGATTATTGGGTTGTGGGGTTTGACCCTGTGTTAGTCCGTCAGGGCGAATACTGGCAACAGGGCGCACGGGTTTATGAAGGTGACATTGTAATCTTTTATTGGCGCGGTAAGTTGTTTGACGGTGACACTACGGCAGTAGATTTGAAGTACGGCAAAATAGTAATCAATCAGGGCGAAATACACATACATCAATGAAAGACGAATCAACACATCAGCCAATACTCTTTGAAGTCATACGTCAAACGACAGGGGCTATTCTTGAACTTGGCGCGGGGTATTCATCAACCGAACAGATACATTTACTTGCTGAAGGCCGTAAGATTCTCACAGTAGATGATAATAAGGTTTGGTTAGATCACTTCCGTCACCTTGAAAGTGATACACATCAGTTTGCTCTGTTCTCCGAGAAGCTATTTGAAGAATACGGCCGCGATTGGTCAGTGGTATTGGTTGACCTTTCGACATGGGATCAGCGGATGTGGGCAATAGAGAAACTGAGATACTTTGCTGAGTACCTTGTCATTCATGACGCACAGGAGAAGAACCTTGACCGGCTATTTGTTTATCACCGCGAGTACCGCACAAATGACTTTCCAATGCCTACTACATTGTTAGGCAGTAACATAAGAACACTAACCGGCATTAACGTAGAAGGGGCAAGTTATGGATGAGATAAAAAACATTTACGTCGCACTCTCACGGCTTTACAACATAAGTGCAGAGAGAGTAATCACGACCGATGACATTGACGAAGTTTGCAACTCATTTGAAATCTTTGCGTTTAAAGATGAAGTGACGACAATAGCAGAGAAGTTGATGATTGTCGGTCATTTGGGAGCAGTGAGTTATGGATTCAGTGAACCGGATATTGCTTAACTTTGCAAAATGAAAAGATAAAAAGTAATGACTGACGAAGAAAACAGCGAAGAACTACTGCCGTTAAACGACAAACAGGAAAGATTCTGTTATGAATATTGCATTGACTTAAATGCAAGTAAGGCCGCAATTCGTGCCGGTTACTCTGAAAACTCAGCCCGTTCTACTGCTTCGACTATGCTAACAAAATCAAACATTTTAGCACGAATCAAAGAATTACAGGATAATTTGGCCGAAACTGCCGGAATAACAAAGCTCCGTATTCTTCAGGAACATCAGAAGATTGCCTTCAATTCAATCGCAAGCCTTCACAATACTTGGATAAAGCGAAAAGACTTTGAATCGCTTACAGAAGATCAGAAAGCTATCATTGCAGAGATTGACACGAAGGTTAAAACAGAATGGGAATATGATCCTGATTCAAAAGAGAAAGAGCCTATTTCTGTTGAGTATGTCCGGATAAAACTATTCGACAAACAGAAAGCCCTGGATTCAATCACGAAGATGTTAGGCTTTGATGCTCCGACAAAGATTGACGCTACTGTAAACGTTCCACAATTGCCTAATGTGATTATTAAAACCAATGAATGAAGTTGAGCAGATATTATCAAAGCCTCAGATGTCAATCTTACAATCGACGGCAGCGATAAATCTGTTTCTCGCTGGAACCGGAAGTGGAAAAACTTTCTTAGGCGGTGTTCTCTCAATCAATTTTGTTTCTAAGTTCCCAGACGTTAGGGGTGCGATCTTTGCAAATACCTACGATCAGCTTAATACTTCGACCCTGTTTCGTATCCGTGAATATTGGGCTTCAATCGGAGTGACTGAATGGAGTAAAGAGAATCCCGCAGGACTTTATGTGTCAGGTAAAGAGCCTCCGGCAATGTGGACTAAATGTAAACGTAACTTTGACCGCTTTACGAATATTATTTCATTTGCCAATGGAGGGTTGATTTTCACCGGCTCTTTGGATAACTACGAAACACATTCTGGGAAGGAGTTCGCTTGGTGTCTATTGGATGAAACCAAAGACACGAAAGAGGAAGCTGTAAAAGAGGTCATCATAACACGAATGAGGCAACCAGGGATGTTTATTGTTGACGGTAAACCTTCCGCAAAAGGAGGACAGCATGAGCAATGGAATCCTCTTTACTGCCTGACCTCTCCCGCAAAAACAGATTGGCTTGCTGAGATGTTTGAACTGGATAAGTACATTGATGAGATTACCGCGCGCATCTACTCAGAAACGGATTTCTTTGCAAAGACCTTTAAAGATAAGCACGTAGTTATTTCTTCGGCTTATCACAATGTTCATAACGTAGGAGAGAATTACATCAAATCAATCTTAGCCAATAATACAGAAGAGCGCGGCAGGGCTTTGGTGTTTGGCAATCCCTTTGCCACTACGGGGGGTGAGTTTTATTCTTCGTTTAACAGGATCGAACACGTGGATAACCTGAAGTATGATCCTGACCGCCCGCTTCATGTATCTTTTGACCAGAACTCAGTGCCTTATAACTCATGTTCAATATGGCAGTTTGAGCAGAAAGATGACATTTGGTGGGCTTATTGCATTGACGAAATAGCACTGGAGAACCCGCGCAACTCAACTGAGGAAGTCTGCGAAGAACTATCAATGAGATACCCGAATCATAAAGCGGGATTATTCTATTACGGTGATGCTTCCGGCCGGTCACGTTCTACAATGAACAAAGACTTCAAACATCACTATGAGATTGTTGAGTTTAAACTTCGTCGTTACCTGGTTGCGAAATCAGATAGGACGGTCACTAAGAATCCTTCACTTGTAAAACGTCGTGACTTCATAAATAAGATATTCGAGAACAAACTCCCGATTAGAATAAGGATTGACGAAGGCTGCAAGAAAATGATTGCAGATATGTTGTACGTTAAGCAAGCAATCGACGGAGGGAAAGACAAGCACATCGTAACGGATAAGGTAACGGGCGACAAGTATCAGAAATATTGTCATCTTTCCGACGGTCTTGATTATCTGATAGTTGAGGCATTTAATAACTATTATACGGCATGAAAACGATTGAATATCGCATTCGGTCAAATGACAAATACGAAGAGGGTTATTTCTTCACCTTAGATGAACTGGTTGCCCTTGTCGCAAAGATGCAGACCTCAGATCCGATGGATGATGCTCACATGAGAACACGCGAAACAATTAATAAATACTTAAATGAATAAACAGGAAGGACTTTTAAAACTGACAGAGATAATCCGGCGCAATCTTACGCACCGAGATTATGAGCGAGTGACAAAGTTAGCCGAGACTTATTACAAGATGGTATCAGGCGACGGGGTTGCTGACTTGCTTCAACAGATCGTTAAGCGTGAAACTCCGGAAGAGTTTGAGATGCGTAAGACGATCACGAACTCAATCATACCTCCTACGCTTGCTTCTACAAAACTTCCGTTTCAAAAGACAGTGCGCACGAAGCCAAAAAAGAGGGATATCTCGTGGGGCGACAAAGACGACCAGAAACGAAAGGATGAGTTTGAACAATTCATCTCTCATTACTGGGGCGATGCTTCACTTGAAAAGTTCTTTGAATATGCTTTTGTTGATTACAACTACATTGACCCGAACGCTTTTTTGATTACTGAGTTTGATTCATTCAATCCGGCAAAAGAGAAAGCAAAGCCTTATCCATTCATTGCAACCTCTGAACAATGTGTGATGTTTGAGATGAAGAACAACATACTTGAATACCTGGTTGTAAAACTCCCGATAAAGTATAAGACCGAGGCCGGAGAAGCCGACGGGTTTAAATATACGATGTACATGGGAATGGATACCATTACATTCACTCAGGTTGAATCAGGTGGCGTGGAGATCGAAAAGAAACATTATGAAGTGCAGTATTTCACGCCTAAGAACACGAAAGTTCCAGCGCGGAGGTTTGGATACAAACGAGATTCCGAGACTCAGGGGCGCACTTTCGTTAGTGTGTTTCATGATGTGATTCCATACCTGAACAAGACGCTCAAAATAGACAGTGAGTTAGACCTTTCTACGGCGATGACGGCTTTCCCGCAGAGATTTGAATATGTTACTCCGTGTAACGAGTGCGGCGGCTCTGGGATGTTGAAAGACGGTCATACTTGCGGTATTTGCAAGGGATCAGGCCGTGAGCCGGTACATAACTCTACAATGGATGTTATAACTCTGGATATGCCACGTGACCCGACAATGATGATTGACCTTGAAAAGATGCTTGTTTACAAAGCACCTCCGATTGATCTGCTTACTTTCCAGAAGGACTATATAAATGAGCTTCGTGCCAATGTGTTCCTGATGATGTTCAATAAAGAGCTATTGGATAAGTCAGAGGTAGCAGCAACGGCAACAGAAAAAGTATTAGACCTGGACAATCTTAACGACACTTTGAATCCTTTTGCGCGGTCGCTTTCTACGATGTGGGAGTTTGTCGTGAGAGATATCGCAACTTATACGGATTTTGCTAAAGACTTGTTTGTTGAACATTCATATCCTGAGGACTTTAAATTCAAGTCAATGTCGGAACTGATGCGCGAACTTCGTGAGGCAAAGGATGCAAACGCTTCTACTTCGACAATAGCTAAGATTGAAGATGACATAAACGAAAAGCTGTATGCCGATCAACCTTATGATCTAAAGGTAATCAGGATTAAAAACTCATTCAATCCATTCCGAGGATATAAAGAAGAAACAATCAATTTGCTGATCTCCCAGAACCTCACCACAAAATATAATGCAACGCTTTATGCTAACCTTGAATCTATCTTCAATGAACTTGAACAGGAGATACCAGACCTGTATGAGATGAGTTACCAGGTCATACTTGAAAAGGTCAAAGAAAAGGTATCTCTTTATATGGAGCAAATGGAAGGAGAAAAGCCGAAACCTCCTGTTCTTAATTTTGGAACTGAAGAGCCTGAAGAATGATAGCCTCGCGAGAACATGAGATCAATAGCACATCATAACAAATACGTGATTTACAGATGAAGTTCTCAGTTATCATGGCATCAACTCTCGCTGAATACGGCGGGGCTGCTTCGCGAAGGGATGAGAAGATCGTGAGGGCTATCGATAGTGTCATTGCTCAGACCTTCACGGATTGGGAATTGATAGTTGTCGCTGACGGATGTATGAAAACAATGGCAATCGTCGCACGTTATGATGATCCACGAATAAAGGCCGTGAAGATTGATAAACGCCCTTGGTGGGATGGCGCACCACGAAACAAAGGTATTGAACTTGCTGCGGGTGAATACATCATTTACATTGACAATGATGATTATTGGGGTGACGGTCATCTGCAAGGGATAGCTGATGAGATTGGTGATTTGGATTGGGCTTATTTCAATGACTGGATTTATTCCGGGGGTGATTGGATTCCGCGTAACTGCGATATAAAACGGTTAGGAGCAAATGGAACGTCGAATATCTGTCACCGCAAGTCGTTAGGGGTGTTGTGGGGTCATCGCGGATATGCTCATGACCATTACTTCAATCAGAAACTTTTGAGATTCAGAAACTATAAAAAGATAAACGCAGGAGAGTATTGCGTCTGCCATATTCCAAGCCAATACGACGTGTAACTAAAAACTAATAACATGAAAATTACAAAAGATGAAAACGGAATTACATTTGACGGAGAACACAGAACTATTTTGTTTCCAATAAGAGATAAGGGCGAGTTAAAATTAGAGGGATTTAGTTCTGAACAAAGAATTAATATAATGAACTTTATATCCTATGTCTCTGATATTGACGGTGAAGATCAAATGGAGTTAGCATTCAAATATCTTTCAAGAAAAAAGTGGTATCAATTTTGGAAATAATATGAGTAAAAAAGTAGCAGCAATCACAATTACCTACAACCGGCTTGAATTGACAAAGCGGACATGGGAATCCTTTAACGCTAAAACGGGAGTTGACTTTCATTTATTCATCGACAACGGATCTACCG
>Ga0209605_1003657_pt1 | contig 13262 bp, 20 predicted proteins | sample AD_UKC035_MetaG_FD_184408 | JGI IMG/M metagenome (GOLD analysis project Ga0209605, IMG submission 184408) | Active sludge microbial communities of municipal wastewater-treating anaerobic digesters from USA - AD_UKC035_MetaG (SPAdes) (version 2) | ecosystem: Engineered > Bioreactor > Anaerobic >...
GTCCGCTGTCTCTGCGGCGCTTCTTACAGCCATGATTTCTCTCCGGTGAGTGCCTCAGCCATCTTCAGCACTTCTTCGTCGGTCCAGTTCTGCTTGGCCTTGTTGTACATCGCGCAGACAAGGCGGCAGTTGTCCATCGTATAGTCGCCGCCAGCTTTGATGCGGTCAACCTCAGCCCGCCACGGTCCGCCGATTCCACGGGTCGCCCCCGGCGGCTCAAGCTCGATTCCAGTGACAGCGCAGATGTTCATGTGCGCCAGATACCAGTCTTTCGTCAGGTTGAACGCTACTCCCTGCTTGCGTGCCCTGTCCTTGATACCCTTGAGCACCATCTCGATCGGAGCCGACGTACGCTTACGGCGCATCCGCTGGCGTTCCAACTCGTTCATGCGTTCACGGTTGTCACCCTTCGCCCGCCACCGGGCCTGCTTCTCCCGGAACTTGTCCTTGTTCTTCTGGTAGTACTCCCGCATGTATTCAGTCTTCGCCACTACGTCCCTCTATCGAACAGGGCCGGGCATCAAGCCCAGCCCTGTGAGTGTACCACTACTGTCGATCCACTGCGCCTTATTAGGCGTCGTTGCCGAGGACGGCGGCGGCCGGGTTGCCGAAGGCGACTTCCCAGGCCCAGCTCGACACGAAGCGTGCACGGCGGTTCACCATCCACGAGTCGCTGTTCGGGCTGTTGGCTTCGAGGATCGGCTGCTGCTGCACGCCGACGACCAGCGCCTTCTCGGGCACGTCCAGATCGAAGAACCACAGGTCGGCGATGGATCCGCTCAGGTAGCCGTTCGGCATCGGGACCACGGAACCGGCCGGGATGATCTGGCCGCCGTCGAGCGCGTCCGGGAACAGCGCGTCCATCACGTTCTGGTGGATGGGCGTACCGTTCGTCGCACGCGGGTCGTACATCAGGCCGATGCGAGGCCAGCCGTCCTTCATCAGCTGGTTGCCTGCACCGCGCATTGCGAGGAAGTGGGATCGAGCGGCGTGGGTCGCCGAGCGAACTTCCGCGGCCGAGCCGGACACCGAGGTGCCGACCAGGTTGTCCAGCGTGGATCCGCCAGGCAGGGCCGAGGTCGCGCTGAAGAACGCACCGCTCACCAGTGAGCCGGCCGATTCGCCGGTCAGCAGCAGGGTGGTCAGCAGCTTGTCCAGGTGGCTGATGCTGCGCATGGCAGCGGCACGCAGGATGCGGCTCACGGCGCCACGGCTGATCGCGTCGGTCTTCTCCAGTAGGTTGCGGTCGATCTCGACACCGTAGACGTACACCTTGGTCTCGTAGATCTGGGCAGCGCTGCTCGGCGTGTTGAAGGTGACCGTGCCGGTGAATTCGGCAGGCTCACCGCCAACCGCGATCGCGTTCGGCTTGAAGAAGCCTTCCGGCGCGGGCAGCTCCATGTAGGCGCCAGCGAACACGCTCTTGGCGCGTTCCTTGTTGACGATGTCGTAGTACTCGACCATCGACTCGCGGAGGCGTGTTTCGAGGACTGAGGCCATGTTTGTGTTCCTTGTTCCTTTTCCTGTGAACCGTCAACTGCGCCGGCGTCACCGTTGGTTAGCTTGCCACTCCGTACGGACGGAGCTTCACCCAGACCACCGTGGCCGAGACGATCTCGGAGATCACACCGGCCGGGATGTCGTGGGTGCCGGTGCCCGCGGAGGTCACCTCGTTGTTGAGCTGCTGCACCACCGCGTCGCCCACGTTGGCCTGCGACATCGAGCCGTCTTCGTGGGTGGCCTTCACTTCGGCGCCGCCGATGTCGACCATGGCGTACTGGTCGCCACTGGTGTCGCCGGTCGCGTCGATGTAATCAAGGCACACGCCCGCGAGGGTTTCGTTGGCCGCGTCTGCCGCGTTCTTGAGGAAGCCGTCAGCGTTGACACTGACGATGCCGCCGTACACCAGCACTTCGTCAGCCAGCACAGGGAAGCGCTTGATCATGCCGCCTGACGGGCGGTAGGAGTCGCTGCGGTTTTCGGTGGCATTCGCCATGGCTTGTTTCCTTTGAGCCTGAGTGATGATTGATTCAAACGGTTCGAATCAGCAGCTCCGCCGCTACGCGAGCTTGATGGACCCCGGCAGGTAGTTGATGGGCTTGTTGCCGAAGTCGGCGCGGTGCTCGCCCTTGCACACCGACTTGAACTCGCGCTCGCTCACCTTGGCTTCAGGGTAGGCGGCGCAGAATTCCTTGTAGGAGGTGGACAGCTCGTCATCGAGTGTCGGCTTCTCGTAGGTCTCTTCCATTTCCAGCTTCACGTCCTCGTCGGCCTTCTCCATCAGGCGCTTGTACTCGACTTCCATGGCCTGGAGGTTGTCGCCGAACTTCTCGAAGGTGGCGGTGAGGTGCTTCTTGTTGCTGTAGCCCTTGCGAGCCAGCGTGTCGACGAAGCCCTTGATGGTGAGGTCGCGTTCCTTCTTCTGGATGCGGCTAAGCGCCTCGTCGACCTTCTTGGTGTTGACCGGTTCGTCGGACGCCTTGGTCACGGTCTGCATCTTGGCGTCAACGATCTGCTCGATCATCGGCTTGAGACCGTCGGTCAGCGCCTTGATGTCTTCGGGTGTCAGGGCCATGTCGGATTCCTTTTGCAAGTGAGTTGCATGTACGCCTGAAAGCGTAGATGTGAAAGCAAGGGACTTGCACGAAAATTCCGAAAAATTCTCGGCGGCAAAGTCAGCCTCGATCGCTGCCTTGGTGTAGCTGACCGTCAGGTCCGGCCAACCCTCGCTGTCCTGTCCGAACTTACCAGCGAGCAGAGCGACGCCCTTGAGCCGGGCGTCCTTCTCGTTCCAGCCCCACTCGATGCTGCGCTCGGTCAGCTCGCCGCGCTCGATCATGCCGATGACGTCTTCGTTGGTCACCAGCAGGTCGGCAACGAGCTGCTTGTTCTCGACGCGCAGGTTGAGGATCCGTCCCACGCCCGGACCCTCATGCTCCAGCAGTACGAACGCACCGACCTTGCCCTGCTGGACGCGGCGGTCATAGTGCTTGATGAACTGGTTGAACGCCGACTCGTCGAGATCGCGCACGAAGTCCGGCCGATCCTTCTTGCTGGTCTCCTTCGAGATCTCCACGTCGTGGATCAGCAGGAAGTTCTCGGTGGTACGTTCAGCCTTGTAGTTACCCAGTACGGTCAGCATGGTTTACTCCTGCTTGTTCACTCGATCAATCAGCTCTTCAGGCGTCGTCAACGTTGGCCTCCAGGGCGGCGAGATGTGCCAGAGCTTTCTCACGGGTATCATGCGTGCCGACCACTTCGCCCGTTGAGGTCTTCACCACCACGAACTTGTCGCCGCGCTTCTCGACATGATACGGATTGCCTTCGGCGATTACTTCAGCCTCAGGCTCCTCCGCCGGCGGATTCTCATCATTCGAGTCACCGCTGATCTCGATCGCACTGTCATCTTCGGCGCTGATGTCCTGGTCGTCGTCTTCGCTGTCCTCTGTCGGCGGCTCGGGCCACAGGTAGATCTCGGACTCGCCATCAGCCAGAGGCGGCAGGTCCGGGTTCTTGCGGATGATCCACGGGATCAGGTGGCGGTTCAGCGACTCGGCGATCTGCATGGCGCCGCAGTAGATGGACTCGGACTCCTCGCTCAGGTGAACGCCGGTGTCGCCGGTACGGTGAGCATCGGTCACGCTGGACGTGAGCTGGTTGGCGAGGAAGAGCTGGTCGAACAGGCCCTCAAGGTAGCGGCAGTACTCCAGCATGTCCTTGAAGCCCTGGCCCTTGGGCTCGATCAGGTCGATCATCTCCTCATCGTCGAGCACCATCTGCTTATTGTGCTTCAGCAGCTTGAGCCGTTCGGCGCGGTCCTGCAACGTGGACGTGATCATGTCCGGGCGAACCTTGTCCAGCTTGCCCTTGAACACGCGGATCGGAACGCCGAACAGCTCCATATGAGCGTCGATGTTCTTGTGCGCCTCTTCCCACGAGTAGGCGCCGCGGTAGCAGGCCACTCCGACGTTCATGTCGCCTTCGGGATTGGAGCCGCCGCCCGGCCGGTGGATGATGAACTGCCACGCCGGGAGCTTGGCGTAGCTGACTTCAGCGGCGCCGGTGTTCTTGTACACCCGCACCAGCTTGCGGCCGTCCCACTGGATATCGCCGCCGGCCTTGTACTTCCTGCGGCCACCCATGAAGAAGTCGGGCACGATCCACGGGTCACCACCATCACGGGCAGGAGCCGACTTGATCTGCATGAACCGGACACCTTCAACGTCGGCCCACGTCAGCCACTTGATCATGTCGGTCCAGCCGCGGGCCTGCTTGATGATCTCGCCGGCAGCCGTCGCACGTTCGATGCCGCCCATCATCGTCCAGTTCAGCTTGGCGATGCGGGTGCCGCGCTTGTCGACGGACTTGATGAGGGGCAGACAGTTCTGCATCAGGCGATGGCCGTCGCGGTCGATGTCGTACACCGGTTCCGGCCAGCTTGCGATGTTGCCTGCTTCGAAGAGCCGCGATACCGGCAGCTCTGCCGCGAGGTCGATCGTGTCGCCGTTGCCTGCTGACGGCATAGCCGCTTCGGCCTGTGAGTAGTCCGGGAGCTGCTTGACCTGCTTGCGGCGAGAGGGTCGCTTGGGCTTAGCCATCGGCGGTCATCACTTTCTTCTTGCCGCCCTTGTTGAGTTCCGTCTTGCGCCGTTCCACCACCAGTCGTTCCACTTCCTCGACCAGATGGATGTAGTCGCTGCCCCGCGGCAACTCAAGAAGCTTGGCGATCTTTCTGCACGCAGCCAACGCACGAGTCTGAGACATTGAAGCGTCCTCCATTCAAGAGAAATAATGCCCTGAGTACAAACTAGATGCAAACAACTTGCAGCTAGAAGAACAGGCTTTCTGAATCCACGCCCATCACCAGGTAGCGCAGAGCATCCGGGGAATGGCTGAACTTGTGGTCCGGCTCCTCATTCTTGGCGCCGTCTCTCCAGCAGTAGTTGTAAAGTTCGCGGATCAAGTTCTGGCAGTCCGAGCTGATCTTGATCGTCTTGGCGTGGAAGCGGGCCTGCACCTTCTGGATCCCGGCGCTTACATCCTTGCTCGCCTTGACCATATTGAAGCCGTCACGCGCCATGATCGAGTGCTGAGTGGCGCTGTGGTCGCTGAAGACCGGCCAGCCCGACCGGTACATCCGCTTCAAGTTGGGCAGGTGCTCAACGATGTCCATGCCTGCGCGGTAGTATTCCTTGGTGATGTAGAGCGTGCCCTGATTGTCGACGCCGCCTTCAAGCAGGACGTGCGGGTCGTGCACGCCAAGGTCCTGCCCGTAGCAGAAGGCATCGAGTGACGGGATGTCGCCGGGACGAACAATGTGGTCCGGCCCGAACATCTTGTAGATCGCGCCGCTCAGCGTGACCAGTTCGCCCAGCAGCCAACGACGATGCTCATCCGTGCCGGGGGGATACTTGTTCTCCAGGTTCCGAATGTAATCCGGCGGGAGATTCTCGGCGTTCATGTAGGTCGAGACCTTGTAGCCGATATGCCCTGGCCGCGGTTTGATGAAGAACCTTTCCCCAAGGAAGTGTCCCGGAGGAACCGGGTTACAGGCTACCCTGATGCGCCTGTCCCCAATCTGCCCACGGCAGGAGTCCACCAGGTAGTCGAACTTCTCTTCCGTGGTGTTCTTGCCATCACCTTCGTCGATGAACACGCCATCCCATTCGGCGCCCTTAAGAGAGGTCTTATCCTTCTCGAACGTCAGCTCATGGATGGTGGAGTAGTTCGGCAGCGTGATGATCTTGTCGACCTTCTGGTACTTGAACGGACAGCCGATGTCGAACAGGTACGAGATCAGGGTCTCATGCGTCGAATCGCGGAGCTGGACGTGATCGTTACAAACCAGCGAGAACTTGCCCAGCGGGAACCGTACGCAGCAGTTGTACAGGTCCTGCACAAGGGTGTGAGACTTCCCGCTACCACGCCCGCCATGCCAGAGCAGGAACTGGTGGTCGTCCTGCAAGGACACGAACTGATAGTCCAACAGCACAACATCAGTCGTCGCCATCTTTGTTGGTAACCTTGTCACTACTTGACTTTTTGAAATTGATGCTGGGCATGTCCTGGGCGCCGGAAGTGAAACCTGATCCGTCCTGCCAGCCCATCTTGCACTTGGCGTAGAAGATCGCGCTGGTCTGGTACCTGGGATCGCTCAGGGCCTTCAGGGCACACAGCTGGATTACTTCCGCCACGTCGTTGTGCCGATCGATCAGGGCGGCTTCGTACCGTGAGAGTAGTTCCGGGTCTGTATTCATCCAGGCGTAGAAGGTCTTCTTGCTTACGCCGGCCTTTTTACAGGCTGAAGTTACCGTGACGCCTTCGGCCACAAGATCAAGGATGATGTTCAACCTGTACTCGCGCTGAGCCTTCGTATCCTTGGCCGGATGGAGTGGGAGTTTCATAGTCGTCCTCGACCAGGCAGTGTAACAAGAAAACCCCCACTGTTGTGAGGGTTTTCTACGGGCTCACCACTGCAGGCTAGAAAAACAAAAACTCTCCAGCTTCAGCGAGCTTGGCGTAAGCGTTTCCCTTGTGATCGACGTAGATCGTGACGATTGAGCCCGCGGGAATGTTCTCCTCGGCAATCACGTTGCCGTAGACCTTGATCGGCTTGTCAACGTACTCGACGACGTGGCCCAGAGGGTATCCGTTTATCACGACGTTTCCGTGCTCGGCCTGGAGCATCCACGGAGAATCCTTCTCCTCCTCGGCAATATGTTCGTCGTAGATGCGGAGCTCCTTGACGTTCCTGGTCTTCCACCATTCAGGGTTCATGCGTCCTCCGTTACTTTGATGATGACCGCCGCCAGGATGATCGGGAAGAAGACCACGGTCATCCAGAAGGCGAGTTGTTCCCAGGGCATGGCGTCCTCCTTATGCAATCGAAATGACCAACCACAGAGTCAAACAAAGAAAAATGGCGCCGAAGAAGGACCACCAGAAGAACCTGGAGAAGATGTCGGTCACCGAGTATTCGTGATTCCCAGCTCCGCTGATCAGGGGATCTTTCCTGGTACTGAACTTCTTGGGAGAGATCACTTTGGCTTTCGGTGTAACCTCTCCGCTTCCGCTGTGACCTCGAAGGACCACTTCTGCTGAATTCCCGGACCGTACTTTCGAAGGTTCAGGTTTCGGAGCGGGATACAATTCCTGCAGGCCACTGGCGTACCGCATGTAATCGCGTTCAAAAACAGCCATCGTTCGTCCTCCTTCTTTGATGCTTTCAGTCTATCCCGACCTATGGCTGTAGACCATTACAACTACTCGTCAGAAGTGGAATCCTTCTCTTCCGGCACGGCGTCCGTCAGGTCCTTGACCACCGAATTGATCAGCTCGGTGTCGTGCCACCACTTCACGATCGCGTAGTGGTCATAGCTGGCCTTGAAGCTGACCACGGCGATGTTGCCAAGGACGTACCCACGGGCGTAATCGATCGTCACCAGGGTCGGTGAAGCTGCATGGGACCGACCTGTCGGCGACCTTTTCAGAGGGATGCCGAGGATCGGGCATACCGCGGGAATCTCGATGTCCTCTACGCTGATGTCGTGCGGAACTTCTTTTTCCCTGGCCCGCCGGATAGAACGGGCGTACATGGCCTGCTCCGGGCTGCAGTTCTTGCGGTACCGGCGGCAGGCTATGTTGTTCGCCATCCGCTGTTCTTCAGTTGCTGTCATCTTGTCCTCCTTGTGCAGTTTGTTGTGCAAATGGTCGCGTACTCTGCGACCACGAAAATTTACTCATTGTGTCCGTAAAGGACGTCGATGATCCGGTCCACGTCGAACTTGAAGTTGAGCTCTCCGGTGTCTTCGTCAACCGACTCAATCGTGTAGGGCTCGGTAACCAGGACGTCCAGCAAGGGCCCGGCTACCCCTTTCTGGTCGTGAAACATCCCGATCTCGCTAAGCCTGCCCGAGTGATCGCGGATGAACTCGATGATCTTGTCCGACCGGATAGCGTGAGCCGTCGCCTTGGACGATCCGTACTTCTGGATCAAGTACCGTATCAGGTGATACTCCAGCTGGAACTGGTTCACCTTGATCATGCCGATCGTGCCGTCAGGGTTTTCGATCTCGATGTTTCCGTTATCGGGGTCGATGGGCCAGTCGTCCTTGGGCTTGTTTCCAACGCTGGCGCCGTACTGCCAGTAATCAAGCAGTCCGACTGTTGTCCAGGGAATGGATCCGCGCAGGCACGCCCCGAAGAATTCCGTGTTCTTGTCCATCTTGAATCTCCTAGATAAAGAATGCTGTGACGGCCGGATCTATCGTCACGGACTACTTGTATTTTTCTTTGTGCTTTGCGATGTCGTTATCAAGTTTCCTCTCGGCCTCGGCGAACCTCTTCTCCCGCTCCTTGTCTATCCGCTTCTTGTCCGCCATCCTCGCTTTTCTTTCTTTGACCTTCCGTTCTTCGTACTCATCAGCATCGAACAGATCTTTCAGGTTAGTCATGGCATCTCCTAATCAATCAAAAGAAACAAAAAGCCATTGTCGTCGAAGTACATCAGGTTCTTCTTCACGAAGTATTCGATGCCTTCACGGACTGTTTTCCTATCCATTCCCAGGTCTTTGGCGATGGTGGCGTACTTGGGCTTCACACCAAGGTATCCGCCCCACTGGTGCTGAGCCACCCATCCGTAGATCAGGGACTTTGTCGGGCCGTACCGCTTCGTGATTCCGGGAATAACCAGCGTAAAATCCTTCTTGACGTCGATAGGGTCCGGCAGTCCGGTATCGGGATTCAGCACAACCTTGATCGAGCTGTTGTCGCCGCGATTGTTCTCACGCACCAGCTTCTCAAGCTCCAACCTTTCCTTCGCCTTGTACACAGTACTGGTAGGCAACCGTGCGTCGTTGGCGATGGTCTCCCAGCTTCTGAAATCAGTAGGGTTACGGAACCGGAAGTCATTGAGGTCCGCCCACAGCACCTTGCAGCTCGCCGGCATCTTCCGGGAAGCTACGCATATCGGCAGCCTCTTCCATCGAGGGTTGAGCTTGAGGATTTGTTCTGTGCTGATAGGCCGGTACATAAAACAGGGCTCCAGTGGACCACAACAGCGACGAAGTGGTGGAGCCCTGGTAAAACTCAGATGTACTGACGGACACACTATCCCACTTCGTCGCTGTAATCAACATAGCGTCCGACGATCTGGACGCCAGTTACTTTCCGTCGGATGCTTTGTAATCGTCCGCCAGCCCCTAGATTTCATTGCAAAGTGGGGTCAAACGGGAACGACTGGGGTGGAATGAGAATAAAGTGGGGTGAAATGAGAACAGAGTGGGGTGAAATGAGAATGAAAGTGGGGTGAAATGGGTACTAACTCCTAAATGCTTACTCCTGCTTTTGACGCCTAAGTATACGCCTTCCGCCGGCGCTCGCTTCGCTCGCTTGGCAGTATGACGGATTCAACACAAAGGTCGCCGAACCTTGTTAGGCCGACGACCTTTGGCTGACCACGGTAAGGAGGACGCCGAACCGTGGAAAGGCTACGGCGAATTGTCGCCCAACCCACCGATCAGACCGGAAAGGTCAATCAGGCCGCCAGCCAACGCGCCGGCGAACTCGAAACTCGTCTTGATCAGGTTCTGCCAGAAAGCCCGCGCCTTCTCTTCGGCGATGGCCGCCGTACCGTAGAGCAGCCCCTTGGCGATAGATTCTCCGGCCTGCAGGAATTCCTTCTGAGGCAAGTGCGCCGCATTCTGCATGAGGATAGACGACCTGGTGAACAACTGGCTCTCTTCGACCAGGCCCTCTTTCGCCAGTTCCTGCGCCTTGACGTACAGCTTCTTGCCCGTGGACTTCAGTACATCTCCGAACTCAATGTCGCTCATCGCGTCCTCCTGTGTGCAATCGTTGGGCAAATGGTCGCAGACTACGCGACCACAGATTAGTCCTTGAGCAGCCGAAGAGCCTGCTCCTTCTCGAACCGTCGGGCGTCGAACAACGTCTGCGGCATGTACAGCGCCCTGGCCTCTTCGCTGTCCGGCAGCTTGTTGTACTCCTCGTCGGAGATCACCTTGCGGTGGTCTTCTTCCCACCGGTTCCAGCCGGATTCTGCCGCCATCCGGTACAGTGTCTTGTCCGCACAGCCTGAAAGCAGGATCAGGGCTACCAAAAACAGTGGCAGGGAGGCCGCTGGCTGCCTCCAGAATCGTCCGTTGAGCTTCATGGCTATCTCCATAGGGGTCAAAACAAAATTTCTGCCCAGAACGCTGTAGGATCGACACCGTCCGCGGGTGCTCTCTGGGTGATGTTCAGCTTGCGAGCATAACCTGATTTATTCTTCAGCTTGTTCAGAGGAGCCCTAACTTTTACAAGCATCGCTGCCTCTTCGGCTCCAGCCTCGTCACCGTCCCACAGGCCACGTTTCAGCACACGGAATATCGGAAGCATTCCCAAACGCCGTAGATCCTCTATCCACTCAAACTTCTCTCTGCTAGAGCGATCGCTGAGGTGCCCACGGTACCGACCAAGAGGGTCGTACGTGAAGCCAACGTACATGATCTTGTTTGTGCGTGGGTCGACTAACCCGTAGACGTAGCCGTTGTATTTCATAGATCCTCTGGGGCGTTTACGGCGTTTTGTCGGTAGCACGACGCTTCAGTACCCGCATATCCTGGCGCAGGTCGTCCACGTTGGCCTCGATGCGCTCCATGCGCTGATCGCCTGATCCCAGCCGCGACTTGATCACCTCAACGTCGGTGCTGGTGCGGTGCGTGTTCTCCATGATCAGGTTGAGCTTCTTGTGCATCTCGTCTTCCTGTGCGTCGCGCTTCTTGATGTAGCGACGGACCAGCCATGTGCACAGACCGATCACGCCGGATCCACCGGCCGCGGCGCCGCCGATCGCGGCATCCGAGTTCAGCAAGATGAAAAGCAAGGTGAACATCATTGTTGGTCGCTCCATTACTTCGGCGCTAAGGCGCCGCGATCGTGAATGGCCAGTTGCTGCTCATGGCTACACTCCCAGTGCTTCGCGTTCCTTGGTGGTCAACTTCGCCAGCGCGGCCTGTTTGTCGGCGATCCGCTGCGCTTCGGCCTGCTGCGCCAGTTCAATCTTCTCGTTGGTCAGCGCCTTGCCGCGCAATTCAGCCACCAGCGCCGCCCACGCCTTGTCATCCAGCGCCTCGAACTCGCCAGCCTTGAAGCTCTTGGTCGGATCGATCAGGTTGATTAGTTGTGATGCTCTTGCTTGCCAGTCCATTGGATTTCCTCAGGTTGGAGTGCCGATCACCAGCAGGCGGAACGAGACACCGCTCGCGTTCCAGGCGCCGTTGGTGCTGTTGATTGTCAGGGTTTGCGCGCTGCCGGCGCCCGGGGCGTTCAGGCTCCAGGTCGCCCAGTGAGAGCCGTCGGCGTCGTACTTCAGGTTGATCGTGCCCGTGCCGCCCATCGGCCAGCTTGAACTGGGGCCGCTGCCGCTGCCGTCGCGACACTGGTAAATGAAGTGCGCGCGGTTGATGCCGGTCAGCGCCACCGTCTTGCCGCTGCTGCCGCTGCCGGTGTACTCGACGACGACTGCCTTGCCCTCGCCGAACAGTCTGGCGATCGTCACGGCGTCGGTCTGGCTGGCGCTCGCGTCGTACAGCGGCACTTTGTCGTTGTAGACAGGTGCGGTTTCGGCGGTCAGTGAGTTGATGAGGTTGAACAGGGCCTGCGGCGTGGTCTTGCCGCCGTTCGTTCCCACGTCGTTGAAGGGGATTTCGTCGGTCAGCACGGGCGTGCGGCTGGTGGCTCCGTTGATGAAGTCGGCCAGCGTCAAGTCGTTCTGAGCAATCTCGATCATCCCGTTGGAGTTGATCGTCATTGCTGTAGCAAGAGAGTTCGACCCTTCAGGCGACACCTGAAAGACGATCACACCCGGAGAATCATTAGAGTTGAAGGCAGAGTTTGCCTGCACCAACATAGCTGCCGAGGGGTTGTAGTCCGTACCGTCGTGACCCGCCCACAGGAAGCCTCCGATGTACTGCTTGCTGCCAAGTGCGCCGTGGCTTGAACCCGTCGAATTGCTGCGGGTGAAGACAAACAATCCACCATCTGCAAAGTCGTTTCCAGCGCTGTGCTTGTGCAGGCTCAGCAGAGCGTTGAAGTCATCATCCAAGTCGCTGATGATCATCCGCGCTGTCTGTGTCCCGCCTGCGTAGGCAACGGAGTTCTGCTCCGAGCCCGTTGTTCCCACGTTGAACAGGCCGGGGACCACTACCGGCGTAGCGCTTGTGCCGAACACGAACGACCCTGCGGCGTAGTTCGAGCCGTCGTCAACGTACATGGTCTTGGCAGGAACGCCTCCGCCGTTGGAAGCCGCCGCCGTGAACTCAAGGAAGATAGGGTCGATGCCGCCGCCGACAGTCAACTTGTTCGGAATGACCACGCCGGTCGTGTTGACGTAGAGCTGCTCGGTTCCAGCAATGTCGAACAGGCCTGGGCCTTCTGCGTCCGTGGTGTCGAACTTCATGCCCGCGGCATCGCTGCCCGGCACGGTCGCCGCATCGAACATGTAGGCCGGGTCGCCGCTGTCCGGTCCTTCGAGCGGGAACGAGATCGAAGCAGTGGCCGGCCACACATCCTGCCACGACGCGCCGTCATAGACCTGAAGGAAAGAACTTGTTGTGTTCCAGATCAACGACCCTGCCCGCGGAGACAACGCGCCACGGTTGGCTGTGGTGTACTGGCCGAGATCGAGGCACAGGTGTGACAGCCGGAAGTGGGCGCGGTCAGTGTCGCTGGCATTGCCGTCCGTGGGAGCCAGCGTGAACACACTGGGGCTGCCAACCGCGAACCTGAAGTACACACCGCTCTTGGGCCGGTTGGTGGTGGTGCGATGCAGGCCGCCGAAAGCCAGCACGGTGAAGCTGCTGTCGCCACCGTTGGTTGACGGTGCCGAGTGGAGCAACACCATCGATTCACTCAGGTTGGTCGCCCAACGTGAGCCGGGGTTGGATCCGTCGCCGTGCAACTGGAAGTCCAGCAGCTCGGGCGGGTGGAATACCAGCGCACCGACACCAGTGCCTTCGTGGTACACGTCTGCGATCGCGTGCTTCTCACCAGTGCGGATCTCGAAGTGAGGCTCCTGCGTGTACACCGGCTTGGCCGTGTAGGCGTCGGCATCGTACTGCGGGACCGGCGTGATGCCTACGACCAGCGGCTGGGCCATGCGGTCGAACGCACCCTTGCCATCGGTCTTGGCAGCACCGCCTCCACTGCCGCCGTTCCACCAACTGGAGCTGGTGGTGCGGTCATCCTTGATGATGCCGGGACCG
>Ga0209605_1003658_pt1 | contig 13262 bp, 10 predicted proteins | sample AD_UKC035_MetaG_FD_184408 | JGI IMG/M metagenome (GOLD analysis project Ga0209605, IMG submission 184408) | Active sludge microbial communities of municipal wastewater-treating anaerobic digesters from USA - AD_UKC035_MetaG (SPAdes) (version 2) | ecosystem: Engineered > Bioreactor > Anaerobic >...
ATGGGGAAGAAAACCGTTTACGTCAGGGGCGCCGCTTTACCCGACGATGGGTGGATCCATGAAGACGAAGCGGCTCTCAAGCTCGCCGGGGCCATGGCCGGTGACGGCGTCGCCTTTACGGGCGCGCCGAGCGAGGGGAAGGTCACCTTCAAGGCGGAAAGGGACGGTCTTCTCGTCGTCGATGAAAAACGCCTCGTCCACTTCAACAGCATTCCCGACGTCATGTGCGCGAGCCGGCAGAGCTTTTCCGTCGTGTCCGCCGATGACCGGATCGGGGGAACCCGGGCGATCCCCCTTTATCTTTCCCGGGCCGTCCTCGACAAGGCCCTGGGGATGTTCAGGGACAACCCGCTTTTCACGGTGCGGCCCATGCGGGAACCCCGGGTGGGGATTCTCGTGACGGGAACGGAAGTCTTCGAGGGACGGGTGGAGGACGCCTTCATTCCCCTCATCACCGGAAAACTGGAGAAATTCAAGGCCCGTTCCTTTCACTCCCGCATCGTTCCCGACGACCGCGGCGCCATCGCCGGGGCGGTCCGGGATCTGATCGGGAAAGACATCGACCTTCTCGTCACGACGGGCGGGCTCTCCGTCGATCCCGACGATGTCACCCGGGCGGGGCTGGAGGACGCCGGCGCGACGGATATGCTGTACGGCGCCCCCATACTTCCGGGAGCGATGACGCTCCTTGCCCGCATCGGGGACATCCAGGTCATCGGCGTTCCCGCCGGGGCCCTGTATTTCAAGGCAACGAGTTTTGATCTTCTCGTTCCCCGGCTTCTTGCCGGCCTCTCCATCTCCCGGTATGACCTGGCACGAATGAGCCACGGGGCCTTCTGTCTCGAATGCCCGAAGTGCACCTTTCCCCTGTGCCCCTTCGGCCGGTAGAAACCGCTTTTTCACGGGCTTTTGAAATCACCGGAACAACGATCCCGAGCCACCGCCGGCCCGTTCAGGTCAGGGGGCCCTGCCCCCTTGCGGGGAATATGAAAGTATTCTATAAAGCACATGAATGATGCGGGAACACGCAGGGGGTCGGGGCGATCGAAATCAAGAGCAAAATATGGCTGGAAAAGGACGGCCGCGTCATTTTCGGGCAGGGGCGCAGCGAGCTCCTGCGGGCCATCGACGAGTGCAAGAGCCTGAATGCGGCCGCCAAAAAACTCCAGATGTCCTACCGGGCGGCCTGGGGGCGGCTGAAAGCGTCGGAAGACCGGATGGGAATAAAGCTCGTTGAACACGTCCAGGGCAGGAACATGCATCTCACCCCGCAGGCCAAGGACCTTCTCGACCGGTACGACAAGATCGAGAGAGAAATCGAGTCGGTCATCGAGACGGCGCGGAACGACTTTCAGCACATGACCGAGGAGTGAAAGCCACTCCAACGAAGACCTTTTACTGTCAGAAGCTCGCGGCAAGACGGAAGCCCAGCCCGTCGCCGCGGTGGCTCGGGCCGTTCCTGCCTCGATTGGCGGAGCGGCAGAACCGGGGTCGATCGGACCAGGAACTGCCGCGGCACACATGGCTCGAGCCCGTTGACGGGCCTTCGGGGTCCGTAACGGAGCCGGCGGGATAGTCCCCATACCAGTCCAGGCACCACTCCCAGACATTCCCGTGCATGTCGTACAGCCCCCAGGCGCTGGGCGCCTTCAGGGCCACCGGTTTCGTTCCGCCGCCGCTGTTTCCCCCGTGCCATCCCACGCGGTCCAGTTCGTCGTAATAAGGGCCCGCCGTCCCCGACCGGCAGGCATACTCCCACTCCGCTTCCGTGGGAAAACGGTATCTGGACGTCCCCTCCTTCCCGTTCAGCCTTCGGGCGAATTCCTGGCAGTCCATCCAGGACACCCTTTCCACGGGGCACCCGTCACCGCAGCCGCCGAACCGGGACGGGCTGTTCCCCATGACGGCCCGCCACTGACCCTGGGTCACCTCCGTGGTCTGAAGGTAGAAGGCCCGCGTGAGCGTCACCCGGTGCTGCGTTTCGTCGCTGTCCCGGCCCGGCTCGGTCTCGGGGCTCCCCATGACGAATGACCCCGGGGAAATCCGGACAAAGGTCATCCCCACGGTGTTCGTGAAAGCCGGGCCGCTGTCTTCCCATTCCGGATATTTCTCCAGCCGGATGTCCACCTGCCTGTCCTCTCCGGGGGCCAGTATCACCCAGCGCTTCTTCGTTTCGTAGCCGTCCTTCGACACCTCGACGGCGTAGCTTCCCGGGTCGAGGATCATCCCCCGGCGATAGAGCGGCACGATGTTGAGGATTCGAATTCGCCCATCGGGCGGCGTTGCGTTCACGTATATTCTTGACTTCAAACTATTTTTTGTCGTGGCCTGGGCTTCCTCTGCGGCCTTTCCACCGTTTTCCCGGGAATCGGTAAAACGGCCGCCGTCTTCCTTTCCGGCCGCCGAGGCGCGGGCCTCCCCCGGCTGGCCGTTCTGTCCCCCGTCCGCCCTGTTTACGGGGATCGGCCCGAAAGCAATGGCGGCATGAATCGAAAAAAGGACGAAAAGCCACCGAGCCGTGGGTAAAAACTTTTTCCCCCATTTCTTTTTCGATGTATTCACTTTTGAACCCATGCTGGTTTGCGGCGTGGAATGATCGGCCCTGGAAACAGCTAACACGATATCGCGAGCCGAGTCAACGGGGTTGGCCTGGTCAGCCGGCGGCGGCGGGAAGCGTCCGCGGTGGGGCGTTCGATCCTGTGACATCCCTGCCGTCATATCCGTTTTTGTTTTTCCCGGAAGTGTGATAGTGTCAGGAACTTTCAGAGATACGGTCCTTTGCCGCGCTTTTGCTGTATCGGCCGTGTGATTCGAAGACGGCCACGAGGTGTCTTTGCCGATGGAAAGCATCGACGGGGGAATCTTCCCCGCCCCGGTCAGGAAATGGTTCGCATCGGTTATCCCCGAGAGGGTCCGGACGGAACGGGCGGCGGCTTACCTCGGTCTCGCCTTCGCCGTCCTGTGCTGGGCGGGAAACACCGTCCTCGCCCGGGGGGTCGTTCATGAAACCGGCCCCATGGCCCTGTCCTTCTGGCGGTGGGTCGTGGCCTGGCTCATCATCCTTCCCTTCAGCCTTCCCCACGTGAAAAGAGAGAGGGGCACCCTCCTGGAAAACAAGGGGAAACTCGTCATCCTGGCCCTCTTCAGCGTGGCCATGTACAATTCGCTGCTCTATGTGGCCGCCCAGTACACCACGGCGATGAACATGTCCATCGTGACGGCGGCCTTCCCGGCGATCACGATCCTCTTCGCCTGGCTCCTGATCAGAGAGGTCCCCGACAGGACCCAGGTGACCGGCGTCTTCATAGCGGCCATGGGGATGCTCGCCATCATTTTCCGGGGGTCCCTGGCGAACGTCTTCTCTCTCGCCTTCAATGCCGGGGATCTTCTCGTCGTCGCCGCCGTTCTCAGCTGGGCGATCTATTCCGTCTTTCTCCGGAAGTTTCGCCTCCCCGTCCACCCCCTGACGCTCCTGACGCTGACGGTCTCTCTCGGCGTCGTCATGATCTTCCCCTTCTACCTTCTCGAAACGCTCCGGGCGGACCTGTTCCGGTTCACCCTGAAGAACGCTTACATCCTTCTCTTCCTTGCCCTCTTCCCCTCCCTCCTCGCCTATCTCTTCTGGAACCAGGGGGTCCTCAAGGTCGGCCCCGGGCGGGCGGCCTTTTTCCTATACCTTCTGCCCGTCTTCGGGTCTCTTCTCGCCTACCTGTTCCTCGGGGAGGAATTTCAGCTCTACCACCTGGCGGGAAGCCTTCTCATCTTCGTCGGGCTTTACCTGGCCATCAAGAGATAGGCGGGAGAGCGCCTTTCACACCCTGTGCCGTTTTCGGGAACCCCTCGGCGGGAAATCAGGTTAAACTTTAAACTACTGCCCCAGTCCAAGCAACCCCAGGATCCCCAGTTCCTCCCGGCAGTCCGGGCAGATGTCATCAACACTTTCGATACCGAGACTCGGAAGAAGAATGTCCACCAGTTCCTCCGCCGGACTGTAATCCCGGATGGCTTCTTCATCGAATTCCCGGTGGCACACTCGGCAGATTTTCATGATAGTGGATTGACGGCGATTCGTTTTTATTCTTTACCCGTTTAAGATGATTGCACTTTCTCCCGAGGTTCCGGAAACGCCTCTGTTGTCAGGCTCAAAAACAGAAAACTCGGGGTTAAAACGAGGTAAATCAATGAGAGGGCTCCCTGGTTCAATACCGCTGAACTCAATAAAAACAAGAGGCATAATTCCAAAAAGCCGCAAATGCGGGTACGTTCATCTCGGAAGCACGTGGATAACCTGGCCCCTTGAAGTGAAAGAAATTCCCCGTTGTATCTGCGAGCCGATCATGATCGCTTCGATGATGGGCGGGTTGACTTCTATGTCGGCGGCCCATCGGACGATGAAATTCGCTCCCGAACCGCCGGCCTTGTCCGAGGCTTTCACAACATATCTCATGGACGCCATGGCGTTCAACCTGACGGGGTTCTCCAAATACTTCGTCACAAGAACCCCTTTACTATCAAAATAATTCGCCTCAAGCACGGTGTTCGGGTGCGTCGGGTCGGTATTTCGTATACGCAGCGTTGCGGCCAGGTAAAAACGATGCTCCCAGTCACCTCCATAGATATGGGACTACACGGGGTCATAAACGGTCTGTCCTTTCGACAGGGAAACGTCAGTCTCTGCCGTTAGCTCTGTTCCCCACAGGCAAAAGGTCAGAAAAACCGCGACGGGAAGCAGCCGGCATAGCAGTCTCAACGGAAGATTTATATTTCACCCCCGAAATTTCTCTTACATTTCGTAATCCTGCGATGAGGGAAAAAGAAACTGATGAATGAGCACCCTGTCGGTCTATCTTCCTGAAAGTGAGTATTCCATCTTTTTTCCGGGCCTGCTTCCTTACAAACCGTAACGGACAGGCATGAAGATGGAAGGCCTGTGCAATCATCCCATCTTCTCGTTCTTTTCGTGATCAGCCCCCTCGGTAAGCGCTTATTTTAGACGAACTTCAAAATAACCCCTTCATTATTTTATAAAATTATCCCGATAATTTTACTTGCCAATATCGACAACCCACGGCATATTATTTTCGGGGGAACGCTTTTCTGGGTTCACTTTTCATCTTCAGGCGCAATCTTCACGCATCCTTTCCATTCCCGGGACCCCTGAACCGACGCGAGCAGGAAGGGTTCCTCTTCACGAATAAAGCAGAATACAAAACAGGTCGTTTTTCAGGGTTTCAATCTTTTTTTGGGGAAGAACAAGGGGGATGCCATGAAACGGTCCGGAAAAACGTCTGCTTTCCTCTGGTCCTGTTTGATCCTGTCCTTAATCTTTTACCTTATGGGGTGCAACGGGGGATCCTTCTCCGACAGTGCGGCCCCGGTCCCGGAAACGACTTCAAAGATCGGGTCAAAGGGGGGAACCGTCACCGACGAAGGCGGGTCTTCCGTCGTCATCCCGCCGGGCGCTTTGTCTAAAGAAACGGAAATCACCGTCATTACCTACCGGGACGGCACCGCCCTGCCGGATGACATGTGGTCCTCCCTTTTCGGCGAAAACGGGGCGGCGGAATTTCTCCCCGACGGTCTCACCTTCGCCCTCCCGGTGACCATCACCGTCCCGTCGGCCGTCCCCCTCACCCCGGGGGATGAGATACCCCTCTTCCAGTGGAACGACCCGGAGGGCGCCTGGGAGCAGACGGAATTCACGGCCCGGGTCAATCCCGACGGGCTTTCCTGGAGCGCCGAGGTAACCCACTTCACCACCTTTTCCACCGGCGGGTGGGGGAACTTCCCCTCGCCGGGGCTGGGAGACCTCGACGACCCTGGCTCGATCGACCCCGATGAGGCAAGAGCGGCCCTGGAAGGCCGGTTCACCGAGTGGATTGACGAATTCGAATCGAAGGTTCACCGCCTTGGCGAAGTTAAGCGGAAGAACGACTGCGTCATGGAAATACAGGGGCTGAAGTATCACATGGACTATGAGCAGGGAAAATTCCATTACGGCAGCGACCGGACGAAGGGGAAGACGGACGGCTGCCATGCCTGGGAAACTCTCAAATACAAATACGGCCCGCCAGACGGATCCTACCGGTATTTCTTCACCGTGGAGATCTGCTGGATGCGGCTTTTGGCCCGGGTCACCGTGACGGCGACCCCGGACACCATTGAAATCCCCCCGGAAGGGCCGGACCACGCCCCGAAGGCGAAGGTCGAGGCGACGGTGGAATTCCTGAAAAAAGACGGCGGGACGCTGACCTACCCTGGTTTTCTTTTTGAGTTTACACTTCAAGAATGGCGGACCTTTTACTATGATCCTGTCGGAGAGCTCTTTCCGGACTGCTGTCCAACCGACGACTTGGGAAAGGCGGTCGTTTTCTTCCATCCCAAAAACCCGGGAACCGCCCAGGTGACCGCCACGGTCTCGACGGGTGGTTGCCCAGGGGATCCCGCGATACTGGATAGCAAGGGACAGACGGAAAAAATTGTTGTGACCCGAAACGCATGGGTCGCAAATGCCTGCATCGAGTTTGAAGAGGTCGGGGCAATTACAGGAAATGAATATTACATGTTTAATTACAAGGACGCTGTGAAATTAGTCGTACCCTTCACTCTTGATGAAGAGGGCATTGTCCAGTGCGATCCCGATTGCTCGTACGGAGACCATGATTGGTGTTTGAACGATCCTATATCAGGCGACTCCGAGCCGCTTCCGAAAAGAGAAATACCCTTCATCGAGGCCACCAGAAGTGAGTGCAGCATTCGAAACATCCACCCTGGCCCCGGCCAGGGCTTGTTTAGAGTTACAGTTTCCGGCCGCCTGAACGGAAACATTCTCACCCTCAACATTTATCCCGTGGAACCTCTGACCATTACATTCGATATCTTCTGCAAGGGGGATGACTGGGAACAGACAATTCCTTGGCCGAATATGTATGGCGTGAATGAATGGGGTATCATGCAGGATAAATTAAAGGTGGAGCTCCCCCTGGTGGATGGCGCCAATAACGCTCCGGGCGAAGAGGGAACGGTGACCTTTGGAGACACGACCCTGAGATATCGGTTCAGTGTCATTTTAAAAAATGAATATTTCTGCTCAGGCTTCTGGCCCGCAAATTAAAACGGACATTCATTTCCATACCTATTGAGGAGAAACATGCCATGAAAGACACTTCAAGGACCCTGACCCCCGGCTTTTGGATCGTCTTTGCGGTTTTTGTTCTTATGGTAACCGGAAACGGCGGCACCGCCTTGGCCGAAGACGGTCCTTTTCCCTGGATTTACGGCGGCTACACGGACATCGATGAGGTCCATCTCCGGTACTGGACAGCCGACCGGGATGCCCTGGAAAACGTGGAGAACCTTCGGGACGGCCGGGTCGAGGGGGAAATCTGCGACATCTGGTACCGCAAGTCCCCGCCGTCTTTCAGGATGGACCGGTACGTCCCGGAAAACAGGATTGTGTGCAACCAGTTCAAGGGAAAAGAATGGGAAAAAATGGAATCCGGCGGGAAGACCTGGGTCCTGAAGGAGCGGACGGTCCAGAAAATGGACCGGCGGGCTTCGTGGACCCTTCAGAATATCGCTTCCGGCGGTGGCCGTGAGCTTTGCGAATACAGGAAATTCGAAGGAACCCGGCGGACGCCCGGGTCGGTGAAGAATACCCTGTCCCTTCTTTCCGTCGTCCCCTACGCCGCCGATCCCGAATCGAAGGAACTCGATGAGATGGGTCTCGAGATGGAAAAGCTCCTCGACCCGGGAAAATACGAAGCCAGGCTCAAGGATCTTCGAAAGCGGCACGAAAAGGCCGGCCGGCCGTCGGCCCGATACGAGACGACCCACGGGATCATCCGGTTTCCCGCCCGAGGCTTCGCTTTTGTCGATCTTGCCTGGGGCATCGGCCTGGAGGGATACCTGACCGGCGGCGGGAGTCTCGAATTCCCGGAACCGGTGTGCATCTACCGGGTCCTGGCGATTGATACGGCCATAAAGGACCAGGGGGTTTTTGAAGACCGTTAGACCTGCTTCCGGGAAGTCGGCCTTGCTGATGTCATGTTCGATAGCACGGGATTTGAGTGAGGCCCGTCAAGCTCTCTGCCCAACACCGAATGAGGTCCCGCAGCACGGAGGGTGCAGGCTTTCGCCTGTAACGTTTCAGAAACTCTCTTTCAAATGGATATCTTAGTGAAATTTCCGGATTCACTTTTGCGATTATGTAGGTGGAAGAAATGATTCTGCCGATCGGGTGATCTTGAAAAGCCGGCGGTTGGAATTTTTACTGACACCTTCCTGAACTGTTGATTTTCTATTCGTGATAGTTCATCCAGCATTTTGAATGTAAATCTTCGATTCGGATTGAAAAGGAAGGCCATTATTTCCTCTTGACTTCCCATTAGCATAAAAGCATTATTTAGTTATCTTTTCTCTTTTTGCTCAATAAACTCATCAACCTTACCAACGGCTTCCATGAGGACGAATTTTCAGAAGGTGCCCATGCGATCATAAGAGTTTTGATATGATGCTTATAGGAAAGCAATCTTTCAGAAACATGGAAGGTATTGAACAATTGAAAGACATTCCCTCCACTCGGTCCAGACGTCCCCTCCACTCGGTCCGAATGAGATCAGTCACGCTGCTCCTTTTCACAATATTTTTTCTTTTTTCCGTCGCCTGCCAAGGGGAGCAGGGTACAGACACCACAACGGTACTTATCGAAGGACTCGGTCTGACCGAACAGGAAGTTATAGACAGCTGGGTATATGCGATTGCACGCTATCTGGTTATCCGGCAGGAGCATATCGACCTTTCCGAGGAAGGCATCGATTACAATGTCATCAAATTTAATGAGCTTGGAAAAGCCGATTTTGTAAATCCTAACCTGGACGTGGCCTATCTCGAGGCGTGGCTCGGCGTTGATGGGCAGTCGCCCGTGATTCTGGAGATTCCAAGGATCGAGGGTAGGTACTACACGGTTCAGATCATGGATGAATGGGGCGACATCCTTTACAATATCAATGAGCGGAACTTTCCAATGTATCCGCATGGCAGGTACTCGTTATGCCTGAAGGGGTCCGATCCGCTGATTCCGGCAGATGCCCTGAGACTTGATCTGCCTTCACAAAAGGTAAAAATGGTGGCCCGTATCGAGCGCGGGGGAGATGACGAGGGTGCCGTAAGGCTGCAGCGCGAGTTTAAGATCACAACCCCTCGGGAGCCGAATATCGCTCCTGCAGTCGTGATCCCCATGTTTTCAAACGCAAATCTTCTCACCGTCGACGCCTTTGATCAGCCGATGCTCAATGCCGTCCTGTCAAGCGCGCCCGACGCAATGTCTGTTGCTCCGGAGATGCAGGAAAAGGCTCGGGCCGTTGCCGGTTTCATAGCGAAAGACGAGGCCAATCGGGCGATCATTGAGAATATTATTGAGCAAAACGCCGTGCTCAGCGTAGCCCAGTACCTGCGCAGCTCCGGAGATGCCTGGGGCGGATGGCTCGCTACGACGGGCAAACCCACGGGCTTCGGTGATGATTTCCGGTTTCGGGCGGCCGTTAATTACGCGGGCATCTGGTGGAACAACAATGAGGAGGCGGTTTATTATATTGGTCAGACAGACAGTTCTGGAAACACCCTCAACGGAGACAACGTCTACGTCTTACACATCAAGGAAGAAGAGCTTCCACAGAGACACGTCAATGCCTTCTGGTCCCTCACACTGCTAAGCCTCCCCGACTATCGCGTCGTGCCCAATATCTTGGACCGTTACCATTTCAACAATCTGTCAGACTTAAGTTACGAACCTGACGGCTCCCTGAAACTCTATGTAGCGGCCGTCCCGCCCGGGGACGCACCGACCACGAACTGGCTCCCGGCACCCAAGGACCGGTCGTTCACCCTCACCCTGCGGATGTATGCTCCGAAAGAAGAAGTCATTTCGGGAGAATACTATGCACCGCCAATCGAGAAATCTCTTTAATTCATCTTCATGATCAACAACCGTTCACTTCAATTCGTAATCATCAATTTTGATCACTGCCTACCGCTGAACAGTTGTAGGTGTAAGGCAGAATCAAGTGATTTTTTATTTGATTTGATACAACCCCGATGTCGAGGGGGTGACAATTTTCTGAGGGGAAAATTCGTCACCCTTTTTTCAATACAGCGATGTTGTGACCACCAACTGCCAGAATCTGTCGGTTTCTTCATCATAAGCTGACTAAAGCAAAGGAAAAGGCCTCTTCCACATTGTGATTTTTCTTAACTCGGTAAAAAATCGAAATGGGTGGCAAAAAAGTGGGGGGATAGCACAGAAAAAACAAGGGGGTTACGATCTGTCTTCGTAACCCCCTGTTATAATTTGGTAGCGGGGAGAGGATTCGAACCTCTGACCTTTGGGTTATGAGCCCAACGAGCTACCGGACTGCTCCACCCCGCGTCAAGGTTTTATATGCGAAACTGATCCTTCCTTATATTCCAGGAGCCCGGAAATGTCAAGGGCCCTCTCTTTTCAAAAAACAAAGACCGCCGCCGCAAGAACCGTGGTATACCCCGTGTTCGAAGCGAGGGTGGACTGGGTCATGTTTCTCGTCTTGACGATTTTCCCGCTGATCTTGAAAAGGTCTTCCTTTTCGTTCCAGGCCGCGTCAATGTCGAAGTCGATTCCGAGGGTCGATGCCAGCATGGCCGCGGCAAGGTCTTCCGCGTAATCCCCCGCCTGTTTTTCCGTCTGCCCGAAGGCGTGGTGCTCGCTTATGTACCCGTAAGCTTTCTTGTCGGTGGGTATGGCGCAGCCCACGGTGGCGGCGATGAGCCTTCGCGGTTCGTTGCAGCAGCAACGGCTCATGACGCAGTACACGATGGACCCGGGCACGAGTTCCTTCAAGCCCCGTTCCCTCGAAATCACCTTGCACCCCGGCGGAAAAATGCTCGAGACCTGGACAAGATTGAATTTCTCGATGCCGGCATCCCGAAGGGCAAGCTCGAAGGAATGGAGCTCTTCCTTGTGAGACCCGACCCCCTTGGTGAAAAAGATCTTCTTGGGTACGAACTCTTTCAATTTTACCACTCCTTAATGGATTTTTTAGGGCCCCGCCAGGTAGCCCATGATCCGATAGGTCAGCTTGGCCGCCATGAAGTCGGGGGCCACCATTCCCGGAATCGGGCAAAGCTCGACGACGTCGAAACCGCGGATGGCGCGGTGCCTGGAAACCTCCCGGACCAGGGCTGTCACGTCCCGCCACGTCAGTCCGTCCGGTTCGGGCGTTCCCGTAGCGGCCATGATGGCGGGGTCGAACACATCGAGATCGACAGTGAGATAGACGTCTTCCGTGAGGGCGTCGGCGACCCGCTCCATCCAGTCCGGTTTCTTCCTGATGGTTTCAGGACCGTAGCAGGAAATCTCTTTCTCCTTGAGAAAAGCCGCCTCCTCGGCACTCATGCTTCGGATTCCAACGGGGACGACGGGCGCGATTTCGCAGATCCGGCGGGAAACGCAGGCGTGGCTGTAAGGGGTGCCCTGGTAAGTGTCCCGCATATCCGCGTGGGCATCGAGATGAAGGACGGAAATCCCCGGATATCTATCCTTCATGGCCTGGACGGCACCGAAGCTGATGGAATGCTCCCCTCCCAGCACCACGGGGATTTTTTCCCAGTCCAGGACCTGGGAGACATGCCGCCGCACCGTGTCCATCATGTCCCGGGGGTTTCCTGCCGACACCTCCAGGGCGGGCGCCGTGTGGATGCCGGAAAGATACGTCTCCCTGTCCAGTTCCTCGTCGTAGAGCTCCATCTGGGTGGAGGCTTCCATGATGGCCGCGGGACCCCGCCGGGACCCCGCCTGGTAGGACGTAGTCAGGTCGTAGGGTACCGGTATGACGACAAACCGCGCCTTTTCGAGAAGGGCATCTTCCTGGGAGAGACCGCCGAAATTCACTCTTTCACCCCGGATAATCGACGAAATGACAACAAAGGTGACTTTTCACAAAACCCGAAATTTAAAAAAGAAGATTTGGCTATCACATCGCCTCCCCCCTTGTCCAGCTTTTTATCCGAAGGTCGGGACAGCGTCAGCGAACGTAGCCGGCAATACCGTCATAGCGGAATCCCCGGTCGATGACCCGTTCCTCCTTGAGGTCCGTCGAATAAAAATAGGCACCCGTCCCGGGATGGAACCACCGATACAGTTCGCGGCTCCCCGCCAGGCGGGACGTAGCGATATTGCCGATGGAGCCTTCCAGGACATACCCGTCGAGACGGAGCCCTTCCCCTTTCTTATCATACCCGTAGGCGTGCCGGTTTTCACCCCGGTGATACCAACGGTAAAATTCCGTCGTCCCAGGCGTACCCTCCCGATAAAGGCGGAACGCCACGCCCCGGAACTCGTATCCTCCGGGAAGAACCGCCTCCTCGGCGGGTCGGGATGTAAAAAGACAGTTGAACCCTTTCCGGTAACCCAGGATATCGATAAAGGGGGACGCCTCTCCGTGAGGCACTTCCAGGAAAATGTCGGCGGCCAGGGTTCCGCTCTCCGAGGTGAAGACCACCGTCGAACCGTAAAGGCCCGGGGAAAGCCCCGTGGTGTTGACGGCTACGTTGACGAAATCCTTTTCTTTCGCCGTCGTCCCGTTATCCGGGTAGATACGGACCCAGCCCTTCTGCCCCCGGCGGGGATCCTCGCCTAAAATCCTCACCCCCTCGACGACGGTCTGCCCGCCGTAGAAAAGAAGCTCGACCGTGTGGGAACCCTTTTCCAGCGACGGGGCAACGGGCAAAACCCCGCTGTCGCCCGTTGTCCCATCCAAATCGAAGTCCACTGCAGGCCCGCCATCCACGGACACCCGGATCCTGCCGCGCCCCCCGCCGCTATCCGTGAGAAGAACGAGGCCGGTGCCTTCAAAGGAAAAGGTCAGCCGTTCCCGCGTCCCCCGGGCGGCGGGATACCCGTCGATGTTCTCCCACGTCCCGTCGAGGGCCATCATGTCCCGGAGCTTGTCCGGTGTCTCGTAAGCCGTTTCCTGCGAGAGTTCCCCGTTCTGAAAGGAAAGGTATCTCCCTCGCCGGGCCCAGCCGTCGCCGCCGTGGGAACGCCCCTCGTCAAGGGCGGCCCTCCAGTTCAGGACCCCCATGCCCTGGTTGAGCACCTGGATTCTCCTCACCGCTCTCTTCCCCTCCCCGACGTTGCCGAAATCGATGACCGGAGGATCAATGGCCATGCGCGGGCGGGAGGCTTCCTCCGCCACGTTGAACCGGGCGTAGACATGCCTTGACCCTCC
>Ga0209605_1003667_pt1 | contig 13238 bp, 10 predicted proteins | sample AD_UKC035_MetaG_FD_184408 | JGI IMG/M metagenome (GOLD analysis project Ga0209605, IMG submission 184408) | Active sludge microbial communities of municipal wastewater-treating anaerobic digesters from USA - AD_UKC035_MetaG (SPAdes) (version 2) | ecosystem: Engineered > Bioreactor > Anaerobic >...
GAACGTCTGGCAGCCGCTCGGGCCCGACAGCGGCGGCGCCTGCCACTGGTTCTGCGCCGCGCTGCAGCTGGTCAATCGCGAGGGCTCGATCGGCGAGACCGACTTCATGCGCTTCTCGGGCGGAGTGCAGCGCGTGGCCGACGCGCTGATGAGCCTGCCGCCGGCGCTGCCGCCGCGCGCCGAGACGCTGCGCAACGCCACCGAGCTCGATCGCTTCTGCGCCGACGTTGACGTGCAGATCGGCGTCAATGTCGTCGCGCGCGATGGCCAGTTCGAGGGCCGCGCGATTCACGCCGTGGCCGAGAAGCATGGCCTTCGCCTCGGCGCGGACGGCGCCTACCACATGGTCGATGGCGAGCACAGCGTGTTTGCGGTGGCCAACCTCGAGTCCGGCCGCTTCTCGCCCGAGAGCCTCAAGGGCCTCGTCACGCGCGGGCTGACCCTGGTGATCGACGTGCCGCGGGTGGCCAATGGTGGCGCCGCCTTCGACCGCATGATGAAGATGGCGACCACGCTCGCCGGCGAGCTCGGCGGCGACGTGGTCGACGACAATCGCGCGCCCTTCGGTGCCGAGGCAGCGGCGATCATCCGCGGCCAGATCGGGCAGTTCCAGAGCCGCATGGCCGACCACGACATTCCCGCCGGCAGCCCGCTCGCCCTGCGCCTGTTCTCCGTGTGATGGATCTCTCTGCCGATAACAGCCCCGCTGCCAGCGCGGGCGAGGTCGCCGCACGCGCGGCGGCCCTGCGCGCCGAGATCGCGCGCCACGACCATGCCTACTACGTGCTCGACGCGCCGACGATTCCCGACGCCGAGTACGACCGCCTGTTCCGCGAGCTGCAGGCCATCGAGCAGGTCCACCCGGCGCTGCGCAGCGCCGACTCGCCCACGCAGCGGGTGGGCGGCAAGCCGCTCGCGCAGTTCGCCGCGGTGCGCCACCGCATCCCGATGCTGTCGATCCGCACCGAGACCGACACCGAGGCGAGCGGGGCCTTCGTCTTCGATTCCCGTGTGCGCAGCGCGCTCAAGCGCAACGACGAAGACCCGCCGATCGAGTATGCCGCCGAACTCAAGTTCGATGGGCTGGCGATCAGCCTGCGCTACGAGGATGGCGTGCTGGTCCAGGCCGCGACCCGCGGTGACGGCGAGACCGGCGAGGACGTGACCGCCAACGTGCGCACCGTCAAGGCGATTCCGCTGCGCCTGCGCGGCGAGGCGCCGCCGGTGCTGGAGATCCGTGGCGAGGTGTACATGCGCCGCGACGATTTCGAGCGCCTCAACACCCGCCAGGCCGACGCCGGCGACAAGACCTTCGTCAATCCGCGCAACGCCGCCGCCGGCAGCATCCGCCAGCTCGACCCCAGCATCGCCGCGCGCCGACCGTTGTCCTTTTTTGCCTATGGCCTGGGCGACACCGGCGAGTGGACGCCCCCGGCGACGCACGCCGAGGTGCTCGATGTGATCGCCGCCTTCGGGCTGCCGGTGTGCGAGCACCGCGCGGTGGTGCAGGGGGCACAGGGGCTCGCAGACTTCCACGCGCGCATGGGTGCGCTGCGCGACACGCTGCCCTTCGACATCGATGGCGTGGTGTACAAGGTCAACTCGCGCGCGCTGCAGCAGCAGCTCGGCTTCGTGACCCGCGAGCCGCGCTGGGCGGTGGCGCACAAGTACCCTGCACAGGAGGCGGTCACGCTGCTGCGCGACATCGAGGTGCAGGTCGGCCGCACCGGCGCGCTGACCCCGGTCGCGCGCCTGGAACCGGTCTTCGTCGGCGGCGTCACCGTCACCAACGCCACGCTGCACAACCAGGACGAGATCGACCGCAAGGACGTGCGCATCGGCGACTGGGTGATCGTGCGCCGTGCCGGCGACGTGATCCCGGAGGTGGTCGCGCCGGTGCTGGAGCGTCGCAGCGGCGAGCCGCCGCGCTTCGTGCTGCTGGAGCGATTCCCCACCTGCCCGGTGTGCGGCTCGCACGTCGTGCGCGGCGAGGACGAGGCCGTGGCGCGCTGTACCGGCGGCTTGTTCTGCCCGGCGCAGCGCAAGCAGGCGCTGCTGCACTTCGCCGGCCGGCGTGCGATGGCCATCGAGGGCCTGGGCGACAAGCTCGTCGACCAGCTCGTCGATGCGGCGATCGTGAAGACGCCGGTCGATCTGTACCGCCTTGGCGTGCTCGCGCTCGCCAACCTCGAGCGCATGGGCGAGAAGTCGGCGCAGAACCTGCTGATGGCGATCGAGAAGAGCCGCAGCACCACGCTGGCGCGCTTCATCTTCGCGCTCGGCATCCGCAACGTCGGCGAGGCCACCGCGCGCGACCTCGCGCGCCACTTCGGCAATCTCGATGCGCTGGTCGCAGCCGACGTCGATGCGCTGCAGCAGGTGCCCGACGTGGGCCCGATCGTGGCGCAATGCATCGCCGACTTCTTCGGCGAGCCGCACAACCGCGAGGTGATCGAGCAGTTGCGCGCCGCTGGCGTGCAGTGGGCCGAGGGCGAGCCGCAGGGCACGGTGGCCGGTGCGCTCGCGGGCAAGACCTTCGTGCTCACCGGCACGCTGCCGACGCTGAGCCGCGACGAGGCCAAGGCGCTGATCGAGGCCCGCGGCGGCAAGGTCGCGGGCTCGGTGTCGAAGAAGACGCACTACGTGATCGCCGGCGCCGAGGCCGGCTCCAAGCTCGACAAGGCGCAGGCGCTCGGGCTCGCCATCCTCGACGAGGACGGGCTGCGCGCGCTGCTGAACGAAACGGATACAAACGCTTGATGCAAAGCGCGCACGCTTGCCGCATGATCGCGCCCGCTGCTGCGTCGCAACACCCTCAATTCATGGGAGAGCAATAAAAATGAAGAAAGTCACCAAGGCGATTTTCCCGGTTGCCGGCATGGGCACGCGCTTCCTGCCCGCCACCAAGGCGAGCCCGAAGGAGATGCTGCCGATCGTCGACAAGCCGCTGATCCAGTACGCCGTCGAAGAGGCGGTCGCCGCCGGAATCACCGACATGATCTTCATCACCGGCCGCACCAAGCGCTCGATCGAGGACCACTTCGACAAGGCCTACGAGCTCGAGACCGAGCTCGAGGCGCGCGGCAAGAAGGAGTTGCTGGAGATCGTGCGCAAGACCGTGCCGAAGGGCGTCAACTGCATCTACATCCGCCAGTCGGAGGCGCTCGGCCTCGGGCACGCCGTGCAGTGCGCGAGTCACGTGGTCAGCGACGAGGCCTTCGCGGTGATCCTCGCCGACGACCTGCTGGACAACAAGGACGGCACGCCGGTGCTCAAGCAGATGGTGGATGTCTATAACTACCACCGCTGCTCGGTGCTCGGCACCATGAACGTGCCGCGCGAGGAGACCCGCAGCTACGGCATCGTCAGCACCGAGTCCGACAAGGGCCAGGTGCAGCGCATGACCGGCATCGTCGAGAAGCCGAAGCCCGAGGAGGCGCCGACGACCCAGGCGGTGGTCGGCCGCTACATCCTGACCCCGCGCATCTTCGATCACATCCGCGCGCTCAAGCCGGGCGCAGGCGGCGAGTATCAGCTCACCGACGCGATCGCTTCGCTGCTCAAGGAGGAGGCGGTGCTCGCCTACCAGTTCAACGGCGTGCGCTACGACTGTGGCTCGAAGCTCGGCTACCTGAAGGCCACGATCGAGTTCGGCCTGCGTCATCCGGAAACCGGCCCGGAGTTTGCTCAATACCTCAGCGGTCGCTTCGGCGCGGAGCCGTCGGTCGCGAAAAAGAAGTAGTACATCGAGAAGCCCGGCGCCGGCAGAGCGCGCCCGCCTGCAGCGACCGCCGCGTTGGCGGCGCCCTGCAGGCGGGCGCGCTCTGCGTTTACCGGTTCTGCGTTGAGGCGGCGCGCTCGATTGAACTGACAGCGCACGCAAATCGCGCCGCCCTCGGCAGCTTGCACTGACAGGGACGGGACCCCGTCCGAAGCGTAACGCCGCGGCAGTGATCATCCACCACCACCGCGGCGTCGTCGAGCCTGCTACTTGCGCGTCTCGACCTGTTGCAGCGGCTCGTCGACGACCACCGCAACCGCGCGCGGCTTGCGGCCGAGACGGACCGGCTGCTCCACCGCGCCGCTGCCGAACTGGCCGCGCTTGGCCGGGTCGGTCTCGATCTTGATCAGCCCGCCATCACCGGGCGGCACCGAGATCGGGGCGCTCGGAGCCTGAGCGGCGCGGCCCGCTTCCATTGCCCGGACCACGGTCGATTCGAAGGCGCTGAGGGCGGCCTGTTCGGCTGCCTCGAGGGCGTCGATGTCGAAAGGCTGCGCAGCCTCCGCCGTTCGAAGCTCCGCGGCTGCCTCGGAGGTCGTGCCGCCGATCTTCGTTGCGGAAGGTTCCGGCTCGGGCGCGCGTGCGGGCTCGATGTCGACGAGCGGCATGGTCGGGGCAGCCCCCTCGAAAGCCGCGGGCGCTTCCTCGGCAGCAGCCGACTCGATCACCGGAGCCGCTTCCGGCTCGGGCAGTTCGGCAGCCGGCGCCTCCGCTGCGGCCGCATGCTCGACGACTGCTTCCTCGGCAGCAGGAACGGGTTCGACCGATGCCGTCTCGATCGTCTCAGCCGGGGCTGGCGCGGCGACCCCCATCGTGGTCGCGATCTCCGTGGTGGCCTCCACGGGCCCGCCGATGGCCACTGGAGCCAGGAGGGCCTCCGGCGCAGGCGTGACGACCGGTTCGATGTCGTGCGCCGCGCTGCTGGCGATCGGCAGCTCGGCCGTTTCCTCCACGCTTGCAGGGGAAGGCGTCGACGCTTCCATGAACGAGCCGTCGCGTTCGAGCGTTGCGTCGGCAAGCTCCGCGGTGGCGCTGCCGGCAGCGATCAGCGGCGATCCTGCCGTCGCGGGCGAGCCTTCTGCGGAGGAGACCTCCGCTTCGGCGCCCGCTTCGGCGCCCACGCTGGTGCCCTGCGCCTCGCTCGCGCGGCGTCCGCGACCACGGCCGCGACGGCGGCGCTTCTCGGACGGGGTGCCTTCCTCTTCAGCGGCTTCGGTGCTGGCGACGACCTCGGTCGCGCCTGCCTCCGGGGTAGCGACGGCCGCGGTCATGGCCGCAGCGCTGGCGGCCTTCAGCAGATCGTCCTCTACCGGCGTCGCGCGCAGCTCGGCGCCTTCCGCGGCGCGCTCGCCGCGCTGGCTGCGGCCACGGCGGCCGCCTTCGCCGCGCTCTGTGCGCTCTGCGCGTTCCGCCCGCTCGGGGCGCTCCGCGCGCTCGGTGGCGACGCGCTGGGGACGCTCGTTGCCCTCGCCACGGTCGCTGCGCTCGCCACGCTCGCTGCGGTTGCCGCGGGTCGAGGCCTGCGCCTCGCCGTCGCGCTCACCGCGACGACCGCGCCCGCCGTTGCTGCCGCCGTTGCGTCGCCCTTCGCCGCTGCGCTCGCCGCGCGGACGCGCCTCGCGCTTGGGGGTGTCTTCGACCGCCGCTGCGGGTGCAGGGGCTGGCGCGGTCTTGCCGGCCGAGAACCAGCCCATGATGCGCGCGATCAGGCCCTTGGGCTCGGGCGCTGCGGGGGTCGGGGCGGGCGCGGGGGCCGGCTCGGCGGCGGCCATCGGGGCCGGCTGCGACGGGGCGATGCCCTTGACCGCGGCTTCGGGCCGGGTCGGGCGCTCGCTGGTCTTGGAGGGCAGGCGGGCGTCTTCCTCGACGGGCTTCTGCACCATCTGGTAGCTCGCCAGGGCGATGTCCTCGGCGTTGAGCTGGTCGTGGCGCAGGCGGATGATCTCGTGCGCCGGCGTCTCGAGGTGGCGGTTGGGCACGATGATGAGCTGCACCTTGTGGCGCATCTCGATGCGGGCGATGTCGACCCGCTTCTCGTTGAGCAGGAAGGTGGCGACGTCGACCGGAACCTGCAGGTGCACGGCGCCGGTGTTGTCCTTCATCGCCTCTTCTTCGAGGATGCGCACGATGTGCAGCGCCGACGACTCGGTGCTGCGGATGTGGCCGGTGCCGTTGCAGCGCGGGCAGGTGATGTAGCTGGTCTCGGCGAGCGCCGGGCGCAGGCGCTGGCGCGACAGCTCGAGGAGGCCGAAGCGGCTGATCTTGCCGGTCTGCACGCGGGCGCGGTCGTGGCGCAGGGCATCGCGCAGGCGGTTCTCGACCTCGCGCTGGTTCTTGGCCGACTCCATGTCGATGAAGTCGATGACGATCAGGCCGCCGAGGTCGCGCAGGCGCAACTGGCGGGCGATCTCGTCGGCCGCCTCGCAGTTGGTGCGGAAGGCGGTCTCCTCGATGTCCGAGCCCTTGGTGGCGCGACCCGAGTTGACGTCGATCGAGACCAGCGCCTCGGTGTGGTCGATGACCACGGCGCCGCCCGACGGCAGGTTCACCTGGCGCGAGTAGGCCGATTCGATCTGGTGCTCGATCTGGAAGCGCGAGAACAGCGGCACGTCGTCGCTGTAGCGCTTCACGCGCGCGACGTTGCCCGGCATCACGTGGGCCATGAACTGCGTGGCCTGGTCGTAGATGTCGTCGGTGTCGATCAGGATCTCGCCGATGTCGGGCTGGAAGTAGTCGCGGATCGCGCGGATCACCAGGCTGCCTTCCTGGTAGATCAGGAAGGCGCCGGACTGGCTCTGCGCCGCGCCCTCGATGGCAGTCCACAGCTGCAGCAGGTAGTTGAGGTCCCACTGCAGCTCTTCCGCGCTGCGGCCGATGGCGGCGGTGCGGGCGATCAGGCTCATGCCCTGCGGCACGTCGAGCTGATCCATGTTCTCGCGCAGTTCGGCGCGCTCGTCGCCCTCGACGCGGCGCGAGACGCCGCCGCCGCGCGGGTTGTTGGGCATCAGCACCAGGTAGCGGCCGGCGAGCGAGATGTAGGTGGTGAGCGCAGCGCCCTTGTTGCCGCGCTCGTCCTTCTCGACCTGGACGATGAGCTCCTGGCCTTCCTTCAGGGCCTCCTTGATCGAGGCCTTGGCGTCCGCGCCGGGCTGGAAGTAGGAACGCGAGATTTCCTTGAACGGCAGGAAGCCGTGGCGGTCGGCGCCATAGTCCACGAAAGCTGCCTCGAGGCTGGGCTCGATGCGCGTGATGACGGCCTTGTAGATGTTGCTCTTGCGTTCTTCCTTGGCGGCCGATTCGATATCGAGGTCGATCAGTTTCTGACCGTCCACGATCGCGACGCGCAGTTCTTCGGCCTGCGTCGCATTGAAAAGCATGCGCTTCATTTGGATCGTTCTCCCGCGAGAAGACACACGGGCAGGACGAACGGCGCGCACCATCGCGCTTTCCGGGATCAGGAGCGATTGGGTAGGGCTGCTGCTGCTTTCATCCGGTGGGTTAACAGGGCTGTGATGGGTCGGCTGGTCGAATTTCTCTTGTTCCCGCCCGCGGTGCCGGTGCGGCTGCGTGGCCGGAACATTTGATCCTGCGTCGGTGACTCGCGCGTCAAAATCCAACCCGGGGGCTGGATGGGTGTGTCGAAGGGGATCGCTTGCGTTACCATCGGCGCCTTTTCGGCCTTGGATGGCGGGCAAGGGTTTCAACCGGGAGCGCTCTTCAGGGCTCTTTGCCAGCAGTCTGCGCGCGTCGTCCGGAGCAGGTGTTTCGACCTGACGGACTGCTGACGCGCCGCACTTGGGTGGCAGCGACCGGTTCAACCGCGCGAAAGTATATTTCATGACGACGATTGAAGGCAAAGCGATCGCGGTTCGGCACGAACGCATCGACGAGGCGGCGGCGGGCCAGCGCATCGACAACTACCTCCTGCGCATCGCCAAGGGCGTGCCCAAGAGCCACGTCTATCGCATCCTGCGCAGCGGCGAGGTGCGGGTGAATGGACGCCGGGTGCAGCAGACCTATCGCCTGCAGGAGGGCGACGAGGTACGCATTCCGCCGATCCGCATCGCCGAGCCGACCCGCGCCGCACCCGCGCCGGCGGGCAAGCCTTTGCCGGTGGTGTATGAAGACGACGCGCTGCTGGTCATCGACAAGCCTTCCGGCAAGGCGGTCCATGGCGGCAGCGGCGTGAGCTACGGTGTGATCGAGCAGCTGCGCGTGCAGCGCCCGGAACTGCGCATGCTCGAGCTCGCACATCGCCTCGACCGCGAGACCTCCGGCCTGCTGATCGTGGCGAAGAAGCGCTCGGCGCTCACCGCGCTGCACGACATGATGCGCGACGGCGCGGTGCAGAAGCGCTACCTCACCCTGGTGCCGGGGCGTTGGTCGAATCCGCTGCAGCACGTCAAGGCGCCGCTGTTCAAGTACCTGACCGCCGAGGGCGAGCGCCGCGTGCGCGTCGCCGACGACGGCAAGGCGGCGCACAGCATCGTGCGCCTGGTGCGGCGCTGGCGCGACTACAGCCTGCTCGAGGTGGAACTCAAGACCGGGCGCACGCATCAGATCCGCGTGCATCTGGCCCACCTCGGCTTCGCGCTGTGCGGCGACGACAAGTACGGCGACTTCGCGCTCAACAAGCGCCTCGAGGGTGAGGGCTTGCGGCGCATGTTCCTGCACGCGGCGCAGCTGCGCTTCGCCCACCCGCTCACCGGTGCGCCGCTCGCCTTCGAGTCGCCGCTGCCCGCGGACCTGCAATCCTTCCTCGACCGGCTCGACGCCGCGGAGAAAAAAAATGGCTGAACGCTTCGACCTCATCGTCTTCGACTGGGACGGCACCCTGATGGACTCGGCCGCCGCCATCGTGCGCGCGATGCAGGCCGCGGCGCGCGACCTCGACCTGCCCCCGCCGCCCGACGAGCGCGCGCGCTACGTGATCGGCCTCGGCCTGGGCGATGCGCTGCGCCACGCGATCCCCGAGCTCGAGGAGGCGGCCTATCCGCGCATGGTCGAGCGCTACCGCCACCACTATCTGTCTTCGGACCACGAGCTGAGCCTCTTCGAGGGCGTGGATGCGCTGATCGACGCGCTCGCCGGGCGCGGCCACCTGCTCGCGGTCGCCACCGGCAAGAGCCGCGTGGGCTTGAACCGCGCGCTCGGCCACACCGGGCTGGGGCGCTACTTCCACGCCACGCGCTGCGCCGACGAGTGCTTCTCCAAGCCGCATCCGGCGATGCTGGAGGAGCTGATGGACGAGCTCGGTGCGACGCCCGAGCGCACCCTGATGATCGGCGACACCACCCACGATCTGCAGATGGCCAAGAACGCCCGCACCGCCGGCCTGGCGGTGGGCTTCGGCGCGCACCCGATGGAGGTGCTCGCTGCGGAATCTCCGCTCGCCTGCGTGCGCACGCCGGGCGAGCTGGCCGGCTGGCTGCTGGCGAACGCCTGAGCTACGCGGCGCCGTTCAGGCCAGCAGCAGGAAGAGCGCCGGGCGGCGGGCGAGGGCGGGGCGTGCGGCCTTCTTCCACTCGCGCACCGGGCGGGTGAGGAGCAGCTCGCCCGCGGTGTTGAGCTCGCAGGCCACGCACAGCCGGGTTTCGGGCTTCAGCGTGCGGAGCAGCGCCTCGAACATGCGCTCGTTGCGATAGGGCGTCTCGATGAAGATCTGCGTGCGCCCGAGCCTGCGCGACTCGTCCTCGAGCGTGCGCAGCGCGGCGTCGCGCTCGCCCTCGGCCACCGGCAGGTAGCCGTGGAAGGCGAAGCTCTGGCCGTTGAGCCCCGAGCCCATCAGCCCGAGCAGGATGGAGGAGGGGCCGACCAGCGGCACGACCCGGATATCCAGCGCGTGCGCGCGCGCCACGAGGCGGGCGCCAGGGTCGGCCACCGCCGGGCAGCCGGCGTCCGAGAGCAGGCCGAGGTCGGCGCCGGCGAGCGCGGGGGCGAGCAGGGTGTCGAGCACGGCGTCCGCGGCTTCGGCAGGGAGCTCGCGGATGTCGGTCTCGCGCAGCGGGTGCGGATAGTCGAGCTGCTTGAGGTGGGCGCGCGCAGCGCGCGCCGTCTCCACCACGAAGTGGCGCAAGCCTGCGGCGATCGCCTGCGCCTGCGCGGGCAGGAAGTGCGCCCAGGGCGTGTGCTCGCCGAGCGCCACCGGGACGAGATAGAGGCTGCCGCGCCGTGGCCTGGGCTCGGTCATGGCAGCTGCACTCCGGCGGCGCGGAGCATGCGCGAGAGCGCGATCAGCGGCAGGCCGATCAGCGCGGTGGGGTCGTCGCCGCTCATCGCCTCGAGCAGGGTGATGCCGAGTCCTTCGGACTTGGCGCTGCCTGCGCAGTCGAGCGGGCGTTCGCGCTCGACGTAGCGGCGGATCTCGTCGTCGCTGAGGTCGCGGAAGCGCACGTGCGTCGGCACGCCGTCGATCTGCGCGTGTCCGCTGCGCGTGTCGAGCAGGGCGAGCGCGGTGTGGAAGACCACGGTCTGGCCGCGCATGCGCTGCAGCTGCGCGATCGCGCGCGCCTCGGTGCCGGGCTTGCCGAAGACCTCGTCGCCGAGGTGCGCGACCTGGTCGGAGCCGATGATCAGCGCGTCGGGCCAGCGCGCGGCGACCGCGCGCGCCTTCTCGAGCGCCAGGCGTTCGGCGGTGACGGCAGGGGGCTCGCCGGGCAGCGGCGACTCGTCGGTCTCCGGTCGGTCGGTGTCGAAGGGCAGTTGCAGGCGCTCGAGCAGCATCCTGCGGTAGGCGGAGGTGGAGGCGAGGACGATCTTCATGGCTTCGGTGCGTGCTTGCTCCGGCGCCGACTGGCCGTGGAGCTCGCGCGACTGTGCTGGAGGGAAGGGCGTGCGGAAACGCTTCCCGAATTGAATGAAGCCTTTACAGGCGGATCCGAAAAATATTATCATGCACGGCTTATGTCGCAACATGGCGATCCGTCCAGGATCATCCCCGACCCGTTTCGTTTCGCTGCGGAGGCGCGCACGCTGGAAGGCGTTGCCGCAGTCGCGGACATGCTGCGCCTGACGGATGCGCTTGCGTCTTCCGTGGGGCAGGTGTCGTGGCGGATCGAGGGGTCGATGGTCGATGGCGTCGAGGGGCTCGAGCCGCGCCTGCGCCTTGTGGTCGAGGGAGAGTTGCAGCTTTGCTGCCAGCGCTGTCTCGGCGGGATGGCGTGGCCGGTGAAGGTCGATTCCTCGCTGCAGCCGGTGCGTTCCGGGCAGCAGATCCCCGAGGAAGAGCTCGAGGACGACGAGGTCGATGCGATCGAGCTCGACGGCGAGCTCGACGTGCTTGCCCTGGTCGAGGACGAGATCCTGCTCGCCTTGCCGATCGCCCCGCGACACCAGGTTTGTGATGCGCCCCAGCCCGAGGGTGGCGTGTCGAAGGAATCGCCTTTCGCTGCGCTGGCGTCGCTGCGAGGCAGTCACAGCGCGAACTAGGCGCGATATTTGTCTTAGGAGTCTTACTCATGGCCGTTCAGCAGAACAAGAAGTCCCCCTCCAAGCGTGGCATGCATCGTGCCCACGACTTCCTCACCGGTCCGGCGCTGGCCGTCGAGCCCACCACGGGTGAGACCCACCTGCGCCATCACGTGAGCCCGAGCGGCTTCTACCGTGGCAAGAAGGTCGCCAAGGGCAAGGGCGAGTAATCCTGCTGCCTGAATTCCGAAGGGCGGCGTCGGGCGCACTGCGCCGGCGCCGCCTTTTTTCCGGCTCCTAGAACCTGAAATCACGCGAGAACCCGATGGGTGTCACCATTGCGATCGACTGCATGGGTGGCGATCACGGCCCGGTCGTGACCGTGCCTGCCGCGCTGGAATTCCTGCGCAGCCATCCCCAGGCCAGCGCGATCCTCGTCGGGCGGGAGGAGGCGATCGCGCCCCTGCTCGGCAACGCGAGCACCGAATTTGGCGCACGCATCCGCGTGCGCGCGGCCTCCGAGGTCGTGGCCATGGACGATCCGCCCGCGATCGCCATGCGCAACAAGAAGGACTCGTCGATGCGGGTCGCGGTGGACCTCGTCAAGGCAGGCGAGGCGAACGCGGCCGTCTCGGCGGGCAACACCGGCGCGCTGATGGCGATCTCGCGCTTCGTGCTGAAGACCCTGCCGGGCATCGACCGCCCCGCGATCGCCACCGTGCTGCCGTCGATGAAGGGGCACACCTACGTGCTCGACCTCGGCGCCAACGTCGATTGCAGCGCCGAGCACCTGCTCCAGTTCGGCGTGATGGGCGCCATGCTCGTTGCCGCGATCGAGCACAAGGATCGTCCCAGCGTCGGCCTGCTCAACATCGGCGAAGAGGTCATCAAGGGCAACGACGTCGTCAAGGAGGCGGGGGATCTGCTGCGCAACAGCGGTCTCAACTTCCACGGCAACGTCGAGGGCAACGACATCTACGAGGGCACCGTCGATGTGGTCGTCTGCGACGGCTTCGTCGGCAACGTCGCGCTCAAGACCTCCGAGGGCCTGGCACAGATGGTCGGAGCATTCCTGAAGCAGGAGTTCAAGCGCACGCTGTTCACCAAGTTGCTGGCGGTGGCGGCGATGCCCGTGCTCAAGCGCTTCAAGAAGCGGGTCGATCATCGTCTTTACAATGGTGCGCCGCTGCTCGGCCTGCGCGGCGTGGTGCTCAAGAGCCATGGCTCGGCCGACGTGCTCGCCTTCGGCAATGCACTCTCGCGTGCGGCCGAGGCGGCGTCGAACCGGCTCATCGAGCGCATCTCCGAACGCATGGCGAGCATGAACGAGGTGAACGCATGATCTACGCACGGATTGCCGGTACGGGCAGCTATCTGCCAGGCGAGCCGGTCAGCAACGACGATCTGGTCAAGCGCGGCATCGAGACGTCGGACGAGTGGATCGTGAGCCGCTCGGGCATCCGCAGCCGCCACCTGGCCGCCGCCGACACCGGCGCGAGCGATCTCGCCCGCGTCGCCGCCGAGCGCGCGATCGAGGCCGCCGGCTGCGAGGCCGAGGACATCGACCTCATCATCGTCGCCACCTCGACGCCCGACTACATCTTTCCCAGCACCGCCGCCCTGGTGCAGTCCAAGCTCGGCATCCGCAACGGCGGCGCGGCCTTCGACGTGCAGGCGGTTTGCAGCGGCTTCATCTATGCGCTCAGCGTTGCCGAGAAGTTCATCCGCTCGGGCAGCCACAAGCGCGCGCTGGTGATCGGCGCAGAGGTGTTCTCGCGCATCCTCGACTGGTCCGATCGTGCCACCTGCGTGCTGTTCGGCGACGGTGCGGGCGCGGTCGTGCTCGAGGCCTCGGAGCATCCCGGCATCCTCGCCTCGGCGCTGCACGCGGACGGCAGCCATCACCCCATCCTGTGCGTGCCCGGCGGCGTGGCCTCCGGCCAGGTGATCGGCGACCCCTTCCTGCGCATGGATGGCCAGGCCGTGTTCAAGTTCGCGGTCAAGGTGCTCGGCGACGTCGCCAAAGAGGTGCTCGATGCAGCCGGCGTGG
>Ga0209605_1003670_pt1 | contig 13232 bp, 13 predicted proteins | sample AD_UKC035_MetaG_FD_184408 | JGI IMG/M metagenome (GOLD analysis project Ga0209605, IMG submission 184408) | Active sludge microbial communities of municipal wastewater-treating anaerobic digesters from USA - AD_UKC035_MetaG (SPAdes) (version 2) | ecosystem: Engineered > Bioreactor > Anaerobic >...
GGCAAATGTTGAAACGAAGGCAAAGTCACTATTGGTATTCTCCGGAAAAAGAAAAGTCACACATAAAGAATTGCTCATTTACATAAGAGACAATTTTGCTGACAGTGAGTTAGTTAGTACAATACTTCGCATGGCAAGCAAGATTAACAGAACCAACGTGAATGATATAATTGATCTAGTACCTTGCGAGATACTTAGCAGAACAACGAAAGACTTATTGCTGGAACTGATTATCGCAAAAAGGCAACTGGTAGAGGAAGTGTTTGGATGAGAAAAGCCGTGCTTTATTATAGAGCAAAACCAGACAGGAAGATTCCCATTGGATTCTTGGTCTTTGATGGGAAACATTATTCGTTCGAATATGATGAGACTGCTCTGAAGAACTCAGAGACTTCAAGCTTGATCGACATCCTACCGTTTAGTAGGCAGACTGTCACATATAGCAACAAGCTTTTTCCTTTCTTCTCGAGACGTTTACCAGATAAGAAGAGAAGGGACTACCATACCATTCTTGATAGATTTGGGATCAGGAACAATGCTGAGCTTGAGCTACTATTTGTTAACAACGGCAGATTACCGACCGATAACTTCGAGATTACCGAGATCAGATAGTCTTCAAAAGAACATTCTGTTCTGACAATGTGCTGTGCCCCTTTGCATATCTGCTGTTCACTTAACCACAATTCTTGACGTGCGTCATCAGAACGAAAGATCCGCCCTACGCTTAAAAGACGGAAATCCGCTGATCGCTGTAAAGACAACATTATCCGTCCACGGACCGCCGTCCTCCGAGAAAAGAGTTCGCTTCTCTCCAGTCTCTTCCTCTCTCCTATTCTCATAGTTCTTAACAAAGAACCTGTACGTACAGCTTCGAAACGGGGAACCGCTCTTCGAAATGTTACAATTCCAGATGAGGTGATTTAATGAAAGAACCCCGCATGATTATTAATGAAGATGGAAAACCTGTTAGCGTGATTCTTAGTATCTCTACATATAAGAAGATTCTTGATGAGTTGGAAGAATTGGAAGAGATTCGAGCATACGACAAAGCCAAGAAGTCAGCCGAGGAGATTCTTCCGTTTGAAGAAGCTTTAGATAAATTCAAGCGCAAAGATGTCTGACTAATACAAACTTCTTATTCTTAGCAAAGCCGCAAAAGAGCTTCAGTCTTTCGAGAGCCAAACTATAGCAGAATCAACCAATGATATTGATACTAGCATCGAATCCACGTCCAAGAGGTTCAAGTATGTTGACCGGAAGAGAGGGATGGCGGATAAGAGCTGGCGACTATCGTATTATCTATGAGATTTGTGAGCAAGATAAGTCAGTTACTATTCTGCATGTTGGACATCGCAGAAATGTATACAAGAATCTTTGAGACAGATTGTTGATGCTTCAATAGAATAAAAGGAATACCATCTTCTTAATAGTCGACTTCTGATTACGCTCCTGCAATTAAGAAAAAGATTGGCTCTCCCGCTCTTTCGAAGAGCGTTTATCATGTTTCTCGAATTCATATCCTGTTCTCTCAACGAAGTACTGCTATAAGCTTTCAAAAATTAAAAAGGAACATTGGGAAGATAGTCAGCCCAATGGATCGTTCAATTGTATCAAAGCAAACATGAGCCGCGCAGAAGACTTTCGGATCACTTAGCTCACAGAATTTCGCTTTGTTGAGTATTCCCTCCCAGTCTGTCGCTCTCTCTTCCCCGTTACTGAACTCAAGTATTAACTGATATGGTTTACAGCTCTTTATCGACTTTACTCCAATACTCATGTCAATACCTCCATTATCTTAGGGGCTCTATCTTGAAAGGAAGTTCGCCGTTTGTCACAAGTTTCCAGATTTGAAGATTCTCAATGTCCATCATCTATCCTCCTTATAATAAGCTGAGGATAATATAGCATCTGTAGTCTTAGGTCTTCAAGAGGCTTATTTGCATTCTGTAATTGATGATTCTTCATCCCCGCGAAGCGGGCATTGCGTCCTGGCGTGGTCTTCGCCAGCCCTGCGTCCACTGATGTTCCTCAGTGCATTGCGTCCCGGCACGATCTCTGCCGGCAAAGCGTCTAATGTTTTATAAGGGCATCACTTCTTAATTGATCGCCGATGCTTTTCGGCGCCTTGCGTCGAATCTTTTGTCGCAGTTGGTTCTTCATCCCCGCGAAGCGGGCCTTGCGTCCTGGCATGATCTTGGCCAGCCCTGCGTCCCGGAATGCACTTGCCGGCCTTGCGTCCGCCGATGATCTTCGGCGCCTTGCGTCGAATCTTTTATCGCAGTTGGTTTTTAATCCCCGCGAAGCGGGCCTTGCGTCCTGGCATGATCTTGGCCAGCCCTGCGTCCACTGATGTTCCTCAGTGCATTGCGTCCCGGCACGATCTTTGCCGGCCTTGCGTCCAATGTTCTGTAAGGGCCTGACTTCCTCCTAAGTGTCTATCAGGAGCTAGCTCACTTCATCAAAGACCCTCTGGACTTTCTTGAGCCAGTCCTTACCGCCCTTGAGCTTGAACCAGTCTTCTCTGAACTCTTCTGCTAAGAGCTTAGCGTCGATCTTCTTCTGGTACCTGACATCGCCATCATCGGCTCTGTCGAAGTCCTCTTCATCCGGTTCGTCATTTTCGAGAAGATACTGAATGAAATCTGGCAGCTCCTGAAGAATACCGATCATGATTCCTTCCGCCGCGTCTAATTCTTTGTCGTAGTAATTCATGAGGGTCTTTACGACTAGCCCTTTGGGATCGTCTTCCTCGTCTATCGCTTCGAGGATTATTCTCAAGTTCTCGAAGTCCTTAGTCCTCCAGCGAACGATTATCATACTGGTGAAAAGGTTATCGAGATCTTCGGGATTTACATATGGATCGATCGCCTCTATAACCCTTGATGCCTCCCTGTAGTTCTTGTCGTAGATCAGCTTCTCGACATACTTCTCTATAAGGTTTAAATACTCCCTGTTGGAAGGACTCTCCTCTTTACTCATTAAGTAAGCCTCATCCTCTCGGTCGGCAACGTCATCAATGAAATCCACGGCCATTTCTCCCGAGAAGAGAAGATGCTGCATAACTGCATCCATATTTTGTGTGGGCATATATAGAAGAGTATTCATGAATTCGAAATTGAAGATGTACCTGTCGCAATAGGCCTCAATCGCCTCGATTGCATCATCAAGATCGTTGTTTCTCATCACCGCGTTTATCAGCGTGTACATAGGAACTCGAGAATACTCCACTTCCTCCGAGTCGTCGGCTGAAGCGAAGAAAGGCTCCGTAATCTCTTCCAGCTCTTCGAAAACGTCTTCTAGATCGCCCATATGATCGTACTGGGTTATCATCTCCTGATAGGCCAGTTCAAGATCGTCAAGAAACTCTCTCGCCAATCCTAGAAGAAAGTCATAATCTGATTCTTCAACCTTGCCATCACGCTTTATCTCAGTCGCGAAGGAATTGTCTTCCAATTCGTACTTACTTGAAAGCAGAAAGCCTGCCGTCACCAGTCCGAAGGAATGCCTGAAAGCCTTCAAATACTCAATAAAACTCTCAACGTTTTCTTTCGGCTCCTCCTTATCTATAAGCGCGCTTGCAACAGCCAACAGCGCTGCGTCTGCAAACTCTGCGTTTAGCATCTCCATAAGAGACGTCAATCTACCGAAAAGCTTCGGAAAATCATATTGCAAGACTATCTGGTAAAGAAAGCCGTTTATAGTCAACTCGTCCCCACCGTTCAAAACAAAAGCTAGAATCGAATTATCAAGCGAATCAAAGACTCGAAAGACGATTTCTTTGGCACGCTCCCTCTCTTCGGCAATGTCGCTTCTGGTCATGGCAACAGGAGCATACATCAAGTTCACGACTGAATACTGAGTAATGCTCTCAATCAGCTCCACGATTTCCGCCGCTCCTACATTCTTGTTCATAATCAGCGAAAGCATTGGAAGCTGTGAAGAAGTATCGCTTTCGGCTTTGGGAACCTGAAAACCCACGAGCGACCGAACAGCCTCGCTCATCGGATAAGAGACTTCAACTGAAACCATGATCTTCTTTAGCTTCTCGGCAGTTTCACCTTTAAGCCCCTGCTTATCTACATTCTCGGAAAGAAAAGAGGCCAGTTCATTTCCCCAAAGGATCAGAGGGATATAGTAGCTGTCTTTGCTGTAATACCAGAAAAGACTAAGGTTCTCTCTCAGGCTTGATTTCGATCTCGCCTTATCCTTATCCTCGAAGAGAGGAAAGAATCTCTTATCGTAGTCTCCAGCTTTTCCATAAAACTTGTCAACACTTGGCAACGACTCGTCTGCGCTCTTCAAAACCGAAAGAAGATTATCCTCAAGAATCCTCGCTATCTCCTCTCTCTTTTGGAGAGAAATAGAATCATCGTGGAGCATAAGTCCGGCAAGATAACCTCTAAAGAAGCCGTCATCCATAATCTCTTCAACAGACTCTTCCAGCATAAACCCTCTCTTCAAAGCCTCGGCCAACTTCACGGCTGTATCTTTGTCTAAAAAGGAGTCTAGCTCGGCGAGCGGCTCGTATACAGTGTAAGAATTCCAGTTCATCTCAAGTGCCTCGGCCAAAAGCGTAAGCTTCACAGTCTCTCTATCCATACATCACCTCAAGAATCCTTAATAAGAACAATCTTATCATCCATAAATGAGAAGGGGCACAATTGACCGTTAAAGAACAGTTAGGCTCGTTCACAGATAAGACACCGCGAGAAAGAGCACTGTCGAGACGTTCGCTTCGCTCACGAGAAGGTGTCTCTCTTCTCTCTCTTCCTCTCTCCTCTTCTCGCTTTTCGCATGTCTGTCCCATTTTTCGCGTGCATGCTTCGTAAAACCCAAAAGACCAGATCCTGACCAGAAGCATTGTCAGGATGACGTGGAGGGATGTAATCACTTAAGCTTATTCTGATGAGCGCCTCTTTGGTCATCCCTTTAGCCTGCACCGAAATCTACTCACGGGCGAACAGCCGTTCGCCCCTACAAAAGAATCTCATAATCGTCTGACATTGTCATCCCGTAGCATTTCGAATAGGGGACTGACGGGTTCCTGACGTCTGTTTTATTTGCTGCTCAAAACAACTTTGTCCGTCAACGGTCCACCGTTCTCGAGAAGAGCCAGACGAAAGTGCTCTTTCAAGCCTTCAGCGATCAGCGTTTCTTCTCCAAGCGGCTCTTTCCCCGCGAAGCGGGCCTTGCGTCCTGGCATGATCTTTGCCAGCCCTGCGTCCACTGATGGTTCTCAGTGCATTGCGTCCCGGCACGATCTTTGCCGGCCTTGCGTCCGCGATGCTCTTCGGCACACCTAATCCCCCTTCTTTTATGTATAATTTAGATGAAAGGGAACTCATAGTGTGGTGATGTATATGGCACAGATTGACTTTGACAAGTTCAGACTTAAAGACATTCGGATCGCTGGATATAGGCCATTCAAAGATTTGCAAGTTGGTCTCACCAGTCTTGAGGTATTGATCGGCGCAAATGCATCTGGAAAATCAAGCTTGATGGAATTGTTGCGCTTTCTGCGTAATAGTGCTTACCAGGAGATACCATCAGAAATAATCGAGGGATCTTCAGGAATGAGGGTTTTTCACATTCCAGGTGAAGACCGCATCGAATGGGCAGCGTCGATCGATGCAGGTTTGAGTGCCGATGTGGTCTATTCTGGAAGAATAGTTGGTCCTATGGGTTCTATACGAGTCGACCACGAAAGAGTTGAAACTTCCAGGCCGTTATCCACGAAGTACGATCAACCATTTCTATACATGGAGTTGAGAAATGGGGAAGGGATGATTTACGAACCTAGCCTCAAGAAACTCCAAGAGCAGAAGATCAAGCTACTGAAGGCAAATCAGCTGGCAATAAGCACTATGAATAATCCTGGACTCTTTATGCTATATAATCTACGTGAGTACATTCAAAGATGGAGGTTCTATAATTCCTTCAGAATAAGTAACGAACAGCTCAGGCGTCCCTCCATTACTGAACAGGAACCGATGCTTCATGAGGACGCTGGCAACTTGAGCGCTGTACTTCTCTATCTACAAACAGAGTACCCAGAAATCTTTGAAAGACTGAAGTTTCATCTTGGGCTGATGCTGCCAAGTTTCAGAAACATCACTGTTAAGGCTAGAGGAGCACCTGGCCAAGTTATGGCGTTTTGGTCAGAGGACTCCGTTAAAGAAGAACTGACATTGGCCGATCTTTCTGATGGAACTCTGAGGATACTATGTTGGACCCTCATATGTCTTCACCCATTCCCGCCAACTCTTGTCTTTGTTGATGAACCTGATCAAGGAATTCATCCTCGAGTGTATCCGGTTTTGGCTGAACTATTCAAAGAATTGAGTGACAAGACGCAGGTTTTGCTCACTACTCATTCATCATACTTTCTTTCCATGTTTGATATAGAGAATATCCTTGTGTTGAAGAAGGCAGAAGGCGACATAAAATCACTGAAGCCGTCAACTTCACAAGCCCTTATCGACAATCTCAAAGAATTCGGAGAGCAAGAACTGGAGATAATGCACCGATCCGGGGAGTTTGAGATGATAGGAAAGTGAACCAACTGATAGTTTATGTCGAAGGAGAGTCAGACAGACTAGCCCTAACGACACTTCTAAAGCCCTTAATTGAAAAAAAGAACTTAGAGGGTATCGCTATAGAATTCGCAAGTGTTGGCCAGTCAGGCAACATGTCGAACAACAAGAGGGCGCTTTTGGTCAAGTATCCGAAAAAAGCATATTGGATCCTGAAGAACAACTGGGAAAGCGCGGTAGTTTTGTTGCCTGACCTCTATCCATACAACGTTGGGGTTCCTCATACGAATTACTCGCAATTGTGCGGATCCGTTCTGAATTCATTTGGATCTTTGCTATCCGTTCATGAAGAAGATTTTAAGAGCAGGTTCGAAGTGTTCTGCTTCAAACATGATCTTGAGGTCTTGTTACTTGCTGCTTATGAACAACTTCAAGAACACCTTGGAATAAGCATTCACAAGACATGGAAGAGACAAGTGGAAGAACAGGATGACAACAATCCTCCCAAAAAGATCATCCAGAGTCTCTTTCGAAGAGCGAAGAAGCGATATGGAGTAACAACTGCTGCTGAAATACTCAGAAAAGCATCATTGGAAGACATCCGCTTGAAATGCCCTCAGAGCTTTGCTCCATTTGTTGAATACATAGAGAAACTTAAGCCCTGAATCGATAGGCATCATTACAAGAACGAATGGTCTCGCCTATAACTATTGTTTAATCGGCAATTTTACATTTTAGCAGCCCGTTTCGTCAGAATGACCCGAAACAAGAAAGGCTATCATCCCATATACCTGCCCTGATGTGCCTGCCGGTTACTACTGAATCTCTTGAATTGTCAATCGCAAAGCCGTTTCGGGCGAACAGCCGTTCGCCCCTACAACAAAATCGCATATTCGTCTGACATTGTCATCCCGTAGCATTTCGAATAGGGAACTGACGGGTTCCTGACGTCCCCATCTATTACAGACGAAACCAGTCAGGCTTCGCGGGCTAAGACCCGCTGGTCGCAGTAAAGACAACGTTGTCCGTCCACGGACCGCCGTCCTCCGAGAAAAGAGTTCGCTTCTCTTCAGTCTCTTCCTCTCTCCTATTCTCACAGTTCTTAACAAAGAACCTGTACGTACGCGTAGGAATCGCTATTTATGTTCTTCTCGGAGGACCGTTGACGGGTAACGGTGAACGTTTTTTGAAAAAACGGAGACTGTCCCCATTTTTTCCCAATAAGGCTCAGCTGCTCTTTCAAGAAGACATATACAGCTCTCAGCAAGGGAAGTATTTTTGAGATCTTTCACGTTCCTTCTGGCTTGCCGGAGTTCCAGTGTAAGAAGAAACGGGAGGGTACCAAGAGAGTTGTGCTCTATCATGCGGATACTGTGAGCAGGGGGATTATCGGAAAGCTTTACGTGAAGCATGCTCTGATCCCTATGCTGGAATCAGCCGATCTTGTGGTCGCCACTTCGCCGAGGATGTTCGAGACATCGGAAATTCTCAAGATGTTTGTAGATAAAGGCCGCGTGATACCTCTTTTTGTAGATACGGGGCATTTTCAGCCAAATGGTGATGTCTTAGATTACTCTGCGCATTTTGAAAGAGAGGGGAAAAATGTTGTACTGTACGTGGGAAGATTCGGAAGATACAAAGGTCTCGACTTTCTTCTCAAAGCGATGAATCTTCTTGATGATAAGTATCATCTCGTTCTAGTCGGCGACGGACCGGAAAAGGAGAGTCTCGTCTCTCTGATGGAAGAATTGGAGCTGAAAGACAGGGTGACCGTAATGCCTCACGTTGCATACTCTAAGCTTCCAGAGGTTTATAGGAGTGCAGATGTCTTCGCTTTGCCTTCAACAGACAGAGGGGAGGCCTTCGGCCTCGTTGCCCTAGAAGCGATGGCCTGCGCTGTACCTGTAATGACGACGGAGCTGGGAACGGGGACAACTTATCACAACGTGCATGGAATTACTGGCTATCATGTGCTTCCAGAAGACGAGAGAGCTCTTGCAGAGGCTAAAGAGAGATGTGCCGATGAGAACTTGAAGGAGAAAAACGCAGCGCTCATTCGAAAGAGAACGGAAGAATTCTAGATAGAGAAATTCAGAAGCTCATGGGAAGAGTTGATCCTTTCGCTTACGGAAAAGGATATTGGAAGTGAACCACGGTGAAAAGAACGATAGCTTTGGATTGCAGAATGATCGGAAGATCAGGCGTGGGAAGATATGTCGAAAGCATTCTAGATGAGATCACCTCCCAGAATATAGAGGATTTTCAGTTTCTTCTGGTGGGTCCATGTGAAAGGCTTTCTCAGTACAGCAATAGGAAGAACATAGCGGGAATTTAATCCTACGAGATAGAGCCCCTCTCACTTAGAGACACGCTCGAAGGAACGCGCTTCTTCATAAAGCTCGCTAAAAAAGTAGATCTGATCCATTTCACACACTTCAATCTGCCGTTGTTTGCTCCCCGCAATTCGGTTGTGACGATTCACGACCTTACTCCGCTGATTCTGAGGGAATTATTTCCCGTGGGAAAGAGATTCTCGCTTTCACTTCTGCTCAGGTTGAATAAAAGAAGAATCAGGAGATTCATAGCAGTATCGCAATGGACGAAAAACGATTTGGTCCAGCTTCTTGGAATTCCCTCCGAGAAGGTCGAAGTAATCTATGAGAGAGTCTCCTCAAGGCTCGTTCTTTGCGATAGAATTCTGCCGGAAGAGCTCCGGGGCAGAGAGTATTTCCTTTACGTCGGTAACAAGAAAAGACACCAGAATCTAGATACTGCAATCAGAGCTTGCGATGTTTTCTTCGATGATCATCCTGACTGGAAGTTTGTAATTGCGGGAAAGAAAGACAAGCAAAGAGACTATGTGGACGAGGCTCTGGAAAACGTGAGAAACAGAAGCTGTTTCATTGAATACGATGGTCCTTCGGATGAAACACTTGCCGGGCTATACTCGAATACGAGGGGCGTTGTCCTCCTTTCTCTGTATGAAGGCTTTGGATTGCCTGTGATCGAAGGCTTTGCATTCGGCAAACCAGCGATAGTCTCTAACAGATCTTCCCTGCCTGAAATAGTTGGAGAGGCCGGGATTGTTGTAGACGCTGACTCTGTGGAAGAATTATCATTGTTTGCGTCAAGAGTAGCCAAAGATAATGTCCTCTACGGAAATCTATGCGTGGAAGCGGGGAATAGGTTCTCTTTTTTCGACACATATTGTGAGCTTGAGAAATTGAAGACTCTGTATCATGATGCTATTGGTCATTCACGATTTGCATAGTGAAGCCTTCCTTAATGCCCTTGAATGTATTTACTAACTTCCCCCTAAAGAAGAACTGCATGAGTTTTAGGAAGCGGGTCGAGATGAAGAAAAGCAAGAAAAAAGCTCTCTCTTTTTTTGAAAGGTACTTACGGGACAAGTATATTCTGTTTCTATTTGGGAAGAAGTAATCGATACTTCCCGAATTGCCAGAAGCTCCCACTTTATGCCAAAGCACTGCTCTTGGTTCGTAAAGAAGCTTTCCTCCTGCCTTTATTACTCTCATAGAGTAGTCGACGTCCTCGTAGTACATGAAATATTCTTCGGGTAGAAAGCCGACAGTCTCCAAAAGACTTTCTCTAAAAAACCACATGCATCCCGTTGCAAAAGTCAATTCTCGCGATTTGTTGAAAGCTTCAGAATCAGATTTGCGGATTCCTGTATGCATCCCCATGCATCTGAGTCTACTGAAGTAGCCTCCCGCAAACCAGATTTTATTGGGTTCAGCGCAGTAAAACATTTTTCCGGTAATTAACAGAGGGACATTGGGATCAGTTTTTTCGATAGATTGAATTAGGTTTGATAACAAATCTGGAGAAACAACAACATCGTTGTTGATTGCAAGAATATAATCAGGCCTTGAGGAGGCTAAAGCATACTTAATGCCATAATTGAGACCGTATGCATAGCCGCCATTTCTGCCGCTAGAAATGGTTTTTATTATTGATATGTCTTTGAAGCGGTCGGACAAAACGGACAAGGAATTGTCGGGTGAGCAATTGTCTACAATCACAATAAAGAACTTGAAATGATTCCCTTGAGTATTCTGTCGGAGCATGGATTCCACAAAATCAATTGAATCTCTTTTTCCCTTGTAATTAACGGTGACTACTGCTATCGTCTTCATAAAAGTATTATAGCAGCTTGGAATGACAGACTATGGCCAACAAAAAAAGTATAATGGTAGCGGATCCAAAAACAGGCCTTTTTAATTTATAACAATGTAGGTGATCATATGAAAGGAATAATCCTGGCAGGTGGGGCTGGAACGAGGCTTCATCCGATCACAAAAGCTATTTCCAAGCAAATTCTTCCGGTTTATGACAAACCTATGATCTACTACCCGCTTTCTGTACTTATGCTTGCCGGTATCAGACAGATACTGATTATCTCGACACCAAGAGATCTCCCAGTATTTAGGGAACTCTTCGGTAATGGTTCGCAACTTGGAATGTCTTTTGACTATAAGATTCAGAGTGAGCCTCGGGGCCTCGCAGACGCTTTCATAGTTGGCGAAGAATTCATTCAAGACGAGAAAGTCGCAATGATTCTCGGCGATAATATCTTCTTTGGTCAGGGATTATCCGGGTCTTTGAAAAGGGCTGCGCTGCTGGAAGAAGGTGCAGTAATTTTTGGTTATTACGTGAAAGATCCTCGGGCGTACGGTGTTGTGGAGTTTGATGAAGCTGGTAATGTCATCTCAATCGAAGAGAAGCCTGAAAAACCTAAGTCACATTACGCGGTTCCGGGACTTTATTTCTACGACAATCGAGTCGTAGAACTTGCAAAGAACCTTAAGCCTTCAGCAAGAGGGGAAATCGAAATTACCGATTTAAATGGAGACTACTTGAAAATGGGTAAATTGAGCGTGGAGCTTTTCGGTAGAGGTATGGCCTGGCTGGATACAGGAACCCATGATAGCCTTCTTGAAGCAAGTAACTTCGTTGAGACTATTCAGAAACGGCAAGGCTTTTACATTTCATGCATCGAGGAAATTGCATTTAGAAAGGGTTTCATAGATAGAGAACAGTTATTGAAACTGGCAGAACCGCTATTGAAGACAGAATATGGCAAATATCTGAAAGATATTGCGGAGAATGGTCTTAGCAGCTCGTAGCACGTTGCTTGTGGCGCGTAGTGAGGGAATCATAGTATTAACTGAGAAGAATCTAAACTGAATATGCTGATTTCTATATTATTCGGATATGGATTGTTTTGTCGAAAGCGATTACTCATAAAACATTACACTTGTTAGATGAGGTGATTGAAAGGTGGAGACCAGATTCAAGAGACTTGAAGTGTGGAAAGACTCAATGATTCTAGTGAAGAAAGTTTACAAACTCACTTCTTCATTTCCAGAATCAGAAAGATTTGGGCTGTCTTCTCAACTCCAGAGAGCAATAGTTTCTGTTGCTTCAAATATCGCTGAAGGTTCTGGCCGCGGAACAAAAAAAGATTTCATTAACTTTCTTAATCACGCTAGGGGATCGCTTTATGAAGTCATGACACAGCTAGAGATTGCAGCTAGTCTCAAGTACGCTAGCAGGGAGAATGTTGACAAATTTATCGAAGATTGTGAGGCCCTCGCACGAAGAATAAACGCTCTTATTAACTCAATGAAGAGAGTAAAAAGAAGCGACGAGCAACGTGCTACGAGCCACGCGCTTGAAGGTGATCTAATTGAGTAAATTCAAAAAAATATCGACTCCAATTTCTGATCTATACATTATCGAACCTACGGTTTTCGGCGATGAACGTGGCTTTTTCATGGAGACCTATAACAAGAAAGAGTTCCAGGAGCTTGGAATAGAGTTAGAATTCGTTCAGGACAATCATTCTAGATCAAAGAAAGGAACTCTAAGAGGTCTTCATTTTCAGAAAAAGTTCCCACAAGCAAAATTGGTGAGAGTTATAAAGGGCGAAGTGTTCGATGTTGTTGTTGATATTAGGAAGAACTCGGCGACATTTGGAAGATGGTTCGGTGTTGCTTTGAGTGAAGAGAAGAAAAGACAGTTGTTCATACCAGAGGGTTTCGCTCACGGTTTTCTTGCACTTACTGAAATAGTAGAGTTCACATACAAGTGTTCAGACTACTATCATCCAAACGATGAAGGTGGCATCACTTGGAATGATTCAGATATAGCGATCGATTGGCCGCTAAAAGAGTACGGAATCAATGAATTGATTCTCTCCGACAAGGATAGGAAGTTGCCAACGGTAAGAGATCTGCAGCTTGGCAGATTTGAAGATTAGCAGAATTAGCGTGTAGCATGTCGCTCGCTGCTCGTAGTCAAGTCTTTTTTATGGAACTTGCGACGAGCCACGCGCTACCAGCCACGAGCTCAATCAGGAAGTCTGTCAATCCGGCTAATCTGCTAAACTACATAAGTGAGGTGTGTATGAAACTTCTAATAACCGGAGCCAACGGACAACTCGGACAGGATCTGCAGAAAGAATGTAAGCGGCGAGGTATTCAATATATTGCTACGGACTATTTAGAAGGTAGCACATTGCACGTAGCACGTGGAGCAGATGATTCTTACGACGTGTCACGTGGCGCGACCTACGAGCCAAATCCAAATCAGCCAATCTGCCAATCTGCTAATCAACTGCTTCACCTAGACATTACAGATCTTAAATCTGTAAGAGAAACTGTCTTACAAGCGAAT
>Ga0209605_1003671_pt1 | contig 13227 bp, 12 predicted proteins | sample AD_UKC035_MetaG_FD_184408 | JGI IMG/M metagenome (GOLD analysis project Ga0209605, IMG submission 184408) | Active sludge microbial communities of municipal wastewater-treating anaerobic digesters from USA - AD_UKC035_MetaG (SPAdes) (version 2) | ecosystem: Engineered > Bioreactor > Anaerobic >...
TGATCAGGCCGCCCTTGCTTTTTGATTCTATGGGGTATAATTTTCCTATACCAAGGAGCTGTCTATGCCCACATCTCGGTTAGGCCAGGTGCTTGCGGCAATACTGGTGCTTGTTTTGGGGGCCACTGGTTTTGCCTCGCTTTCAAACGCCATCTCGCTGGATAAGATCAACCAGGTTTTGGCGGGACTGGATACGCAGGTGCTGCCTACAGCTACCCCGCTGGGCGTGCCAGACCAGGTGGGCGGGGGAACGGTGGAAGAGCCAGGTCTTTCGGAATCCAGTGCGGCTGCCTCGGATGTGTTGCTCTTTCCGACCATTTCAGATACTTTGGTGCTCAGCCCCGATGCGCTGACCTTTCAGGTGCGCCTGCATAATCCCCTCACCGAAACAGCCGCCAGCCTGGAGACGCAGTTGTTCATCGTGCAGACCGGGGATGGCACAGCGCTCTCTCCGGGCCTGTCCAGCCAGCCGGCCCGGCTGGAGACCTTGGAGCCGGGGCAAACCGCCAGCCTGGCGCTGCAGTTTGCGCAAGATGTTCAACTGCCGGCATCGGGCAAATACGCCGGCTGGCTGATCGTCCGCTCTGAACAGCTTACCCCCCTCTCTCAACCGGTCAATGTATTCATCACCCGCCCAGACGCTGCCATCCAATACCGATTGAGCAGCGCAGATGAACCGGCGATCCTCATCAGCGGCGTGGATCATTTGCCCTGCCTGGTTGACTACCTCTGCAAAGGGCCGAACCTGTGCGTTTCCTGGCAGCCTTACCAGCTCTTCTTATGGGAGCAGGAATTGCAGAGTGTGCCGTATGTGCTGGTATCCAGTGAGCTGGCCAACCCACTCAGCGGTGAAACCGGCTGGCTGGAAATCTCTCAGCCGAGCGGCCTGACCCAGTCGGACGAGCCGCTTCCGCTAACGTTAAATGTGCGCGGCATCCGTAACCCTGGTGAATACCAGGGCACGCTGTCGATCTTCTTCCCCCAAACCCAGACGCAGGAAACCCTGGCTGTGACCGCCCGGCTGCGTCACAGTATGTACCTGCCCTTCTTGGTGATCACGGCAGGTGCGGTTGTGGCCGGCTTTTTGCTGCGCATTGGCACCAGTGCCGATAAGAGCGTCAGCTACCAGAAGGTGGTCTTGCGCATGCTCCAAGAGCGCTTGCGCCGCCTGCCTCTGCGGCGGAGTGACCTGATCTGGCGTGAGATTGACGGGTATTTGCTCCAGGCCGAGGCCTTGTTAAGGCTGCCAGACCTGGAGGCCGCCAGGGATTTCTTGAAGAAGGCCTCTGACAAGCTGCAAAGTGCCGAAGGGTCTGGCGAAGACCTGAATAAGATCAAAGAAGAAGTGGATAAGGTTATGCTGAGCCGTGAGGTCGTGCCTGCTTCGGCCAAAGCGGCGCGCACGGCCGAGGTGCAGAATGCGGTGAGAGATTTGCTGGCCAGGAACCCCCAGGTATTTGAAGAAGCCCACCGCGACCTGGCCAACGGTCAATTGGCCGAGGTGGATAAGATCGTCGATGAATTCAATGCCATCCTGGCGCGCCAAAACCTCCAGCCCTCAGCCCCTCCGGCCCAGCTTGCACAAAACCTTGAAGCCCTGGGAGCTGACTGGGGACGGGACGTGCCCCGCGAGAGCCATATTGAGCTGCTGCCCCAGGGCGGCCCGCAGCCGCCGGCCGCGGAATCAGGCGGCGATCATTCCCTGCGCTTGCAAACCGGCCAAGAGGTCACTTTCCACGTCAAGATGAATGGCAAGCCTTTTGAAAAACCCTTCACCTGGCAGGTTTGGAGGATGTCGGGCACGGATACGAAGCTCTACGAGGTTGAAAAAGAGGTCCAATTTACTTACACTCCCCAGGCTGATGAACTGGGCGTTTACCCTCAGCAGTGCCGCGTGATCGCCAGGTCGGGCAGCATCGAGCCGCGCCCCCTGGATTTTGCGCTTTACCTGCCTTACACAGTCAAAGTCGATCCGGGCCGCCTGGTGAGCGTCAAAGATGCCTTGTGGCTGTCGCTGGATCCGGCGCCGCCTGCCTCGCCGCAGATCACCTGGCATGTGATCCCGCCTGCTGCCCGGCCCGGTGCGGCCGTCCAGCCGCGCCAGATCGATGCACTGCCCTATTATCCTGATGCCATCGGTGAGTATCGTTTCCTGGCGAAGCGTGAGGAGCAATGGGTGGCCTCTGTGGTGATCAAAGTGGGGCCCAGCTTATTGCAGCAAGAGCTGGGGCGTTACCAGCGTTCTGCCTGGCTGGCTACGGCGGGTTGGGCCGCGGTGGCGGGTATTTCGGGGCTGACCTATATCAGCGCCAAGCTTAATACCTTTGGCAGCGGCCTGGATTACCTCCTGGCCCTGGCCTGGGGGTTGGGCGTTGGCACGGTGACCACCCCCAATGAAGGCCTGAAAGAATCCATTCAGCGCTTCTTCAATCCGGCTTCGGGTGGGGGGAGCTCAGAACGCAGTGACGTGGAACCAAAGCCCGCTGGGGGTACCCCAGGCCCTGGCGCAGGTGCCGGCAAGGCCATCCCCAACTTCGTCAAGCAGACCTATGGCAGCGCCAAGGCGATTGCCACCAGCTTTGACCTGGCCCTTGTCCCAGACGTCTTAGATGCCCGGGATGAGGAATTGATCTACAAACAAGACCCCGAGCCCACCGCGGACGCAAAAAATGTGACCGAGGTGAAAGTTTTCATCGACCGTTAGGAAAAGATCATGGCGAAAATACTCTACATCGAAGATATCTCAGATAATGCAACCCTGGCCCGCAAAGTGCTCACTGCCCGCGGCCATGAATTCTTATGGGCAGAGACGGCTGAGAGCGGCCTGGAGATGGCCCTGGCTGAACACCCTGACCTGATCTTGCTGGACCTTGGCCTGCCGGATGTGGATGGCCAGACGCTCTCGGTCTGGCTGCGTTCAGAGCCAGAGCTGGAGCACGTGCCCCTGGTGGCGTTGACTGCCTGGCCTGAGGAAGTTGCCCGGAAGATGGTCGAAGCCTATAACCTGGATGGGTACATTGGCAAGCCCTTCAATATGCACCACCTGCTTAAGTTGATCTCAGACCTGCTGGCGCGTTGAATGACTATGGACATTGAACTCATTCCTGCCATCAAGTTCACGATCGATGAATTGACCGATCTGTATAACCAGACGCGCGTCGATTACCTGGTGCCTATGCCGATGAGCGCCAACATCCTGGGCGAATATGTGCATGATTTTGACGTGGACCTGGATCATTCTTACGTGGCACGCGCCGCCGAGGATGGACAGGTGTTGGGGTTGGGCATGCTCGGCCTCAGGAAAGGCCGCTCTTGGGTCACGCGCCTGGGTGTTCTACCCAGCATCCGGCGCGGCGGCACCGGGGGGGCCATCATGGATGCCATGCTGGGCGATTCAGACCGCATGGGTCTGCCGCTCAGCATCCTGGAAGTGATCAAGAACAATACCCCGGCGCACACCCTGTTCCGAAAGTGCGGCTTTGTTGAGACGGGTGAATACCTGGTCCTGCGCCGCGCCCCGCGTCCGTTGAAGGAAACCCCGCCCGGCGAAGCAAACTGGCTTGATTCGACCGGGGCGCTGGTTTTGATGGATAGTTACCCTGAACACCTGACGTGGATCAATGAACCGGCCTCTATGTACAACGCCACCAGCCTCCAGGGGTTGACTATCAGCTTGCCTTCTGGCGGCTACGGCTGGATGGTGTACCGCTACCACAAGTTCCGCCTCAGCCACTTTGTCTTGCACACCCAACGCGGCGATCCGCACGAGGTGGGGCGGGCGCTGCTGGCGCACCTGCATTTCAAGTTTCCCCGTCAAGATGCCTACGCCGAAAATGTGCCGGAGCACGACCCGCACTGCCCGGCTTTTGCCGACCTGGGTTATTTCGAAGTCTTCCGCCGCGTCGAGATGATCCGCAAGAGGCCAGACCCCCGCAGCTAACCTTGGGCTTAGGGGAGCAGCGAGATGTAGGCGACCGCTGACAACGCAACCAGGACCAGACCGGCGACCAGGAAAATGATGGCACGCGTGCGTTTTTTGGGTGTGTGTGGGGTGTTAGTGGTCATGGTGAAGTTCTCCTGGCAATATTATACTTTGGCTGAGCGCTACTTTGCTTCTTCCCAGGCTTCCTGCAGCCAGGAGCGCACCTGGCCATCGATATCTTGGGGGCTGTAAAGCTCCAGGTGATGGGTGAAACGGCCCGGCACCGGTTCGACGATCTCTTTCCAACGCAGCGAAGTATCCCGGCGGCGCAGGGCCAGGGTCAGCACCAATGGGGCAGCCGGACGGTGCAGGTATTTCTCTGGCATCCAGGCCCAGGCAAAGACCTTGCGGCGGCAGAAAGCCACCTGGCTTTTCGTCACGCGCAGCGTCATCGGCCCCAATGCCGCTGCCATCCCTTGCAGTATATTGAATAACTGCCGGGACTGCGGCTGGCCATCGAAGAATTCATCCAGCAGATTCATGGCCCCCCGCGCAGGCGGCGTGCTAACCTGCCCAAATGGGTGTAGAACATGTAGATTACGACCAACAGCAGGGCCGCCACCAGGCCCATGCCCAGGCCGGCTTTGGCCTGCATGGCGAATACCTGGCGCGTCAAACCGGCCTGGTTGGCCGCGCTCCAGCCCGCCAGGGTGTTAAGCGGCAGCCCCCATGAAACCGGTACCCAGCTGATATTGATGGCGGGGGCCACAACAGCGATGTAGATGGGGGCTGCCATCAGCATGCCGCAGCCCAGGCACAACAGCAGCAGCCCGCCCCGGTGCGAATTGGCGATCGTGCCGAAGAGCGCCGCCATCAGCCGGTCGGCGGGCGGTTCCATCTGGGCGCGGCGGGGCAGAATGAGCTTGGATAGCACCATTACCTGCCAGGCCGCCATCCCCAGGCTGAGCAGCAAGCCCGCGATCACCAATGGCTTGAAGAGCAGGTGCCAATCCACCAGGCCCAGTACCAGGGTCACCAACAATGGGACGGCGATGCCCACGTAGGCGGCCATCTTGACCTCGTCAATCCCACAGAGGTGTGTCACCTGGAGCGCTTCGTGCCGGGTCACCAGGCCCAGGGCCAACTGGCTGCCCAGGTAAAGCAGCAGGGTGGTGGTCAACGGCCAATCCAGGGCCATTTGAGGGCTGGCAGAGAGGGTGCCGCCTGTTTCCTCCAGGCCTTTACGCAGCATGCCTGGCAAAATTGAGAATAAGACCGCCACGAGCATCACGGCCACAGCCGAGCTGGGCATGGCAGTGATGGCCGCGTTGAGCCCCATTTGCGGGTCGCGCGGCCAGGGAGTGAGACGCCGGGCAAGGGCTGCCGGAGGACGTAACAGGCTGCCCAGGGCGCCCAGCAGCATGCCGCTCAGCAGCAGCCCCCAAAAGGCCGCGTGCGTCCAGGTGGTGATGCGCAAGACGCTCTCAGCCGTCCAATGGCTGTCTATCCCGGCAGGGCTTGCCTGTTCAAAGCCAAGGCCTAACCCCAGCACCCCGGCTGCCCCCGCCCCCAGGCTGCAGAAGAGCAGGGTGGCAGCCAGCCCGCCTGCCAAGGCCCCCAACCAGGCGCGCTTTCCGCGCGCGGTCACCCCGCTCCAGTGTGCCCCCAGGCAGCCGCCGAAGACCACCAGCGCCGCCCCGGCTGCAAGCAGGATGCCCCCCGCTACCCAGGAACCGTCAGGCCAACCTTCAACGAACAGCCCCGGCAGGAGGATGTAGAGCGGGTAGAACAAAAGCCCGATCAAGAGTATCCCGGTGCCCAGGCCGGCCAATCCGGCGCGTGTGGTCATGGCTCTATCCTATTGTCCTAACGCTTGGCGCAGCAGGTCTTCTAACATCACGCCGGGTTCAAAAGCCTGCGTTTGCCAGCCTGGCAGCAGGCGATCCAGCAAGACGGCCTGGGCGAAGCCGCTGTAGTAAAAACAGGTTCCGCCTGAACGGCCGGTGGTGCGCTGCGCCTCGCCAATTTGCCCCTCCCAATAGCGCTGGCGCGTGGCATAGGCGTTGAAATCGGGGTCGGCCTCCAGGGCCGGCAGATAGGTGTAAGCAGAAGTCGCCCCCGCAGAGCGGCCGATGACCAGCTCGGCGTACTTGGCCAGCCCCTCCAGCCACTCACGCTGGCGCTCGTAGTCGATCAGTTCCTGGCTCAGGCCAGTCTCGGCGCGGCGCGCATCGCGCTGCACCAGGAACTGTCGCCCCAGTTCGGCAGCCTGCTCGGTCGTATCTGCCTGCACAGCCTGGACCAGCAGGTCCATCTCTTGCTGCCAGAGCTTGTCTAGCGTCGTGTCGTCCCAGGGATACTGGCTTTCGTTTTGGTTGGCGTATTCGGCCTCCGCCAGGCGTTCTCCAGCCAGGCTGCCCTGCAAGGCGTGGAAGCTCTCGTGTTCCAACCCGCCGATGTAATTTTCGGTCTCATCCACCAAAAAGCCCCATACCAGTCGGTAGGGGAAGACCTCCTGCAGGAAAGGGGGGATCTGTTGGCGAATATCGGCGTAGAACTTGATCTCCATGTATTCCTTCGTCTCCATCGTCGCTACCCAACGCTCACCTACCAAGACGGTGTAATTTTCAGGCGTGAGGTTCGGGCCTGCCAACTGCTGGCGGTAATACACCTGGCCCTGGAAAATGTCGCCAGGCACCGGTTCCCAGGCCCCGCCGCGTGCTTGCCTCCGGGGCATTTTCAGCCAGCCGTCTGGCGGGTCAGGATAGCCAACCAGGAAGGCATATTCTTCGTTGTAAACGATGATGGGAATATCAGCCTGCCCCCAGCCTGGCCAGACGGCATCACCCAGCTCCTGGCGCAGGTGGATGGTTTCGGCCAGGCGCGCTTTCTCTAGCTCAGAGAGCCGCTCGGTTACTTGCGAATGGGTGGGCAGGCCGATGTTGGTGAGCGCCGAAATCGCCGCCGCAACCGTGCACAGCAGGGTCAGCCCGAGAAAAACATATAAGAGAACTTTCCTGAAGCGTGTTTTCATGCCGGCTGCCGGGCATACCACCACAAGAGCAGGTCTGTGATCAGACACGGGAGGGCGGTGGTGAGGATGGTGTCAAAAAGGCTGGTGATGCTTCCAAAGAACATGGCTGTAAGCCCCAGGCCCAGCATGTTTGCCAGGATCCACCAACCGGCCTGGCGTACCTGTTTGCGCAGCACAAACCACTGCGCCAGCCCCAGGAAGAACCCCAAAACGCTGCCGAACGCCAGCAAGTACCAGCCAGAAGTGTACCCAAAGGCATCATCGATCCAGCCAAAGAGCCAGGCCAACGCCAGCCATCCAAGCCCCCATCCGGCGGCAGTCGCCACGATCCACCAGCCCATCTTCGCCAGCTTGCGCTTCAACAGCAAGTACTGGAACAGCCCCAGCACCAGCCCAAAGATGGGGACAAATACGTAGCCGAATAAATAATCCTCGGTGATGTGTTCTGTCCCCTGGACCATGATGGTGCCGCCGATGATTTTTTGAATGATCAGGATGGGGCCAAAAGAAAGAATGTATGCGAAGATGAAACTTGCCGTACCGCTGAAGATCCAGGCCAGGTGAGGCCGTAAATCCTTAAGTAATGTGATAAACGATTTCATTTTCATTGGACCTCCACAATCACGCCGTCATGAACGCAATCGCTGCCAGCGCCGCCAGGATGCCCAGGGCCTGTACCCGGCTGATGCGCTCTTTGAGCACCAACCAGGCCAGGAAGACCGTGCCGCCAGGGTAGAGCGAGCTGATCACCGCGGCCACATCCATGCGCCCAACCTGCCCAGAAAGGACGTAGAACAGGTTTCCGCCCACATCCAGCAGGCCCGACAGGCTGACGAGGGGCACTGCCCCCGCCTGGATGCGCAGCGGAATGCGCCGCAGCAGCACGTAGCCCAGCATCACCAGGCTGCCGCCGGTGCGCGCTGCCACCAGGGGCCATAATGTGGTTTCTTGGGTCGCCTGGTGTATGAAGATGAAATACAGCCCGAAGGCCACCCCGGCTACCAGGGGCAGGCGCAGGTCGGCCAGGCGCGCCAGGTGCGGGCGGGCGCTGCCGCCATCTTGCGAGATGAGCCAGATTGCCGCCAGGGCCATGGCAAACCCGGCTAGCTTTGTCCAGCCCGGCAGACCCTCGGTGAAAGCCCCTACTACAATGGGCAGCGCTCCCCCCATCAAGGCCGAGACGGGCGCGGCAATGCTCATTTGCCCGCTTGACATGGCCACATAGAGCAGCACCAGTCCCAGGCTGCCGATGGCACCGATGGCTGCAGCCGCCAGCAAATTTCCAAGCGGTGGGAGTGGTTCTTTGACGAAAGGCAGGGCTGCCAACAGCAAAACCAGCCCGGCAAACTCGGCATACATCACTGCCCGAGCCGCGCCGATTCGCCGCCCCGATAGGCCGCCGCAAAAATCGCCGCCGCCCCAAGAGATGGCTGAGATCAAACCGAGGAGAATAGAGTCCAAGGATCACCCTTCTTTTGGTGGGTTAGGTGGCCGGTGGGCGTAGAACCTGCCCGGTTTGTGTGTAATGCTCAAGCACCGGCACGTGGGCCTCAACCATTTGTGCCAGGTGCCCCGGCTGAAAGCGAGCTACCCAATTGATCTTCCACAGCAGGCGGCCGATCTGGAAGGGTTCGATCGGTTCATCGGGGCGGGGCAAATGGGCCGTGTAACCGCGCCAGAAGGCTGCCAGCAGGCCCGGATAACGCTCGTCACTGGTCGACTCGAGCAGGTCTAGCATGGCCATGGCGATATCGTGGGAGCGGAAACCCCACACCGTATCCTCGAAGTCAATCGGGTACAGCACGCCGCGGTGAAGCTTGATATTATCGTGCCACAGGTCGCAGTGGATGACGCGCAGGTCGGAGCGAGGAATGGCGCTGTAGGCTTGCTCTACGTGTGTGTGCAGGTATTCCAGCAGGTCGCGCTGCTGCGCCGGCAGGGCCGCGGCGGCAGCACCGCCGTTGGTGACCAGGTTCGGCTCGCCCCGTGAGAGCCAATGCTCGAAGCGGCGGGTGGTGAACCCGGCCGGAGGCTGCCAGGTTTTTCCATGCTGGTGCAGGCTGGCAAACAGCGCTCCCATCTTTTCAATGTTTGGTGCAGTGAGGTAATGCCCCATCAAGCGCCCCGGAACCCAGCGCATCAGGCTGGCGTGGCGAGCCTGCGGGATATCCGGCCGGTTGAGGGTCAACACATATTCGCCGGTGCGGGCCGGCAGGATGGCTGGCACCGGGATATCCGTATCACGCGCCAGGGCGTCCAGCCACAATGCCTCTGCGCACAGGTCTTCGAAGGTGCGCCAGCCAGGAGATGCCAGCCTCAGCATAAAGCGTTCTCCAGAGCCTGTGGTCACCCGGAAGAGCAGGTTGGTCTCGAAGGCGTAGTAATCGATCTCTGGATTTTGGAGGTCGTATTGGGCCAGGGCTTCAACGGCCAGGCTGTGCAAGCGGCGCAGCCTGGCCTGTAAAGATAGTTCGGTGTAGGGTTTCATCTACTATAGGGCCTTTATGCTTCTGGCGTGAGTTTGATGTTTGTGAAGCGCTGCCTGAGTAGGTTAAAGACAGCCGGGTCATCTGATTCTACTTCAAAATATCTCAGGGAGTGGGTGAGCCGCCTGAAAGGAAGGGGGTCATCAGCGCAATGTATGCGCATAGACATCCGAAAGTCAAGATTGCGGGCAGCAGCAGCGTGGTGATGGCCCGCCCCCAGCTCAGGCGGTGCACGGTGCGCAGGGCCAGGATGCTCAGGTAAGCCGCAAACAACGAGATGGGCAGCGAGAGAAACTGCACCACGGGGATGAGAGCCACAAAAAAGCTGATGGCATTCAACGGGCAGAGATAAGCCGCACTGACATACAGCAGTTGGCTGTATTTGCCCTGCCCGCCCATGAGCGCGGCCAGCACGTGCAGGATGCCGGCCCCCAGGGCGTTGCCAAGCGTTACGAAGATGGCTGATATGGGTATGCCGATCGCTAGCACCAAGACCGATCCCCCAGCCAGGATGCGGGCGTCGGCAGAAGATATCTGCGAGACGATCGACTGCCATTGGCTGCTCAAGAGGGTCATCAACAGCACCCCCACCAGGCTGAAGGTCAATAAGTTGGTGATAAAGATCCAGGTCAGCGGGGTGGTGATGTTCACACCGGCGTGATTAATGAGCATTTGGTAGCCTTCAACCGTGGGGCTGAGGATGGCGGTGGACCAGGCATCATACCACCGGATGGCAGGGCGTATGGGAGCCTGGGGTCCTGCTGCTTCTGGCGAACGCGCCGGTAAAACCGCGGCGGTGGCTTGGACGACTGCCGCCGCCTGTGGGGCGGGCGATAGAAAGCTTTGGGTTTGGGGCGGTGCCTTGCTAAAGTGCTCGTCAGGCCAGGTCAATGGTGCGGCAGGGGCAGTTTGTTGGGCGGGTGCCGGGCTGTCGAAATCAGCGGGCCAGGACAGTGTGGGCAAGGGGGCAGGCGGCTGGCCAAAAGCCTCTTCCGGCCAGGTTAGGGAGGCCGCCAGTGTGACCGGAGCCGCATCGACCGGTTCGGGCGCAGCCTCTTTGGGCGCAGGAGGCGAGCCCAGACGGCTGAGGGCCTGTTGGGCGGCGGCATTGGCCGGGTTGATCGCCAGCACTTTTTCCAGGCAGAAGCGGCGCTGGGCATCGTCGCCCACTGCCGCCGACATCCACAGCCAGGCGTTCTCGTTGCGCGGCTCGGCCTTAAGCAGTTGGGCCAGCAGACGCTGGCCCCCGGATTTGTCACCGGATTTGATTGCTGTGATTGCTTGCTGTAGGATTTCGTTCATCGTTCATCCAGGGGCATATTTTTGCCCAACCATCTTTTGCGGCTGATCCAACGGGATGCGCCAGTGATGTTCGATCGATTCTGCGCCTGAATCGGCATGGATCACGCCATCTCGGATTTCGACATTCAAAAATGCCTGGCTGTCTTCCAGGTGGATCAGCCAGAGCAGGCTGTCGTCTGCCAGGTTGACGAGGGCAATGAAACCCTCGCCGGCACGCTCCCCTGGCCCAGCCATCACCAACAGGTCTTCCTCTGGGTACAAGGCGCTGGCCTGGATCTCTACCCAGCCATCAGGATTGGCGGCTTGCAGAGACGGAGCATCCGTCTGCGCGGTGACCTGGAGCACCCGGCTGCCATCTGCTTGCGCGTGGCTGACTACCAGCCAAGCCTGGTCATCACCGAAAAAGATGCCCTGTTCAACGCGGCAGCGGTCGCCGCGGAAACGGTTTCGGAAGATCTCGGTGTCTGGCAAAGGATGACCGGTTATTTCTTCTTACCTATGCGCTTGGGCGCCAGGGTGACCATCAGGGGCGGAGTACGCAGGTTCGTGGCCAACCAACCGCCAGCCCCCAACAACAGAACGCCGCCAATGCACAGGAAGACAAAGGGTGGAATGACAAATAGGATGCCGCCGAAGATCATCTCCCTCAGCGTGTTGGTGCCGTCAATCAAGAGCTGGGGATTGTTGTGTACGTCTGCCGCTGCCAGGTAGCATAAGGCGGTCATCACCAGGATGACAAAGCCTACTGCCAGGGGCGCCAGCAGGCCGCGCAGCCGGCTGTACTGTTTTTCGGTGCGCTCAAAGCGTTCGCCAATCTTTTCCTGGATGCTGCCTAAGGCCTGGTTGCGGGTTTCAGCGTCGGCGAACTGGGTGTTGACCATGCGCAGGTCTTTGCCATCGCTGTAATAGACATCCATATCGACGTCGTTAAGGTTGGCCGTGACTTTGGTCACTTTTTCCAGCGGGATGGCCTTGGCTGAGCGGCCCAACTGCTTGCGCAGGATCTGTCCTTGGGCAACTGCTTCTTCAATGTCAGGGATACGTGCTGCATCGGGGTTGGCCGCGATCAGGTACTCGTCGCTGAGGATAACAACCCGGTCAAAGGGGCTCTTGGGGTTGGTCCAGATCTGGGGTGCATAATCCAGGGGCCCTCGCCCGCCGCGCTCACCGGCATCCTCGTTGTTGAGATTTTGCATGAAGGCATCAAAATCGTGTTGGGGCTGGGCCAGCGCTTCTTCGCCTTCTTCTTCAAATCCAAAGGCAGAACTGGTGCCCTCAAATGCGCCGCCGCCGAAGGCATCGGAGCTTCCAAAGGCTTCGGACCCGCCAAATGCCCCCTCCGCACCGGGCTCTGTTTCGTCGAAAGCGCTGTCGCCGCGCACCGCAAAGGGATCTTCAGGGCTGTTACCGGTCATGTCGAACGAGTCAAATGCGCCGCCCGACGCGCTCATGGCGGCCTCGCTGCTGAAGGATAGATCGCCTTGCCCCGCTTCGCCGCTGTCGTCGTCAAAACGGAACGGAGATTCGCCCGAGGCCAGGTCAGGCTGGTCGGGCTCAAAAGCAAAGGCTGAACTGGCGCCTTCAAATGCGCCGCCGCCAAAGGCTTTCAGGAAATCATCTGGGGCCTCAACGGACCCTTCTTCGCCTGCTGCGCCTGAGCTTCCAAAAGGCATTTCCTGGCTGGCATCACTGCCGCCGCCAAAGGCCTTGAAGAAATCATCGTCCTGGCCGGGCTGGCTGTCAAAGCTGAAGCCTGCCCCGCCTGCGGGTGCGCTGCTGGCCCCAAAGAAATCATCGCCCAGGGCCGATCCTTCCGGCGCTGCTCCGGCGGCGGGCTGTTCAGTTTCCCAGGGGAAGGCTCCGCTGCCTGCCGCGCCGAAAAGGTCGTCTCCGGCGGCCGGTTGGGCAGAAGGGGCGGCGGGCTGTTCGCTTTCCCAGGGGAAGGCTGCCCCGCCAAACAGATCATCCCCGCCTGCCGGTTGGCTGGGCGCGGCAGGTGGCTCACTGCCGGCGGCAGCAAAGGCTTTCAAAAAGTCGTCTTCTTCGCCGGGCTGTTCGTCAAAGGTAAAAGCAGCGCTGCCAGAGGCCGGTTGGGCGGGAGGTGCGGCAGGCTGTTCGCCCTCCCAGGGAAAAGCTGCCCCGCCAAACAGGTCATCCCCGCCCTCTGTTTTAGCGGGTGCAGCGGGCTGCTCGGCTTCCCAGGGGAAAGCGGCGCTGCCAAACAGGTCGTCCCCGCCCTCTGGCTGAGCGGGTGCGGCAGGCTGCTCAGCTTCCCAGGGGAGTGGCGCAGCGGCAGGTGCCGCGGGATGTGCAGGAGGGGCTGCCGGTTTTACCGGGGCCGCCGGGGGCTGTTCCAACCCAGCCATTTTGCTCAGCTTCTCCAGGCCCATTTTGGCCTGGGCATTGTTTGGGTTGATGCTTAACACCTTCTCCAGGCAGTCGCGGCGCTGCTTGTCTGTATCGACAATGCCAGACATCCATAT
>Ga0209605_1003674_pt1 | contig 13217 bp, 7 predicted proteins | sample AD_UKC035_MetaG_FD_184408 | JGI IMG/M metagenome (GOLD analysis project Ga0209605, IMG submission 184408) | Active sludge microbial communities of municipal wastewater-treating anaerobic digesters from USA - AD_UKC035_MetaG (SPAdes) (version 2) | ecosystem: Engineered > Bioreactor > Anaerobic >...
CATAAAAAACGAAACGGATTGCTCACCCCCTGTGTTTTCCCCATGATTCCCATGACCGTTTCGTTTTTTATGGGCAAAACCAAGAACCGCTTCAATGCCATTCTCAACGCCTTTGTCTTTGGCATCAGCATTATCGTACTGTACTCATCATTGGGGCTTTTGGTTTCTCTCACGGGCATGGGAGCAGGTTTTGCCAACCAATTGGTTTCGCACTGGGTACCCAACCTTATCTTTTTCCTGCTATTCATGGCATTTGCGGCCTCGTTCTTTGGGCTGTTCGAAATCACCCTGCCCAGTAGCTTATCGACTAAGACCGACAGCCAAGCTGACAGGGGTGGATTTATCGGTTCGTTCTTCATGGCCCTTACGCTTGTTATTGTGAGCCTATCGTGCGTTGGCCCCATCGTTGGAGCCATACTGGTGGAAGCTGCATCGGGGCTGGGCTTGAAACCGCTCATAGGCATGTTCGGATTCTCACTGGCATTCGCCATACCCTTCACCCTATTTGCCATATTCCCTTCGTGGATGCAAAAACTGCCAAAGTCGGGCGGTTGGCTGAACTCTGTGAAGATTGTACTGGGCTTCATTATGCTAGCCTTTGGGCTCAAATTTTTATCCACCGTCGATCAGGCATACCACATAGGATTCCTGGGACGCGAGCTATACCTTGCCCTGTGGATAACAATATTCATCCTGCTGGGAATGTACCTCTTGGGTAAAATTCGTTTCAAACTTGATTCTCCCGTTGAACATATTGGCTTCTTCCGATTGATACTGGTAATTTTTGTCTTTGCATTTGTAATATACTTGATACCCGGAATGTTTGGAGCGCCACTCAAGGGTTTATCGGGATTGATTCCTCCAAAAACCACCCAGAGTTTTGATTTGGAACGAATAGCAGGACAACAACAGGCTGTGACACAGACTGTAACATCGCAATCAATTTGCGAAAAGCCAAAGTACGACGATATCCTGCACTTGCCCCACAATTTACAGGGCTATTTCGATTACCAACAGGCTTTGGCCTGTGCCCGCGAGCAGAACAAGCCACTGTTCGTCGATTTTGTGGGCCATGCCTGCGCCAACTGCAAGGTAATGGAGCAAAAAGTATGGAGTGATCCGCGGGTACTGGAACGACTGCGTAACGACTACATCATTGTGGCTCTGTACGTTGATGAGCGTACAAAGTTACCCGAATCGGACTGGATTACATCGACCATAGATGGCAAGTTGAAAAATACCCTGGGTAAAAAGAATGCTGATTTTCAAATCAGCCGATTCAATGTGAACAGCCAGCCATTCTATGTTTTGCTTAACAACAACGAAGAGATGCTGGTACCCGCCTATAGCTTCAATACCAACGTTGATGATTTCATTGAGTTTTTAGACAAAGGCATTGAGCAGTTCAAATTACACAACCAAAAGGCTGCACCTGAAATAGTCCCAATCGACTTAACGGGAGGCAAATAAGCACTGCCAATCGCTTTTATACAACTAATGCTTCATCGGATTGCAAAGTCCGTTGAAGCATTTTTTTATGCTATCCTTTCACAGCCTTTCGCTTTGCATGCTTATAAACTACAGCCGACCTGATGGCCATGGATGTCACCAACGGGAATGCTGCAAAAAACGGGAGGGTCTGAGGCAGCAGGAACCAGCATATCATCAAATCATCATTTTATCCACCCCCGACACCCTGCTCAAGCAATAACCTACACGTGTTTTACAGAATATTGCGTGTGTTTTTTATACAAAAAAAGTTGCAATACTTAAAAAAAAAGTGTAACTTGTAACTTTCGTTTGGTTTGCATTTTTTGGCCATACCCGCTAACCTAATTACTAACTAAAACTAAATGCTTATGAAACACAAAACAATTTTTTTACTAATCTTTATGCTAGCCTCCGGCAACTGGCTGGTGGCGCAGCAAGCCGTGTGGTGGGATGACCCGCCCCCGCCGGGTAGCGCCCCCCGCGACCACTCCATTGGCTATGGCAGCGGCTTTGCCTGGCAGGTGGCACTGGGTACCTCCGATTCCGAGGACTCTGGTTTTGATGCCATTGCCGTAAGCAGCGGGGGCTATTTAGTGGTGGGAAAAAATGCCTATTTCAGTGGCTACACCGTAATTAAAAACGAATTGGTGCTTTACCGCCTTACCGAAGAGGGCGAACTGCTATGGGAAAAGGGGTACTCTTTTGATGATTATAAATATCTCTTGGATTTTTCGGTGATTGAAAAGCCTAATAGTACATTTTTTATTTTCGGGTTGGTTGCCGGAGGAACGAACCCTGATAAGTTTGTGCTAATTGATGTGGATTCAGTGGGTGATACTCTATCTATACATAGTTGGGCAACTAGCCCAACGAGTGGTCACCAGCTTGTGCTGAACCTGACCAAGAGCACTTTCGATGATTCCTTCTTCCTGTCACACAGGGAGCGTGTAGATGGTGCCTACATCACCAAATCTTATAATCTTAGCTATACCCTGGATACGCTGGCCTACACGGTGTTTCCTCCCTATTATCACCGTATGGAGTATGTGCCCAAACCCTTTGGTTATATCCATAAAGGGGGGTTTTATGGTGAGATGGTTTTTTACAACTTGATTAATTTTCAAGGTGAGCCGATTGATTCCTTTCCTGATCCTTTTGGACAGGTTGAGAACTATAGCACCCGTCCAATACAGAGCTTACGGAATGGGAATAATTTTTTTAGCCGTAAGTCTTCTCATAATCCGGATATTATTTCAATGGCCATTACCAACAATATGGGGGAAGTGCTGTATGGTGGCCCCAGTTATTTTTCTGAAGAGGAGGTTTGGTGGTATGATCGTGTCAGTGCTCACATCCCTCTTCGGGAATTTTCCGATGGGAGCATCTGCTTGCCATTTCAGTTCTACTTAGACGTTTACGATAATGAACCCATCGGGCTGGTAAAGCTAAACTCACAGGGGCAGCTGCTGGGCGATACGGCCATAAGCCGTATCGAGGGTCAAATGCACCTGGCCAAAGTGCTGGAGGGGGGCGATGGTCGTCCGATTATCTTTGGCACCGGAGAGAATGGTCCCTTTGGGGGTACAATTACAGGGGATGATATATTTATTGCCAAGATAGAGAGCTGGAACCCGGTGGGTGTGCCCGCGATCGAAACAACGGATACCCAGACCCTAAGGGTTTACCCCAACCCCTTTTCCTCAAGCGTAACTTTTGAGCACCGGTTACCCAATGGCGAGGGTTTGCTGAGTATTTATAGCATTACGGGGAGTACGATTTTTACGGGAAAACTTAGCGGAGCCCAAACACCATTCGATCTATCCTACCTCCCGCAGGGTGCCTACATATACACCATCATCACTGGTGGTCACCCCGTTTACCAAGGTGTTGTGGTAAAGCAATAATTTATTCATTAACCCTAAATCTATCGAGATGAGAAAAGCAATCCTATTGATTGTGGGTATTGGGTTAAATGCCTTTATGTGTATGGCGCAAACCCGCGGAGCAGCCGAAGGCGAAATCTACTACTCCACTTCTACCTATATAGACGACCAGGCTATTTGAAAAGGGTTTTTAGAGCAAATTCAAAAAATAAAGAGTGTGGTTTTAAAGTCAGTAGCCAATAAGAAAATAAAGGCAAATCATATCCTGCCGAACCAATTTAAAAATGGCAACTTATTCTTTTCGGACAATCCGCTTTGCTCGCTTATAAACTACAGCCGACCTGATGGCCATGGATGCCACCATCGGGAAGAGTGGAAACGGAAGGGTTTGGGGCAGCAGAAACCAGCATAGCATTAAAAGCAGAAGCAAAGCCATGTTAATCAAAAAGTAGTACTTCAAAAAACCTGCTGAGTTTTTGAAAAGGAGGACAATGGCGGCTATCAGGTGCAATGGATGAGCCCACAGCAGGTTATAGTTATTGGACATAACCACATGATCGGAGCCAAACCACTGAAAAGCAAGAACTACCCCAAGCAAGCCAACCAATCCGAATAGAAGTGCATCAAACCAACGGGAATACTTCCTTTTTCGCACACCCCAAATGGTAAGCCCGGCAGCAATCAAAAACACAGCCATAAAAACGAATAAGGGGGAATTTCGGAATGAATTCCTTGGCAACTTTTTGCCAACCAGCAGGGTTACCTTTTCCTTGGCAACGGGATAAAGGGTTGTGTCGGTTTGAAAACTTGCGTACTGAAAGGCTTCCATCATATAGTCGGGTAGAAACATGTACTCCCACGGAGTGGCGATTCTGTCGGCCTTTACCCCCAGCAGGAGGTTAATGCCCAGCTTTGCCCAGGGTTTCTCTACCACAAACGGCATTAGCAAATCCCTAAAACTCATACTCTCACCATACATACTATCATTAAACACGATGGTACGCGGAACAGCTTCCGCAAAAATATTGCGGATACGGGTTGCGCAGTTATCGAAAAGAAAATCGTAGAGGTAGTAACGATTCTGTGGCAAGTAATTTATACTGAGCGAGTCGAGCAGTTGCTGTTTCTCCTGTGGTGTTAAGTTTATCTGCTGCTCGTATATAAACCGGTTTTCATAAATATATGTGTACTCAAAATGTTCATAATTCGACACGGATAGTATGTAATTGAGTTTACCCTTAATAAAATTGGGATAAAATTTGGGGTCGGAAAAGTCAAACGTACCATAGTTGAAAACCCAATCGATACCAATTGCCGGATCATTAACCCTAATGGCACTATGGCCAAAAATCGAGTATAACTCGTTGCCTTGTGAGCAAGTGATTAGGCTTACCTTTGCACTATCGGTAAGGGTTACTCCGGGCAGCTGTGCAGACACAAGGAGGTGGCAAGTGCTAAGCCCCAAAGACAGAATAACTGCAAAAAATCCACTACGCTTCATGGTTCAAAATTTTCAGAAAAACTGAGTAAAGTTAGCAGTATTTAGCACTTATTAAGATTAAGGTGAGCAAAGATTTTATACTTTAGCTCTCAAACTATTTGACCATGAAAATTTACCCGGTATGTATCGGTGGTTTGTTCAAGGAACTTCCCGAGACCATTGAAGTGCGCAATCCATACAACGATGAGCCCTTGGCACTTTGTTCCCTGGCAGGCACAACCCAATTGGAGGAGGCCATTGCAGCAGCCCTTGCGGTTGAAAAAGAGATGGCGACCATGCCATCGTACCGAAAGAGTGAGATTCTCAACGGCATTGCCGAAGGGATGCTGAAAGAACGTGAACAATTGTCAACCCTGCTTGCGCAGGAGGCATGCAAACCTATTAAGTACGCAGTGGGAGAAGTGGACAGGGCTATCCAAACATTCAGGATTGCCGCCGAGGAATGCAAGCGACTGCCCACCGAGTACATTTCGCTTGATTGGACTCCGGCAGGCAAAGGCAAGGAAGGGTTGGTTAAATATTTCCCCGTGGGCTTAATTGCAGGGATATCTCCCTTCAATTTTCCGTTGAACCTGGTGGTTCATAAAATAGCTCCCGCCATTGCGGCGGGTTGCCCCATTATCCTTAAGCCTGCCCGCAGCACTCCCCTCTCGGCACTTGAACTTGCCCGAATAGCATACACCACCTCTCTCCCTGCCGGTGCATTGAGTATACTCCCCATGGACAGGGTTTCGGGCAACCAACTGGTAACCGACCCTCGTTTTAAGCTGCTTTCATTTACCGGTTCGCCTGCTGTTGGCTGGAAAATGAAAGAGATGGCCGGCCGAAAAAGGGTTGTTTTGGAACTGGGCGGAAATGCGGGCGTGATTGTTACCCAAACAGCCGATATTGAAAAAGCCCTGGCCAAGTGTATAAGCGGTGCGTTTGCCTATTCGGGTCAGGTGTGCATTCACACCCAGAGAATTTACATCCACACATCGGTATTCAATACTTTTGTCGAGAGCATGGCAAAACTTACCAAAAAACTAATCATTGGCAATCCGCTTGACCCACAAACAGATATCTCGGCTATGATTGATCAGGAAAATGCCCTAAGGGTGGAAGAATGGGTGAATGAATCGCTTAAAGGGGGAGCCAGAATAGTTACAGGTGGTCATCGTAAGGGCAATATATACGAGCCTACAATTTTAACCGGCACAAATGCCGGGATGAAGGTGTGTTCCCATGAGGTTTTTGGCCCCATTGTTATAGTTGAGCCGTACTCCCATTTCGAAGAGGCCATCAATGCCATTAACGATTCGCCCTTTGGTTTACAGGCAGGAATTTTCACCAATCAGCTCGATGAGGAGTGGTTTGCATTCAACAATTTGGATGTTGGAGGCGTTATTATCAATGACGTGCCGACATTCCGCGTTGACCACATGCCCTATGGAGGTATTAAAGAGTCGGGATTTGGCAGAGAGGGAGTGAAGTATGCCATTCACGATATGATGGAGCCAAAGCTCTTAGTTAGGGCAATGCGTTAACAAGGATATACTATTTTTGTTATTTTACCTGTATTCTTTTACTTTGTAAACATTAAAAGTATAATTTTTGAGGGGTTTTACAGCGATTTCTTAACTTTGACAACTTTTTTACCGATTTTCAATGGAACTGGCTATTTTAATAATAAAAGGCATTATCATCGGCCTACTGGCCTCAATTCCATTGGGTCCCATAGGAGTTATTTGCATACAACGAACCCTGAACAAAGGTAAAATCAGTGGATTTGTAAGCGGCCTCGGCGCTGCAACTGCTGATACCATTTTTTCTGCCATAGCAGGTTTTAGCTTGACTTTCATTATAGCTTTCATTCAAAAACAACAAATCATTTTTCAGGCCATTGGCGGTGTAGTTGTTTTCCTACTGGGGATTAAAATTTTTTATACCAACCCAATTAAGCAATTCCGTAGGCATAAAAGGAAGAAAAACAACCTGATGGAAGATTTTCTGTCGGTATTCATTTTAACCTTTACCAATCCTCTGGCAGTATTCTTTTTCATTGCCCTGTTTGCTGCATTCGGAATCGTTTCGGACGGCTCGAGGTGGTTTCATTCACTACTCACCACCAGTGGCGTTTTTGTGGGCGCAGGATTATGGTGGTACACATTAACTTCAACGATTTTTCGTTTCAGGGATAAAGTAAGGCTTAAACAGCTGTGGTGGATTAATAAAATAGCGGGAGCCGTTATTGCGATTCTCGGAGCCCTTGCTATCATTGGCCTTGCAAGGTTATTTATTACATAAAGAGTTAGCCTTTGTATTTCCACGCCTCTTTTCATAAAAAAATAACACCCACAAAGAACAAGATGAATATTTGTATCTTTGGAGCAAGATTTTTTGTAAATTGCGGTAATTGAGGATTTATCAAATTTTCAACATTTTAGTTGCAACGCATTGTTTTTTTGTATTTTAAGAGAAAAACTGAGTGCAGAATTTTAAACAAAATGCTTAGTGCATGAATTTGTCCGATAAGTTATTACACATCCTTTCGTTCAGGATTGAAAAAAAGTGTGGGAAAGATCATGTTCCACGAATGTTGACCTTGACCGTAGCCAGCACAATAATTGCAATCTACTTTTTCATCCTGGGCATTCTATCATTGTTCCCACACAATTTCCTTCAATTAGTGCTCTCTTTCTCTGCCTGTTTTTTAATTTTGGTCAATCAATGGCTGGTAATTAAAAAGGTACAATTTTGCAATTTCCTGTACTTCCCCATCATTCTATTGCTTATCATTTTTCAATATTTTTTGTGGTCGGGGAGCATCTCTTTCGTAGGAACTCTTGTTACATCGCTATTCCCGCTTATTGCCATTGGTTTGCTTGGATACTTTAGAGGTTCCTTGGCATCGCTGGCTTTTGCCATTTTAGCTGCAATCGGCTTTTTTATCCCCCTGAGTATCAATGTCGGTTACGAGTTAGAACTTGCAGTTAAAATCAATTTCTTTTTGTCCTTTTTCATTGTAACAGCTATGGCATACCTGTTTGAAAAAATCAGGCAAATTTCCATTAACGAATTGGAAAAACAGGTTCTTGATCAACAAAATGCCAACAAGTTAAACGAGCAATTCATTGCCAACCTGTCGCATCAAATACGTACTCCACTGAATAACATCATGGTTATTTCCAGCATACTGGAAACCTCGGGTACGCTGGACGAGAAACAGAAAGACTTGATTGATACCATTCATGCTTCCACCAATAATTTGGCAAACGTGGTGAATAGCATGGTTGAGATTTCCAACGTTAATTTTAAAGAGCGTGGTGATATTTATGTTCCTTTTAATCTACAAGGTACAATTAATAGCACTCTACGACTTTTTTCAACCCAGTACGATTCCGACACCAGCTTCAATTTAAAAATTGACGATTCCGTTCCCGATACCCTAAATGGAGATCCGGTTAAACTAAAGCAAATTTTCCTTACCCTCATTGAAAATATTTTAAAGCATAAGAGTAGCGGAAAAACCATCATATTCATTAAGGTAACCAAGAAGGACGAAACACCTGAGGAAATCATCATTAATTTCGGGATTGATAGTAACAGGCCCATTCTGCTACCCATGAATGAGGGTCGCAGTTTGTTTGTAACCAACGAAACCATCTATTCATCTGCAAGTACTCAAGCTTACATCGAGTTGTTGGACCTGACGATAACACAAAAAATTATTGAAAGTAATGGCGGCGAGCTAATAATTAACCTTAGCCCTCAGGATGCCGTATTTAATTTCACATATGCATTGAGGAAAGGTGTGTCCATGCCTACCATTGCTGTGCCTGAAATAAGTATTGAAACCGAGAAAGATACAGGGAAACCTCTATTGCCAAAAGTAGGTATGGAGCTTGAGCAAGCCAGCGTACTGCTGGTTGAGGATAACCTGATAAACCAGAAAATAGTTGTTCTCAGCCTAAAAAAACTGGTAAAGAATATTGAAATCGCCAACAATGGAAAAGAGGCGCTGGATAAAATAGCCTCCAGCCGTTTCGATATTATCCTTATGGATATTCAAATGCCCATAATGAATGGGTTTGTTACCACCAAAAAAATCAGAGATATAGAAGCCAGTTCCAATACGCACACTCCCATTATTGCCATCACAGCCAATGCTTTGCTTGGCGACAAGGAGGAGTGCCTTGCATCAGGCATGGACGATTACATCAGCAAGCCCTTTCAGATTGAGGTGCTAATACAGAAAATGAAAAATTTGCTGAAAGCGTAATAGAATCCTTTGCCCTATTGACTTAATCCCATTTTTTCCTAAAGCTGGTTTTAGAAGAAACAGCTCAAATCAGTTTTTATGCCAATTATCAGAATATCATCAACCTGCTCCTGTGCCCCTCGCCAATCGTTAATGGTTTCGTGTAGCTGCTTTTTCTGCTCCTCCAATGGCAATTTATGGATATTGAGCAAAAGGTGCCTGAATCGTCGGAATTTGAATTTTTTACCTTCACTACCTCCAAATTGGTCAATGTAACCATCGGTAAAGAGGTAAATCATATCATCGGGCTTAAGGTCCATGGAATGGCTATTGAACAATGGAGTTTCTTGCACTCCACCCACTCCTACTGTAAACCTGTCACCTTTTATCTCGGTGAGCTTGCTATCCCTGATCAGGTAGAGATTGTTAAAAGCACCTGCAAACTGTAGGGTATTCAACTCCTTATCGATTACGCAAAACGATACATCCATCCCATCCTTAACCTTGGTCATGTAATCGTCAACATCGTTTGAAAATATTTCGTGAATGCCCCTATCAAGTCGGTTTAAAATCTCTGCAGAATTATTGATACCCAGGTTGATTGTTAAATTCCTCAGCAATTCTATTCCAATTATCGACATGAACGCACCGGGAACACCATGACCTGTACAATCGATTACTGCAACGAAAATCTTGTTCTTCGTTTCGTTGATCCAATAGAAATCCCCGCTCACTATATCCTTTGGCATATAGAGTATAAAAGAGTCGGGAAGTATTGACCTGAAAAAAGCCTCGGTTGGTATTAAAGCCTCCTGTATGCGTTTTGCGTAGTGTATGCTATCGGTAATGCTTTTATTTTTTAAGAAAAGTTCCTCTTTTTGCAATTCAATCTCCTTCATTGTACTTTCCCGCTCTTTGAGAAGGCGATTGGTCTTCCTTAACATCTTGTTTCGGGTTCTCAGGAATATTATAAGTGATGCTACTAGAAGGAAAGTGTACATAACAAAGGCTACCTTCGATTTCCAAAACTTAACTTTTACTACAATCCGAAGCGAGACACCTTCCTCGTTCCATACGCCATCGCTATTTGAGCCAATAACCCTAAACACATAAGTCCCTTCCCTTAAGTTTGAGAAAGAAGCCGAACGCTTAGTTCCCAAATCCACCCACTCATTTTCAAGGCCCTCCATCTCATATTTATAGCAATTCTTCTCGGGATGAGTAAAATCAAGGGCAGCAAATTCAATGTTGATAAGCGAAAAGTTTTCGCTAATAACTATCTCCGTTTTCCCCTGTATGGGTAAAGCCTTCTTGCCCGTAAAGCTAATTATCTCAAATGAAGAAATGACGATGGGTGGAATAGTTGTATTGTGTTTCAATGAATCGGGGTAAAAAGCGTTAAAGCCCGCAATACCGCCAAAAAACAACTCTCCCGATTTCGACTTGTGGCTTGCACCAGTATTGAATTCATAACTTTGAAGCCCATCGTTAACTCCGTACGGAGTAATGGTATTGTCTTCCGGATTAATTGCTGCCAGACCCCAATTGGTGCTCACCCAAATTTTCCCCGATCTATCTTCCTGCATGGAATTAATCAGGTTATTGGGCAGTCCATCGGATACGGTATAAAGAGCAAAAGCATCCTGCTCGGGCATATAATACTGCAAACCCGATGATGTACCCACCCACAATACCCCATTGGAGCTAAGCATTAGGCTTACAATATCGTTGGCTATCAAGTCGCCCGGGCTATAGCGAGGCGATTCCTTATACCGCTGTATTTCAAAATTGTCAAGGTTAATTCTATTCAACCCATTGAATGTGCCCACCCATAAGGTTTTCCCGTCAAGTGCAAGGGCATGTATTTCGTTGGATGACAAAGATGTTGAATCAGCCGGCGAATGGTAATAGCTTGTAATACCTTTGCCATTATAGCAATGCAATCCTACATGCGTTGCTATCCAAAGGTTTCCTTTGGAATCCTCAAGCATATCGTACACCCTGTTGTCGTTGAATAAAATGCGGAAATGCTGATCGAGAGAACCGAAAAGGTTAACAAACGAATGATTCTCAGGAACATACCTTTGAACTCCGTTCCGTGTACCAATCAACAGCTGATTGCCAACCGTTCGATAGATTACATGGACATAATCGTTGCAGATGTTGTAGTCTCTTGACGATTCAGAAAATTTTTGGGTTCGTAACGTTTTCCTATCGAAATGGAATAATCCGGTTCCCCACGTACCAACCCAAAGAGCCCCCTTTTCATCCTCAAACAGCGATGCCACATAGTTGCTCGAAAAGATATTGGTGCCATCGGGATATTTATCGTACAGATTAAATTTTTGAGATTTCTTATCCCACTTAATAAGCCCCATTAAAGATCCAACCCAAAGGATATCAGCATTATCCTCAACGAATGAGGTAATCGAAGTGGCATAGAGTTCGTTACCCCTGTGATAAAATATCTGAGGGCTAAAAATTCTCTTTTTCGGGTCAAAACTGCATACTCCCTGTTCTGACCCAATCCAAATGGTTCCCTGTTTATCCTGAAAAATCGTATTCAATGCATCATCCGGGAGGCTATGTGGATCGCCGGGAATATGCAAAAACCTAGTAAAACTTCCATTCTTGAAGTCAAGGAGATTTAAACCCCTGTTGGTTGCCACCCAAATATTACCCTCTGCATCTTCAAAGATATCCTTAACCCTATTGCTACTCAGCGAGTTTTTCTTTGATGGGTCATGCTGATACCGTTTGAATAGGCCAATCTGCCTATCGAAAAGCATTAGACCCTCTTTGGTACCAACCCAAAGCCTGTTTTGGCTATCTTCAAAAATATCAAAATCGTTATTTTCTGATGAGAAGGTGAAAATATCGCTATAGTGAGGGTATCTTACAAACGAATCCGTCTCCGGGTCGTACCTATCTAAAGAAGCGATGGTTTTAACCCATATTACCCCCTGTCTATCGCAAAACACATAGTAAATTCTATTGTGGCTTAATGAATTCTCATTTCCGGGGCTATGAAAGTAATTGATAAAGATGTCCTGATTGCGGTCGTATCGACTTAGGCCATTCCACGTTCCCACCCATAGGTTCCCGTTGTGATCCTCGCATAGGGAATTGATATAATTATTGGGCAGCGAGGTTTTGTCCAGCGGGTGGTTCCTGAATACGGTAAAACCATAACCGTCAAATCGGTTAAGTCCGTCTTGGGTGCCAATCCAAATGAAACCGTATGAATCGTGAAGCAGGCATAATACCGCCGTTTGCGACAAGCCATTTTCAATATTGAAAAGGTCAACCCTGCTCGCTGGGGGGCTGGCAATGGCAGCTATAAGCGAATGAAAAATAAAAAGGAGACTAAGTGATAAATGGGCCGGCAACCTTTTCATGACGAGGGCAAAATAACAAAAAAAAAATCACAAAAGCACCCTATTTCATCACAACTTCGCTTCCGGAGCCCAACTGAAATATGCTTCTTGACGGCGATTGGATAAATTTACCAATATTAAAACTTTCCCATTTTGCATCAATGGCCCTTATGGTATCCTCGTCCGATACAACGATATTTGGCCAGGGGCGGTTGAATGAGTCCATGGGGAACGACTTTCGTGTTCCATCTATCATCAAGCAGGGTAGTCGAATGTTTTCAGCATCAACGTAAAAGCAATCGCGTGCGGGATCGATATTGGCAGTGGCATACCAGCAAACGCGGGATATATCCTCCGGATTCAACTCGTGGTCAACGTATAGGATGATTTTCGGCAGCACCTCTTTGCTCACTGCGGCCAATTGCGAAGCGAAATGCTTAGCAGCAATTCCTCGGGATTTATCAACTGCAACAATAAGCGCTGATATACCCCGCAATAAAAGGCTAGTATTCAACGAATATGCGGCTTCAGGGAGTTCATTAAACGCTCTTACCAATAGTGCCGCCTCGGGCACAGGAACAGGTGTTATAGTTTCTGCCTCCTCGGGCATTTTTTCAGTAGCATCGATAAGCATTTTACCACCTACACCTGCCTTAACCGATGCATGGTCCAACGCGTCGAGTGGCCCCCGGCCAATGTACATATCGCTTTCAGGGTTGAAATGG
>Ga0209605_1003678_pt1 | contig 13208 bp, 13 predicted proteins | sample AD_UKC035_MetaG_FD_184408 | JGI IMG/M metagenome (GOLD analysis project Ga0209605, IMG submission 184408) | Active sludge microbial communities of municipal wastewater-treating anaerobic digesters from USA - AD_UKC035_MetaG (SPAdes) (version 2) | ecosystem: Engineered > Bioreactor > Anaerobic >...
GTCGCGGAGCCTGCATATCCGAGCAGCACGCGCAGCGGCGCCGTGCCCTGCACGGACACGATGCCGTCCGGCTGCCCGAGGCCGTAGTAGAGACGCTGGTTGCGCGCATCGTGGATCTCGGTCCAGCACTCGGCGGTGTAGGCGATGCGCACCCGCGTCGCGGCACCCGCGGCTGCGACGGGCGCCACCGTGTCGGCGTTCGCGGCGGCGTCGGACGCCGGGGTGGCAGACCCGTTTGTCTCACCGGACTGCGCCGCAGGCGCATCTTCGGCGGGTGCGGCGACGCTGGCGGCCGGCGCGGGCGCTTCGCGCGGCAGGGAGGCGGACGGCAGACCTTTCAGCGCGAGCCAGATGCCGGCGATCACCGCCGCGGCGACGATGATCGCGATGACCGGACCGGCGAGCTGCCGCGACGGCCGCAGCGATTCGGTTTGCTGGACGGGGTGAAGGTCAGGCGGCGGCACTTCCACGCTCGCCGCGTAGCGCTCGACGAGCGCAGCCGCGGGAGCGTTCACGAGTTCGGCGTAGCGGCGCAGATGGCCGCGCACATAGACCGGCGCACCGAGCGCGCTGAAATCGTCGCCTTCGAGCGCCTCGATGTAGCGCGGGTCGAGATGCAGCTTGGCGGCGGCCTGCAGCGCCGACAGCCCCGCGCGCTCGCGTGCGGCACGCAGCTGCGCGCCGATCCCCGGCTCCAGGTCATCGCCGTCGCTCGCAGTCATCCGGGATTGCGCGTCAGGGTCCCGAGCGCGCGTGTCTGCTCGGAGTCCGGGAAATCCATGCGCAGCATGCGCGAGAACTTCTCCTCGGCCACCCGGTCGCCAGTGGCACGCGCGATGCGCACGCGCAGCAGCAGCAGTTCGGGAGTCGCGCGGAAGCTTGACAGGTAGATATCGAGGTCGGTCCGCGCCGCGTCGGTCTCACCCTTCTGCAGGCGCAGGTCACCGAGCTGGTAGGCCGCCTCGGCGTAGTTGGGCCGCAGCTGCAGCGCCCGCCGGAAATTGGCCTCGGCCTCGGCATTCAGGCCGGCACCGCGCTGGCACACGCCGGCGTTCGTGTAGGCGGCCTCGGGCGTGCGGTAGAGCGGATTGCGCGCCGCGTGCTCGAACCGCTTCACGCCCTCGGCGACGCGCTCGTTGCGACACAGGTAGATCGCGTAATTGTTCTCGATCTCGGGATCCCTGGGCGCAAGTCGCAGGGCCGTCGAGTAATGCCTGTCCGCGGCCCGGGTATCGCCCAGTCGTTCGTAGAGCAGGCCGAGCGCACTGTGCACCGCGGAACTGCGCGGGTCCTGCTCCGCGGCGCGCTCGAGTTTCTCCTTGGCGACCGACAGATTGCCCTGACGCAGGTAGGCGTAGCCGAGCTGCACGTTGTATTCCGCGGCGCTCGAATCCGAGGTGGCCGGCCCGCTCTGGGTCGTGGTGCAGCCCGCGAGCAGCAGTGCCGCAAGCGAGGTCGCCACGGCCGCGATGGTATGCAGTGCCTTCATGTCTGTATCGCCACACCGATCAGTTTGTTGCCGAGGCGCACGGTCGTGCGGTCCTTGACGCGGCCGGCGAGTTGTCCGCAGGCCGCATCGATGTCGTCGCCGCGCGTGCGACGGATCGTCGCGAGCACTCCGCGCGAGAGCAGCTCGTCGCGAAAGCGCAGGATCGTCGCCGCCGGCGAGCGGCGGTACTGAGTGCCCGGGAACGGGTTGAACGGAATCAGGTTGAGCTTTGCCGGCCGCCCCTTCAGCAGGCGCACGAGCGCGCGCGCGTGCTCGGGCTGGTCGTTCACGCCATCGAGCATCACATACTCGAAGGTCACGCTGCGGCCGTTCTGCTCGTCGATATAGTGCCAGCACGCCTCGAGCAGCTCCGCGATCGGGTGCCGGCGATTGATCGGCACGAGCGTGCTGCGCAGCTCGTCGGTCGGCGCGTGCAGCGAGACGGCGAGCGCGACATTGGCTTCCTCGGCGAGCTTGTAGATCTGCGGCACGAGCCCCGAGGTCGACAGAGTCACGCGCCGGCGCGAGATGTCGAATCCGAAATCGTCGGTGAATATCCCGAGCGCCGGCACGACGTTCCGGAAATTCGCGAGCGGCTCGCCCATGCCCATCAGCACGACATTGGTGATCGCGCGCTGCCCGGGCGACTCCCCCGGCACCGGTACGCGCTCGCGCTCGAGTTCACGCTCGGCGAGCCACACCTGGCCGACGATCTCGGCCGTGGTGAGATTGCGATTGAAACCCTGCTGCGCGGTCGAGCAGAACGCGCAGTCGAGCGCGCAACCGACCTGCGATGAGATGCACAGGGTCCCGCGGTTTTCCTCCGGGATGTACACCATCTCGATCGCCTGGGTCGCATCGGCGCGCAGCAGCCATTTGCGCGTGCCGTCGGCCGAGCACTGCGCGGTGACGATCTCGGGCGGGCGGATCTCGGCGCGCGTGGCGAGCAGCGCGCGGAAGTCCCTGGCGAGATCCGTCATGGCCTCGAAACGCGACTCGCCGCGACCATACATCCACTGCATCAGCTGGCGGGCACGGAACGGCTTGCTGCCGAGCGTACCGACGAACGCCTCCAGCTCGGGCCGTGCCAGCCCAAGCAGGTTCACGCGCTCATCGGCTACCGACCCGGCGGACATGTCACTTCGGCCTTCAGCCCCTCGGACAGATGTCCGAGCCCTTGAAGAAATAGGCGATCTCGATGGCCGCGTTCTCCGGGGAATCCGAACCGTGCACGGTGTTTGCCTCGATGCTCTCGGCAAGGTCGGCGCGGATCGTGCCGGCCGCGGCCTTCTTCGGATCGGTGGCGCCCATCACTTCGCGGTTCAGGGCAACGGCATTCTCGCCCTCGAGCACCTGCACGACCACGGGACCCGAAGTCATGTAGCGCACGAGGTCGTTGAAGAACGGACGCTCGCGGTGCACTGCGTAGAAGCCCTCGGCCTGCTCGCGCGACAGGCGCAGCATGCGGCTGGCGACGACCCTGAGGCCGGCCTTCTCGAGACGGCGAACGACTTCGCCGATCAGGTTACGGGATACGCCGTCGGGCTTGACGATGGACAGAGTGCGCTCGAGCGCCATGCGAAATCCTCACTTTAAGCCTGCAAACCAACAAGTTTACACGCTAAAGCTCTCGCCGCAGCCGCATTCGCCCTTGATATTGGGGTTCGAGAACCGGAACGCCTCGTTGAGTCCCTGCTTGACGAAATCCACGGTCGTGCCCTCGACCAGCGGCAGGCTCTCCGGATCGACGAAGACCTTGACCCCCCGGTGCTCGAAAACCCGGTCGCCCGCCAGCTGCTCGTCGGCGTAGTTGACCACGTAGGCGAACCCCGAACAGCCCGTCTTGCGCACTGCGAGGCGCAGGCCAAGACCCTTGCCGCGGGCCGCGAGAAAGCTCGAAACACGCTCCGCCGCCGCCGGTGTGAGTTGGATGCTCATGGGCATCATTCTACCGTCTCCGGCCAGGCGGCGAGGCAGGCCCGCAGGGCATCCTCGATGACGAGCAGCCGGCCCAGCTTCGCCACCGGCACCTCGAAACGGGCGGCCCAGTCCGGGGGAGCGCCGGGCCAGGGGGCCTCCCGGGTACGGCCGGCCATTTCGCCGGCCAGCCAGTTCGCCACTGCAAGCGTATGCGGGCAGCCGTAGGCCTGGAATCGCGCCTCGGCGACCCGCGACCCGGCGAGGCGCAGGTGGAAGCGCACGTGGGTACCGGTCGCGGGACTGCCGGCCTCCCCGCTGACCACCCCGGCGGAATCGGCAAAACGCCCTGCCCGCTCGAGCGACGCGAACGACGCGCGCGTGAGTGGCGAGAGCGGATCGGGGGCGTTCACGGGGCCACGGCTCGCAGGCGAGTCACCTCGCGCCGCACGGCCTGCGCGGCACGCTCGATGTCGTCCAGGGTCGTCCAGCGGCCCAGGCTGAAACGCAGCGAAGCCTGCGCGAGCTCGGTGTCGCGCCCGAGCGCCCGCAGGACGTAGGAAGGCTCGCCGCTCGCCGAATTGCAGGCCGAGCCCGTCGAGACCGCGACGTCGGTGAGGCCTGCGACGAGACTCTCACCCTCGACGCCCGCGAAGGAGACATTGAGGATCGCGGGCGAGCCCTCGTCGAGCGCGCTGTTCGGCAGCACGTCCGGCAGCGTGGCGAGCGCGCGCCACAGCGCGCCGCGCAGCTCGCGCATGCGCGCACTGTCGCTTGCGCCCTCGGCGAGCGCGATCGCGCAGGCGCGACCGAAGCCCACGACCTGGTGCGTCGGGATCGTGCCCGAACGCAGGCCCTGCTCCTGTCCGCCGCCATACATGATCGGGCGCAGCCACGGGCGGGCGCCCGGCGCGACGTACAGCGCGCCGACCCCCTTCGGCCCGTGAATCTTGTGCGCCGTGAACGAGCCGAAGTCGACGTGCCGGGCGACCTCCGTGGTGGGCAGCTTGCCGATGCCCTGCGCGAGATCGCAGTGATAGAGCACGCCCGCCTCGCGACAGACCTGCCCGATTGCGGCGATGTCCTGCACCATGCCGGTCTCGTTGTTCACGTGCATGATCGAGGCGTAGAGCGTGTCGGGCCGCAGTGCCGCGCGCACGGCACCCGGATCGATGCGCCCCGCCCGGTCCGGCGTCAGCCAGGTGACCGCAAAGCCTTCCTTCTCGAGCTGGCGGATCGGATCGAGCGTCGCGCGATGTTCGGTGCGCGCGGTGACCAGGTGCCGGCGCCGGTCCGCATTCGCGCGCGCGCTGCCCAGCAGGGCGAGATTGGCCGCCTCGGTGGCCCCGGAAGTGAACACGATCGAGGCCGGATCCGCGCCGACGATGGCCGCGACCTCGCGCCGTGCGCTCGCGACACGCCGCGCCGCCTCGCGTCCGTAGGCGTGGGCCGCTGACGGGTTGCCGAACACGCCCTCGGCGGTGAGGCACTCGTTCATGGCCGCCGCGACGCGCGGGTCGACGGCGGTGGTCGCGGCGTTATCGAGGTAGACGGGAGAGCGGCCCATGCGCCGTCACGAGGCGCGCGGCGGGCACTTGCTGCCCGCGACACGCCGCTTGCCCTGCACCGCGGCGAGTATGCCGCGCAGGATGTTTACTTCGTTCTGGTCCGGCTCGGCGCGCTGGAACAGGCGCCGCAGGCGCTGCATCAGGTTGGTGCCGCTCTGGGTGCGATCGCGGAAGTTGATTTCGGCGAGCACCTGTTCGAGGTGCTCGTAGAGGCGCGCCATCTCCGCCGGCGTGGCGAGCGGCACGGTGCCACGCGAAGCCTCGACGCGCGCTCCGCGCGCGCGGTAGATCTCGTAGGCGATCAGCTGCGCGGCCATCGCGATGTTGAGCGAGGTGTAGGCGGGATTCGCCGGAATGCGCAGCAGCGCGTGCGCCGCATCGATTTCCTCGTTGGACAGGCCCGCGCGCTCGGCGCCGAACAGCACCGCGACCGGACCGCGCGCCGCCTCGGCGACGACGCGCGCGGCGGCGTCGCGCACGTCGATCACGCGGTGGTTGTGTTCGCGCTCGCGGGCGGTGGTGGCGACGACATAACCGCAATCGCCGATCGCCTCGGCGAGACTGCCGAAGACCCGGGCGCCGGCGAGCACGTCATCGGCACCGGACGCGCGCGACAAGGCCTCCGGATGCGGGAACTCGCGCGGCCGCACCAGCACGAGCCGCTCGAGTGCCATGTTCTTCATCGCGCGCGCCACCGCGCCGATGTTGCCGGGGTGCTGGGTGCCGACCAGCACGAACCTGATGTCCGCCGCACGCATCGTGGTATTGTAAATGCCTTCCCCGTCGAGCCTCGAGCAACATGCAGCCACCCGTCAACATCGCCGTCCGCGCTGCGCGCCGCGCCGGCGAAATCATCGTTCGCAGCATGAATCGGCTCGAAAGCATCCAGGCGACCGCCAAGAGCCGCAACGACTTCGCCACCGAAGTCGACCAGGCCGCCGAGCAGGAGATCATCGGCATCATCTCCAGGGCCTACCCGCAACATGCTTTCCTCGCCGAGGAGAGCGGCCGCACCGGCGAGTCCGAGACCGTGTGGATCATCGATCCGCTCGACGGCACGACCAACTACATCCACGGCTTTCCGACCTTTGCCGTCTCGATCGCCTGCCAGCATCGCGGCCGGCTCGAGCATGCCGTGATCTACGACCCGATGCGTCAGGAGATCTTCTCCGCGAGCCGCGGCGATGGCGCGCGCCTCGAGAACCGCCGCATCCGGGTCAGCAATCGCCCCGGCATGGAAGGCGCGCTGATCGCCACCGGCTTTCCGTTTCGCGCCAACCTGGAATATGCCGACGCCTATCTGGCGCAGCTGAAAGTCGTCATGGCATCGGCGGCCGGCGTGCGCCGGCCAGGCGCTGCGGCGCTCGACCTTGCCTATGTCGCCGCGGGGCGTGTCGACGGGTTCTGGGAGTTCGGCCTGAACGCGTGGGACACCGCAGCCGGCGCCCTGCTGATCCAGGAGGCGGGAGGCCGCATCGGCACGATGTCGGGTGCGCCTTACGACCTGTCTCCCCACGTGGTCGCGGGCGCGCCGCGCGTCTACGACGCGCTGCTCGAGCTGCTCACACCCCACGTACCCGACGCGCTGCGCAAGGCCTGAGCCCCGCTCGGGGCCGGGGCCCGCGCGGGTCCCGCTCTACGCCTTCCCGCTCGCGCGCTCGCGCATCGGGCTCGCCCAGTAGCCGTACAGGAAGTACACGACCACCGAGCCCGCGAGGAACCAGGTAAAGAAGTGCAGCACGCGCGGCTCGACCTGCGTGATCAGGAACAGGCACGAGAGGATGCCGAGGATCGGCGTCAACGGATAGAACGGCACCTTGAACTGGCGCGGCAGGTCGGGTCGCGCGCGACGCAGCCACATGACCGCGACGCACACGATCGCGAACGCGGCGAGCGTGCCGATCGAAGTCAGGTCGCCGAGCGTGTTGATGTCGAACACCGCCGCGGCGAGTGCCACCACCACGCCGACGATCAGCGTGTTGATCCACGGCGTCAGGAAGCGCGGGTGCACTTTCGCGAGCGCACGCGGCAGCAGTCCGTCGCGCGACATCGTATAGAAGACGCGCGTCTGGCCGAACATCAGCACGAGGATCACCGAGGACAGGCCCGCGATCGCGCCGATCTTGATCGCCTTGACGAGCCAGCCCCACTGCGGCCCGAAGGTATCGGCCGCGACCGCGACCGGAGCTGCGACATTGAGCTTCGTGTAGGAAATGACGCCGGTGAGCACGGCCGAAGTCGCCATGTACAGCAGGGTGCAGATGACCAGCGACCCGAGAATGCCGAACGGCATGTCGCGGCGCGGATTCTTCGCCTCCTGGCCGGCGGTCGACACCGCCTCGAAACCGATATAGGCGAAGAACACGATCGTGGCCGCGCGCATCACGCCGCTCCAGCCGAACTCGAAGGGCTCGCCGGTCGGTTCGGGAATGAACGGGCGCCAGTTCGCGCTGTCGACATAGAACGCGCCGACCGCGATGAAGGCGAGGATCACCGCCACCTTGATCGCGACGATGATGTTGTTGACGGTGGCCGACTCGGAGACGCCGATCACGAGCAGCAGCATGACCGCGAGCACGATCGCGACCGCCGGCAGGTTGAACAGCGAGGTCACGACGGCACTCGCCGCGATCGGCACCACCGACCCGGCCGGCAACTGCACGATCGCCCCGGCGGGCGCGAGCAGCTGTGTCCCGGCGGCCAGCTCGCGCAGGTGGCCGTTCGCCGGGTCGATCACCTTGACGGCGCCCGCGAGCGCCGTCTGGATATCCTGCGAGAGGTGGATGTCGGCGGCATTGGTCAGCGTGAAGCCGCCGCCCGCGCTGCTGCCGAGGACGTCGTAGATCGCGAGCGCCGACTGGTGCACGCCCGGCAGCTGCGCGCTGCCCGATGAGAGGAACTGTACGACCGAGCCGTCGGTGAGGCGCGCCGTGACGCCATTCAGGCTCACGAGCGGATCGGCGATGCTGAAGGTGGTCGTGTGCGCGACCACGAGCTTGCCCATGGCCTGGGTGAATTCGGCCGGAATGCCGAGGCCGATGTCGTTCAGCAGGCTCATCGCATAGCCGGACCAGCCGACCGCGACGACCGAGGCCGCCAGACCGTATTCGAGCAGCAGCAGCGCACCCATGATCCAGGCGCCGAACTCACCGATCGTCGTGTAGGTGTAGGTATAGGCGGAGCCCGAGACCGGCAGCATCGAAGCGAGCTCGGCGTAGCAGAGGCCCGCGAAGGCGCAGACGACTCCGGCGAACACGAAGGAGACCATCACCGCGGGGCCCGCGTGCAGCGCCGCAGCGTTGCCCGTGCGCACGAAGATGCCGGCGCCGATGATACAGCCGATGCCGAGCAGCACGAGGTGCCACGGGCCGAGCGTGCGCTTCAGCTCGCCGCGATCGTATTCAGCCTGGACCTGGTCGACGGATTTCGTGCGCCATTTCATTAGCCAACCCCCGTTATTGTCTGTCGGCGGACGCATCATATGCACATGCGTCGCCGGCGTCATCCTCGGGTGCGGCGCCCGCGGCGGTACTCAGGGCATGTCGTCGGCCGCGGTCTTCTTGACGGTCGGGAACACGTGCTCGGCCGTCAGCCCGAGATCGAGCGCGATCGCAGAGGAAATGTAGATCGACGAATAGGTGCCCGCCAGGATGCCGATCGTCAGCGCCTCGGAGAAGCCACGCAGCACCGGGCCACCGAGGAACAGCAGCGCGAACACGACGATCAGGGTCACCACCTTGGTCATGATCGTGCGCGAGAGCGTCTGGTTGATCGCCTGGTCGAGCACGGTCATCGGCGGCAGGCGCCGGTTGCGCTCGAAGTTCTCGCGGATGCGGTCGAAGATCACGACGGTATCGTTCAGCGAGTAGCCGATCACGGCGAGAATCGCCGCCACCACCGCGAGGTCGAACGGCGTCTGCGTCAATGCGAAGATGCCGAGCACCAGGATCGGGTCGTGCATCACCGCGACGATCGCGCCTACCGAGAGCCGCCAGGTGTGGAAGCGGAAGGCGATATAAATGAAGATCAGAAGCAGCGTGAACGTGAGCGCCCAGATCGCGCTGGTGCGCAGTTCGTCACCGACCTGCGGCCCGACCACGGCGAGGTTGCGCACCTCCGCACCGGGCTCGACGGCGAGCAGGGCCTGCTCGACGCGCGTGCGGATCTCGGTGACCGACTGCGAATCGTCGGGCGGCAGGCGTATCGACACTTCGCGCGAGGAGCCGAAGATGCCGACCTGCGGCTCGTGAAAGCCTGCCTCCTCGAGCTTGCCGCGGATCGCATCGACGTCGGCCGCGGACGGCAGCGCCGCCTCGACCGCCACGCCGCCGGTGAAGTCGATCGCGAGGTTCAGGCCCTTCGCGAGTATTGCGCCGAGGCTGACCACCATCAGGACGATGGACAATCCGTAGGACACCTTGCGGATGCCCATGAACGGAATCTTGGTCTGCTTGTGGAAAAACTCCATGTGTCGGTCCTAGCCTCTTGCCGTCAGCCGATCGCGAGCTTGCCGGTTTTCGTGCGGCCGCCGTACATCAGGGTAAGCAGCGCACGGCTGCCCATAAGGGAAGTGAACATCGAGGTCGCGATGCCGAGCGACAGCACGACCGCGAAGCCGCGGATCGCGCCGGTGCCGAACACCCACAGCACGAGGCCGGCGAACAGCGTGGTGACGTTCGAGTCGGCGATCGCCGAGAACGCCTTCTCGAAGCCGGCGCGGATCGCAGCCTGCGGCGAGACACCGTTGCGCTGCTCCTCGCGGATGCGCTCGTAGATCAGCACGTTGGCGTCGACCGCCATGCCGACCGTCAGGATGATGCCGGCAATGCCCGGCAGCGACAGCGCCGCGCCCATCATCGACAGCAGCGCGGACAGCAGCACCACGTTGGCGAGCAGCACCAGGTCGGCCACCAGGCCGAAGACCTGGTAGTAGATCACCATGAAGATGAACACGCCGAGCATGCCGACGACCAGCGCCTTGACGCCCTGCTCGATGTTCTGCGCACCGAGACTCGGGCCGATCGCGCGCTCCTCGGCGAGGAAGATCGGCGCGGCGAGCGAGCCGGCGCGCAGCAGCAGCGCGAGCTCGCGCGCCTCGCTCTGCGTGAGTCCGGTGATCTGGAACTGGTTGCTGAACACGCCGCGGATCGTCGCGACGCTGATCACGCGCTGGTCGGTCACGTCGCGCTCGATCGTCTTGCCACCGACCTCGACGGTCTCGCGCGACTTCTCGATGAACACCACCGCCATCGGCTTGTTCAGGTTTGCCTGCGTCGTCTTCAGCATCTGCGCGCCGCCGCGCGCATCGAGTTTCACCGACACGCCCGGACCGTCCTGTGTCGCCGCGGTGATCGCGTCGGTGAGCTGGTCGCCGGTGACGATGAGTTCGCGCTTGAGCAGCACGGGCTGGCCGTTCTTGTCGCGATAGAGTTTCGAGCCGAGGGGTGCGCGACCACGCTGCACGGCTTCCGCGATGCTGCCCTGGGTATCGACCAGGCGGAACTCGAGGGTCGCCACTTTGCCGAGGATGTCCTTCACGTCGGCCGAGTTCTGCACGCCCGGCAGCTGCACGATGATGCGGTCGAAGCCCTGCCGCTGCACGATGGGCTCGGACACGCCGAGCTCGTTGACGCGATTGCGCAGTGTCGTCAGGTTCTGCTGGATCGCATAGTCCTGCCGCTGGCGGATCTGCACCGCAGTGAGCACCGCCTGCACGGCCGGCCCGCTCGCCAGGTTGACCGACTGCACGTCGAGGTCCGGCAGAAGTTCGCGCAACACGTCGCGCGCCTCGCCGGCATCGGTGCCGGGCGCGAGCAGCACCCGCACGCCATTCGGAATTTCGGCGCTGGCCGTGATCTGCACGACGTCGAGGAACGCGAGATTCTTCTCGCCGAGTACGCGCCTGAAGTCCTGCTCGTAGCTCTCGAGCAGCTGGCTCACCGCGCCGTTCACGTCCACCTGGTACAGCAGGTGCAGGCCGCCGCGCAGGTCGAGGCCTAGCGGCATCGGTCGCAGACCCAGGCGCGTGAGCCAGGTCGGCGCGCGCGAGGCGAACGACAGCGCCGTGATGTACTCGTCCTTCAGCTGCTCGTTCACGGCATCACGCGCCTGCAGCTGCATCGGCACGCTGTCGAAGCGGATCATCAGCCGGCCCGAGTCGACGAAGGTCGAGCTGTACTGGATGCTGCGCTCGTCGAGGAAGCCCGCGAGCCGCTGTTCGGCGGCGGCGTCCATCGGCGCACGGTCCTTGCGCACGACCTGCAGCGCGGGGTCCTCGCCGAACACGTTCGGCAACGCGAACAGAATCGCCACGAGCAGCACGCTCGCGACGAGGATGTACTTCCAGCGGGCGAACTCGAGCATCCGGGGTCCTCAGGCGCCCTTGATCGTGCCCTTCGGCACGAGCGAGGTGATCTGGAATTTCTGCACCTTGACGCGCACGCCGTCGGCGATCTCGATGGTGGTGATCGTGTCACCCACCTCTACGACCTTGCCGAGGATGCCGCCGGCGGTCACGACCTCGTCGCCGCTCGCGATGCGCCCGAGCATCGCCTGGTGTTCCTTCGCCTTTTTCTGCTGCGGACGGATCAGCAGGAAATAGAAGATGACGATGAACACGACCATCATCAGCAGCGGCGCGAACGAGCCGCCCGGCGACGCGCCTGCGGCCTGCGCGTAGGCTTCCGGAATCAAAGCGTTCATTTGAGGACCTCTTGCGGGTGCGGGTCGGTAAAGCTTGTCATTATGCCATAGCCGCGGTCACCGACCGACGGGCTTCGATGAAGTCCCGGGCGAAGGCCTCGAAGCCGCCCGCGGCAATGCTGGCGCGGATCCGCCGCATCAGGTCCAGGTAATAGTGGAGGTTGTGGATCGTGTTGAGCCGCGCCCCCAGTATCTCGTTGCAGCGCGCGAGGTGGCGCAGGTAGGCGCGCGAGTAGTTGGCGCAGGTGTAGCAGCCGCAGGCCGGGTCGATCGGCCCGGTATCGAACTGGTGGACGGCATTCCTGATGTTGATGTCGCCGTCGGCCGTGAACAGGCGGCCATTGCGGGCGTGCCGGGTCGGCATGACGCAATCGAACATGTCGACGCCGCGCAGCACGGCCTGCACGATGTCCTCCGGGCGCCCGACTCCCATCAGGTATCGCGGCAGCTCGCGCGGCACCTGCGGCACGAGCCCATCGAGCACGGCGAGGCGCTGCTCCTCCGGCTCGCCGACCGCGAGCCCGCCGATGGCGAGGCCCGGCAACTCGAGCGCCAGCAGCGCATCGAGCGATGCGCGCCTGAGGTCGGCGTGCATGCCGCCCTGCACGATGCCGAACAGCACGCCCGGCGCCTCGTCCGCCCGCGCGTAGTGATCGCGGCAGCGCGCCGCCCAGCGCATCGAGCGCTCCATCGCGATGCGCGCCTCCTCATGCGTCGCCGGGTACGCGGTGCAGTCGTCGAACGCCATCACGATGTCCGAGCACAGCGCGCGCTGCACGTCCATAGAGATCTCGGGCGTCAGCTGCACTTCGCTGCCGTCGACCGGCGAGCGGAACCGCACGCCCTCCTCGCTGATCCTGCGCAGCTGCGCGAGGCTGAACACCTGGAAGCCGCCCGAGTCGGTGAGGATCGGCCGCCGCCAGTGCATGAAGCGGTGCAGGCCGCCATGCGCCGCGACGACCTCGGTGCCCGGGCGCAGCATCAGGTGGAAGGTGTTGCCGAGCACGATGTCCGCGCCGAGCGCCTCGAGTTCCTCGGCGGTCATCGCCTTGACCGTGCCATACGTGCCGACCGGCATGAAGGCCGGTGTCTCGACGACGCCGTGGCGCAGCGTGAGCCGCCCGCGTCGCGCCGCGCCTGCCGTCGCCAGCAGTTCGAATTCGAGCGTCATGCGCGCACGCCGCGCGCCGGCGTCACGAACATCGCGTCGCCATAACTGAAAAACCGGTAGCGCGCCTCGACCGCATGCGCGTAGGCGGCCAGCACATGCTCGCGACCCGCGAACGCGCTGACCATCATCAGCAGCGTGGATTCGGGCAGGTGGAAATTGGTCAGCAGCGCATCGACGACGCGGAAGCGGTAACCCGGATAGATGAAGATGCGGGTCTCGCCGGTGAATGGCGCGAGCGCCCCCTGCGAGGCCGCCGCCTCGAGCGCGCGTGCCACGGTCGTGCCGACGGCGATCACGCGCCGGCCGGCCGCGCGCGCACGCGCGATCGCGTCGCACACCGATTGCGGTACGGTGACGCGCT
>Ga0209605_1003687_pt1 | contig 13194 bp, 11 predicted proteins | sample AD_UKC035_MetaG_FD_184408 | JGI IMG/M metagenome (GOLD analysis project Ga0209605, IMG submission 184408) | Active sludge microbial communities of municipal wastewater-treating anaerobic digesters from USA - AD_UKC035_MetaG (SPAdes) (version 2) | ecosystem: Engineered > Bioreactor > Anaerobic >...
CACGCGGTGACAGCCCATGGAGCGCTCTTGTGCAGTCAGACATCGCGATGAAGTGGGAAGGGGACTCCGTGAGGACCCTAGGAATCCCTGTCCTTTAGGGCAGGGAGGATGTCAACGACACTGTAAAGGAGAAAATCATGTCGATTCTTATGAATGAAAAAGTTCGTGCAACTCTGGCTGTGGCCAATTCCAAAGAAGAAACTCGCATGAGTGATCAGGAGTTCTTTGACCATATCCAGAAGGTAAATGAAGAATTTAAGAAGAATGATCCCAATGCTAAAGGGATCACGATCTATGCTGGCCAGATCGATCCCAAGATCTACCCAGGTTCTTCTATTCAAGAAGAAATCAGTTCAAATGAAGCTAAAGAACTTTCCAAAATTATCAAGGGTGATCTTGTTGGCGGTGTGGAAGCGTCTGACTTCCTTCAGAGTGTTGACAACCTTATGAAGAAAGTCAATGATGTTGTCGGTGATCCTAACGCACCCGACACTCCGATGGCTGAAGCGTTCCGTAACGCTAACAAAAACCGCAATCGTAACCGTAGTCGCGGTCATGGTCGTGGACATCACGACTAATCAACACTGGAAGGACCTTCGGGTCCTTTCTTTTTTGTCAAGGAGACAGACATGGCAGACGTAATTGGACCTTCTTCCTATAAGCCTGGACAAACCATGGCTTGGAAGCCTGATGGTCGAGAGTGTGATGATTGTGATCAAGCTGCAAAGTATGCAGTCATAGGTGAAACTGATAGTTTTGGTAGCGAGGTCAGTCATCTGTGTCAAGACTGCTATATCCAGCTTCAAAGCCATCTCACAGAGCAAAGAAAAGAAAGTCGCCCTTGTCAGATCTGTGGTGACATTAAAGAAGACGTTATTCCTTTCAGAGATCCTGAAGAAGGATTGAGTGGTCCTGTCTATCAGACTTGCCCTCAGTGTCGTCAGAGGCTGACCGAAGCCTTCTGTGACGATGGAACACTTGATGATGACAGAGACTTTGATCGTGATGATGATTATGTTCTAGGGGAAGATGAAGACCCTGATAATGGACATGACATCAATGACGATGATGATGAGTATGAATTTCCAGTAGAACCTATCCCTGGCCGGGAATAAAGTTCTTCAGAGAGACTGGTCTGTAAAGACCAGTCTTTCTTTTTTGTTCTAAACTGAAAGATGAATTGACTAGACTATTGAGAATAAGGATATGTCCCCTGAAGAAATTGTTGAGAATATTTTAAAAGCTTTCAGTCAAACCACCATCATCGCTGGAGATCTAGATAAAGGCATTCCAGAAAATGCATTGTTTAAATATGCTCAGATGTTATTAAAAGGAATGCCTTCTGAGCATGTACTCTGGGAAAGTTCTGTAAAGGTTAAATTTAATCTTCAACGAGAGCTTGACTTTAAACTAGGTCACATTGCCGTTTTTGTTGACGCAGTTCCTAGACACTTTTCGCATTGGGAAAGTTCAATCGTCATTGACAAACGTTCTTTATCTGTTGCAGCACTTGCAGCAATCTTAGATCGTTTACCCCCCTTCTTTAATCAGTGGGAACTTTCTGATGAAACAGGGTGGACAGTCGCTCATGTTTATGCAACCTATCGGGACATGCCTATTGGCTTCTTAGGTTGGGAAATGAAGAATAAGAAAGGTGTCAGTGTTCGAGATGTTCAAGAATATCGTAATAATCCAGAAAGACCTAAGCTTGGATAAGTGATGGAACAGATTGCTATAGCGTTAACAGGTGTTGTTGCGATTTGGCTGAGTCAAGACCATCGTGACAACTATCGAAAGTGGGCTTCTGTCTTTGGTTTAATTGGTCAACCGTTTTGGTTCTATTCAGCCTATAGTGCTGAACAATGGGGAATCTTTACATTGTGTTTCTTTTATACCTATGCTTGGTTTAAAGGATTTAAGAATAACTGGCTGGTCTCGTTTAATAAGAGGATGAATGATGTTTGATAAAGAATTGGAAATTGAAGACGCCGAATACGTAGAAATTCCGAAAGATGTTTTGGAAATGATGCCAAAAGTTGATCCTTCGACTCTAGCGCAACAGCTTCCAGTTGAAAAGAAACCCGCTCTAACGGTTGCTTTTGATAACCGTTCTCCCTTTACCCCACCGGGTGCAATTTTCATCGGTATTGGAAACGTCCAAAAGAAGTATGAAGACTGGTTAAATAAAGCTTTCCAAGAACACATGGATGCCTTGGGTAAACGTGAGAATAAGAAAGGAAACGTTTCAACCAAGTTTGTCCAAGCAGTCAACTTTATTCGTACTTTGATTTATATTGCAAAGGCGAGTAATGAACATGAAGCCTTGATCTATAAATATCAAGGTGTAAAGTTCCCTCGCCCTTTGAATATGGGTGAAGGTGTAAAGAAGCTTATGGAAGCAAATAAGGATCTGCTAATTGCACTGGCACCTTATTACCTGCCCTCTGAGACACCTTCTGTTCCTCAGGAAGACCAAGGTCAGTCAAACTAATTTAAACGTCACAGAGAGGGCTCTAGAGCCCTCTCTGTATGTTGTCTGTTTATAAGCAATCTATGGCAACTTAAATCTAAACTGAAAGCACATTCCAAATTGGAGGTTTGCCATGATCAAAAGCAATAACCAAAACGACTCTTCTCAAAGTTATCAAGCGTCGACTTTGTCTATCGATGCGCAAGATATTCGAAGAATGCAAAAGAATATCATTAAGCTCAATCCTGCTTATCGGGACGATATTCAATATCAACCCAGATCTACGGGTGCGTTGACGATTGGTGTCGAGTACACAAACTTCACTGAAAGGAATCTCTGGATTAAAACCCAGAACAACATCCCTTTCATGATTGAGCCAAATCGCCACACTGTCAGTGAATTTGAACCTCACTCACACCTTGAAATCAAGATTACGTATTATATCCGAACCAATGATACGATTCTAGGTACACGTCAAGCACTTCAAGCCTTGATGGCGAATGGCTATACCGTCAGTCAAGCTGCACGTAAGCTGAGTGAAAAGTTTGATAATCTCTACAGCCAAGATGCAGGTCGTCGGAATAAACAGAACTTCCAGTTTACGGTCATCCATACGGTCTTTGACAGCATGATCGATAGTAAGTCTTGCTACCATATCGAAGAATCGGATATTCTGCTGTCAGCGAACAAAGCCGCGATTACGATCCCACATCCACATAGCAACGAAGGGATCTATCAAGCTGAAGTATTAAAAAATAGTGCAGAGCATCATACTGGTATCTCAGTGAAGGTCGTAGATAACGAGAATCTGGCACGTGTTCGTTACTATCATGCTGGCAAGCAATTGATCGAAGTACCGTCTGTTGAAGACCATAGTCTGCAGTCTGGTGTCTATTATTCCATCAGTAGTCGTGACACCGATGGCTTTGTGACTCCTAAGACTAACTTCATCTCGTTTAAAGAAGCAGAAGAAACATTGGGTCTTTATCGAAGCCGAGAAGAAGCACTGACCCACGGTGACCCGACACTCATCATCAAAGCACAAGAAAGCGAAAATAAAGCATATTCAGTCGAAACAGAAAAAGACCTTTTAAAACTAAAGAGGGACTTTGAAACATTAAAGACAGAAAACGCAATGCTTAGGGATAGCCTAGATCTTAAGAAAACGCTGAGGGATGAGCAATATGAAGCAATGAAGAAGCAGCGTGATGATTACTTTGACATGATTGAAAAAGCTCGCAAAGCACAAGCTGAGCAACATAAAGCTGATTTGGATCGTGTTGAACGTGAACGCAGAGACTATTATGAAGAGCGTAGCACTAAGCGCAAAGACTGGACCGATTGGTTTAAGTTTGTTCCGGCTATGGTCGCAGGTGTGTTAAGTCTCTTTGCTATTTTTAGGACACGATAAAAAGTTTTCCATATCTTAGAAAAAACTCTACTTCTCTTAAATCCTTTAGCACGCTAGCCGATGTGCTATTTTTGGAGATCAACTCATACCTTTCTCTTGTTTAGTATCAAGAGAAATTTCCACGCATAAAAAGAAAGGGCATTTTTCAATGAATCCTTTATTCTCAAGAATGACAAAACGCTATACGCCGCCCATGAATCGAGAAGTCATGGAAGGAATGGCTGTTTCTGTCATGGAGTATGTCGAGGAGTATCTCGATGCTCAAATACGTTCGGTCTGCGTGGGACTACCGGACAATGTACGTTATATCGGCTATGAACGGTGTACTTCTCAAGAGGAGTATGAAGAAATCACGAAAGCTAGAGGCAACCGCCGAACGTTTGATCTAGCTAAAAGTAGTGTTTACATGGTCAAGTATTTTATCTCGTTTATTGACGAGATGGGGACAGAACATTTGATCACACGCTACGTCTATCTGCCATTTGTCAATACTGGCGGAATTATGCATATTGGCGGAACTCCATATCACATTGTTCCAGTGTTGTCTGATAAAGTCTTTACACCTGAGCAAGATAGTATCTTTGTTCGACTGATGCAAGACCGAAACAACATGTACCGCATGTATCACACTGCTATCATCAATGGTAAGCGTGAAGCGCGGTATGTGATTTGGGCTGTCATCTACAGAAACCAAACTGACAGTAGAACATCTGCCACGACTAAAGCCAAGACTTTGCTGACGCATTATCTTTTTGGTAAGTATGGGTTTACAGGTGCTTTTACGCGGTATGCTGGAAGTGTTCCTGAGTTCGGAACAGATAACATTAACACGGAAACACACCCTCCAGACCAATGGGTAATCTGTCAATCGACAGGTGTGAAGCCCGCTACCTGCCTGGATCGTGTTTATCAGAGAACTCAGATTCGACTAGCAGTTAAAAAGGAGAATTGGAATCCTGCGATGGAATCGCTCATTATGGGATTCTTTTATATCATTGACCATTTCCCAGATCGTTTCAAAGCCGAGTTGAGTTATCTCGACGATACGGCCCTTTGGATGATCTTGATTGGCCATATTCGTCTATCTGGCGTCTACGGTGAACACAAACTCCATACCAAGATTGCTGAGCACTTCGAAAGTCTTGATGGCTATCTTGATACGGTTGTAAAGGAGAAACTCGCAGAACGTGGCATTATTCTCGAAAACTACTATGACTTACTGAATTATATCCAGGTCAACTTTAACGAGATGATCAGGGAAAATGAAAGCAGTGGTCTGTGCGTCTATGGTAAAAACATGGAAGTATTGTCGTATTTGCTCTACGACATCCTCTATGGGTTTGTGATGGTGAAATTTAGATTGAATAAAATCTTAAGCCGTCGCCCTCTTACCTTAAAAGACGTCACAGAAAACTACCATCGCCAAGTGCGCATGGGTGCCATCTTCAGTCTGTCAAGTGGTAAGATTATTACTGAAGCAGTTTCTTATAGCGGAGATAGTCTCTATCCTAAGATCACTGCCGTGATCGCTGAGCAGAAAAATCGAGCAGGTGCTAACCGAGGTCAATCTGACCGTGTGGTTGTTGGTCCGCATTATTGGATCGATCTTTCGATGGTCACGGTTGGTTCTGTCTTGAATCTGCCTAAGAGTAATCCAACTCCTGTAGCGCGTGTTAACCCCTGGATCACGATCGACCAACGAACAGGCACCGTGTTACCCAACCCTAAGTTTGAAAAACTCATTGAAGACAATCGTCCTCAGTTCAAACTGTCGTAGTGTTTTAAACCCTCATCTTTTATCTACTATCTAGGAGCACCCACATGCTTCCCTTTTCATCGGACCACCCCCATACACCTCCGGTCCAGTATAGCCAACACAACCCGCCGTATGTTCCTCAAGTTGAGATGTTGCCTGAAGGACAGCCGATGTTGGTGTTGGCTTCTTCAATTGTTGCTAACGAAGCTGGATTTAGCGCAGGACAATCACCTGCTCGGATGTATGTCTACAACATGCTCTCCTCTAATGCTTGGGCAAATACCGCCTTTGCAGAAGTGGTAAAATTAGCGTGTGATTATTCGATCGTGAAACAACGTATGGGACAAGCCCATACGCCTTCATCGATTCTAATTGAGACTGCTCGAGAAGCCCTTTCGCTTTATGTCAGTAAAGTGATCATGGAAACACCCCCGCTTCAACAGCTCATGAGTCAGGACCATATTGCAGCTGCTGCTAATAATCATCGAATCTATTATGATGTTATTAGTGCTATTTCAGCGATGTATGCGCAATCAGCTCCATATCAACCCCCTCAAGCACGTTTTGGTGCACGAGTGCCAGGTACGATGGCACCGACGGGCTCTATGCGCGGGATGAGTAATCCTGCAGCCCAAGCAGCTGTCTCTAATCCTGCCGCACAAGGAATGATCATGGGACGCAACCAAACACCCGCACAACCGGTTCAACCGAGTAATCTTGGATCACGTTATCCAATCCCTGGAACACGCTCCATTAAGATCGATCCAAGTTCTTCGACGCAGAAGATCGAAGAAAAACCTAAAGCGGTTGAAGTAATTCAACCTACCTCTCTTACCTCTTCACCTACCATTAATAAAGGAATTGAAACCATGGATCGTGATCAACACGCTATCGCGTACTTCGGTAAAAGCTATGAGGCGCCAGTTGAAAAGCTTCGTGTGAATATGGAAGAAGCAATAGCAAAAACTGAAGTCGCTATTGAAAATATGCCTAAGTTTGAAGAATCTTTCAAACGTGAAGAAACTTGGGTTTCTGGATCTTGCTTGGATGATCTCATTTATAACATTCTGGCCAAAAACCACACTCCTGAAGACTATGGTGTTTCAGTCTATCAGTGCACTGGCGTTGTAATGCATCCAATCTTTTCATCTTCGCCGATGAAAATTCTTGAAAGACTCAAAGGAAGTGAAACCTTTGCGAATATGTCAAGAATCCTGTTTGAATATCTTGACGAAATCAAAGACCCGCAAGAAAAACGCAAAGCATTGATCTTTGTGTCCCAGATTGATCGAATCTTGACCAAAGTTGTTCTGACCTTCTTGAAGACCACACTGGCGAACTCCAAAACTGAAATCACTTCTTTTGTGGAAGATGCAATCAATCTTGGAAAATACCTTCCTGATCAATTTGGTCCCAAGTACAATGTCGCGTACAACAATTTTCAACGCATTTGCGCACGAGTGTTGTTTAAGTATCCGTCAGAGCTTCAAACTACCACCGAAGCAATCAATGAACAATGGAGTGATGTTGCTAATGTTGGCAGTGTGGCAGTTCTCTACACTGTAACACTGATAAGTATGTCTGCAGCTGAAATAGGCTATGATGTCACTACTAGTCAAAAACGAGTGAGTGTAAAACAAACCCCGATACTCTATCGACTTCTCGAAACAGCTTACTCTTATGAAAATAAAGCAGCGGCTGCAATGCATCATATTCTGATGACCAGTGATGGTTTTAGATATTACATTGCTCGCGTTGCTGATGAAGAAGGTGTATTTGTGATCTCGGAGGTCTAATATGACCGAAACTGGCTCGGTGTCGTACCATCGTTATAAGGTACGGACCAAGCCAGAGCAAAGTGAGACGGTCATGCAATACCTTCACCGTTCCACCTTGTTCTGGAACTTTATCTGTCAGCATCTAAAAGATGACGCACAACGTTATCTTCATGAAGCAGACACTGCAGAATCTACACTCTACTTCTCAGATGCACTTTATGGACTATTTGAAAAGATTGTCAATGGAAGTGATCTTAGTGAAGATACGGAGATCAGCGATGCATGGAAAAGTTATATCCCTAAAATAAGAGAACTTCCTCGAAATCTGCTCACAAATCGTTTTGTTGATATGGCTAACGCGTATCGCTTAGCAAAACAAAATCTACTGGAGAAGAGTGAGCGACCGACAGGTGTTCCAAAAAGAAAGAATAACCATAGTAGTCAGAGTATTCGGTTTAGTCCAACCGACTTTAAAGTAGAAAAGGGAAAGATCATTATTGATTCCGTTTACCCTTTGATGCTTGAAGTCGATGGAATCGAACCTAAAGAGTTTGAAGGGAGAAGTTATTACCTTTCAATCACTAAGCGGCCTGCTTCTAAGTCTATCAACGAATACGGACCTGAAGACCCGCTTGATCCTGCCTACGTGGTGACTTTGAAAGAAGAACATCAATAATCTCTCTGAGGTAGTGGTCGGGATTAACCGACCACTACCTGCTCACTTTTTAACTATGTTCTTTTTCATTGAGATAAAAGTGAGTATTGAAGAAATCAATTATCGACGATTCCTAATTTCAACCTACATTAACCGTTCAGTTTTTGAAAAAGAGCCTATGGGAAGTTTAAGTAGTGAGTATAAAAAACAACTCTTAATTGCTTTAAGTGAACGCAATGAGTTAGTCCACCCAGATGAAGAACTTATTGAAGATTGGTTAAGAGTCGATTTAAATGAACTGATTCGACTTTGTAACCATGGTCGAGCTTTTGATTTAAATCGTGTTAATGTTCTTAATGTTAATAGTCCAATCGAGAATGAGTGTCATGCAGTCACGGCATTAAACTGGATACTAAATCCTGAATTAAAAATTTACACAGGGTTTTCAGATCGCACTCATTACCATAGTTGGCTCTATGATCCTGAAACACGGATCATATACGAACCCACGCCTTATAAGCGAGAACACTATTTTGGTTTTCATTATACACAAAGTATTGACTTTGTAATTGATGAAATGGAAGCCGTTTATCGTTTTTATAAAGAAGCTAAGGTCGATGAACAAACGTTCATGACTTTTAAGTCAAGAATGAATCGCATCATTAATCAAGTTACGAACGCAATATAGTCCTAGACAGTGTGCCGAAAGGCACACTGTCTAGGATCTTAATGTATTTCTTTTTAACTTTTACTTCTGTTCTTCAGACTGTTCATCAGGATTCCCTTCTTCGGATCCTGGTTCTTCTGCCCCAGGTTCCAATTCGGATCCAGTGTCTTCAATTCCGATTTCGGGATTGTCAAAGGGGTTATCTTGCCCCAAATTACCTTGTCCACCATTCTCGTCTTCATAAGTTTGCTCGTTCGATGAACCACCACTGGAATCTCCAACATTGAGTTTATCAATGTCTTTGTTGGCCGCTTCCTTAGAAGCTTTCATCTTATTCAAGAAACTTACGATATTGAGCATGATATTTTCCGTATAAGACTTAGTCATCTCAAGTAGATTAGCCATAGGCTGACCATCTTCACTTCGATTGGTGATATCGAAGAGCTCAGGGGCATAATTATTATCTGCCATCCAGCGACGCATCAGTGCTGCTTTCCAGGCTGACTTAATAGCATCAACGTATTCATTTGTCGCACCACCGAATTCCTGAGGCAGAACATCACTACTGAAGATATAGTTCAGACCCTTATCAACCATTTCTTCATACGCATCAATAGCGGTCTTCTGATTCGCATTACGCGTCGAATCTGGTTTCGGAAGATCGACTTCAAAAGCTTCAACAAAACTCTGAATCAAGTAAGTCGTAAAAGAAGCAGGGTTTTGATTGAAAAGTTCCTTTTCTTCATCCGTTAAGATTGATTCAATATCACTCTTATGTTCTTGAAGAATGGCAGTCAAACCTTCAAGAATCGTTTCATCATTAGAAATAATCTTACGCGCATAATCTGTAATATCCGCTGTAAACGTATTACTCAACATCAGAATACGTCGTGCAAAGAGAATGCTGTTTTGTTCAATAGTCGTTGCAAAGTCAGCACGGGCAGCACTATCGACTGTCTCAGGGGATAGACCAAAGTGCATGTAGGTCTGATGTCTAAAGATCTCTTCAAGATCATCATCAGGCATCGCATGTTGTGTATTGCGAGATTCAAAGTTAAACTTGGTCTCAGGTAAACGTGGGTGACCTTCAAAAGTGATCTCAATACCAGCACGTTGAATCCAATCCGTCAAATCCACAACACGGTTAAGACCATGTGGGAAATACTGTTGTCTGGCTTTAGCGACAAGATGTTTAGCCATCTCAATCGTTTTAACCGGATCGTGGTCACGTTGATCGAGTGTGACGTTTACATGGGTTGTCGCAATAGAAGACTTAACCTTTGCCATCACCTTAGAGAACAAAACCATCGCTCTCAAACTGGTAATATTAGAAAGGTCATCCAGATAGGACTTTCCGACGCCATTACGATGGAAGTTAAAAGCAAAATACGTGATATATTCAGCAGGAATATAGACGAGCCGTGTCATCTGAGACTTTAAGGTTCGCATTAACATAATGCGATAGATCTCATTATTACGACTGATCTGAAGCTGCTTTCCATATGCACCTTTAATCAGACGCTCCATCAAGTCCCGTTCGACAATATCTGCGTAGAGTTCCCCTAAGTGTTCAATGGTCGGAACAATCCCATCATTACCTAAGTTACGACGTGCTTTTTCAGTCAGAAGAGAAGACAGTGAGGTATTTGATTTATCAGACTGAAGCATCGAAGACAGACCTTGACCGCTGTCATACGCCGCACTATCGACTGTAACAGGGTTTCCATCAATATCAACGGGGACAAAGTAACCAATGTGTTTACTAACATCACCCGGCACATGAACCGGGATAGCAGCCTCAGAAGGCAATGTCATCACTAGAGGACGACCGATACTTTTCCGTCTAAGGTTAGACTGCGTTGGGACATTTAAAAAGGGTGTGTAGTCGGTGTTTGCACCCTTGTAGAGCATGTTGGTAAGTTCATTCGGTGTAGGCTTACCACTCTTTTGTGCTTCGTACTGATAGTACTGCTCTGCAGCCATCACACGTTGAGTCAGTTTTGAACCAGTAAGACGTGTAACAGATTGTTGATTGACTGTCTCAATTAACTTAGGAACTTTAAGAAACTGGAAGTTATCAGTGACTTCAATAACTTTAGCCATGACTTCTTTAAGACGATCAACTTGGACAAAATCAGTCTTGTTCTCAAAACCAGATGTATAAAGCGCAGCATTATAAGATGCTTGAGCACGTGCATGCATGGCAGATTCAAAAACTAATCCACGCTTACTTTCTTTTTTGTCATGTGGGTCACCCAGAAGACCCAAGTGACGAACTTTCGAACCATCTTTAGAAATAAAGATATCTTCAGAATACATCGATTCCGTTGTTAGCGTTGTTTTGCTATTGATAAGTTGATCAACGGCAGATTCAGGAAGAATAGCTTTAACATGACTTCCAGACTTAAAGAGTGCATCTCTTAAAATAGTCGGAAGTTCATCTTCAAGTTTGTAATATTTTTCGATCTCTTCACGAACATATTGAACCATCTTAGAGACCATTTGGGCTGGAAGTGCGGAGTCTTTTGCTCGGTAGATAAGCTCCGACTTGACCATATCCTTTGGCGACAGGATCGAGCTGATAATGATCTGAATAGCCAATTCGATGTCAGGGAAAAGCTTGAAGATATTTTCATTATCTTCAATACGCCCCATGATCGTTTTGGAGATCTGCTCAATGCCTGAATTAATCATCCCTACGTCAGCATTAGGTTCACTAGGGCGAAATAGACTTTGCTCACGCGGTTTGACAAACTTACTGACTACGGCAGCCACATCCATATTCTTCACAATAGAAGAAGCTGGACGCTGTGCACCTGGGCGATTAATGATTGCTTGAACTTCAGTAATAAAGTCAGACTGGTTTTGCTGAGACGGCATAGGAGCACCTCAAGAAAATGAATTCAATTCAAAATGGATACATGATGCGGTATCTCGAGCAAAACCTTCTGTTCTCTAGAACAGTTGTCGTTAAGCTTAAAGAGGCCGCTGATTTGATTAATGAAGGTTTGGTTTTAAAGTATGGGAGCCAGAGCGTTGATAACTATGATCCCTATACTTGGAAATATTACCTAAATCTCTCCGGACAATATCATCCGACCGATAAAGTCATGTCGGTCGTTTCAATAGATACACTCGAGACGATTGATTTTACACTCGAGAATTTGAAAATCCACACAGCAACCGCAAAAGCCCATCGCTTTGGGACACGGCAGTATTATAGTCTTGTTTCTCAATATCCTGATCAAGAGATGTTAATCAATGGGATTTTGAATCCGGTTGATATTGAGTATGCGGTCTCAAGTGAATCAGGAACGATCTTAACGTACCCTGATGGACTCATTGAACCCAATGAAGTTAGTTTGATTGCTGAGCTTGAACATTACATCAAAAACCAGTTTCATCGTTGGTATAATGTTCAATTTGCAATGTCAGATAACTTGTTCTGTGCAGCCTTCTTTACTGTTTTACACACCTTTATCTTACCGAAGCTTTTAAACTTACGATTAGCGCGATGCAAAACAAACGAAGCACACAGCTTTCATGTTCGGATGTATCTAGCAAGTCACGGTGAACTTGATCGCTATTTACCTTATTTAACACTTAAACAAGCTTTATGGCTCTATCGAAACATCAGTTATCTTGAGAGAAATCCTGGTAAGATGGGTCAGTTTGTTAAATTGATTCAACGTATCTTGACTGAACGAGGGATTCCGTTAGGGGAATACAGTATTCGTCATCTGGATGCTTTTGATGAGAACTATTGGCCTGAACAAATTGCACGTATTCGACTTTTAAATGCTGATCTTAATAGCCTTACTAAAGACTATCACAGCGTTGAGGCTTTATATCAGAAAGAAATCAATGAAGCGCCCGATAATACTTGGTATATGGGAGCTGAAGTTGATAATGATTTGATGCGGTTTAAAACAGCCAATAGTGCTATTACTCAAACTAAAGTTCTTCATTCTTCAATGGTGGACTATAGTAATGCCGTTCCTGAACCCTTTGAAGTCGTTGCTTTAAGACAGTGGTGCTTCATGGCTAATAATGGTCTTTACGATGTCGTAATTACCTTTAAAGACCCAAAGACCTCTGAACCACGTAGTCTTTTTGCTAAAGATGCTTTTGTTTATCTTCAGTATATTCTGATGAATGTTGAAGGGTTGAGATTTGATGTCTTTTTTGAATACTTGAATATGCAGCAGCGTATTCATCCAAAACCCACAATTGAAGATCTTTTATCAGTTGTTGACTACCATGAACGAGATCTTAGTCAGATTGCTGAATTGATTTTATCACGGCAACCCAACATTACCCCGTGTTACTCCGTTTCTTCGTTTTATGAATTAGTTCAGCATTTAACAGATGAAGCTTATTGGCACTGGTATTTAATCTCTTCAACACAAGACTACTATGAGCGTGCTTTAGTTGAAAACATGGTGCGTCGTCTCTAT
>Ga0209605_1003696_pt1 | contig 13170 bp, 8 predicted proteins | sample AD_UKC035_MetaG_FD_184408 | JGI IMG/M metagenome (GOLD analysis project Ga0209605, IMG submission 184408) | Active sludge microbial communities of municipal wastewater-treating anaerobic digesters from USA - AD_UKC035_MetaG (SPAdes) (version 2) | ecosystem: Engineered > Bioreactor > Anaerobic >...
GTCCCGTAAAGTGCGCCATATCCATCGCATACGCATAACCGATGGCCTTGCTTTTGTCCACTGCGCCGGAGAAGGGCTGCGTCATGGTACGGCACGCCATCACGCCGAACGCTTCCCAGGTCTGCGGCGGTTCCGTAAAGCCCATCGCTTTCAACCAGTCTTGGTTGTAATACAACACGTCCATCGCGGTGGAGAGCGACCAGCCGTAGCGCGCCTGGAATTGCGGCAGATACCCCGCTTCCAGCGCCGCCGGGAAGAAATCGGCCAGTTCGGTCTGGTTGTAACCCCAACGGCGGCTGTAGAAGTAAGGCTCGACCGCCAACAGCGCTTTCTGCCCGGCGTAAACGGCGGCTTCATCCGGGTAGGTCATCGCCAGAGAAGGCCAGCGGCGCTCCGCGAGCGCCGCGTTGATGGCTTGTTTCATGGCGGCGTCTCCCCCCTGTGTCTCCGCGATGACCGTGATGCCCCAAATATTGGTGCGGTTGAATTCTTCTACCATTTCTTGCAGCAAGGCGCTCCGCGTATCGGTATAGGGATGCCAGTAGCTGATCTCCTGACCGCTGGGGTCCAGATCGTCCAGCTCGCCGTAGAGCGCTTTGCTATAAGTGATGATCGGCAGCGGTTTGGGAACCGGCGTTGGCTTGGCTGCCGCGCTTGTGAATTCTGCCGGCGCCGCCGCCCACAGAGCCTCGTTGCACAGGTTGAGCGCATCGCTCAACTCCGTCTCAATATCCGCGCCGCCCAGGACATTGGTGAGCATCGTGGCGATGACGCCGCGACACTCATCATACCCCCCCACCGGCGCTTCCACGCCCGCTTCCAGCGTCATAAAGTTGGAGGCAGTGAGATACAGCGGATTTTCGGCCATAGTGTCGCTCATCATAGCAACCGCCGAGCGGCGGGTGGGGAAGAAGCCGGTGCTGCTGGCCCATTGGGCTTGCTGCTCCGGTGCGCTCAGCCAGCGCAAGAACAGCCAGGTCGCCAATTGTTCCTCCGGCGCGTTGGCGAAGATGACCTGGCTGTTGCCGGATATGTTCACCCGTGGACCCGTTCCGGCGGTGGGCAGCGTGCTGATGCCCCAGGCGAAACGCGCGCCTTCATTCACCGCTTTAGCGTAAGAGGGCAGCCATGTGACCGGGGAGAGCGTGAACAGCGCGCGCCCGGCGGCAAAGTCGGCCTGGTCGCCGGTGACCTCCGCTGCCGGCGTCGCGCAGCCCTGCGTCGTGAGACGTTGCCAGAATGTCAGCGTCTCCACACCGGCCTGGGCGTTGAAGGTATAACCGGCCCCATCGGACTTAAGGATGGCCCCGCCCCGGCTGATGACGAAGTCGGCGAAGCGTGTTGCGTCCGCCACGTAGACAAACCCTAGCCCCCTGGCCTTGCCAACAGCCTTGGAGAATGACTTTTTGATGGCCTTGCAGGCTATCTCCTCAAACTGTTCCCAACTCTCCGGCGGACCGGCGTACCCCAATTCCAACAGCCAGTCGGTGTTGTAGTATAACACGTCCATGGTACGGTAATGCGGCCAGCCGTAGCGCGCTTTGAACTGCGGCAGCACGTCCGCCGCCAGCGCGCCAGGGAAGAAGTCCCCCCATTCATCCTGCGTGTACCCCCAACGCGGACTTTCGAGGTACGGCTCCAGCGCCACCAATACCTCCTGCGTTGCGTAAGTAGCGGCGTGATAGGGTGCGGCAACGGCCAACGACGGCAGCGCCTGGGTGGGAATCCCCTCCGCGATTTTTTGTTGGACGGCATCGTAATTCCCCCACGTCTCGCCGACGACGGTGATGCCCCACTCGTTGGCGCGGTTGAACTCGTCAATCATAGCAAGCAGCAATTCTTCCCGCACGCCGGTGTAGGGATACCAGAACAGGACTTCCTGCCCGCTGGGGTCCAGGGCTTCCAGGTAGCCGTACCGGGCGACGTCGTAGGTGGGCGGGGGCAATTCGGCGGTGGGGAGCGCTTCGGTGGCCTGGGTTTCTGGCGTCTTCTGGGGCGCAGCGGTTTCGTCCGGCGCTTGCGTGGCCGTCGCAGCCGGCTTCGCCGGCGTCTTCGTCGGCTTCTCGTCGGATTTCGTACACGCCGTTGCCAGAGACAGCAGTAGCGCTAACAGCACCCACACGACAAAGAATTTACGATTTCTCATCGTCGGCTCCTCAAGAAATAACAGGATTTACGGAATGTTAGGATCAAAAAGTCCGTTTCATCCGTTGAGTAAAAGATTGTCACTGACAACTACGCAGGGTGTTCCGCCCAGCGCTTCCGTCACCATCGTTGGATATTGCCCATCCAATGAACACCCCTCTGGCCCTCGGAACATCTCATCCGGCAGGACGATCACGTCGGCGGGCGGAGCGGCGCGCAGCGCGGCGATCACATCCTCAACGGTGAGCAATCCAGCAACCGTCACCGTCTCCCCAAAGGTGCGGTTAGGGACGGCGATGATGTTGATATTCAGCCCGGTTGCCGCCGCGAACTCCGCTGCCTGTGCGCGCAGCGTCGGCGCGAAGAGCGCGCCCGTCACCCACGTCTGGCGCGGCCCGCCGAGGTCGGCCAGGCGATGCTGCGTGTCAGGCCAGCCGTCCAGGAACAGACGCACCATGCCCACACCGTTTTCTACCAACGCAGGTAGCAGCCCATCGTAGGCTGCCAACGGCGGGATGGGGACGCCGGCCCGCAAGAACCACTCGTCCGACGGGTAGACGAACCCAACGCCCAACTCGGCCCGCAGGCGCGTCTGCCACGCGAGCGTCTGCTGCAATACCGCCGCCGCTTCCGCATCTGTGTAGGGGCGGAGCGTGTCATGGCGCCAGCGTGTGAGTCCCACCGGCACGACGGTGAGCGTCGCCACTGCCGGGTAGCGCGCTGCGAGATCGGCGATGGTGCGATCCAGGTGCGCGCCGTCGTTGCGGCCCGGCGCGAGCACGGCCTGCGTGTGAACGACGATGCCGTCGCCTGCCAGCCGGTCAAGCTGCGCCAGGATGTCCGCCGCGCGCGGATTCCGCATCAAGCCGCCACGTACCTCCGGCTGCGTGGCGTGAACAGACACGTAGAGCGGGCTGAGATACTGCTCCGCAATGCGCTCCCAATCCCCCTCGTCCAGGTTGGTCAGCGTGACGTAATTGCCGTGCAGGAACGACAGCCGGTAGTCGTCGTCCTTCACGTACAATGGCGCGCGCATCCCAGGCGCCATCTGGCTGACAAAGCAGAACTCGCAAGCGTTGCGGCACGCGCGAATCTTGCCGTCAAACAACTCATTCTCAAACGACAATCCCAGCGGCTCCCCGTACCGGCGGCGGCTGCGCAGGGTCAATGGCTGCCCATCGCGCTCAATCTCGAAAACCAACTCCGCCTCGGCAGCATAGATCTGGACATCAATCACATCGCGCAGCGGCTCTCCGTTCAGCTTCAACAGACGGTCATCCTCTTGCAATCCCGCCCGTCCCGCCGCACTCTTCGCCGCGACCTCTGTAATTGTCGCCGGATAAATCCGTTCCAATCCGTTCAATCCGTTGACCTATTCCCACTCAATCGTCGCGGGCGGCTTGCTGCTGACGTCGTAGACCACGCGGTTGACGCCGCGCACTTCGTTGACGATGCGGTTGGCGACGCGGCCCAGCAGGTCGTAGGGCAGATGCGCCCAGTCCGCCGTCATAAAATCGCTGGTGACGACGGCGCGCAGGGCGGCGACGTTGGCGTAGGTACGCCCATCGCCCATCACGCCGACGCTGCGGACGGGCAGCAAGACGACAAACGCCTGCGCCGTCTGCCGGTACTGGCCCGCGGCCCACAGCTCTTCCAGGAAAATCGCATCCGCCGCTTGCAGGGTGGCGACGCGCTCCGGCGTGATTTCGCCCAGGATGCGGACGGCCAGCCCCGGCCCGGGGAAGGGATGCCGCCAGACGAGTTGCTCCGGCAGGCCCAATTCCAGGCCGACCTGGCGCACTTCGTCTTTGAAGAGGTCGCGCAGCGGCTCGACGAGGGCCAGGTGCATGTCCTCCGGCAAGCCGCCGACGTTGTGATGAGACTTGATCTTGTGCGCGGTTGCCGTGCCCGCGCTTTCGATCACGTCGGGATAAATCGTGCCCTGCGCCAGGAAGCGCGCGTCGCCCACGCGGCGGGCCTCTTCCTCGAAGACACGGATGAACTGCTCGCCGATGATGCGCCGCTTCTGTTCCGGGTCGGTGACACCGGACAGCGCGCCGAGGAAGCGTGCGCTGGCGTCCACGCTGACCAGTTTCATCCCCAGCGCCTCGTGGAACGTCGCCGCCACTTGTTGGCCCTCGTCGCGCCGCAGCAGGCCGGTGTCCACGAAGATGCACGTCAACTGGTCGCCGATGGCGCGATGCACCAGCGCCGCCACCACCGCGCTGTCCACGCCGCCGCTGAGGCCGCAGATCACCTGCCCCGCGCCGACCTGCGCCCGGATGCGCGCCACCGTCTCGGTGATGAACGCGCCGGGCGTCCAATCGCCGCGGCAGCCGCACACGCCGTAGAGGAAGTTCCGCAACAGCGCCGCGCCGTTAGGGGTGTGCTGCACTTCGGGATGGAATTGCACAGCGTAGAGCCGCCGCTCCGGGTCGCCCATGGCGGCGAGGATGCCGTCCGTGCTGGTCGCCAGGGCGTGGAAGCCCGGCGGCAGCGCGGCGACTTGATCGCCGTGGCTCATCCACACGGATTGGCGGGCGTCCAGTCCCGCAAAGAGCGACGCAGGCGCGGCAATGTCCACTTCCGCCGGGCCGTATTCCCGCCGCACGCCGGGCGCGACTTGCCCGCCCAGGGTGTGCGCCAGCAGATGCATCCCATAGCAGATGCCCAGCACCGGTAGCCCCAGCGCCGTGACCGCCGCCGACAGCGTCGGCGCGCCTTCGTCGTAGACGCTGTTCGGCCCGCCGGACAAAATCAGCCCCAAAGGAGACAGCGCCGCGATACGTTCCACCGGCGCGTTCCAGGGCAAAATCTCCGTGTAAACGCCCAACTCGCGCACCCGCCGGGCAATCAACTGCGTGTACTGCGAGCCGTAGTCCAGGATAATGATGGTTTCTCGGTTAGCCATAGTTACCTCAAGTTAGGAGTTAGGAGTTAGGAGTTAGGAAATACGGGTTTCCTAACTCCTAACTCCTAACTCCTATTTCCTCACTCCCTGATCACAATCTGCCCATCGTCCCGCATTTCGTCAATGATGATCAGCGATTCGATGGGGACGTCCCAGCTTTGCAGGGCGTCGCGGCCGCCCTCGAAGGATTTCTCCACGAGGGTGCCGACGCCTACGAGGGTCGCGCCCGCGTCCTGCACGATGCGGGCCATCGCGTCAATCGTCTTGCCGGTCGCCAGGAAGTCGTCAATGATCAGGACGCGATCCACCGCCGAGAGGAATTCCGGCGACACCATCAGCGAGACTTCGCCGCCCTTGGTGTGCGACGGCGCGAACTCGACGAAGACCGGTTCCTGCATCGTGATCGGTTTGTGCTTGCGGGCGTAGACCAACGGCAGGCCCAGCGCGTAGGCCGTCGCCATCGCCGGGATGATGCCGGATACTTCCGCCGTCAGGATGCGGGTGGGGTGGGTGTCCGCAAAGCGGCGGGCGAACTCCGCGCCGGCTTCCAACATCAGGGTGGCGTCTACCTGGTGGTTGATGACGCTGTCAATCTTGAGGATGCCGCCGCCCAGGTTTTTGCCTTCCGATAAAATGCGTTCCTTTAAGTGCTCCATAATCTCCTCTCTATAACAGGATTTGCAGAATGATAGGATTAGAGAATTCGTTTCATCCGTTGAATCCGTTGAATCCGTTGAGAAATTAGACTTTGACGCCCAACGCCTGGGCGACGGTGTGCATGTCTTTGTCGCCGCGCCCGCTGACGTTGACGATCATGATCTGCTCCGGCGCCATTTGGGGGGCGCGCTTGAGGGCTTCGGCAACGGCGTGGGCGCTTTCCAACGCGGGGATGATGCCTTCCAGACGGCTCAGGGTTTGCAGGGCGTCCAGCGCCTCGACGTCGGTGGCGTAGACGTATTCGGCGCGGCCCAGGTCGCGCATCCAGGCGTGCTCCGGGCCGACGGCGGCGTAGTCCAGCCCCGCCGAGATGCTGTGCGTCAGCGCGATCTGGCCGTCGGCGTCTTGCAGGACGAAGGAGCGCGTGCCTTGCAGCACGCCCACGCGCCCTAGCGCCGGGTCGGCGAAGCGTGCAGCGTGCCGTCCGCCCGTGATGCCCTCGCCGCCCGCTTCCACGCCGATGAGGGCGACGGTTTCGTCGGCCAGGAAGGGGTGGAAGAGGCCGATGGCGTTGGATCCGCCGCCCACGCAGGCGACGAGCGCGTCGGGCAGGCGGCCTTCGGCGGCGAGGATTTGGGCGCGCGCTTCCTTCCCGATGACGGATTGGAAGTCGCGCACGATGCGGGGATAGGGGTGCGGCCCCAGCGCGGAGCCGAGCAGGTAGTGCGTGTCGCGCACGTTCGTCACCCAGTCGCGGATGGCCTCGTTGATGGCGTCCTTGAGCGTGCGGCTGCCCGCGTCCACTGCGCGCACTTCCGCGCCGAGCAGGTTCATCCGCAGGACGTTGAGCTTCTGCCGTTCGATGTCCACCGTGCCCATATAGACGACGCAGTCCAGCCCCAGGAGCGCGCAGACGGTCGCCGTCGCCACACCATGCTGCCCGGCGCCGGTCTCCGCCACGATGCGCCGCTTGCCCATCCGCTTCGCCAGCAGCGCCTGGCCGAGCGCGTTGTTGATTTTGTGCGCGCCGGTGTGCGCCAGGTCTTCACGCTTGAGGTAGACGCGCGCCCCGCCGAGCGCCGCCGTCAGCCGCCCGGCAGCCGTGAGCGGTGTGGGCCGCCCGGCGTACTCGCGCAGCAAGGCGTCGAATTCGCCCATAAAGGCGGGGTCGGCGATGGCGGTTTCGTAGGCGGCTTCCAGTTCGCGCACGGCAGGCACGAGGACTTCAGGGATAAACGCACCGCCGTAAGGGCCGTAGTAAGGGCCGTTGGAAATGGTCAGGGTTGAATGATTCATCATGCCTCTCAAAGGGATGTTATCATGGCTATGTGTCTATTTTGATCTAATAGGGAGAAACGTCAAGCGGGATCGGATTTTCCGGTGAATTTGTGTGCCGTTGGCTGATACGCAAAGCGGGAGGAAGAAGTGCGTGAAAAGTGGGATGCTCATCCCGAGTGGTTTCTGTTCTTGTTGGGCTGTGGTCTGGTAGTTTTCCTTGTCTCCCATCTGTTAGGGCAGATAGGTGCGTCTATTTGGGAATATCAGGTCAGGCTGACCCCCACATCGGCGCCACATTATCAACCTATGACGGGGACAGCCTACGTGGCTTCAAACACAGACTTGTTGGCAAAACCCGATCTTAGCGCTTGGGCACAGGACTGGGGAGGAAGAGGCAGCAGCGTGGAAATTCTGGAAGCTCAATGGTATTATGTCCGCGGACGATACGGCGAAAGGAGTTGTTATATATATCGCCTCCGCTTGCCTTCTGGCGATGAGAGCAAGTGGCTTGAACAGGATGCACTCACGCAAACTCCAGGCGCTGCTTTACCCCGCGACCAGGTGTGTTACCCAGAAGGGTATCCTGATCATTCCCCTTTGTTGGGAACTGGTTGGGAAGGAACCAACGTGGGTCCCTATCGGAATGAGACGCCTGGTTGGGGGTATGTGAACGTCGGCGAAGGGTATGGCGCGCTCTTCTTTTCAGTCGCAGCTCCCTACGAACATGCCGATGGGCAACCGGTGGTACGGCATGGGGCAGTGGTGGAAGTGCGCGAGGCGCAGTGGTATTTCCAAGCCGATGAGGGTTGCTATCTCTATAATGTCCGTGACCCAGAATCGGGTATGAAAGGCTGGTTGCCTGAAGATGTCCTCAGCCCGGATTTGAGCCAATCCCCGCCACAATACTGTGTGACACTCGTTAGCCGTGATTGGATGGTCAAGCTGTTACCGCCCTCATCTCCAGAGTAGAGGAACTGGTCAACCTTCCCGGAAGCTAAATTTGGGTCAACTACGTGATAGAAAACGAGCAAAAGGGCTTATCTACCAGCTTCCGGGAAGGTTTGGCTGGGCCGTTGCGTGAATCCTATGAGATTTTATACCCCCAATCGCCTTGGGGGGAGTACTATTCTTGCTAGATCACGTGCAGGCCGCTCTTCTTGGCGAGCTGTTCGGCCTTTCCCAACAGGTGGCGTGAGATTACGGTAAACCCGATGGCGAAGACGATGATGATGGCCCACTCCTGCCACACCGGCAGGAGCGTTTGCCAGTTTCCCCCAAAGCTGTAGTAACGGATGAGGTCGTAGCCCCATGTGTGCGGCAGGGGATAGGCCAGGTACTGCACCAGCTTGGGAAAGGCCGCCACGGGCAGGTATGCCCCCCCGATCATCTCGAACAAGACGCCCAACACCTGCGCAATGGAATCCACCTGCCGCCACAGCAAGGCCAGCAGCGCGATCATGACGCCCATCGCCGTCAGCGCAACCAGAATCACCGTGCAGGTTAACAGCACCATCAGCAGGTCGGGCAGACTCGCCCGCGAGTAGATAGCCAGGAAAAGGTAGAGCGGCAGAAACAGCACGGATTCGACGATGACCTTCGCCAGCACACTGCCGACATAGTAGGCGTATCGCGAGCCTGGATTGCTGTACAGGAATTCGAGCGTGCCATTGTACAGGTCATTCCGGATGGTGTTGATCGGCCCCCACAGCGTGACCCCAATGAAGACGGTCAACAATAACCCGCCCTGGAATGAGATGAACAGATCGCGCCCGGCCAGCGGTTCGCCGGACACGCCGATACCCTGGATGGAGATCGCTGACGACAGGAGCAGAAAAAAGACGACTCTGACGGCCTGGTTGACCAGCGACCCGATCAGGTTGGGGATGTAGCGGGTCGTCGTATGCAACTCTTTGCCCACCGTCGCCTGAATGATGCGCCAGGCGGAAACCGGCCTGGATAACGTCTGCACGGCGGCAGATGCACCGATGGATTGGACAGATGCGGGTAACGTCGAAACAGCTTGCATGGGTTTTTCTCCTATTGATCGAACTTCTCACTCAACTCACCGATGTGGTGGACGAAAGCATCCTCCAGCGATACGGTATGATGGCGAAATCGGGCATGGACGTTGTCCTCCCGCAGCACACGAATAATGGCTTCTGCACCCAACATCGCGTTGTTGACGCCAAATGCAACCCAGTGGCCGTTACGTTCTTGCGCGAACTGCACCATTTCCAACTGCTCGATCCGCGCGCGAGTGGCCGGGGGTAGGGCGGCTTTTTCAATCTCGATGGATTCGGCGGCGCCGACGGCGGCCTTGAGATCGTCGGGCGTGCTTGCGGCGGACACTTTGCCGCGATGGATGAGCGCGACGCGGTCGGCCAGTTCGTCCACCTCCGAGAGCACATGAGAGGTGAGCAGGAGCGACTTGCGTTCCTGTTGGACAAACTGCTTGAGGAAGACGCGTATCTTTTTGGCGACAATCGGATCAAGCCCCTTGGTCGGTTCGTCTAGGTAGATCAGCGGCGGATTATGCAGCAGGCCGCGCATGATGACCACCGTCTGCTTCTGCCCGCCGGAAAGCTGCGTGAACTGCTTGCCGAGGGAGTCGTGAAAGTCGAAGTAGGCCGCCAGCTTTTCGATCTGCTGATCGATCTCCCGCTTGCTCATGCCGCGCAGCGCGCCGAAAAAGTGCAGGTTCTCGACGACCGTCAGACGGGCGTAGGCGGAGCGCTCTGTGTCCTGGCCGACGTAGCCAAACAGGTGGCGGATCTCCTGAACGTTCCGGTCCAGGTCATAGCCCAGGATTTCCACCTGCCCGGCGTCCTTCATAAGCACCGTCGCCAGGATTTTGATCAACGTCGTCTTGCCGGCGCCGTTGGGGCCGAGCAGCGCCAGGATTTCGCCCTGCCGCAATTCCAGCGAACCGTCTTGCAGCGCCATCGTCCTGCCGTATTGCTTTTGCACGTGTCGTGCCGAAAGGTAAACTGTCTGCATTATTCTATCCTCCGTGGCACAATATTTCTATCAGCAGATTCAGCAGATTCAGCAGATTATGGGCTGCAAACTGACCAAAAATCTGCTTAATCTGCTAAATCTGCTGACGGACATGCCTTGAGTGTAACAGAAAGCCGGGCGACGCGTGTCGCCCGGCGGGGTGAATGGGAGGGGGTGAATTGTGGATTACAGCAGGCCTAGGCCCCTGGCCCGCTCAACGGCCTCGAGGCGGTTGCTGACGCCCAGTTTGCCGTACAGGCGCTGGATGTGGGTCTTGATGGTGTTGAGCGAGACCACGAGCGTGTCGGCGATGTCCTGGTTGGACAGGTTCGCGGCAATCAAGCGCAGCACCTCCAGTTCGCGGTCGCTCAACGGCTCCAGCAGCCCGCCATCATGGGCAGCTTGTTTGGACTCCTTGCGAAACGCCGACAGAATCTGCGCCGCCGTGTCGGGGGCGACGGGACACGTTGCGGATGCAACCATCTGGCGCAGCAGTTTCTCGATGGATTCTCCCCGGTCTACGAAGGCGCGAATGTAGCCGCCCGGTTCGGCCAGTTGCAGCGCGCGCGCCAGCGGAATCAATGCCTGGGCCGCGCTGCCCCTGGCATAGAGCGCGCACGCCTGTAGTTTGGAGATGTGAATGGCATCGGCGATTCTGCGGCGGGCCAACGCCCGTTGGAGTGCAGGCTCCAGCATGGACAAAGCTCCGTCATACCGGCGTTGGGCGATGAGCAACCGAGGGCGCGTCATGTAGGGGAAGAGGTCCTCTTCGGAAACGGTGTACTCCTGTAACCAGCGGCTCAACCACTGCGCTGCGCCCTCCGTGTCGCCCTGCAACAGCGACAGATGCGCCTGCGCCGCTTCCAGCAGCCTGGTCATCCAGCCGACTTCGCCTTCCAGCGTCGGCATGGCGGTCTGCCTGACGCGCGCCGCCGCCCCATCGAGCAGCCGCTGCGTCGCGGCCATCGTCTGGTGGACGCCAGAGATATCGCCGCGCGTCTGCTGCACGTGGGCGAGGGTCAGATAGGCATCCACAAGGTTGAAGAAATGCCCCCAGCGCCGGCAACATTCGACGGCCTGGGTCGCGTGATACAGCGCGGCGTCCAGATCGTTCCACTCGTAGAAGCACCGGGATAACAGTCGGTGCGCGTTGCCAGTCGCCGGTACGGGGCGCCCGCCGGGCTCGCCTTTCTCTGTTCCCAGCGCCGCCGCCTGCCGGCACACCTCCGCCGCGCGGCGCAGATCGCCGAGCCGGGCGTGCAGTTCCCCCAGGCCGCTCATCGCCGCCAGGATGGAGATGATGTTGCCGCCCTCCTGGCCGATGGCGATGGCGTCGAGGAAAGCCTGGTTTGCCGCCTCTATGTCGCCCTGCCCTGCATAAGCCTCGCCCAAGTTCAACGCGATGACGCATCTCAGGAGCGCGTCGGCGGCGGGCAGGTTCTCCAACGCGCGCTGCGCCAGCGGAATGCGATCCGCGCCCCGCGCCACGGTGGAGCGCACCGCGTCTATGTTGCCCTGCATCCATCGGGGCGTGAAGCCCTGCGCGTCGAGATACTCCCGCTGCCATCCCGCCTGCGCCAGCGCGGACTCGGCAGCGCGCACCCAGTCTTCGGCTTCGTCGAACTGCCCACGGGCAATGGCCACCCACGCGCGGACGATGAGCAGCAGCGGCCGGGATTGCAAGCGTTCTCGGTCTAAAGCCGCCAGCCACCTGAGCAAGGTCTCCTGTTCATTGCGCCGCAGCGTTTCCAGGGCGTTCTGTTCGATGAGCCGCACGGCCCGTTCCGGATCCGGCGCCTTCAGGGCGTGGTCTATGGCTTCGGCGGCCAGGCCGTTGGCCTCGCACCACCCGGCGGCCCGGCCATGCAGCGCCGCCAGGTCTTGTGGCGTTATCTGCTGGCGCAGGTGATGCTGCAACAATTCGGCGAACAGAGCGTGATAACGATACCATCCGCGCCGGTTGTCCAGTGGGAAGATGAACAGGTTGTGGCGTTCCAGCTTTTCCAACATCGCCTGGCTGCCCGTCTGGTCGGTCACGGCGTCGCACAGCGGGGCGTTGAGCCGTTCCAGGAGCGCCGTTTGCAGCAGGAATGACTGGACGTCTTCGGCTTGCCGCCGGAGCACTTCCTCGACGAGATAGTCCATGATGTAGCGGTCATCCCCGGCAAAGGCGGCGATGAAGGCGGATGCGGCTTCCTGCGCCGACGCCGGTTCCCGCAGGCCTTGCAGCGCCAGGGACGCCATCTGCAGGCCGGCGATCCAACCCTCCGTGCGTGATTCCAGGCGCACGATGTCCTCTGCGGTAAGCGTCAGCCCGGCCATTTGACCGAGGAACGTCGCGGCCTCCTCCGGCGTGAAGCGCAGGTCGTCGGCGGTCAGCTCGGTGAGCTGGCCGCGGGCGCGCAGGCGGGCGAGGGGGAGGGGCGGCTCGGCCCGGCTGGCGATGACCAGGTGTACCGACGCCGGGAGGTGGTCCAACATAAACGCGACGCCCTCGTGGACGTGGGGGCTATCCACCAGGTGGTAATCATCCAACACCAGAGCAAAGGGTGGGAGGGCGGCCATCTCGTTGATGAGGCTGCCCAGTATCTCGCCGATCAGCAGGGCGCTGCCGCGCGCCTCGAATTGTGCAGAAACGGTGGCCAAGAAAGATTCCCCGATGGAGCTGGTCCGGTTTTGCGCGCCAGGGAGTGTGCGGAGTGCGGCCACCAGGTAGGCCGAAACGCGGCGCGGGTCGCTGTCGCTTTCGTCAAAAGAGAGCCAGGCGACCGGGCGATCCAGCCCGGCGATCCACGCACTGAGCAGCGTCGTCTTGCCAAACCCGGCGGGCGCGCAGATGAGTGTCAGGCGGCGTCCCAGGCGCAGCCCCTCGTCCAGCCGGTGGATCAACCGCCGCCGCGGCACCAGGTTGGCGCGCGGCGGCGGGATGTAGAGTTTGGTGGTCAGGAGGGAGGTGTCCATTGCCTCTCGATCTTACCACGTTTTCATTTGACCATCAAAATGGCGGAGACCCTGCGCCCCCTTTTTCAAAACAGATCAGGTTAACGCCCAGTGATGTCTAGTGCGTAATTGGCATAAAGCCGCTGCTTGCCGGACTCCGCGCTGAGCAGGATGTAGAGTCCCTGAGCGTCTTGTGGGACGGCGACGGTGGTCGTCCAGGTAGATTCGCCGCCGACGGAGAT